>JAAUXT010109934.1_pt1 | contig 28003 bp, 24 predicted proteins | sample 7278171 | NCBI WGS metagenome assembly JAAUXT01 (sample SAMN14350112, study PRJNA611818) | marine sediment metagenome | isolation source: surface marine sediment (1.8m) | place: French Polynesia: Moorea | collected 2018-08
AGCTTGTGACACCATAGAGGAAGGTAGCCTAAACCACTGAGCTCCAACTCATACTCTGCAATAAACTATACTACAACATCACTACTGGGGCTTCACTCATATATACAACACTAACATGCGGGTGCCTGAGCCTCAAACTTGAGGGGTGTTTTTCTCTTGTTGGTTCTGATGTCAAGACAACCATCAGAAAGGGTTTCTCTGCGAATCTGCGAATGCATGCGAACCTATTCTTCTGTGTTTTGCACGTGTTCTGCAGACAAGTCTGATGAACCAGAGAACTGTACGTACAGCTGTGCCTCTGATTCGGAGTTCCTCTGTCACACCGGAACCCTGCGGAGATGGCCCTTCGCGGGATTCTGCATCAACAGCAACGAGCACTGCGATGGATTCGTCGACTGCCAAGATGGCAGTGATGAATACAACTGCTCGGTGAGAATTGGCAGAGGACTGGGGTCAACTTGGGTTTGGGCTGGAGTGGCTCGAAACAACATCTTTCAACTTTCCGTTCAATTTCTTCGGGCTGGAAACTCAAGAAAGAATGTCAAAGAATAATGATCAGCATCAAATTCTTGACTGCTTCATTTTGTGAGACTCTGACTTCCATGCAGGTGGAGGTTTGCAACGAAGACCAGTTCCAGTGCGTAAACGGCACAGATGTCTTTGACAGCCGTTGCATCGACCGGCGCTTCTTGTGCGACGCGTATGTCCTTTCCGCTTCGTCATAATAATGCAGGAAGCAGATTCATCTGGCTTGAAAAAAAATTCTGTATTATCTGTGGAGTTCAATGAGACATTTTGATGTACTTTGTAAATGCCACGGCAGGTTTGGTGACTGTGAAGACTGGTCTGACGAGCGGAACTGCAGCTACACGTGTCCGAGCGGCAGCTTCGCGTGCACCAACGGTTCCATTGTCATCTCTCCATTCAGGGGCTTCTGTCTCTACGACTTCATGAGGTATACGCACGACATGAACCAAGGAGATGCAAAATGTCAAGGCACCTGAAACAAAGCACACACCCCAATGTCGACGGGTGTTTACTCGTACAAAGCGAAAGCGAATGCGATTGTTTTGTGAAACTTGTGAAGACAACATCCCAATGTCCCGACAGGAATGGACCCACGTGGCCATTTTTGCCTTCCCACCATTTTGGTTTCTGTGCACAGATGTGACACGATAGAACAGTGCGCGGATGGGAGCGATGAACTCAACTGTACCGAAGGACAGGAGTGCGGCGAAGGCAAGCAGGCCTGCAGGACAGGCCTCAACATTTGGCAGGTCAGACGCTTCGTTTTGCACCTCACACTGTACAAAAGAAGAGAAATGTAACTCAGTCAATTGTGTGATCATCCGTGGCAAAGAACACCTGCACTTTCACGTTCAGAACTCGAGATGCATCGACTCGTCGTGGGTGTGTGACAGGGAAGTTGACTGTCTGGACGGCAGTGATGAGAACGCAGCAGCAGGGTGCAACAACACCTGCCCCGAACACATGATCAAGTGCGCTACAGGTACAAGCACACCAACCCGTCACAAACCTAAGAGCTGCTGCGGTCCAAAGTACTTCTGCTGGTCTTTTCCGGCAGAAGTTCTGGAGACCTGGAGGCACATTGTCATGCTCATTGGGATGCTGGGTCCTAGTTAATGAGTTGTGGACGCAACTTGAAGCTTTAAAATGGAACCTTCAACTCTTCCAGCCCCAGAAACAAGAGTTTTTCTTCAGGGCTTGTGTCGAGATGGCCTCGTTCTGGGTGGTGCATCTCCAGCCAAGAGCGGTGTGACGGACACCAGGACTGCCAGGACAACAGCGACGAGACCAACTGCACTGGGTTGGTCTGATTCTCTCCAATATATATTGCCTGCTCACAGTTTTCACTGCGTGGGGAGACCCACAAACTGACTCGAGCTTTGTCCTGCTGTCCACACAGTTTGAGGTTGTGCAACAGCACGACTCAGTTCCAGTGCGCGGACGGTCGCGACTTCTCCGATGGCGACCACTGCGTTCCGAGGGCGCACCGGTGCGATGCCTTCAAGGTAACAGGTGCAAATTACTATTCGGGTTCGGTAAACCACAGAATCTCCCACCTGCATGAACGTCATCGTCTTGGACACGTGTTTTGTTCTTGTTTTCAAGTTTCAAACACGTTCAGCTTCACTTTCCACAGGACTGCTCAGACAACTCGGATGAGGCCAACTGCACGTACCATTGTGGCGCCGACCAGTTTTCCTGCAGGGGCCCTGTCTCGCACTGGCCCCATCGAGGAGTCTGCGTTCACGTGGGCAAAGTGAGGACCCAGAATTTGTAAACACAAGTTGCACAACAAGGCTATATCGCTGAGACACAAAGGATGACGCACTTTTGCTGGGACAATTTCGCAGGAAAAAACAGAACAAAACAAAAACAAAAACAAAGAATAAAAACAATGGTTTTCGCAGGCAGAAAAAACAGTGATTGTTTGATTGCGTCGTTGAACCCTTGCAGGGGGTGGGGGCACTCGAATTGTTTTCTCTTTCCATTTGTCTTTCCTCAGTGAAGAAAACGTTTGTGCGAATTGCTCGTCTTCCATCTCGTAGGTGTGCAACGGAATAGCAGATTGCTCCAACGGATTGGATGAGTCTTCTTGCACGGGTCAATGTTCCCATGGGATGTTTCGCTGCGATGCGGGACACAGCTCTGCGCTGGCCAACAGCTCCTGTGTGCCCAGGGAACTTCGATGTGACGGAGTTCCACAATGCGACGACCTGAGCGATGAGCTCAACTGCGACACTAGGTGTCGGGCTGAACAGGTAAAGCGGTTTTCACATTGGCGACGGCGTCAGCTTTTTCTTGATTACGCCAAAAAAAGCTCTGGACCATATTTTTGACGCCCACCAATTGCTGAACTTTGACGCCGACGGCACCAATTTGAAAACGGTTAAAGTGACCCTTGGCGGATGTTGTTCAAGATATGCATGTCAGCCAGACTTCGAACAGACGCATTGATTTTTGACGGATTGCAACGCATTTTGCTTCCCTGCAGTCAGCTCCACAGGCCTATGGAGTGGCCATAAGAAGACAACCTGCGACTTTGAAAACTTTCACACTCCAACCTGTCTGTCTTTCAGGTGCAATGCTCGAATGTCTCCAGCTCCCTGTGGTACTGGCACAACCCTTGTCTCAATCAAAGCCAGATCTGTGATCACTATGTTGACTGTCAGGACAGGTCAGACGAATTAGACTGCAGCCACCTGTACAACAGGACCACTCAACAACCAAGAGTCATGTGCCCTTCAAACTACTTCCCCTGTGGATACCTGAACAGAACATACGGAGCCCTGTGTGTACCACAGACCAAGAGGTGCAACGGAGAGATAGATTGCCTGAATGGAGCAGACGAAGCGACATGTGATTTGCATTGCCCACCACACATGGTGCCCTGTAACAACGGGACAAACACAACAACTGGACTGGGGTGTGTTCGGTTTGAACAACGGTGCGATGAAGTGATGGACTGCTCGGACAACAGTGATGAAACTTTCTGCAGTACAGATTTGCGATAGAACAACGCAACACGTCTCACGCAAGAAAGTTGTGAAAATTGTTGTTCTGTGTGAAGATCGTCACATGTTCGGTTCGAAATGGTGCACGCGAAGCACACGCGTCTTCAGGATAAAATGCTTTCTGTGATATTCACGCACAAAAACAAAAGAACACAACACAAACCCCCAAACTGGTACACGTGTGTTTTGACTTTCGGAATGATATTTTTTCCGAGGGGTGTCTTGGAAGGGAACGACACGTTGGTTTTTCTGAACAGAGCTCGTCGTGAGAAATCAAAAACACATTCCCTTTCTTCAAAGTTTTATCAACATCACCACAACCTCAAAACGCGCCAGAGTTGTCTCCGATTCATGCTGGGGAGTTCTTTTTTGGAGTACAACGTTCAAATCGAACCACTTTCCTCGGTCTGAAAACACATCGGGCCAAAAAGCAAGAAACATTCAGCAGTTTTGGGTTCTGTCGGCGAACATCGTTGAAGTTCCCAACCACCTGAATTCATAGATACGTGAACCTCGTGAACCTACCCCTAAGAAAAAGCACGCGCGTACATTCCAATTGTCAGCCCACGAGTGCTGTGAGCATTGGTGCACTGTCGAATGGTTTCAGCTGCCTTGATCGAAGTCATCTGATTCCACATTCTGCCCGCCGACTTGGAAAAACTCCGAGTGCCTGGCCAGTCATTCAGAAGAATGAGGTGCTTGTGCTTCGTCATAGATTTAAAATTTTGGAAGTCCTGCAACGGTACGTCACCAAAGTGACCTCCATCTATGACCACGATATCGCAGGCTACATCTGGGTGCTTTTTCGTGAAGTCTGGAAGAGTTTTGGTTGAATCTCCGAAAGTGACGTTCAGACGTCCCGGGAACATTTTCTGAAGGACTAATGCAGCTGGTCTTGTGTACGAGTGTTGCCCAAGATCAAATGAGAACACCCGGACATCTGGCTTGGAGTTCAACCAAAGGAAGGCGCTGTGTCCTGCATTGAATCCTGAAGTAGAAATTATTTCTTTGATTATTTCACCGCAAGAACCTTTGCCCTGAACGTCAGTCTTGTCCAACTCACCTGTTTCGCACACTGTGTGCACAAAAGTGGACATGACGACTCGGTGATATATGTTTTGCTCGTCAATGAATTCTCCCGAGTGACCCTCGGGTCTCTGAAAATAAACCAAGAGCGCGCTGCACGTACTGCTCAGAGCAGAGAGGCAGATGCCACTTCATCAGATTCCCTCTCTCACTCTCTGTCTCACAAATGTTGTGTGTTGGCGTGTTGTTGCTGAGGAGACGCTCCACAGAAGGCAGACCCCTGGCATTGGCCCCGTGGGGTCAACAGAAACTGCAATTCAATCCAGGACTTGCTCTCAGGCGGGTTTATGACAAGCTCACCCCATTGCGTAAGAGAATGAGTAGCAACAGAAAGACCCGAGACACTTCGAGCCATCCCAAGATGAATTTATTTGCGTCACTTTTGCTTTGCTGCATCCATCAATTCTGTCAGGACGGAGATTGAATGATTGAGTCCAGTTGAATGATAACTTTTGGTGTTCTCACACTCAACAAAAATTTGACAGAAACCATTTTAGTGAAGTGAGAATCTGTTTCTTCGCCAGAGGTTTGAAACAGCGAATAATCCTGCAGATAGCCTCAGGCTGATGTGCCTGGATTCGGAAGAAGAGCGGTGTCGTACGTTTGAACGTTTTATTCCGAGAGGCCAGACAGGGTGGGACACAGATTTTCAACATTTCTTCCTCCAAACACCCACTGGTTGCAAGGAAGAAATCGAAGAAAGACCAAACTTGAAAAAAACGTTTGGTGCAAGGAAGATAAAAATTCCGGGTTGGTGTTTTCGTTGAGAATTTTAAACTAGGTTGCTCTGTGAATGTTCTGACCATCCATGGAATGTTGTTTCAAATGAAGAATCGATGTTCGTGTTGTGCATGCGTGGTCGTATTGGTGTTTGTTTTCGGGCGATTCGATGGTAGTCACACGGCCGACAAGAGATGACTGTGATTGGTTGACACAGAAGTTGACGAAAAATCGTACGAGTAAACTGACAACAACACTGGTGTCGTCAGGCATAAATATGAGCCAAATGGGCTCTATTGACTCCCATGGTTTGCATTCAGAGTGTTTGCCAGGTACACCAGCTTGGTCGCGCCTCGGTGACTTTCATCAGTGTGTTTTGATGGATCAGTGGGGGCGAATCAACAGTTAGATCAGGGGGCGGCCTGGGCCTCAATTTCGAGTTGGAAAAGTACCAGTGCAACGTTTTGCATCTGTGATTCAAAATTGGAGGGGGGATTGCAAAGGAAACTGTTTGGAGGGAGTTTAGTGGGGGAGTATGGACCCCGGTGAGGCGTGTCCGATTGACTTGCGTGTCCAAATGACATGTGCCAATCTAACACTCTGGCAGAGACATGTCCAATTGACACGTGTTGATCCAACATGCACTTGGGGGCATGTCCAAATGACTTGACTTGTGTCCAAGAGCCAAGGAGTGATGGAGCTGCTCTGCTGGTAGACCCCTCAGGCGCTACCATACCTCCCTCCCCGGCCTCCCAAACATGCATGTCCTATTGGCTTGCTTCTTTCCTATCGGTGGAAACAGGGTGCAGACAAATTCCTCTGCACATCTCATGGAGATACACTTGAAGATTTATCGAACAGAAAGCCACAAAAATGATACTCATCTGAACTGTTTGTTTTTTTTTTCAAAAAAACAAATGAAACAAAAACAAAGTTTTATTTTGTTTTTTTCTTGGTCTTTCAGAAGACCATCTGGAGAAGGATGGGAATCACTTCAAAATCATAGGAATATTCTTGAAGGTTTGATTTTACCGGGTTTTTGTCCTCAATGAAATTAATCCTGCTTCAGTCAACACCAAATCCCCAAATCTTGATTATTCAAAAACTGTCTTTCCTGTTATTCTAACTCGGAAAGTACACTTGGAAGTGTATTTTGGTCTGTGATGTTGGTATCGGTTCTAGAATTTTCTTTTCAACAAATTTGCCGCTTGCATGACGACAAACCTTCAAGTGTGTCCAAGTGAGATATCTTTTTTGTTTTAGCAAGAAAACCAAACCTTCAACCAGGCCTTGAAGAGGCCATGTCGAGGTTTGCTAATTAAACATCTTGAGGGTATCCAAGAGGCAAGGGAAGGGGGGGAGGAGGCTGCTGAAGCTGATGCAGCTCTACTGGCAGTAAATTGGGGGGGGGGGGCAAAACCAATTGCTCTTGGAACACGGACCATGCCAAAACAGAAGCAGTGTAAAAAAATGAGAGTGTAAAGTTGCAATTAAGCAGCTGTAGTTAACAGGTGCCTGGAAGGGTGAAGCTTGGGCTCTGAGTTGGGCTCTGAGTACTGTACGCTTACCTTGCCAGCGAGAATTTTTTGAAGCTCCTCCTGGAATTTTTGATGACGAGTGTTTTGTTCTTCAGTCCACTGGATTTTGAAGGTGGGTCCCAGCACCTTGAGACACAGCACTTTGCCTCCTCTGAGTTCACTCACAAGCGCAGCAAAGTCTGTGGCGGCGTCACTTTTCGTTTCTGTCTTGTTCCCCATTCCAATGATTTCCACGTTTGTTTTCGTCATTTCAAGTCGAAAAGTCAGGCAAACAATCATAGCCAAAAAGGCTACGGGCAACAGCACAGTTTTTGGACTGCAAAGGTGAAAACGAGATCCCATCTCTTGCATTGCTTGCATGTCTGTTGTCCGTCGAAGCGACGATGACCTGCGTTCGAAGCTGTTTTATTCTCTCAGGACTTGATTTGATTGTCTCCGCAGGGCATGCACATTTTGGATGTGACAACTGACCCAATACATTTTGTCCTTGGGCTGCCTTTATGATACAAGGAAGTTAATTGTTTTTGGCAAAACCGGTATACGTGCATATGGTAAGACTCTGGCACATGTCGGTGCAGTGTTGGTGCCACGATCCTCGCAACGATTTGTGGACACGTTCTACATTCATTGGACAGCATTGAAATTCCCCTCGTACGAACAAAACATTAACTCGAATATTTCTCAGAGTGCCTCCTCGTGATCTAGGTGATATGAGATAAATTGTTCATCAACCAATTGATTGCTCAAACATTTGTTCTGCTTCTGCTGATTGAGTCTAAGAGAAAGACAGATAGAAAGAAAAACAGACAGACAGACAGACAGACAGACAGACAGACAGACAGACGGACAGACAGACGGACCCACTGTGCTGGTTCACCGTTGGTCTCTCTGTGAATCTTATCCGAAATAGTCAAAGTGAGTTTGCTTCACCATTTTATTCCCTCAGAAGTGCAACGTGTGTCCCGGTGAGTAACCAGTCCACACAAATCAGTCAGAGAGAAGGTTCTTGACGGGAATAAAAAACACTACATTCTGGTTACATGTATGCTGTGTGAACCAGAAAGTTCTGCACTACATGGAGGATCAAGTTGTCACCAATCAATGCGTTCTTTGCGTCACAGTAGTGAAGCTCAAAACAGCTTCAATGCATGGAAGGAAGGGCAGGATGGACAACTGAAATGCCTTGAAGACAAGAACACGCACCAAGATGGACCCAGAAGTGGTGACATCGTCAGGCAATAGATGCATGTGTGCAGATCACTTGGGGGCCACATGTATCGCTTATGTGACAACACCCAAACTCTCGAAAGATGTTACATTGTACAGGCAGCAAAGGTTAGGCTGCACGAACTGGTTGCTTTCTACTGCCCAACATGTTTTCGCAACACGGCCCAATGTGCACTTTCGAAAAAAATATTGAGAGGAATATTCTCAAATTTGGTGACAAATTGCCTGGCACACGAAAGTTATATTGTGCCTTTCTGCAAAATTAGACCAGTGAGATCAAGATTCCTTTGAATCAACGAAGTTCACAAAGTAAGAGAGGGAGACACAGACAGGAAGACAGAGAGACACAGAAAGACACGAAGATACAGCGAGACACAGCGAGAACAAAACGAACGAAGCTTCACATTTTGTTTTGTTCAAATTTCGCGGAAGTCGGAGGGTGAGGGTTATGCAGTTGAAGTGAGTGAAGTGAGAAACTAGAAGCATACAACGAATTGACGATTTCAGCTTCACGCCAACATCCATGTACATGTATTCCTGACGGAACAATCCAAAGAAACAGGTCCTGATGATGGTGTGTGGTTGGTTTTTTATTGAATGTCTTCCAGTGATTGAGATACACCACACATACATGTACACCACATTGGAAGACTTGCACTCGAGACTGTTTTGGTGACAAAATAGTTGTTCAGAGCAAGCGTCCTGTCCAACTGAAGCGTGCGGACTCAGGTGCCTCTATCCGCACTTGGGTAACAGTGAAGTGCAACAAGACTGCACACCTGTTTTTTTTTTCTGATTCCACAGCCAAACCCTATATCGATTCCAAGTGTGCACGCAGTTTGTACACAACTGGAACAACACCTTTACATCCTTCAAAGTAGTTTCCTTCTGCGGCTGAAGAACAAAGTTCAAAACTTCATTTTCATTGATGTTGGGAAATGCCGATGTTGGTGTTTGAAAATTGTTGCGATTTCTTTCTGAATCTCTCCCGAACACAAAGAAGGTCACTGCAAAAATGTGCTGCATCACACGCTTTTCACAAACGTTCAGTTTTTTCTTCACACTGACAGGTGACACTTTCACTTTTCTGAAGCGAGTAGCGACGTTTCCTCGTCCCACAACCTCGAGAAACTGAGAATGATACTGGAGTGTGTTCTCAGTTTGAAAGCTCGGCTATACGGTGAGCCCCCGAGCGAAATCGCTGTTGATGCATTGTTTGATTGCTTTGACGCGCTTGTTGCCCAGCATTGTCTCTCACATTTTACCGGTTGGCGACTTACTCGTACGAGTACTCCTGGCGGGCCAGTTGACTACCAGCAAAAGATGGGGTGCCGAGAAGTCCACCATGAAGAAGAGGTTTTGAAAATCATTGGTTGGCACATCCTCCCCATGCTCCTTCCATCACGATCAATTCACACGCACTCTCGGGGAACTTGGTGGAATTCTGGCAGCTTTGTGGTCCACGCGCACAGACTCTACTTTTTTGTCCAAATAAATGAAAATGGACTCACCAGTCTCGCACACAGTTCTTGGAAAGCCCGATCGTACAATGTGGGCGTAGATTTCGTATTGTCCCTCCAACCGGCCCGTGCACGTGCCCGTTGTTAGTTTCATACTGGAAGAGGACAATTTGCAAGCTTACCTATCTCCCACGCTTTCTCAGGTTGGGTCCTCAGAACAGGCAGACCACCTGTTGATCTGACCCCTTATTTCAGGACGTGCACGTTGAATCAGTTCTGCTCATCGGTTTGTGCTTTCGTGACATGTGACCACCATGCAAAACAAAACAACCTGCAAGAAATTCCAATTTTGGCATTATTTTGATGCATTATTGCTTTTCAAAATTGAAACTGAATCAATAATTTGTCAAATTTTGAAATTTGCAAACAATGGGCGTACCAGTGAGATTTTGTGATGACACTTTACAAGTCACAGATCTGGTGTTTTGGGTCATATGTCAGCAGGGTTTTTTGAGTGACAGATCATTTTCGACCTGTCATACCACCAAGAATGCTTTGCAATCTTGTTGCAAAACTGTGCTTTGAGTTGCAGAAAATGTCTTTGTTATCTGCAGATGCAGATTCAGGTACATGGAGGACCTTCATTATGGTCTCTGCAAAGTCTGTGTGTCTAGTAAACAAAAAAGATGGAAAAATTTCTCCATGGGTAATTGCTCAACTGGTAAAGCATTGGGTGTGCTGCCATCGAGAACCCTGGTTCGAATCCATTCAGATGCATTGAGTCATCTCTTCTGTCATATATATTTGCCATGACCACCCCCTAAGTACTGCCACGGGCTTCCACAGCCCCAGATACAGCCACAACCTGTGGAAGCATTCCCCAACATGGAGCCACTCCTGGCCAAGTGCTGGGCACATCACTCAGACTGTGTGTTCCCAGGGGAACACACCCATCAGATGAATGCCTTGTGTTTGTGAATACATATAAACTGAACATGGGCATCTTTGTGAATCATGTTTTCTATCATGATACAAATGGGTGAGGGTGCCATGACGTGACGTGACGCGATGCGAGAGACCCGTGTGAGGGCGTGACAAATCAGGAACAAACTCAGGAACAGCAGAACAGATTCGGTGTGGATGTGCAGTTCATCACAACTGTCGTAGTTGTTGAGGAGGGTGTGACTCAGTGTCGCGCACGGTAAGTCAGACTCGACGCCAGCGGTGAACACGTGCCACACAACGCATGCAGTTCATCTGCTTGTGAAGAAGGTTCAGAGGGCACCAGAATTTTGCAGGGAAACATTCAACATTCTGTGGTGCAAATATTTTCTGTGTCTGACTGGCCTGGATGCCTGTCTAGGAGTGTTCTCTGTTTGGGTTTGTTCTGTCCAAACGAAGTTGGTCTCTCAAATGTGTTTTTCTCATGTTTCTATCTATCGGTATTTCCAGGTCAACCATCTGAACAAGCGCTTGACATGGTAACCCCGACGCCAACGCCGAGCTACCAGTCGGAGTTGCAGCTGTACCTCGTCCTGCAGCGCGCCAACTTTCTGCAGTACCACCAGAACTTCACCGAGTGGGATCAGTTGGTCGAGATGAATTTATCAAATGGTATGAAAACCCCCTTGTAGCAATTCAAAAGAAAGCTTGTGACAACAGGAGTTCAAATATGCTGTTTTTGATGATTTAGAATGTCACCGGAAGCCACAAATTCTCAAAAGTGATCAACAGAATCACCCTTTTGAGCTGAAATTTTAAGTTTTCAAAATATCTCAGTGACATGTCACACACATGACCCGAAATAAAAGCTTTTGATACAAAGAGCTCAAATGTGCTGTTCTTAATGATCCAAAATGCAACGGAAAGCCACTTTTACTCAAAAAAGATTTTCAGAGTCACCCTCTTTTCTTTGCTTTCTTTTGAGTTTTTCAAAAGAAGCCCAAAGACTTCAGATTTTTGGATGACTTTCAAGCAAGAACCCAAATTTTTAGGTTGTAGTGGCAATTCTCCAATGCATAAATGGTTCCACTGGACAAATTGGCCATGTTTTGACAAATTGACAATTCATTCAAATCACCTCAATGTCTACAGACCTATTTTTCAACAGTTTCAATTTGAGAAACATCTCAGGTTTGATGAAGCCAAACAAAAAAACTATTGGATTCAAAACTGAATTCAAAGGTGTGAGACACACAAATGTCCAGACAACAAGATCAGTTGGATACCTCTTCAAAAACATGGCCAGAATATATACAATACTTGGAGGAAGCCAGGACAAGAAATTGGAGATGGTGAGGAGGACAAGTTGCATAAAAAGTCCTTTGTTTGTCTTTGCATGGGATGAGGTTTTGTGACTTTCCATCCTTTTTTCACTTCTCAAGACAAGAGTAACCAGTTGAAAGTTGATGCAAACAACAGCCCCTGTTGTTACAAGTTGTAGCACAATGGTGGCCCATGTTATTTTCCTGATTGCATCAATACCACCACTTGGATCAAGAAAAGGCATGCACAAACTCAAAGGCAGAGAGTTTGAAGTTACTTTAGTTGCAAAAGTCACCACAATACTTGAAAAGAGTGAAACTGAAAACACTGCTATCATAATTTTGGCAGTAAATCTCTTTGATTTGAAGGCAGTTGCAAATGGATTTTTGACAACCATCAGTCTAGACAGGGAAAGGATAAAAAGCAGAAGTTGTCCTTGGATGGTACTCCAAAGAATTATGCTAAACACCATGAAACAAACTGATCCTGACCTCCATTCTGCTTCATAAAGAGCAAAATTGCTGTGGTAATATGTATCAACTGCCCACACCACACCAAGATACACACAACACAGCATGTCATTGTAATTTGTGCACAAAATGTTGAAAACAAAACTTCTGCTCAATGAGTTGCTGTGATAATGAACTGTAACTGATATCAAGCTCAAAAAGAGAATCAAAATTGACACAACAACACAGACTACTTTCATGTGTGTTTTTGGTATTAAGTTACTGCATGAAATGTACCAAGGCCTAAATACATTACATTTGGCTTCAACTGAAGCAGTGCAACAGATGTGGTATGTTGTTGCTTCAATCAATTTGAGAGAATACACATTGTGCACGAGATCTGGATCTACATGTTTAAATGTGATAGATTTTACAGACAGGAATAGCAAATGCTTCAATCCAAGAAATGAGTGCTTTCTTGCAGAAGAAAAAGGATTTCCAGACAAGTTCAAAAGTTGGAGATCTGGTGTGTGTTGGAAGGAATTCTTTGTCAACATTGTAATTTTGTTGTTGTTCAAAAGCAGCCACTTCAGTTCTTTGGCCTGTAGGCATTGCTTCTGAACTGCAGTGATGGTATTATATCCAAAATTGAGCAAGAGTAACTTCTCTGACAGAATAACTTGGCAGTGGTCTTGCAGGAAATTTTTGTTCAGAACAAGGAAAAGTACACCTTTGGTCAAATGGATTTTTCTTGAGAACAATTCCACGTCTTGAACAAAAACATAGACAAATGAAGAAATATTGAGACTTAAACAAAATATATTTCTTCTGCACCAAATTGCAAGAAGATGACAAGCACAACTCATAGGACAAACAAATTCTTTCAAGAAACAATGGTTTTCATCATCACCAAACAGACAATCTACAGCTCCATCGCAAGTGTTGCCAATGTGAATGCACTGTGAAGTTTTGTGGCATGAAAACATGAGTGAACATCTTGAGCCTTGCCCACCACAAACTGGTAGGAATGCTTCATCCTGGCCTGAGGGACAGTCCCATTTTCCATCACAAACTGATGACCAAGAGACACAATAACTCTGTTTACATTTGAACAAAGCATTGCATTGGAATGTTGTACACTTTTGAAGATGTCCTCCATTTTTGCAAGGGATCATTTCTGTATGTTGTCCAAGTTTGTACAAACAAACTTCTATGATATTGAAACATTGAGGACAGCCGATTTGACACTGCAGTTTGTATGGTTCTGCACAAATGTAATTTCTGTCTTCCATGGCCTGCCTTAGAAATGTTTTTCCTTCTTGATCTTTGCTGCAAGCTTGTATGTTTCTGTACCATTTATCTTTGATGGTATTGCCAGAGCAGTTTTGAAACTTTTCCTGCTCAGTTGATAAAACAACTGACTCTGCCACTGTGTCCACTGCAGCATAGCTGATGCAACAGCCTTTCATTGTTTGGTAAAGCAGAGGTGAACAAGTCTTTTTTGATGTGTGTTGGTCCACACTTTTTCGACAAATTGTGCTTTCACTGTGAAGTGTCTCACCAAAATGAGAACAAACACATTTGTCTTCATCAGAACTATCATTCGGGCAGTCTCCTTTTCCATCACACAGAAACCTTGAGGATATGTAAGACTTCAGTTTACACTGAAACACATTGCCACTGATTGGGACCCTCAGTTTCTTTGATTTGAAAATTTGGAAACCTGTGGCCTCAGAAAGAGGAAGGACATCTTCGGAGAATTCATGAATGTGCAAGTATCGATTGTAAGTAATCACAGTTATTGTCCCATTTTTGTAGCTTTGAGGAGCAACAACAGAGGGAAATTTTGACACAACTTGCACAGCTTCAAAAATGGGTTTGAGAAGTGTTATTTTCTCCAAAGCTATTGGTTCAAAATGTTTGGCCTTGCCGTCGTAAATAGGAACTGTATTGTTTCCATGAAAATATGAAAATATAAGACAATGCTCAAAATGTAAAATTTCAAATTTTGAGCAGACAGTTAAACTCAACAAAGACTTGTTTTCAGGAAAAGTGGAATTGTTCTTAATGAAACAAAAAATGTTGCACAAAAGCTCTTTGGTGCAAGGAATTTCCACCCAACCAGGCTCTGCCAAGTTTTGCAGTAACATCATGGAACACCTTTTATTTGATGTCCAGTTCCAGTCTCTGTTGGGTTCATCAAAGAAACAACCAAGGAACAGACATTGTGTCAAATTTATATTAGCTTTTTTCACCCATTGCTTTTGGGGACATTCTCTTTCTCTTGCACAACATTTATTCAGTTGAAACAAACTTGGCACAAAGTTTAGAGTTGCCATATAGGAAACAGGGCTCCTATTTTCCCAATATTTTGCTCTCTGCAAAAGAAACTTCATATGAGAAGGCTCTTTTGACACTTTGTTGACCATATTGCACAGAGAAACAAATGAAGTCTGATCACAAAATCTGATTTTGGTCTTACAGTGGTGACTGATGCCCCCCAACACACACAAACCCACCCCATAGAAGTTTATTTTGGCAAGTTCAGCAAAGTTTTGGCATCCAGAAGAAACAAAATTGTTCAAAAGTGTTCAACAATTCATCAATTCATCAGGAAGATGATGTTTTTGTCAGTGATCGAAAAATTTCACAATTTTGGTTTGTTGCGAAACTACACAAGATATGTTTCTGTGTGCAATGAGCTTCAAAACATGTGATATTGTTGGAGAGTTAGTGACAACTGACCTTTGTGCAATGTCTTTCAATCCCAATGAAAACTGCTTCCAGAAGGTGAAATCTTTGCACCAGTTTTATGAGGGTTGTGAATTTTTCTTCGTGCTCCCTGTTTGTGAAATATGGTAACTGCCCTCCCAACACTTTGCAACGACGTGAAGCCTCATTCCAGCTTTGTAGAACTGAAGCGAAGAACACATAATAGCCATTGGCTCCGTGTGGCTCAGATTGATAAGATGAAAAATTGTAGCAAGATTGATTTTCACAAAACGTTGGTTGTGTGGAAAGGTGATAAAACTTTTCATAATTGTTTGACAACCAAATTATGTTTAATTGGAAAAAATGTGAGTAGTTCTTCCACAGGGGAGTCTCTTGTGGCCTGTACTCAACAGATATGCCTTGAACACAACCAGGAACAGAATACAGTCTCTCAAAAGCCCAAGGCATGGAAGAAATCCTCTTTGTCCAATCATAGAATTCTCTCTCAATCTTTGTGAGAGCATAAATGAGAATGTTTGTTGGTTCAGGTTCTACTGCATGGGAAATGGTTTTTGAAACCTGAAGAAACAACAACTGTGTGTGTGATTCTGCTGGTGTTGTTATCCTGTGCACTTTGAGGCTCGATCCAGGGATGAAATCTAGTTTGTCAGACAAATACAAGTCAAGTATGCTTTTGAATGTTGAGTTTTTGCTGGCACTTGATATGAGTAGTTCTGCCCACATGTTGGTTTCAAAGTGTGTGCACAAGCAAAAAACAAGTGTTTCTTTGTGTATTGGTGTTGAGATCTTTGCAAATGTGTAAAACTGTTTGAACGAATTGCTGAATTTCGTTTTGAATTGTTTGGTTCTTCTCAAACTTTCCTGTTCTAACCACAACGTGGTGTGTTTTCCTTTCGCTTCTGTTTGGGACATGTTTTGAAACTGAAAATGATCAGGTTTCCCACTAATTTTAACAAATTCTTCCTCTGTTTTTGTCCAAAGGAATTGGTTGTGAAAAGCAACAGATATGCGGCTTGTGAGCTCCACTTCTTTGGCATAAATGGGCTTTGGAACAATTCTCATTTTGCACTTGCTGCAAGAACCAAATAACAAACTCCCTGAAAACTTAGACTTCAGGTTGATGTTGTAGATTGAGAACACTGCACAGTGCTTTGGTGAAAGTGAATACATCCAATCGTGGCCCTTTCCTGAGATTTCAAATGTTTGGGTCTTGAACAAAATGTCTGTATGAAGACTGAAGATGGAGTTGCATGGATCTGCATGCACAACAAAACATGCTGTGAGAGAGAATAAAAATGAAGCTTCTACTTTGCTGTAAAATTTATATCTGAAGAGAACAAGAACCAGATGAGAGCTTTTGGAATAAATATTTCTCCCTATTGCAGACAGGTTGTATTTTTCACAGACAGTTAATTTATCTTGAGTTTGCTCTTCAACTGTTTCTATTGCTGTCACACCACCAAAGTCACAAGTGGGACTTTGCATTCCTGTGTAAGAAATGTGTCTTATTGTTGCATTGATGTGATATTTGTTCTCTCCAATTATCTGAATGAGGCATAGGCTGCTGCTACTGCAATGTGAATAAGGAAGCTTGAGTTGAACAGAAACACCAGAATGTCTGAGCAATATCTTTTGAATTGAGAGGACCTCTCTTGTGAAGAAAGAAAATGAATGTTTTGAGACTAAACTTGAAATGACAAGAACAAGGCATTGAAATGTTGAGGTGTCAAGGTTTTGAGTTGAGTTTAGTGGTTGTGACAAAGAACCTGGACCGTCAAATACAACAAACAAAAAGAGGTCTTTTGTGGAAAAGTTCAGGCTCAAAATGTTTTGTTTTTGTGTTTTGAGCTTGAACTCCAAATGGCTTTGGCCATTTTTGAAAACATGTCCACTTTGTAATGTTGGCCATCTTGTATTGCTGATGGAATAAACAAGGTTTTCATCATTAACTTGAAAAGAAGTGTTGAGATGAAATGGCAAATATGGCTGGATGACAATTGTAAGCACTGCAGTCCTTCCTTGCAGGTACAAGTAGAACTGAGAATGTTGACCACAATAAATAAAAGACTCTTGATTCTGGGCCAAAGAAACCTGAAAATAATACTTTCTACAGCCTTTCCTCCGGGTGTAGAACACTATGCTGTCAAGGAATAAAGTCAATGATAAATTTGTAGCCATGGTAAAAAGCACAATGTACTGAAGCTTTTTGCTAGGGGCACCAAATGGAAACAATAAAGATCCAGTTGCTCCTTTGATGAAGGAATATACTGTTCGTGGTTGGAAGAGTCCCATCAAATGTTCTCCTTTCCTGTTTTGTATTGCAGCAAAATAGTTGAAATTTTTATGCAGAACAAGGCCAAAGGATTTTTGGCATGTGGCCAAAAAAACTTCTGTTATTAAGAGTTTTCTGTCTGATATCACTTCAAAAATAAGTCTCTTGAGGTATTTCATCCACAGTTTGGGTGCTTCCTTGAAGATGGCAGTGATGGCACTGAAATCAGCATTACATGATATGTGCAGTTTCATAAAACACACAGCAAACAGAAGAATTACTCCTTTGGAAAGCATTTAAGCCAATTCAGTGAAATACTGAAGTCAATTCAGTGTTGATTTGAAGAACTGTCACAAGAAAAGATAACAAAAGTTTTCTTATTGAAGATTTTAGTTCTTGTCAGATTGATTTCAATCCTCAAAGTGACTTTCCAGCAAGAATTCACACCTCACCAAGGCAATTTAGAAATTCATTCAGCAGGCTCAAGTTAGACAATGCAGCCTTTATTGCTGAGTTCTGATCATTCAACACGTATTTGTGCAGGAGCTCATTTCTCATTGTTTCGATGATCGGTTTTGTTCTGAAACAATTCACTGACGGACAAATTTATGCTGAATGAGGTTGGTGAAACTGAATCACTCAAATTGAGAGTTCTCCTGAGATTTGTGAAACTGTGAAACTGTTGGTCAAGTGAAAAATTGATGCTCCAGCTTCTAGGCAACAAAAAGTCTGGTTATGCCAGAGACAAAATGATCAGGTGAAGGTCAAAAGCAGGCCCAGTCTTTCATTATGGTTGACATTCGATTTGGGCTGGGCAGGTCTTTGGTTGAGAATGCCATGAAGCTAGAAGACCAAAACAAGTGCTTCAATCAATCCAAATATATTCAGTTTTCTTTGAGAAATTAATTCAGTTTGATGAAGCCACAGACAAAAAACTATTGGATTCAACACAGAATTTTAAAGGTGTGAGACACACAGATGTCCAGAATACAAGAACAGTTGGGTAGCTCTCCAAAAACATGGCCAGATGGTATACAACACTTGGTGAAAGCCAAGAGAGATGTTGCAGATTGCAAGAAAATAACTTGAACAAAAGACCCTTTGTTTGTCCTTGCATAGGATGATGTTTTGAGACTTTCAATCCTTTTTCACAGCTTTCAACAAGAGAAGCCAGCTGGAGGTTGAAGCAAATAATAGCCCCAGATATTATGTTTTGTAGAAAATTAGTGGCCCATGTTATTTTTCTGATGGCATCAACACTGCAAAGTCCTTGGATCAAGGAATGGCAGGCACAAACTCAAAGGCAGATTGTTTGAGGTTGTTTTGGTTGCAATAGCAACAGGAAAGCTTGAAAAGAATGAAAAAACAAACAATTGCAACTATGATTTCTACAGTGAATCTTTTGCTTTGGAGGAAGAAACTAATTGGATTCAAAACAACCTTCAGTTTGGACAGGGAAAGAATACAAACCAGAAGCTGTGTTCAGATGGTACTCCAAAGAAGGAGGCCAAACACCATGAAACACACTAATCTTAACCTCTACTTTGCTGCACATAGAGCAAAATTGCTGTGGTAACAAGTATCTGCTGCCCACACCACACTAGTTAGGATACACACAACATGGCATATCATTGTAATTTATGCACAAAACATTGAAAACAAAACTTCTGCTCAAAAATTTGCTGAAAAAAATGAACTGTGGTTGATATCAGACTCAAAAGGCAAATCAAAGGTCAGCACGTTCCATGGTGAAATTCCAACATCTTCTGGTGTCGAAACACTGTTTGAACCGAGTTGTGTACCAATGTTTTTGAATGCTGATCGTTGTGCTTTGACCCCGAAGGGCACGCATCATCGGTCGGTAAGAGTTGTTCACGAGTTTACTCGTACAACCTGAAAACAAAAACATTGGTGAAAAAGGCGGAACTTTGACATTGCATTTGTCTGACAACTTCTTTTCTTTTTGTCTTTTGTTTCGGGAATGGGAGCGTGCATCCATGGTCATGTTGTTGGCACTAATTTGGCAGTCACATCTGACACGCCAAAGAGCTTGCGTATTTGGTCGAAAGAGAACTGTGGTTCAGCGACCGATCTCTGTGGGGTTGAACTGTTCCAACTTTAGAAAATGCACCTCGTCTTTTCAAACCCGTGTAGTCGCACAGAAGTCCACAGAGGTATCTTGAGTATGGCTGCAAAACCTGGTCTCGACCATATGGTATTTGCTTGACAAACCCTCTTGAGCCCGACTTATCCCCAGGAAACAGAACTGGGTGTGGCACTTCAGATCTCCACCAGGTTGACATCTTCAACCGTCTTTTCGTTTCTTGCAAACTCACAGCTGTGATTTCTTTCTATCTGCAGTAGAAAGCAGCAACAAAGACATCTTGTGCACAGGACACAACAGCTTCTCCAAGAACCCTTTGTGAAAGTTGTAAATTCTCGGGTTACCAGGAGAGCACGCAAGTGGTGTGCAGAACTCTGACATTTTGTCCACGCATTTGTGATTCAGTGTCTGGCCGCGTTCTGAACCTGGAACAGCAACGCTCATGGAACAATAATTTCGACACAAAGAGAAGTCAATGATGGAGACAAATGACACTGAATTTGGATACTTTTATTCTAATCTGTGGCCTGGAGAAGGATTGGATTTCACTCATTTCAACAGAGCTTACGCATTTTACGGATACGCATCACTTTTTGTTCACCCAACTGGTTTTATTCTCAATGTTTTGTGTTTGTTTATTTTGATAAAAATAAAGATGCACGCAACAGCAGTTGGCGTGCATCTGGTGGCGATAGCTGTGGTTGACATAGTAACAATAGTTGTTGTCTTTTTTAATTCTACTCCGGTTCAAGATATTCTGAAAATGCCAAGCATTGTAAATTTAAACGCCACTTTGTGTCTTTTGTTAAATCCTTTGCCTCATCCATTGTCACGGATAAGTGCCTTGTTAATAGCATCTGCCACAGTAGAGAGATTTCTTTCTGTAGCATTTAGTTTGAAGGTAAAAGCTTGGTCATTGTACACAGTGAGTAAGATGATGGTGATTGTATTTTTCTTGATTGGCATTGCTGAAAACGTTGCGTTTGTGGTGATGGCCAAATATACAGAAGAAGGAATTTGCTGGTGGAACCCAAAATATGATAAGTTTCACTTTGAACTGTATCCCAAACTGCATCTGTCATTTGTGATTATCATTTGCTGCGTGGTTTTTGTTTTCAGTACTTTGATTGCAGTTTTCCTCTTCAAGTACAAGACCAGACGAGTTTCATTGAGGAATGAAACAGAGAATACCCACACAAAAGACAACAAAGAATTTCTCATCAGCCTCATGTTATTTACAGTCGCTGTGACTTTTCTGTTGTCAGCAGTCCCCGAAGCTATTGTTTATGTTTTGACAGATTTAGAAAAAGATCAAGGAACTCAAAAATACCTCGACCTATGGACTGCAGCTTGGGCTTATCAATTGTTATACGATTTGTACCACGCCTCCAACTTTGTAATTTACATGATTTTTCTCAAACAGTTTCGGAATTGCTTTTTGGGTTGTTTCAGGAGGTCACAGCTCGGCAGTCAAACTTCCTCCAGAGCGACAGGTTCTGACGTTATTTCCGTCTCCAAGGAAAGAAGAGAGAATTAAACATTGAGCTTGGATGAGGAAAAACAGCTTGTCATTAAACTTTGGTGTTTCAGCAATGAACTTTCTCAAAACAAAAAGTCACCCATTTGTTGGCGCTTTGCATCTTGCTGGGTTGTTCGAGCATCTTGAGACAGACAGACAGACAGATCGACAGACAGACAGACAGACAGCAAAATCTTGACAGTTTTCGGTGCTGTGCATTGACTTGCAATTTGGTAAAATGAAGCAAAAGCCCTTCCCCACAACCAGACAGTTCAGAGCAGGATGAAAAGCTGGAGAAAGGTGTGGTGGGGTTTTGAGGTGGTGCGCAATTGCAGCACAAAATATATTTATTTGAACAGCGGATTGCTATCTGAGCACTTCTGAGCTACGTACGTTACTTTGCCTCACAAGTCCGTTTGTGTGTTAAGAACAAAATTTATCGTGAAATTTAATGCATTATTCCAGCCAGAACTTCTTCCAAACAGAGGCACTGCCTCACTGCACACACGCACAAGTTGGTGAAACCGAGCTTGGTTGAGCGTAATGTTCCACCCTTTGTCTGAGAAATATGCGTGTTTGTGATTCCGTGTTTGTGTCAGATGACACCTTCTAAAGCTGACGGCGCACGCATCCTGTTCTCCTGTTCACGGAGATTGGTCCCAACACGACTGCAATGACTTGGCTTGAGCTCCAAGCTCAACCGGAGTAGCCATACACCTGCTTCTCTTGCTACCATCCAGGTTCTTTGGCTCCGTTCCGTCCCCATTTATTCTCACATTCTTTTCAAAAGGGGTTTGTGTCACCCCACACCCTCAGCATTACGATGCCACATCTTTATTGACTCTGTCCCTTTTCTGTGGCACTGTCGTGTCCAGGTCTCTACAATATGTGCAAAAACGTGCAGGTTGTTCATTTTTCAACAAAAAGCTGGCCTTCTGAATGTAAAAACAAGCACCGACGCGCAATCTGAAGTGCGCAGTGTTTCACGCTCGTTAAAGAAACTTGTTCTCCAAAAATGTCACCAAATGTGAAGACGCCACCTGTCAGAACAACCCAATGCAATTTCACAAAACTCGATTTCTGTGTCAACAAGAATTTGTTGATGGTTGTTAAATTGCTGGAAAAAATCAGTAAACTCCGGTTCAACGTGAAGTCAGTTTACCCTGTTGCTATGCCACTTATGGCCCTGCGCTGTCCTCTGTCACTCCATTTTCGATTGCTTCGTGATCTCGTGGATCCAGGGGATGGGCTGGCTTGGGATGCGCAAAAGGCAAACGTGGTTCCTCCATCACCCCACTTCTGCAGTGTTCATCGTTTCCACGTCTGTTTCTCACGTGTCGCGCAGTTACGACTCATCACACGGAGGAGAATCGGCGGCTTCAGTGCGCGCTGCGGGTTTCTCTCCTGACTCAACATGACCTCCGGATGGCGTCGACGGGTTTTGCACGAAGCTGCAAAAGGCATTGAAGCCGCACAGGGTCGGGTCATTGAGTGGCCATCAAAGCATGAAAGAGGACTCGTGGTAAAAATCATGACTGCCACATATGGTTTTGCCTGGTGGAGCTACAGCCCTTTCGCTACAGGCGAGACAGGTGAGCCAGACGACTCTTTTCCTGCAAACACGACTTTTGATAAAGTTCGAACTGACAGTGACTGACTGTGATTAGGCGTGGAGAACACGCGAAAGCTTGCGTGCAGGTTCCTCTCCTCACGCTGTGTGCCGTGGTATTTCTCACTGTTTGTTCACTGGCGAGAACTGTTGTCACAATCAAAACATCACAAGCTCAGGGGATTGGCAAATAGGACCTGCACGGGGAGTGATGATTATTTAGTTTTCGTGGTGAAACGGAACCTGTTGTGTTGAGTGAGGACCGAGATCCACGACTCATGCAGATGTCTTGTTTATGTCCCGTCGTGCTTTCGTGTCTCTCCTCTCGTCTATGCAAATTGAACGTCTGAAGGGACAGGTGAACCTTGTCCCGTTGCACCGGAAGTCAGCCAAAGGAAGCACCTGTGAATTTTTCCAATCATTGTTTGATTTCATGAGCCAAATATTTGTCCGAGTTTGTCATCCCAGACCGCAGTCTGCACAGACGACGGACAGAACGTTCGTCTCTCGTCCTCCATGTTTTTGTTGGGCATGCTGTGCGCGTTTTTCTTCTGGAAATGTCGTGTCTCGGTGACAGTCGAGAAGAGTGATTTTTTGATGGGATTTTTCTATCAAGCGTGCAATCTAAAGCAGCTTCAATTCCACGAATCTGTGTTATTGTCATTTGATATTCGCTTCACAAAGAGCCAATTAGATTTGATGTTCTGAGCTCATGAAATGATAAACACAACAGTCTTGATGTTGACAGCATTGACAGACATTGTTTTTGCTGCAGTGCCAACGTTTCGCACGTTACTGCAAAGCAAAGGTGATGTTTTGTTCGTGGAGAAAGGTCGCAGTCAAAGTCATTTCACCCGATCTGGACATTTCTACAACCAAAGTGCACAGTGCAGAACACGCCTTCCTCCCGATATGTGAACCTCAGGTCGTCACCACAGCTCATAGCTCTCAAAGCTCACAAAACACAGTACACTTCTTTTGTGCAGTTTCTCTCACATCGTTTGTGCCTTGAGATTCTGTGTAAAGAACATCCCATTGCACGAGGTCGGTGTTCATCTGTTCTTGCGAAATGTGTTGTTGCACTGGTCAACTTCTTTTTCTCCTTTTGATGAAAAAGTGGTTCAATGGGCACCAACTCGCGGGACGTTGAAACGAAAAGGAAGTCTGTTCTCTGTTCGTAGAACTTACTCTTCTGAAGGAAGGCACGGTACACGAAGCGATTTTTCGTTGTGGCTGGACCTCCCTGAACATTGAGGTCACGAAACAACCTTGAATGAAGTGAGTCGTTGATGCAGTCCTTTTCCCCTCCTGATGTCTCATCGACGACAATGGCAGAGCTGAACAAGATAAACAAGAAGCAGTGCTCAAGGCAACTGTAGTGCGAAGTCCCTTGCAGCATCGGTAATGTCGTCAATCCTTCCTTGTTCATCAATTCTTCCTGGTCCTCCTTATCCTCTACCAGTCATGCTGTCCGCAGAGGGGGGTCTAGCAATGGCAGGGGGGTTTGGCTACAGGGGGGTCCACCTCCAGTGTGTGTGGGGGGGGTCCCACAGGGGAGGGGGGTCACAGGGGAGGGGGCAGGGGGGCATTTTGGTCCAGCTGCCATACACTGCACTACCACATGGTGCTTCGCCCTAAAGGGACTTCGCACAACAACACCACTCAGCGTCGGGAATTCAAGTTCAGTCTGAGTGGATTCCGACGAGCCGACAGGCTGCATATCACATAAATCTTCGTGTTGTGTAACACATGTAACATCAGATCCTCATGCAACTTTATGAAAAACATTACCAGACCAATTAAGGCAAAGTAGTGGTGCAAAAACATCGTTGTGCAGATGCTGTGTCGAAGAGCCCAGCTGATTGAATTTGTGCTGCCAAGGGCGGAGACTTGAGCGAGCTCTCTTCGGTGTTGGGTTGATCTGCACACATACACCGGTGACAGACCGACATGCGATGATGGTGCAAGTCTGGTGCACTTGTTCTGTCGTCATGTACGATCGGTTCAGGTATCTCCTTTTCCAGGAAGGCTGTGGTTCGCTTGTCAGGCCAGTGCAGCATTGTGTTATGAAGGTGAGACGATGTGCCAATTGCAGGAGAAAGGGGGAGAATCAGGTGTAAGCGTGCACGTGTTCAGCTATCAACTGGTTCGACTGTGTCTCACCCAGCCCAGAAATTGCTCGTTTGGTTGCACTCCTTGGATCAGGGGCACACATGGAACCTAACTGCTGTGACCAGCAATCGCAAAACAAAGTCAGGGGATGCAGTTATCTTGAAGGTTCCACAAAATGGGGTTGGTTGGGTGGGTTGGGGGTGAGCTGGTCCTGTCGCACGACTTGTCTTGGTGGCTGAGGACGAACGGCTCCTGGCAGGGTGGGTGTTCACGCCTCTTACACCGGGAAACGACAGCTTCGCCTAACCGCGTCACTCATTCGGAGACACATGCGCACGATCGAGTTCTGTTCGACACAAGCTCAGGACAATGTGTTGTTAGAGATACAACAGCTTTTGCCATGACTGCAAACGAATCGTACGGCTATGTTTGGCACCACACTTCTCCTTTCATGGAGAACGCAAAAGGTATGGTGAAGTTCACATTTCTATGAAACACGCGAGATTCTCGTCTCGTTGAGAGATGTTCTTCAATGTCAGTTTGAAAGTTCCGTGCGCCAATAACGCAGTTTTTGCTGATCTGACGAGGACAGCTGGAGCATTTTGCCAGAAGCCTTGCTTCTTTTGTGCCTCTTTGTTCCTAATTTTTAAAACTGATGCACGTGAAACCTCACTGAAGAAATACGTGGAATTCGTGGGGTGATTCAGTTAGCACGTCAAGACTCAAGCACACCGCAGCTGCAATAGAAACTCCGCACTGAGCATCCCGAGTGGAACGAAACGTGGGTCTGATGCATCTGCACATCTCACTCAACTCGCGTGCGAAGCCCCTGGCATCACCAGGGTGATAATTGCACGTAAGCCGATCAGCCCTCCTCTCTCAATCACACCAACAGGGAGATGGATCAACACTCGTCCCCAAATCAGCTCGAGCTCGTGTTGCGGATGCCTGTATTGACAAACCAGAGATGGGAGCATGAAATTTTGTTTTATGTCCAATTGGTATGTGGGGCCCAGTGTTGATATGAATTGCAAATGTTTCATCGCGTGCACATGGGCAGGTGCTTGAGAATACCATAAATGAATCAAAGTGTCATACGAAAATTTTTTCATCTCGCTTCGGTTCCAAACATCTTCTGCAACGGTATACGACCAAATGTTTCAAAAGCAGTTTCAGAGACAGGCGAGACATTTTTGCAACAAAAGAGACAGAGACAGAAACATGCAGGCAGGCCAGCAGGCAGAGAAAGACACACAGATACATACTACACACGCACGCACGCAGAGAGAGAGAGAGAGAGAGAGAGAGAGAGAGAGAGAGAGAGAGAGAGAGAGAGAGAGAGGAGACGTCCGCAGTACACATCCGCTTCCGCGCTCAGTTTTCGAGGTTGCATGCCGGCGAAAACATCGTGGCAGCGTGTGGCCAGGTGAGACGTACATCGACTGTTTCTTGAGTCTCAGTCTCAGTTCAGTTCTGAGTCTCTGGTGTGACACCAAAAAGAACCATTCGGAAGAGTCAGCTCTTCCAAGCAGAAAATGTCACTTGAAAGAGCTGGTTGTTTCGAGCAGTACATTTTTGTGTCACTCGAAAGAGCTGGCTCTTCCGAGCGACCCTGCTCACCCAGAAGAGCGTGCACTGCTTGGAAGAGCCAGAGACTCAGAACTGAACTGAGACTGAGAAACAGGTCGAGGTGACACATGGCTATGCAGATTGATCAGTTATTGGCAACAGAATGACGCTTGTGGGTTGCAATTTGATCTTTCCCAACGATGTGTCGTACTTCGGAGCAGGTGCACCTTTGTGTGCACATTCTTTGCGAAACAAGCATGCAGACAAATATTGACGTCGTTCAACAAAAGCTGTCAGCCACCGTCTTTTTTCCCGAGTTTGTCGCAGATTGGAAACGTGTTGTGCTGCATCTCCTTCGTCTGCGCCTCTCCCCCTTTTATTACAGATTTGCACGAGAGAGGAAATTCTCTCTGCGTGAACGGGCTCCAGGTTTTCTTCTGGTGGAAAGCTCTGAGACCTTCGTACACTCGTAAACACTCTTCATCTTGTGTCGTCGCTGTTGCTCAAATCAACTGCGTTTTCCCCTCTCAGTTGGGCAGGTCGCTGTCTTTTGTGAACTTCTTGCACCTGCAGCACTGTACCAGGTGAACGGTGAATCCAAAATTTGGTCAATGAGACGACCTCCAAGGGGGCCACTCCAACTTTGAATTTTCCACACGTTGCATGTGTCTGCTGCGGTGAGGTGGCAAAACTACTTGTCGCCATTTGAAGCAGAGCAGCATCCTGGATGTTTTGAGTCCGTGACGTGAGACTATTGGGAGCAAACCCTGGAGTCCTGGAAGCTTTTCGATCGGAGCCTCAAGGGTGAAACGAAGGGGAGGTGTGCGTGTGTGTTCTCACACCGCACTTGGGACGGAACCGAACCTTTGATCAGGAACAAAGCATGGTTCCTGTCATGCGAATCAGCTGCTATTTCGCACGTGTACGTAGCGTTATATCATGTTCTGAATAAACCCACCGGATTTCCTGCTCCAAAGAGAAAACTTGTCTTGACGTCAGAGGTCCCTGGGAGTTGGTGCCTTGATCTTCGTCTCAGTCCCTTTGACCAATACAAGTTGAAGCTGCGTGTTTCTCTCAAACAAATCAGAGAAAGCACGAGCGAAAGTGTCGCTTTTCAACATGTTCACAGCACAACGCAGCCATCATGAACTGCTGAAAGCACCCAGGCCTTCAAGTCCCTGAACGTATGAACATTGCAGGCATGTTCCACGAGGCTCTGTCGGAGATGCTGGCGGACTGCGCCGACCCGGCGGCGGCGGCGCCCAGCCTCGTCCCCGTGCAGAGGTACGCGAACGCCCGCGAGATGCTCGAGGACCACCCGGCCGGCGCCCACTTCATGTTCCCCGTCTCCCGGTCCCTGGACAGACAGCCCTTCATGGCGCCATACGTGGCAAAAAGGACCTTCATTCCATTTGTCGAGTCCCCAGGTGAGTCAAGACCTCAATATCAATGGAGAAATTTGTGAAGTTCTGCACAATCTGGTCTTTGAATACCCCTATTTAGTGCCGCTGAAGCTCACGGTTTTGCTTTTTGTGCTCTTTATTTTCAAGGTTGGAGCTTGGGCCCCTCAACGTTGGAATTCCCCTTGAACTAAATCCTAGACCCACATACTTGACGTCGCTGTCTTCTCCGCAGGCGTGTCGTTCATCATCCAGCTGGGCGACAGCGACGACGTGCTTCCCGCCATGGTGTTGCGAACGTGGCCGCTGCTCATGCTGCTCTGCGTGCTCGCCGCGCTCGCCGGCTGCGTCATCTGGATACTGGTGTGTCAGGGCGGGGCGGGGCGGGGCGGGGCGGGGCG
>JAAUXT010073738.1_pt1 | contig 27998 bp, 21 predicted proteins | sample 7278171 | NCBI WGS metagenome assembly JAAUXT01 (sample SAMN14350112, study PRJNA611818) | marine sediment metagenome | isolation source: surface marine sediment (1.8m) | place: French Polynesia: Moorea | collected 2018-08
CCCCCATAACCCAAAATGCAGCCACCCAGAAAGTGTACGTGGCAGGAAAGAAAGGATACACTCACCTGTACCACCCAACTGAAGGATCATTCGACCCATTTCCTCGTACAGTTTGCTTGTGATAACGTTGTTGTGATAGTCGGCCAGTTCCTTGTCCCACAACGGTGGGTTTTTCTTCACAAAGTCGATCATGGCTAGGTATTGCTTGGGAGTGAGGTCCACGTACTCATCATCCTCATCTCCAGCCTGGACCGGTTTCGCTTTGCAGCCCATGACGCAAAATGTGTTTGAAAATGTGCATGAACGAATGAATGCAAGCGAGTGACCTTTCCTGTCAACAGCTGAAACTGGAGTGAAATGTCATGGCCGAAAATATGGTGAAAAATTGACGCGTGTCAAAATTGATGTGTCCCTGTGTGGCCACCCCGAGCGTTAACGCGTGGTTGACGCGTGGTTGACGCGCGTCAATTATTGACGCGTTGCTCTGTGTGGCCACCCCTTCAGGCTGAGCAAGGGTTTGTGTGTGAATGTTGCCTTTTTCCACGGTAGAATTGCAAGTTTCTCTTTCATTTTTGTGCAAACGTGATGAAATTGGCCTCCAAGGAGGTTGTGCCGCAGATCTTGGTCCACTCGACCTCGTCATTGGGCTGGAAGATCTTGACAAGACTGTCCCGTCTTTTTTGATGAATGACTTGCTCTTTCCTCTTCTGATGAGTGGTGAAAGGTGATGGCCAAGTTCAAATCCTGAAACTTAAGAGTTACAATCTGAATAATCCTTGGTTTTGACCTCTTGCCACATTCTCTCGGAAGCCTCACTTCAATGCGCAAATTGTGGGGCACGCCATGAAAACCCCGAGCATTGAAGGTAGGTCGAATGAAATTTGTACAAAATTACACAAACAACGCAATACCAGGTATGGATGTGAGTGACCGAAGCAAATAACACAACAGAAAGTTTGTACGTCGAAATGGCGTCATGTCGCCCCTTTCGCAGGAAGATCCAAAGATCTGGTCGCGGGGCTGTTCCCTTTGGGACCAACTTCGACAATATTCACACGTAAAATGTAAAAATTAAAACACTTGGCACACGCGATGCAAAAGCGTTGGGGAATTTCTTCAGGGGTATGGTTTGCCCCCTTGGATCCACCCCTACCCCTCAGAACAAATCCTGAATCCTGATCGAGATCCGGTGGTTTTTTTCTTGTTCGAAGATTTGTTTTTCTCGAACACCAATGATTCTTGACCAAAAATTCCTTGACTTCTCCCCGAACGTTTTGATGATCTGAAAGCAAGAAGTTTTGCAGGTAAACTACAGGTGTCTCTACCCGACGAAGGGCGCACCTGCAGATATCGCCGGAATGCTTTTGGTTCCCATTTTGTGCACAAGGGGGCAGGAGGCAGCTGTGTCCATCAGCGTCTGGTTTGCTCGTTGTTGCTGCGGTTTTTTCCATGACCTTTTTTGCATCTCAAAATTTATGTCAAAATGGCACACGGAAATATCCTCACTCAACGCAAACAAAAGTTGACAGTCCAACTGAAATCATTTGTTTTGTTTTTTAAATTTGTTTATTGACGATTAAATTACACAAATTTCTCGTCTGAAATCATGTGCGTGAACATAACCCTCTTGCTGAAGAACGTTTGAGGGTTCCATAAATATTTCTTTCAAGCAAGCTGGTCCCACATAATTCGAACTCTTCATTTGGGTGTAATCTGGACTCGGCATTTTCATCTTGTTTCACCCTCACCAGTGGTGGTACCAGGATTGGGCAAAGGGAGCAACACTGTTCTGACTGGGGTTTGACACTTGAGCAGGGGGGATCGACTTTAAAAAAAGGGACAAAAAATGCGGAAAAATACAGGGATGTAGGTCTGTTTGGGTGAGTGGGGGCGTTAGAGTCTGACCCCGGACACGGGCCTGTTGGACTCACCAAATGAAGTGCACCTTTGGACTTCGAACCGACATTTTTTCAAGATTTTTTTCTGTGGAAAAGTCTCAGTTTCTCTGTTGTGTGCACTTCAGTTTCTGACGACAATGAAATATTCGAGGGTTGTGTTTGTGTTTTTGTTTTTCTCTTTTGAGTTCGACAGCCACTCATGATTTGTCCTTTTGAGGTCCTTGTGCTCCTCTGCTGAGGTGTGTGCATCATCAGGTGAGTCTTTGGTTCAGTTTTATGAAGTTTTGAAATTTCCGGGCTGGACAGTCTTTTGCACAGTGCAACCAAACAAGTAGTCTTCATGTATGTGTCTCATTCCATGCGTTTTGCCACCTTGGCGTGCTCGGTGGGTCTCAGGCCTGGAGAGCGACCTCTGACTGGAGGGACCGATTCCAACCTGCTAAGTGGGATAAAATTGCGCAGCTGAACAAAATGAAGGAGCACAGTTCAAGTCTGTGAGACAGACAATCTCACCTTGCAGGCAAACTTTTTGTCAACAAACGAAGCGAAATGCACACACTTCAAGGTTCTGGGTGCGAACGTTGCGTACCAATAGTTCTTTATCTGCTACACCAGTTTGTAAACTATTATTCTCTGTTACCGCAGGTGCAGGCGGCAGCAGATAACAGTTGGCTCTGGATTCCGAGATCAGCCGGGGTACTCCAGGGCTCAAGTCTCACTTGACATCAGAGGACACTACTGAGCTGCACTCTCAAAACCGGAACAGAGAGAAGGCCCAAAAGGTTCGTTTGTCCAAAGTGTTTGAAAATTCTTGTCTTGTTCGCCTTTATTCGTCCGAGTTGCTTTCGGAGTGTGTGCCATCTTCACAAATTCAACGAAATTTGGATCTGAAGTTTGATGGAGATCAGGCTTGCTCCGGAAACAATCTGGGGACGGAGACCAAAAGACAACATACTGCAAATTCCAATGCGGTGATGTTTCAGAGTGAAATGCACAAAAGATCTGGACCCAGCTCCAAGAACTGAAGAGGCGATTTGATCTGGACCGCGGGTGTGCGGTACCCTGGTCTTGAGGTCAACAGGTAAAGTGCAACTATCCACGTTTTGGATTGTGTTCCCAAACGAGATCTTGCAGAAGCAAACAAGAAGCCACAATTCACTGTCTGGGTGGAAGCAAGCTCAGATTTTGTACAACGTTGTTTTTTTTATCCTGTACGGAAACATGCTCCTGAAAGAACAGCTTTGCTATGTGCCGCCCATTTACTTTTGCTGCAACACCACGCACATTTTTAAAATTCTTCCGACCTGTTTGGTCACCTGCGAGATTGGTCAAGGCCGATGTTCACGTCCATGACCTCAGCGAAGGTCTAGTTAAAGCTGCCTGTTCTCGGCAAAAACTTTGTCGGTCTTAGAATCATTTGGGTTGGGAAAGTGCGAGTTTGCGCGCTTGTCCTTGTTGTTGTCTTCACGCGGACCACGCCTTCTCATCGGGTCCCCTCGTCATCCTGCTACACCCGGACCCACCGGGCTGCGTGTTTGTCATCCACCTGGTCTGCGGGGACCCGAGCCTCCTGCTCTCCCGTGCTCACCGCGCTACCCGACCCAGCTCGCCTTGCACCAGAGTAAATACAGCGCAGATAGGCCCGGCTATTGTTGCGTACACGTGCGGGGCTGGTTCGCTGCAGCTCGGCAGAAGACTACAGGTGTGCAGCCTGGTGCACATAGCAAGTCGCAGACAGACTAAACCCGAGACCAGCAGGTAGACAATGTTGTTGAAAACGTACATCACAAGGGCAAGTAAAATGTAGAAAGCGGAGAACACAACAAGTCTCAAGAAACCAACAAATCAGACACTAGAGTGGGGTTACTTTGGTGATGCCGCACCTGGGGGCACATTCGATGGGACATCTGGACACGTCAAAGAAAATCGGAGTTCCTTCATGCCCTGCCGTCCAGTCAGGTCACAAAGGTCAGCGTACAATTTTCCAAGGTTGTAGTCAAAGCTGGGCCTGAAATAACAGTTTATTTTGTTATCCACCAAATTGAGCTGATCATTTTGGAGAAGGAGAAGAAATGAAAGGGGTTGTGCGGCACTTAATCGGGCGTAGATTTGGTTGGATCAAAACTAAAGTGGCCTCAGCAGATTAGAAATGTGATCTGCGTTCAAAGAACCTGTGCGGCTTTGATGCCAAAAAGTTGTGCTCAGATAGCGGGGTGCCGAAGGGGCTGCTGCAGTGAGCGCGACTTGGAAGGGGGCGCTGTCCTGCCATTTTTTGGTTCCGTTTTTCAAAACTCGGGTACCGTCTTGTCCTCCTCCACACGTGCACATTTTCCCGATTGAGTGTTTGATTCGAATGTGTCCAAAGAAAAAGACGCTTTTTGGCGAGACAGCTTGGGATCCTGGGAACGGGGGCGCAAGGCCACATCCCTGCGGCGAAGGGCTGTGATCTTCCCGCGACCCGCTTCCCAAGTGCGCCGGAGCCGAGGCCCCCTCCGCCCTGCTGCCTCCTGCAGCACAGGGTGGCCTCGCATCACTTCAAACCCGGTCTCCCTGCGCGCCTCTTGAAATGTTGCGACAGCTTTAATGGCGCGTGTTGACCCTTATGGTAACTCAAACCGCCTATTTATTCACAATAAGAGCACTTAATAAACAGTAAAGCACCTCGCCAAACACACGCTCCACAGTCAGGAGGGGGAGTTGGAGGAGCAGTCCTGACATCTACAGAAGGGAAAATGGCAACGCAAGACAATTGTCCTCGTGTTCCTTGTTGTAGCATGCGCTGCAGTCATCTTCAGGTCTGTCATCACGCGTCGCCTGAACACGAGTACGTACAAGTACAATTGTGTACTGGCAGAAACCTGCGGATCCCAAACTTTGCTTGCCCCAACAACGTGGATATAGTACGGATGCAGTTTTCTGTCTCGATTTTTGTGCCGTATCTCAACAGAAACAGCATCTGTACCATATGAGGATTATTGAACTCTGTTCAAAAGACTTGTACTCACTATTTGGGTCTCGATTGCTGCGCATCTCGACCCAAATAGTGAGTACTCGTCTTTCGTACAGCGTTCAATATTCCTCACTTCCAGCACGCTCGCAACGAGAAAATCAAAACAGCAAAACTGTTGCACAGACTTCACCAAACAGACGCTCGCGCCTTTGTGCATTCAAAAAGTCCCTATCATTCACCGAGACTCGAGCTGCAACACGTGCGCTCCTGATCCATGTGGACACACCATAAAATTCACATCCCAGTAAATCAAACGCACAAATGACACACTTTCAATGACATTAACTCCCACCCACATCCGATACGTTGTGAAAAAATGTCGGTGTGAAAGTCGTATTTTTTCTTGCCGTGTGAACAACACTGACTCAGAATTCTGAAGTTTTCAACCCTGAAATTTTTACCCACCCCAAAAAAATACATGAAGACTGCACAACCCGCTTGTCCTGTGCGACTGTGTTTTGAGAACGTTTGATCGTTTGATTTCCCACAACACGTCTTCTCTGTTCGGAAACATTTTGGCGATGAAAAAATGTTTCACAGATTCCAGTTGTCACAGTTTCAGACTGATGATGGTGTTGGCGGCGGTTGTAATGATGCAAATGGAGACGAGATTAATTCTAATGCTCTCAAAGCGACAACGAGGCACGTGCGCCAACTGTTTGTTATCCAAATGGTAACTCCCGGTGAAGACCATCCGCATCCATTTCTGTCCAGAGCGCGCACAACTCGGCTGACATTTTCTGTTGTTGTTCTTGAGTCTTGGGAAATGAAAGCTGACTCAAGGTGGTGACAGGCAAAATCGAGATTAAATTTGGCAAAAAGCAAATTAATTTTCTCAAATGTTTCACGAATTTGACGATCTTTCTGACGGTCCTCAAAAGAAAGATTTTGACATTTTGTGAATTCACACGAGTGTTGGATTGGTGTGGTTTTCTGCAAACTTGCGCGCGTCAGATCTGTCATGAGTGTACATTCATTCACAGCCTCACCTCCATTGTTGAGAAATTTGGACAAGACAACGGAAAGCACCTGCTTCAAATTTTCTGCACAGGAAATTCAACATGAGGCGATTCTGAAGAATCGAAGAGTTTTGCTGCCACCTCTGCTTGACCAGAACCGTTTCATTAGGGCTGCCCAGCCTCGGACCCCGGATTGTTGTGTTTGTAAATGAGCAGCAGCCGGTCGCCTATCTGCTGAGTCTTAATTGCAACACGTAATGCATCCGCAGAGACACACGGATCCACGCGTCGAATTTGCAATCGAGCAGCCGGTTCCAGTCGTAAACTCGGAAAATGACTGGACGGACACAGGAACAAAGGTTTCTTCTCGAATCGGCTCGTACAATTTGAAAAGTAGATGTGCATTTTTTGTTGCAGTTTTGCAGTGCCGTCGTCAGGACACTGAAAAATGAGTGGTGCCACCTCAGACCAAGAATCAAAACAATGTCTACAAAAACCTGAAAGCGAAAATTCAAGTCGTATTTTTTTTTGACTTGAAATAACACAGAATTGGGTCGCGTTATCTTTCATCACCTGCTAATTTCAAGACCAAACCGAAGCAGATCCGACGATCGCTCGTCAAGGAAAGACACACAGAGAAAATAGCAGGATGAAAGATCCAGTGAGTGAGAGCTGTGGAGAGGTTATTTTTGAGCTGTCAGTTCGTTATCTCGCTGTTAGCGCGGGGTGGTAACGCTGAGTGACATATTTTGGTTACACAATAGAGAGATGAGTCGGCGGGAGGCGCTGCGGTGCGCACGGCTTTGCGGCGGAATGCAGAATCTGGGGTTGTTGCTCAGCAATGGCGGATATGTGAGATTATCTCTTCGCGAACTGGCTGTAGGGGAGGTGGATTTAGAAAGAGTTGAAACAGGTGAAATGTTCCGCCAAACTGTTGAACTGGTCTAAATTTACTCGTGTGACGTGATGACTTGATATACGTAACCGCTTTGTTGTTTGATGCAAGGACAAAAAAAATTGAGGAAGACGCCGTTGATCTGTCTTCTGCGATTTCTTTTTTCGGGGACCATCGCTGCTTTTGAAACGCAAAGCTGACCAAGTTCCAGCCCCGGGGTCCACCGTGCAGGAGGCCCGCAGCAGCTCGCCTCCCGCCCCGCCACGCTTTGTGATACCGCCGCTCTGCGCCGCACGGGGTTTGTGGACACAGGTGCTTCGGGGGAACCTGAGCCTTCCCCGACGGGGCGGGGGGTCCGGACCGCGGCAGGGGCTGCAGGGGCCGCGGGCGGTTGGAGCGGGGAGTCGGGCCCGGGAGCCGCGGGGCTCCGAGGCCTGAGCAAACATCGCCCCTTAACCCCGGACATGTGTCAGTACCCATCTCCCGGTGTCCGGATTCCGTTACACAAGTGGAAAGTTCACGAGGATGAAGCCCGCAGAACCGACACCGGCTTCACTGGTTCCCACAGTCGGATTTGGTAGGAATTTGGACCGGAGATTCAAGGGTGAGGCTCAACATTTGGGTCGGAATCAAACATGAACAAAGCACAAAGACAAAAATCTGTTCATCGCTCTTGGTCAGGTGGGCGGGAGACAGGAGACGTTGTTGACGTTGATCCACACATTCTCCGGTGCTTGATCTCCACACCCAACGTTACTTTCCTGTCGTTTCTCGGAGCAAAATCCGTAAACTTTCGACCGGAGAACGAACAACGCATCGACGCCATTCCATTTGTTCACCCACGGGCGTTTTCGGGTAAGAAAATTGTGGACCTCTGGAGTCTCTTTGACTCGAAGTTTCAAACGAATAGTGGTCTGTGAAATGATCGGGATTTCCGCTTGTGCATTGGTCACCCAGAAAATGATCTCTGGCGGAGCCAGGATCAATGGGTTGGGCGGCGATCCGGTTGTGACTGATGTTCGACAACGACGAGGCCGAACTCAAACCTCAAAAAATGAAAAGTACATCTACCAAAGTCATTGCTTTGCCAATTTGGACACCAAATAATTTTTTTGGGGGTGTAGGGTGGGTTCTTGGCCCCTTGGGTCCGCCATTTTGCGGTTCAGCTCCAAAGTACGGGATATTGAGTCGGTCGTAAACTCCAAAAGATTTGGGGTGTTGCAACACGACCAAAAAAAATTTTTTTTTGCACATTCAGGATGGTGCAAAGTTTGGGGGCGGAAAAAAGAACACTCCTTTTTCCACAGGGATAAATCTTTTGTCTGACGCGCTGGAGGTCGGCGCGAAGGAAGGCTGTTGCTGAAAAATAAGTGCTGGCCACCAATTCTCTCACTTCCAGAAATCGGAATTCAAAAAAAAAAAAAAAAAAAAAAGATTGATGAGGGTCTAGAACCTCATCCACTGGGAAAATTCCTCCCGCGACCGCGTTGCTGCCGCTCTGCCAAAGATTCCAACGATTTTTGCCCTCTCCCAAGAAAAACAAAATTTTGTCAATAATTCAGCGCTGAGTTCGACTTTTTCATTGCGCATTTTTACGAGAGGATTGTGTCACCTCAGAATGTGACCCACAATCAAGTGCAAAATGTCAAGTCTGTTGGACGGGAACCGATCCAATGTGACAGAAGGCAGGGTGCGGTGGATTGGAAAAATCTTTGTGCGGAGGTGTCCTGGTTCAGAAGAGAGCAAGAACAAAGATAGCCCCCTGCTTCCAGTTTCCCTTCTGTCACATTGTGCTTGTTTGTTGCAAACGTGATTGAGAGAGAGAGAGAGAGAGAGAGAGAGAGAGATGAGAGATGTTTGCAGATGAGTGGAACCAACGGAATCATGAAGCCAGAATCAAGGGTTTTGGAAGACGGATCGGTTTTGTTGGCTCTGACGTCCATGATCCCTTGTCTGCGCGTTTGAGTTTTTGTTGGTGTGAAACAATTTCCCTTTGTGGCAACGTCCACCACACCGTTCCCGTGCAACCTTGTAACCAAGCACAAGTCAGGAAGATCAATTGGAGCGAATGTGTAATGTGCCTCGAGTCCTCTTTTCTCTGTCCCGACCAACAACAATGCCGAGTGAAAGCTTGACTGCACAGCAGGGAGGGAACGTGGGGTTATTGGCACCTTTTCATTAGAAAATGAACCTTGTTTTTAATTTGTTGATGCTATGAAGTTCAATGATGTACAAACGGCGAGGGCGGCTGGAGAACGACTGCTGCTTGCGTTTTCGTGAATGTGATCAGGCTTCGAAAGAACAAACAACTTTGACCAGCCCCTGCAGTAAAACACCAAGACTTGTCAAAGTGTGTCAGGAAAGAAAAAGAGACTTTCTATTGACGAAACTGCAACTTCCTCGTTGCCTCAACCAAAGAGACTGGCTCAGGGCTGCAGGGGCTGGACCGATTGGTGGCCTGAAAAAAAATCGGAAAATGTGTTCAAATTTTGTTGGGGGGGGGGGGGGGCTCGCAGTCAGGGCCGCAAAAAAGCGCACCCTGTTCGCTCCCTGCCCAAAATTGGACCCACCGGACTGACACTCAAGACTCGGGCCCTTCATTCTCTACGCACCAGTTGTCATTTGCACGCACGATTGCAAACTCTCACACAGTGACGTCTGTACTTTTTGAAACAGTCCTCCATTGCGCAAAAATACATAAAAATATCTGGAAATATCTGTTCTTGAAGGACTTCTCCGAAAATTAATCATGGAGACCGCTTGTTGTGTTTTCAATATTTTTTCAATGAAAACTGTGTTTTGCTCAGTTTGAACTTTAGCAGAACAAACAAGTCTTTCTCCAAATAGTGTTGCTCGTTTCGATCGACAGTGAAAAAATTATGTTGCGCCATGAAATAATGCTAGAGAAAATTTGTTTCGTTGTTCATTCCTCGTTCACTGGAGACTCGTTCTTTTTGATCAGGGTATTTTTGTGTGGAAAGGATTTCGAGTTGTGTTCACTCAAGACAAGCATTGAACATTCTTTGAGGAGTTTTGGTCTGAAACAGTGGACTCCAACAAGTGATCATCTGATCAACATTCAGCACAACCAGGTTCACAGGCTGCTTTTGTGGGGCACACCTCAAACATTTATTCTCGGTAAAAATGGCTATTGACACCAATCTCATTCGTCGGTAGTGTTGTGAGAAAAACGGACATTACACTTACAAGCCAGAATCTTCAGGTAAAGACGTAAAAGCTGAACCCACGTTTTATTTATCTCTGTCTCTCTCAATTTGTCTCTCTCTGTCTCTCCCCCCACAAATTTGGTTCAGTGAACAAATACATTTCTTTCTTCGTCGTGCGGTCTGCTTCACAAAGTCCTCTTTTTTCCTGGCAAAAGCCAAAAAGTGACTGTTACAGAAGCTGAAACACCCGACGAACATGAGGAAGGTTTTAGCCTGCAAACCTGATCCACCCTGCCAACTCACAGTTGGTCTTGAAGGCTGCAGACTATTTGCTATTGGCTCAGATCCTGGATGTGAGGTGGTACATATTACAGGCAGCAGGGCTCAGACCTTCACGGGAATGGACGACAAACATTCCAAGCAATTGTTGGTTACGCTTTTCACCGAGTCCGACGACCTGAATTTGGTGGACATATTTCTTGTCACATGCCAGAGACATTCTTTCCATGTTCGTGGAGTTGAGTGCAACCCCCCTCCCCACAGTGTCACCTTTGTGCTGTGAAATGTCTCGAGATGTCGAAGTAATGTATGTGCACAGAAAAAAAGCACCGTGACGAACAGTTTCCCTGCTTTCGTTTCGATTCCGAATCCGAGCATCGTTTCACCGATTGCCGATCAAAGTTTGTTGCATTGTCCCAAACACTACTTGTGGATTTGGACGGAGTTAATGCGAGCTGGTGTGCAGGGGTTAAGTTCTGTAAATACGTGCAACGCGATGCCGCCCCTACCCGGGAGAGAGAACCTGAGCCCACAGACTTCACACGAGAACCCACAGCCCGCACCAACAACCTGCACATGTGTGTGTGCGTGCAGCCACGGGGATCCAGGGTCCTGAGAGTTCTGACCGCGCAGATGTGCGCTGATGAGCTCACAACAAATCAGCCAAACATTTATTCGTTTGAACAAAAGTTCCGTGGGCAAGATTTTTTTTTTGAATTTCGTCAAATTCCTGTTGTTTGGTGGGGTGAGTCGTGTTTTCTCAACGACAAATGTCCAGAGCATATGAATGTTCAACTGTCCCGTCATTCCCAGCTCTCCTGGATCCTGCTTTCGTTCGCATGGCCTTGGAAGCATCACACATACCGGGAGCAAAACACACCCTTCCCAGTCCGAGCAGGGGTCCGCCACTGAAGTCGGCTTGGGTCTGGGTTCAATCCACCCCCTGCTTTCCTTGCCAGGCCCCCTGTCGCTGCACTGGAGCTCCTGGTGCAAGCGAAATCGGCCAATTAGTGGAATCGGCACAGGGGGGACAAAAAGCGACCACTGTTCGCCCTTCTGGAAGCAATTAGTACAAATTGACAGCGGGCTGCTCGGAAGATAGAAATTGGTTTGTCTCAATTCACAGATTCAAGCGAAGCCACAAAACGGTGGGCGTTTGAAATTAAAATGCCAATGTTTTCATGTCCAGACGTTCAAACCACACACCGCTTGGATCTGAGTGCGCACTAACCGCGCTGTTTTGTGTCCAATCTTGTAAACTGAGGTCAAATTCGTCTCAATGTTCAACAACAGAAAAGATCTTTGCGAGAACTTTACCCCCTTTTTAGACCAATTTTTGCGTGCTTGCAGCAAACGGAAAAACACAGGAACAAACAAAGCAGTCAAAGAAACAAAATATCTGCTTTCTTTAAGCTGTTCATTTTGGCTTTTTGCCTTTGTCTGGCTGATTAAACAACAAAAACTGCAGCAATTCATCGCGATTTGCTTCTTTTCAACACTTCTATTAGCACAGTCAACATCCACTGGTTATTCTTGAGCCAAAATACGGCAGTCAAGTCAACACTTTCATTACTTGCTTAACACCTAAATATGTTTTTGTATTTTGCAAGCTTGATTTTACTGTATATATTATTTTATCTGTGCGGCTTGTTAATTCACACAACAAAATTCGGAGCCTTGCAAAAATATGCAGCCGTACTGGATATGGGGGTTTGGCCCAGAATATCTGGGGGCTTGTGGGCACATTTATTGAGAAAACGGTGTGAAGTTTGGAAAATAAGCAGGAGGAATTTTACCGTTGGGTTGTACAGGTGTTGAGGGACAAATTGTTTTGCGAGCGAAATTGGATTACTGCAGCGGCAAGAATCTGCGACGCGTGAACCAGTTGAAGCTTGTTTGAGCTGAAGGAAAGTTTTTTTTTGTTTCTCCGGTACTGCAGCGAATAATTGTGCGGAATCAAAACGTTTTCGGAATTGTCAAAACTTTACTTTTGACACAGACGAGCAGTGAGTTCAGTGAAAAACTCCCTCAGTGAAAGACTCCCTCGTGACTGGAAACCGTGGTGTCTTGTGGCTTGTTTTGGTTTTCGCATCACATTCCCGTGTTCGGGAATTGCCCACGAAAAAGTGAAACCGACATCGGAAGAATGTTCGATAATTCAAGGGCTCAAAGAAACTTTTTCCAATTCAAAATTTCTGAATCGACCACTCAGATTCTGAAAAATGTTCGCCCTCGGTAAACGACGGTCACACCAAAAATTTGCGCAAGTAAAGCTCCAAGCTGTGCAAGAGGGACAGTGAGGTTGTTCTCAATCACTTCTGCACATCTGTGAGATTGAACTCTGTTCAACGCCCCAAACCTCAGGCAGCTCGCAACACCCACTGTGTGGAAGGAAGTGGAAGATTTCTATCTTCGGCCCCATCTCTTGGGTGTTGTCTGAAAACAAATATGCCCAGGTTCGCAAGCCAGGAAGTCAGTACAAAAGTACACCGGTTGTCAGGGAAACGATACCCGCAGAAGTACTTCCGAAAATATTTCTGTTGCACTTGACAGATGTAAATTTCAAATAAACGTCTCTGTCTTGTGTGTCTTTTCCCTTTTCTCTTTTTTGTCGTCAATCATACAAAGCAGATAATTTCTCCACGAGGTTCGAGGTTGCGACTTTCAACTTTCACAGTTTGTGCCACTGCGTTGTTTTTGTTCGTAAGGCTGATCTATGCCGAATCTGTCGGATCAAAAACAAAACGACCAATGTTCGTACCAATTTAGAATAATTTTATTTTTCAACTCTTGTCATCTCGGTGAACACAGAAGAGGATGACCTGAATTTTGATGTAGGAGATTGGACATGTCAGCAAAATGAGAAGCGCAGAACTGAAGTATCCGTGGTTCGCTGTGTTTTTGCCACAAACAAATATCGTTTCTCTCTTTTTCCTCCTTATCATTGACAAATTAGCACTCAGAATTTGGCATCAAGAGCAATACTGCAGTCCCCCCCACCTGACAGCTACCAATGAAGACCCAATTTACACCTTCAAGAAAAACATAATTAGTTTCTTGGTGAAATCCTTCAATTTGTGTGTCATTATCCGCTGCTTTCGGAGCGGGCTGCGGGGATTTCGTGCTCAATTTAAGGTTTAAAAGTGGCTGGATGTGAGTGGAGGTAAAGTGTTGAAAGCTCAGCGACTCAATCACTTCCATCATTAACTCACCCCTCTCAACTCCTCTCTCTTTCCTCGTGTGGGGCAGGGTAGAGGTTCGATTTTGAAAATTGATCAGAATGTGGGAATTTTGTCGCAGCCAAATACAAATGGGGTGTGAGTCTGTGTGTTCGGTCACTGGTGCACCCGAACTGTTGAATGATGGCGGGATGTTCGAACAACACAAACCGTCGATCAGGTGGTATTCCCAGCTTTTCACCCACAGAATTGACTGCATTCCCGAATTCCAAAATGTAACTAAATACCAAATTCAGGCACTTGGAGTACAGGCAACGGGATGAATTTTCGTCTTTTTTTCGAGAGTCCTTCGACATTTTACATCAGTATTTTGCCTCAATTCCACGACCCTGAATTAACTACCCTCATTGTTGAGAAATGTACTGTTTGCTGCGAGCGCTTGACAGGCGCAAAATAAACAGTATCCCCCGTCGCCCGGGGGCTCGCGCTGCCCCGAACAATGCCGGCAATAAACGGGAGGCAACGGCTCAAAGAAATTCAATTACGAACGCGTCAGGTATGGGCAAAGCTTTGTGCAGTGCACAGGCAAACAGAGCCACTGCACATTTTTTGTCCCTTTCTTTCCTTTCTGTCGTTCCTGAGTTGTGTTTGAGGAGAAATTGATTTGAAACTCAGACTGAGGAGCGAGTGGGTGATTTGAGTGAGCTGCGGTTTTCAAGAACCAGGGGTTCAAACGGGACCATATTTTCGCAAATGACATGGTTTGTGCTCCGCTGGTTGTCAATATCGATTGTGCTGTTTCTGCGTTCCAGAATGAGTTGTCCGCTCCAAAAGTTGCTCGTTGCCGAAGAAGAAAGTATCAAAATTCCTTTTTGTCTGATGTTTTTTCGTGCTTTTTCTTTCTTTCTTTCTTTCTTTCTTTCTTGAATATCTGGGTTGAAGACGCGTTGTCTTCTCTCGCCCTGATCTCATTGCTGATCAAAACTGTTTTCACTCTGTTTCTGCTGTGAAGCTTCAACATGACCGGTGTGTATGTGAACAAAGTCCCACAAGGGTCCAGGCTCAAATCCAACGGCACTAAATCATGGATTGCGATCTTCTTCGCGATCGGTAGGGGGGGGGGGAAGTGCAAGACCGTCAATGAAACTGTTCTCCCCAATTTCGTAGATTCGTACCCCTTGCATACCTCAAGAGCTATTCCTTTATTGAACATTGAGACTCTTAAGTGACAGGCCCTCCCTCCAGAGTTTGATGTCTTTTTCACAGTCGCTACTGTCAATGTTTAAACTCTGGAAAGGTGCTTAAGTGTGCTTCTCCCCATTGCCCTGGCAGAGGCACTGTAAAAGGAAAGGCTGATTTAGCTATTAATTCAAACCTACTCAGTTGTGAGTAAGGCCTATTCTCTGTCCACCTGTGCCGGTGTGGGTTAACACCACCATTTCTCTATCAAATTGCATTGTACTTGAGGAATTTCCTCCTGGTTAATAGAGTCACACAGTACTCAATTGTTGGTGCAATTTTTTGCACAATTTATATTTCATACTTCATTGTTGCATTGAGTTAAAATATTCAGAATTCAGATTTGCTCCGGAATGTTTGCCGGGTTTGGCCCCAAGAGTTGAAGGTAGAAATTCTGACTTTTTGGCAGGCACTGCTGTCACGAAAGTCTTTTTCGACGAATTTCCAGTTGTTGTCTTCTTCTCTCTACATCAACTTTGAGTCTAGTAGCGTACGCATTCAAGAGCTTGAAAATTTTGTCCAACAAAATTGCAATCAATACCCCAATTCGCAGTCTAGTTTTGACACGAAAAGCCCTCTTCATCAAAAAAGCGTTGACACAGTTTTTCTGTGCACTTGAAATCAACTGGCAATTAATTCCAGTGCAATATGGCACTTTTGGGGTTTGCTTATCAAAAATTCAGTGATCCTCACCGAAAATGTTGCAGAGCGCGCTTGCTACTCGTGACGTCACAGAAAATGTGCCCGGCAAGGACTTGGATTGGTCCTTGAATTCTCAGGGGCGTGTCGTGCACTGCCACTGCTGCAGTTGAGTGCACCCTCCTCCTTCCGCGCTGGTCTGCAGTGAAGAGACGGCTGCCCTTGTAGGCACGGTTTGCAGTGTGAAGCAACAGTTTATGTGATAACTACTCACAAGCTGGGTCCACTTGAGTGTGTTGGAAAGAGACCCACACGAGGACGAAGGGCTTGTGCGTTTATTTGACAAACACAGTGGTGATAAGTTCAGTGCCAATACATAAGTGCGAAGCATCACCTCTTCTGTAGACATACAAATTCCCTCTGCCTACATAGCTGGACTTTATCATTGTTACATCTGGACAGTGAGCTGCAGCTGTGAGACGTGTGTGCCACTTTCAAACTTGGACTCTGCGTTATTTTGGTGTTCTTCAGTGAAACGCAACCCGGACCGCAATTAGGTGTCCGCGATTGGAACTCAGACGATCCGGATCGCTTGTGGGTGAGTACTCGCAAAACAAGTATCTTATGCATCGCGATTTTGACAGGCGTGAGCCCCGCTAATCTTGACAGACACCACACGGGTAGTTGGAACCTCAAATCCTGAGCTCTCGGGAGGGTCCTTTGTGGTTTGTATCCCAGTTGGGAATTTTGTTCCGCACATCTGAGTCAGCATTTCAACGTTGTTCCGCTTCTTTTCAAATGTGACTGTTGCAGATTGTCAATGGACCTTTTCACCACAGTTTGCTCTTTCCGGCAGGATAGAAGCTGACGAAGTTCCTGAAGCAGAAAAATCCCCTCCCTCCGCAGCAGTCGACCCAAGACCGCGACAACGCAGTGCCTCCACGTTACTCATCTAGTGCAGAGGCGGGATTCTCTCCGGAACTTGCGACAAAGCTCAAACCCGTCTTCACGCTCGTCCATCCCTCAATTGCGTCGTCTTGTACACGGCTTTGACTCCCGAACCTCGCGGCCCTGACGGACGCTGGCTGCGGCGATGCTGTCGGAGATGCAGCCGGCCGGGGGCGCGGCGGGCGGGCTGGCCGGGGCGCACGCGGCGGCCGCGGCGCGCTACCCGGCGCACAGCATGACCATGTCGGCGATGAGCAACACGTCCCCACTCGGGATGGTGTCGCCGCAACTCTCCTCTCTGTACAACACCGCGGACAACTACTACAGGTCAGTACAACTCAAAAACGTTCGACCACACGAAGTGCCCGTTATTGCCATTTGATGAATCCTTCTGGTTCTCGTTGAGCCGCAGTCCAGAGTCATTTATTCACGTCAGGTCTTTTTTCTGAGAAGTGAGCATTTTTCTATGATCTCTCAGACATGTTTGCGTACGGATATGAGAAAGATTGTTCTGCAGTTTCCCTTGGGCTGCGGTTGCTCTCGTCACTGCAGCAAGAGCAGCACACTTGTCGGATAATCAAACAGATTAGTGAATGCATTAGAACATGTGATTCCGTCGTAGTGAGTGTCTGGAAACCCGAAGCATCCAGAACTGCAGATTGTGACGTGTTTGTGTTTGTGACCGTGAAAATGTTTCACTTTTGAGGGTTTCACACATTCGTGGAACACCTTTGACAGCACGTTAATTTTGATTTCTATTATCCCACGAAAAAGAACCCCGATTGTCACAAACTAGTACAGAAAAAGACAAGGTTGTTTTTCGAAAACGTCAGCGGGCAACTTTGAAATTTTCACACAATTGAAAGACATTGGTGCCAAAAGTGGAGATATTAAACATTTCCGGGGGTTGGGGAGCTCCAGTTTGCACGGGCTCTCAGAAATGTCTTGTGAAAAACGTGTTTCATTTGTGTCGAGACAGACACCAGTTCACACTTCAGCCGGACAAAGATCTTCGGCCATCTTCAAGCATGAAATCTACAAAATCTAATTCAAGCAATTTGTGGCTTCCAGTGTGACTTTTGAACCAGAAATGTTTTCTTTTTAAAGCCGCTTATTCTAAGCTCAAGCAGGTGTTTTCTTGAGGCCGGAGGTGTTGTGCCGAGATGACAGAAACAACTCGCGAATATTCAAGAACAATTGTTCACCAAATCAAGGTGTGAACGAAAAACAGGAGAAGTTTTGTGGGTGTTCGAAAGAGCTCTGTGGGCTCGTGCAAGCACAACAAAGTCTTGAGCAAGGCTGAAGTGGGGTTTGACTTCTGACCAGGTCATGTTCACCTGGTAACCTGGGATATCCATGGTACCAGTTGTGTCATCCTTATCTGTCTGTTATCTGCTGCCACTGTGCAACAGCTGCCAAACCCTGCTCCCTGCTGCCTGGGTTCGATTCTTACTGGGCACCAGTCCTTTCTCCGCCTTGGTCAATTCTTCTAGCGCAGTGAGAGGTCTTGTTCTATGCGCAGCTTCGTCCATTGTTGACCAGATTTTATCGTCGTCCCATGTTGTGATGGTGGTGGAGTGAATTGACCTCAGTTTGGTCCTCGTCTTCCAAAGCAAGAAACCCAATTCAGTGTGAAGACTTCACCAAACTGCGCAAGCGAATCCAAGTTATGAACCCTGTCTTTGGCCCTTCAGACCTGGGCGGAAGCAAAAGAATTTTTGAAAAAGGAAAACTTGCGCTTATGCGGCGAAAAATCGAGGGTGCAAACCATATTCTGGGGTCAGGGGGAGGGGACAGCCCCTGTGTTCCCGGATCGCGAGAGCAAAATGCTTGCTGGACAAGCTGAAAACTCAAAAAACAATTCGCATTTCTTTGCAGGCATGCAGCAGTTGCAGGTGCAGGCGGTTACGGGAGCATGGCGGCGATGGGCGGCATGGGCACCATGTACGGGGCTGGCTCCGCCATGGACCAGTACGGCATGACCCGCGCGTCGCCCTACGGCCCCTCCATGTACGGTCAACCGCAGCATCCCAACCCAAAGGACATGGTCAAGCCGCCCTATTCCTACATTGCCCTCATTGCCATGGCCATACAGAGCTCAGCTGAGAAGAAATGCACTCTGAATGGCATCTACCAATTTATCATGGACAGGTTCCCTTACTACAGGGAAAACAAGCAGGGTTGGCAGAACTCAATCAGACATAATTTGTCTCTCAACGAATGTTTTGTGAAAATTCCTCGAGATGATAAGAAGCCGGGGAAAGGCAGCTACTGGACCATGGACCCCGACTCCTACAACATGTTTGACAACGGAAGCTACCTGCGCAGGCGAAGGCGTTTCAAGAAGAAGGACGCAGCGAGGGAGAAGGAGGAACGAGCCAAGTTCTCTCAAGCAGAAGGCGAAGACGGTCCGGAGAGTGACCGAGGTCGCGCCGGCTCGGCCTCGCCTCCCGCCGACCACTCGCACGACTCGCCCGGAGACCTGGGCCCCCGCGGCCCGGGGGAGCAGCAGCCGCCGCCGCACCACGCGCCGCTGCCCGTCCCGCACCACCCCGTCCTGCACACCGGCAGCTCGGGAGGCAGCGGCATCGAGGCGCACGGCGCACTGAAGACGGAGCCAAACCACCACCAAGGTTGGTAACGTTACGGGTTGGACAAAACTATAAACTGTTCAACAAAGCCTCTCTACATAGCCTCTCTTCCTCACGATTCTCCATAACGAAAACTGATCAAGCAGTGTCGTGTCTAAAATCTCAAAGTGTTACAAACGTGGGACAAACCAAAAGTCATTCAGGAAAAAGCGCGGAATTCTTGGTCTTGAAATGTTCCTTGCAACAATCACAAACTCGCGGAAACTCCCTGAAACCAAATCACATCGCTGACACAACTGAGAAATTCAAAAACTAAATCATGTGCTCTGTTTCTGTTTTCAGATCATAACAAACCGCTCTCGTCGTCTCTGGTCACCACGAAACTGGAGCCTCTGGACGACCCGTCGACGCCCCCTCCTCCCCCGTCCTCCTCCAGGGCGGAGTGCATGAACAACAGCGTGGGAGGCCCCCTCACCGGCTCCGGCTCCGCCAGTGCGTCCGGCGGCGCCATCCCGATCCCCCAGGACCCTTCCGTTCCCCAGTCGCACGATTCCAACTCCCTCAACACATTTTCCGTGGAGAACATCATGACGTCGATGTCCACGAACCACAGCAGTGTAGGAAGCAGCCTGGGAGGCAGTGACTATGCCTCAACGTTGATGGGGTCCCGGGGCATGGGGATCGGGGGCTCGACCGGAGCTGGGCTGCTGTCGCCCCAGAGTCTGCCCACCTACCACCGCAGCGGTGGAGGCGGCGCCGGGCCCGCGGCCGTCGATCCGTACCGCTCCCCGAGCTGCAGCAGCCAAGGCTCCAACACGCAGGCCTCGCCCCCAGTCAACAACTACTGCAGCCAGGGCCTCTATGACTCGCGTCAGCACATGTCGATCCAGGATGACGTCATGGCGTCCCAAAATGGCAACGGCACGAACGTGACGTCGGCGTCCACGACGTCCAACGTTCTCAACATCGCACCGCAGTCAGCGACGTCCTACTCGCGCGTCAACTGGTACATGCCGACGTCCTCCGACGACGTCTCCGCCTACGCCAACATGTTCGGTCAGGCCACGTCCCCGAGTTGTCAACTCTCGGCTGCAGCGTTTCGAAACCCGTACAAGAATACCTCCGCCTATTCTGCCTACGATTGCAGCAAGTACTGATTGCAAGCACCGGATACTGTTTTGTTTGGTCGGAACAATCGCTCGTTCCTGTGGCAGAAAACGACTTTGGAAGATCCCGAGGTGAGGGAAACGCTGTTTCAGCTGTGAAGCTGTTTCGCAACAGGTTCGCATAGAATTGCGCATCACAGACGGAAGTGTTTCCGCCGTGACTCAAGACTTGTCCTGCTGGTGCAGACATGGACCGCCCTGGATCAGTGGCGCTCCGGACAGACGCGAACATTCTCTTGAAACTTTCATCGAGCGAAAGTGTTCTCTACGGTGCCAACAAGCTGGAAGACGTCCTTCCACTGTTTGGATAAATCAAATCTGATTTCGGCTGCAAATTAACACGAACAACCAGCGTATCTGTTCTCGGTTTACATTCATGCAGTCAGGACGGGTTGATGGGACTTATCTGCCCTGACAGGACCCAAACAGCAGAACAAAGATTTACGACAGTGCGGGGGGCAAACAGTGAATATTTGTGGTGACACACATATAAAAATGACAACGGTTTATTTGGTGCACGAGTGTCTTCAAACGCTTGTGATTTGTGCAGTGTGACTGCACCTTTGAGTGCTGAAATATCCAAGAAAACGTGAAGTCGAAGAGTACAGAAATTTGTCATCCTTAGATTTTTCCTGTCTTGTCCTCTGACCGTGTTAGAAACCCTCAGTCGCTCAGTCAGTGTTGTAGTGTTAGGCGAAGACGAAGCCGAAATGAGTCACATCATTCAATCTGCCAAAAATTTCAACTGATAAGTGTTCAAGCTGGATTCACGTCGCTTTTGTGATGTGGCTTTTTTCTGACCAGTCTTCATTTTTCCTGGTTGTGCACTCTTGTGGACTTTTTTGAAACTCGAATCCCATGACAATCATTGTACATACATCAACTTCTCTCTGTCCTCATGTCTGTCCTGATGTACAAATAAAACGTTTCTGTATTGACAAATCTGAACCTTCACATTTCATCATTCTTCTCAAAACAACAGTTGCGAAGTTTTGGCGGACGATTACGCACGTTTCATCTGTCTCAAAAGTCGTGGTCTGGACCTGTGTGACACAGCAGTGTGGAAAGTGTCGATTTGACAGTGATTGAGTAATGATGAGCTGTTTACAATGTGGGAGGCGCGCGGACAAATAGCGTCAGCACGGGGTCAGATGGAATCGTTTCCGGCCAGTGGACGAAGCAGCCAAATCAGTTGATAGATGCTGCTTTTTGGTCAGGTTTTTGCGCTGGCCTTTGACTGATCGTTCATTGTGAAAAGTTCTGAAACTATTTCGCTTTCGACGCACAACTGACTGATGGGTACAGCTGAGTTTCACTGCTTCATTTTGGCAGAACTATTCCACCAAACCTCTTGGGACCTGAAACCAAAGAGGCAGGCCTTTGCATTTTTGCTCTCCACATTCAGTTCCTGTATGAATGCCATGTGAGTACCAGTTCATACCGAGCACTTCTGTTTCAGCGAGGGTCCCCAGAGAACATCGTCTTTCATCCCTCGCGCGTCATGAGCGGCCGTAAAGCAGCAATAATCACCATTCATCAGCCTCTAATCACTCTACCACCCCGCACACACGGGGTCACTGCGCATAACATTATATCGCCCATTAACACATGGCCCTAATTTGTTAAAATGCCACAGAATACGTCTGGTTTCTCTCGAGGTTTCAGCCCTGATGACTTTTCCAGATTTTCTCGCTCCTGGCAGCGAAGTACATGTCTAAACGCTGCGGCATGTGATGTGTATTTGCAGTGAAAATTGAAAAACAAAGATAAAACTCTGAGTCAACCAGAATCGAGCTTTCAACGTATTTACTGTGATAACTTCAAAACAAATTGAGGTGTTGGGTACATAAACGGCAAGCTTGCTTCGGGATGTTTCCAGAGCAAAGTGAAAAATTGCTCAACCTGACAGAGGTTTCCACTCTTTCCACGAAGATACGATGGGACCGTGAACTTTTTTGGCTTTCGTGTGGGTTGCAGGGCCAAAGCTTTTCACCAGAGCAATTTTTTCTGTCGGCAGACTGCATTTTTACTGTTATGTGCACAACTGTCCAACACAGTGATTGTGGACTGCGCGAGTCCGGTTCCTGGTCCGCTCGGCCAAGCCAACGTTTTTTCACCTGTTGCAACAACAAGCTTCCTTTTTGTCTGCGATTAAACTTCTCTCTGGACACGGACGGACGGTTGGTTCTCCTCGCGATCCGCATCGTGAGTCGAGCAGCAGCAGCTGCGTCTCACGTCCGCCGGACCGACCGACCGACGGCTCTGACTAATGAGGGCGCGAAGACTTGCAGAGTTGAAGACTTTATTTTGAGAGGCAACTGATAAACAACTACTTGTGTTGTTCTCATCACAACCACCAGGTTTTTCACTCACTCGCAGTGATAAATTTTGTTCAAAAGGACCGTGAAGGAGACTGGAAGCACCACTGTATTTTTGTGAGAAATATTGGGAAACGGGTTTTGTTGATTCCACTTCTCTCGTACGACACTCAAGTAACTCAAAGAGATCTTCTCAGGTCTCTCCGAGCACAATTAAATTGCAAATTTCAATCACCAGCAAATGCCAACAATGTGACATTTACATTGTACGAGTCCCAACACATCAGTTGCTTTGAAAACATTTTGTCCGCGAGCACACGTACAAACCTCTTTTCGTCAGCAAACAGATGAACTGACAACGCTGCTGCAGAATTCACCTGTTCAGCTGAGAAACAAGCTTCAAACACAACACTGAATCTGCGAAATTCATTCTGAACAACTGCAGCAAAACGGAGATGAACAGGACAGATGTCTGTGATAGATCTGGCAATGCTCTGTCCACCCGTTTGCAGATAAAACTAAAGTCTATAACTTCCGCGAAGTACACATCTGTGCTCTCGCTGAGAATAGACGGGATCGGCGTTGAGTTGCGGCTCTGACCCGCTCACCCTCGCGGGTCGGAGAGGCCCCTCTCTCCGCCCAGACCCTCACCTATGCTCGCGGCCGCAGACAGCTCGCACGCGCCCTCCCTCACCTCTTCCTCCTGCCCAATAACTCTTCAACCCCCTTGATAACGGAAACAAAACTTCTTGGACAGAACAAGCCAGTGTATCAGACGACTTTAGGAGAACAAAGGAATTATATTTTGTTTTCTATTCCAAACAAAGCTCCACATTTTGAGTCTGAATACGTACGAGCGTACATATACAAAACTCTGGGTTGTTTTCTTCCAAAGAAAAGGAATGATTGCATTGCGGAAGAAGGAAACAAGTCACACCAGACGCCCACAACAAAAGGCGAGCAAACAGAACAAGGACATCGTCGTGCAAAATTTGCTGCACGCAAAAATTCCGCACTCAACTTGGTGATCCCACAGTTCATATCGGTTTCATCTTCATGAGGCTCCCCTTGCGGAGTTGCGCCTCACCCACTGCAGAGTTTGGTTTATCTATGAGGGGGGCTGACCCCGACAAATTAGTCAATTTGTTGCAACGTTGGGGAAAGGCAGCAGCTGTCAGTCAGTCCCCGTGTGATAAATCACCAGTACAGACTGCCTCATAGATGCACGTACAACGCGCGGATCTGCGTGCGAAGAAACAAGTCCCAGTGTTCCCTCTTTGCGAAATTGACAGAAAGATTCAATTTCGAAACACAGGGATTGCTCTGTCCTTGAACAAAAGAAGTTTTACTGGATGCTTTGAGCCCTTTGAGTGAAAAAAACTCTGCAGCGAATGTCAATCCAGCCTCGACAATTTGCATCAATATGTTGTTCGGTTTGCAGTGCGTTCCTCTGACAGCGACGACCGAATGATTTTGCACAAAATGAAAGAATGTAGACGCTCAGGGAAGTTTTGGTTGACACACACAAACTCGTACACGATGTGTTGACTTCGCCAAATACCCCTTGACGTTCCACAGAACCAAAAGGCAGAAGAATCTTCTGTTGCTGGAGACAATGCATGCCTGTCTTTTCGGATCCAACCCCAGACCACCGAACAGGATTTCCCCATACCTGAAACACTTTGTGAGTTCTGCTTTGTTCTCTTGGACCATTGTTGGCAACGTACAATCATCTGTGAATTAACCCCACATTATTGCCGCTTTGACATCAATGTGTTTTTCTTGTACATTTTTTAAAGTGTCATAATTGTACGATGCTGAACACAACGAGCAGGAAAATGAACGGTTTGACATTGTGTCTGGAGGCCAAATTTCCGCAAATTGAGCATTGTCAAAATTTTGGATGACATCGAAAGACGATGGTTCGATTCATCGAGAAAGTTTGTTTGGCAGACGGGTGCAGTTTCACTCTGAGTGCGTTTGTTTTCAAGCAAAGTTGCCGACATCGCTGACTTCGTTTGGTGCTTTGCCACCAGCACACATACTTCCACTCACACACACACACACACATCTCTTTGACAAGCAAAGTCATGACACGACAGATTGTACAAGTAACCCTATCATTTGCCAGCAACTGGAGTGGGGACTTGACTTTCAGGCTTCGTGGCAAAATTGGGAAGGCAAACCAAGGTGCAGATGCTTTGGTTTTCTCACAAATCGGTTGTCTGAAGTTCACCACTTGGTGCGACCCCACTTTCCTGCGTACAGGAGCAGTGATGAGCGATAATGAGAGTAATCAGGCATGGAGGGGATAAGCATGGAATTCATTCAATTTAAATTAACTGGGAGGGAAGGGGAGTCAGGACAATAGGCCGCACAACCCGAGTCTATGTACCCTGGCGTTACCAGGCACCCGAACAACGGGATTAAATACCCTCACACGTGGCTGCCATAGAAACCAATCCAGATACAATGTTGTCACTTTATTGTTCGACCTCAATCAGCTCAAAATTGAATTTGAGTACAAATTGTAATGGAATACCCTCTTGGCGGTTGTTGACTAACAGGATTAGACAAACGGGTGTTGTTTAATTATCGCGTCCCAATGAGAAAGTCCAAATTGCAGTAGCTGTGCTTTTTGCAGCGCTCATTAGTATGGTGATTGTGGACGTGCCCTTTTGGGAAAATGCCACAGGAAACAGAACACAACAGAAGTGTCATGTGCAACAGAAACACGGCTGTGTTTCTCCAGTTGTTCAGTGGAGGCTGAAGCGATTGTGTCAATTCAAAGGATGGAATGGACAACGCGCGGCAAAAACGTTGTGGACCAGTAGGTGCAGCGTGTGTACATGTACGTGTGTGTGTGTGTGTGTGTGTGAATAAGGTCTAAAACTAGCTTTGTGGATTTGTGCATCAGGAACAGAGAACTTGTGAAGAGGGATCCAAATCAAAGATCCTACTGGTACAGTACCTCTCCCTCAGGGAATCTTCAATATCAAAGAATGATTCCACTACTTGTACATGTTGCGATGAATCAAACCGCGAAAGCTTGAATCACTTCAGACAAAAAGTGCTTTCAGATGGTTCGTTCAGTTGGTTCTGTTTATTGCATGTTCGGAACCAGAGCAATGTTTGTTCCCTTTTTCACATCAAAATCCAGCAAGCTCACAACAGGGAAAAGAAGACCACCCAAATTTGGGAGATAAAAAAAACTTTTGACAAAAATGCCATTTGGCGGTTCAGCCTTCAATTGAGCCAAAGCCTGAATTTTATCGGAGTTGTCAATCTGCGTACAGTGGAGTGGCAGGCGCCCTATTTGGTGGCGCTGCCCGGGGCGGGGTCCGCTCAGCCCCGACTCCCGCTTTGATTGCTCTATTGATGCTCAGGTAACGCGCTGTCAACACCGCTTCGCGCACGGAGCGCTGCTCCCGGGCGGACTCAGAGGGTCGGAGACTGTGTGTCGCATTCAGATCAGACAGAAAGTGGTTCTGGGGTCCATTGAGTTGGAAGCATGAACTTTTGATTGCTTTCAAAGAGGCTCCATCTGGATCCACTGACAGTTCGGCACCGAGGTGGGAAAAGCAAACTCGCGCAGATCAATAGAACTCTGCTGCGTGCAGTTTGGAATGCATCAATTGACAGATGGAACACCAGCAAATTAACAATGAGAAAAAAGGTAAAATTGATCGCGTTTATCAATTTGGCAAGAGTTTGTGTGCTCGAATATAGATTTGGACCAAATCAGCTTCAATTGACTCGTCAATTTCATTTTTTCTGTCCAAAATTCTTTGGAAAAAAATCGGCCGAATTTCATTTCCTGGTTCAGAGCCCTGCTGTCTGACGTCTGCAGTTCAAACAACTGTTCCTTGATCCAGTGTCGTGTTTTCATTTTGCTACTTTTCTTTCTGCCCGTGTGTTCGCCGATAACAAGACAGAACAGACATCTTTGCGCAGGCCAGCCGGATACCTGTTTCAAATTTCGTGAAAATTTACTAAGAAATTAGGTGCTGAGAACTTCCGCGCAGAAGGCTCCCAGATGCCAACTCAATCAAACTTCTCTCTGCAGTGTCGAAACGAAACAGGCTTTTGGAGAATTTATTTGACTGAAATTTTTACCACACAATTTAAATATGTACCCGAGCACCGAGAGCATTATCGAGGTTATGTTTAATTGGATGAAAGATTGAAATGGTGTCAATGGAACCTGGCCGCAGCAAAAAGAGCAAAGCCCCATTGAAAATGAAGAATAAGCTAGTGAATTGATTTTTCAATGCGGTTCTATAGAATTTTTCTGAGTGGTTTTCATACCTGGATGAATGCGGGTTTATTTGTCGGATTGAATGGAGGGTTTTGTGCGCAAACTTTGCAATAGAAGTGTTACAGGGTGTCGACTCCAATGCCATCATCATGTGCGAGCACATACATGTGCATTTGATGTAAAGTGTTGGGCACAGTGAGAGGAGACTGCTACAAATTTTCAGCGACAAAACACAGCCTTCGTAAACTTCGATCAGAATTTCAAATTGAGCCAAATAGGATTCAGAGTCACAAAAATCTCTACTGCATCCAAGACAGGATTTCTGGTGCAAATTTGAAAAGTTGAAGCAATTTTTTTTTTGCCACAGCTGGATTTACAAGAACACAGTTCACAGACACGATACATTTTTACACACAGGCTGTTTTGCAGAATTCGTTGGGTACGCCATTGCCCAAGCTCAACTCCTTTCTGTTCGGTGTGTGGCGCGGGCACCTTGCGTTCTCTGACGCATGATGGGGGATTGGAATTAGTTTCTCTCCGGAGATTGTTGTGGGTTTGAGGGAGGGCATGTCAGGAGGAGTTAGAATAGAGTTCTACAGACAGTGATAATTGAGTTATAAAGTGTGAAATACGGCCAGCCACCTGTGCATTGCACCTTGGGGGTCTTAGTCTTCTATCCCGTGGCTTGGCATGGCTGGTAGAAATCTTCAGAAAGCGAATCTGGGGGGATTTTGGAGAAAGGAACAAATTTGAAGGAACTAACCCCCACATCCAAGTCACTGTGGCTTAACTTGTTTTGTTTGCGAAGACAAGGCAAAAGTAATGCATCTGAAGACAACTTTCTTTGATAAGAAGGCATCGCACTTCAGGAAGGGAACCTTCTGAGTCAAAACTTCCGGACTCGGTGGGCACAAAGACATGTCAGAGCCCGCCCAAGAAAGCAGGGGAGGTAGTATGACTGCCTTTCACGGGCTTTCCAAAAGTCATTCTGACGCCGTTGCCTCCTGACCTTCCTTCGCCATTCAGACGAGCACTGTGCGACGACGAAGGTTCATGTGAAGTGTGGCTCCTGACGCCTCAGCGTCAAAGAGGGTCCACTGACTGGTCCCGCAAGCACACGAACGAGATCATGATTTCGGCAAACGCCGAACTCCTGCCTCATGTTATTTCAGAAATCTGGCACCTTCTCTTGGGTATTTTCATGGCAAATTTCACCAAATTTGTTGCAGCAATATTTAAACATTTAGTTTGTCAACAGAAAACACAACCAACTTGATATTGCTGCCATGGGTATCCATGGGCACAGGGAATTGGCGAATGTACTGTGGATATACCTGCCATTGTTGATTCAGACAACAAACTTGGAGTGCAGTAGTTTTACAGTTGGATTTAACAGACTGAAAGGAGATGCCATATATTAACTCTCAATTATGTTGACTTGTTTACTGGCCA
>JAAUXT010114818.1_pt1 | contig 27965 bp, 27 predicted proteins | sample 7278171 | NCBI WGS metagenome assembly JAAUXT01 (sample SAMN14350112, study PRJNA611818) | marine sediment metagenome | isolation source: surface marine sediment (1.8m) | place: French Polynesia: Moorea | collected 2018-08
AAAAGTAAGAATTTTTGACAAAACAAAGTGAGCGAAATCAGAGTGAGCGAAATCAGAGGGAGCGAAATCAGAATTTCCTCAAATCACCGTGAGCTCCATGGAGCTATTTTTATTTCAGAATTCAAGCACTGAAGATTCTGAACGTCTTTATCAGTTGTTTTCCCAAGGAAAGAGGTCATGCTTTCCTATCCACACGTGTTTCAAGTGTAAAATATCCCGAGAAAGAGAAGAGAAAGAAAGACGAGACCATGTGCCTCAATTAAAGATTCATTCTGACACCAACAATCTTGGGTAAAATTTCCTTCATGTAAAGAGGCGAAGAAGAAAACGCGCGCATTTGAATCCACGGACAACAACGAGACACGGGTACGTCACAGGGAGCAGAACTTCACCAGTTCAATCCCCCTCCTGTTGCAGTGGAAGCTGAGTCCGTGTGATTCTTTGCACAGCGCAGCTCGGGGCCTGGAGCGTCGATGCGGGCAGCAGATCCTGGAGATTTGTCCCGGAGTCACGGTCGCACGTGAGAGGAATATGAATATGAGGGGGGAGGCTGGGTACACGCTGCGTGCGTCAGAGATAGGGGTCTCTGTGTAGATGCTGCGTCACTGAGCGCTGCGTCACACAGGCACATCGTGTGACGCATCTGGCAGGGCGAGGCCACGCTGCGTGCGTCAGGAAGTGGGGTGTCTGTGTAGGTGCGTGATTGGGTGTCGCAACGTAAGACGCAATGGCGCATGCAGTGGGGCGATCCACTTGCGTCGTGAAGTGGGTTTCAGTGTAAGTGTTGGACAAGAGGCGCAGCGCATGACGCATTCAGTGTGAAACAGGCCTGAACTGAAGCAGCTATCAGGAACACAAGTCAAGCTGAATTCGCACCACCAGAGTAGCTTCCGTTGCCTCCAGTAGCTCGCTGCGTCACGCGTCCGGTGCGGACCCCATATTGAGCACGGAGAATCCCTGGAGCGGGAGCGAGGGCCCGAGATCTGCTGATCTCCACGCCTCAGCGGAGTCACGTCAGGTCCGCGAGAATCTCGCGTGAATCTCCGCCGAGTCCGGCTACAGCTGCCGGGCGCGGATCCAGGGGCCTCTGCCGGGGCCCCAGACCCCTGGAGTGCCGTCCTCGAGCCCTTGATCAGATCCTTCACCCGCCCCCTGAGTTCGGCTCTGTTGACGGGTGTGGATCCACTGGCTCCGACCGGGGGGCAGACCGCTTGACCCCTGCAGGGTCGCCGCCCGCTCTTGATAAGACCATCCACCCGCCCCCGGGGTCCAGAGACTGGCCACCTGGGGACCTCCTGACCCCTGAAAAATTATTATGCCCCCCCCCCCCCCAAATTCACGGGTTGAGATCGATCACCCAGGAAAAACGTCAGCCCTCATCACCCCCTGTCTCGATCTCATGTTTGTTCCCTGCGACCCTGACCAGATCCTGGATCTGCCCCTGGAGTCCGGTTCAGTTGCACCCGATCGCTGCCCCCCCCTGCACCAGGCCAGGGCCCCTGCTCCCTGGATGCGTCACGCTTTACAACCGAGAACAGGTCAATTGACGATGCGTTGACAGACAGATGCAAGAAAAGTTGGTCCAAGTGAGGAAAGAGCTTCAACCCTTGATACTTCCTGAGAGTGAAGGGACTGGAGTCTGGATGTGGTGAATCTGTGGAGCAACCAAACAAGCACTTCAAATCATTCGCACAAAGTTTCTTTGTTGATCATATCCATTGCACCAAACAATAGACACAAGTGATGGATGTCACCCGAAAAATCCCCAGTCGCAGCTTTCGCTTTGTATCGTGGTTCCTGCTGGATCATGAGAATTTGGGTTTTCCAGCACTCGTCAGAAGCGTCAGTGTTTCGCATCGGGTACACCATGCGTCGTTGCACAAATCACTGCAGCGTTCCACAGCCAACGCAGCTCCTGTGACAAGGACGTATGAACACAAAGACTTGCCCTGAGCCTGGTCCTGATTGTCCCTTCACTGGTTCTCGCACCCCCAACCCTCAAACGTAGAAACGAACATTTCGCGAGAGAACACGAGTCGACGCGAGATTTAGTTGTCAGTAATAGCGGTGTGAGCGCGGCGCTCTGTGCTGATTTACACGGTGATCTACAGCTCCTGACGACGCTTCGTTAGCAGATACACAAACACTGTGAGGACAGTCGAGACGTCCACCTTGGTTGAAGGCCCATTCGGCGACAGCGAGCTTTAGCTGCTGTACACACAACACGTGCCCTCACAAGGTGCTCGAGTTTGGCCCGTCAACAAGAACGACGCTGAAAGTCAAGTTTTTGATGCTGTCTGCAAATTCGACTGGACATTTTTTGCCGCGTGTTTTTTGAGTCTTGGTGCTGGTGCTGAGCAATGTTTTACACTGACGCAAGGCACCGATGTCGGTCCTGTTCTGAAATGCCTCACCAGAATCTTTCTCTGTGTCCCCGCAACGGTCGCTGTGATCGAAGTGGCTCCAGCCGTGGATTCTCTTGACCAGGTCACACGCAGTGTCTGCTGCGAACAATGGTTGCAAACACCACGACAAAAGTCCCCGCTTCCTTCGTCTGCTCCCTGGACCGGGAGACATGTGCCAGACACAAAGATTTTTGGATCCATCAGGGTTTAGTTCCAGACAGAGGCAGCTTTGAGAGTGACAGATTTATGCTGATCTACTTCAAGGTGCTTCAGGCGAGGTGTGTCCGGCAAGGATGCGCCACAGATTCTAACGGTGGGGAAGTTCAGCAAAGCACGTGACAATTCTTCCATCCGCTGTCTGATGGGAATGGTCTGTTTCTCTCCATTGGGAAATGGAAGAGGATCTGATTGGGAAAGCGGTTTTCTACGTGTGTTCTGAGTTTTCCACTGCAAAAGACGTCCGCCATGAGCTGTGATGTTGGGGGCCGACGAGCGGACGGAAGACCGGACGTGTTTGCTGCAACTCCCCACAGTCAACACAAAGGGAGAAAGGAAAATCTTCTGCAGATGGACGATGCAGCTCATAGGGCATCCGAGTCACTCCCGTAGTAATAACACAGGTCCTGCGGCCTCAGGGTCGTCCCCACCACGTGACCCCAGTTCTGCCTCTTCCCTGAGACTGATGGGTCTGGTTCTGGCTCCACAGACCCTGTGTGCGGGTTCATGTCAGAATTCAACGCAACTCGAATGTGTCGTGCCTGACAGGTGCACCTCAGTTCCATGGTCGGGGTGTTGCTGAGGTCAAGTGTCTCATTCCCGTTCTCACCGCAGGCACCAGAGGGCGCTGGAGGCACTGCTCGATTCCCATTGGCCACATCCTCTTGGAAAACTGTACAATCCACGTTGCGATTCTCCAGATGTGAGTTCTGTGGAATGTCCAGGTCATCACACGTGTGGTTCGAGTTCTCACTGTCGTTGCACGTGTCAAAGTGGTCCTCACATCCTTGATGCGTTCTGTCCTGGTGTCTCTGCCTTGTTTCTAGCTGTTGTCCCTCCTCGCGGCTCTGCCTCGCCTCTTGCTGTAGCTCGTGCATGATCTCCCTGAGCACGTCGCTGTTGAGGATCTCCTCGAGCATGTCTTCCCGCAGCGCCGCCAGCTCCTCCTCGTCCTCCCCCACCGAGTCGCTCAGGTCCGCCGAGCGGGGGCACCACTGCAAACAGAGCGCAGAGGTGGTAGGGGTGACGAGACACGGACATCTCCAGCTGCTATTTCACGTTGAGACCAAAATAGCCAGGCATATGCACTCATCAGCGCTCTGAGTTGCGTTTGCAGGAGAGTGCCTCACCACTTTGGGTTGGACCTGAAACCTGGAGGACTTGGGTGCCTGGCCATTCCTGGTGAACCAGGTTTAGGGTGTTTGGCTCTTTCATCACACCTGGAACTGCGCCGTTGTTTGCCCCGTGCATTATTCAGAGCCCCATCAATCTCCTGACTCACCTTCAGCTCTTCCCTGCTCTCCACTATCACTTCATTCATCTCGTTGTCCTCTTCTTCCCTAGCGTCTTCCTCTCTGCCCTGCGAGTACTGATCCAGGCCCAGTGAGTACTGGTCGGCGCTGTGTGAGTAGTGCACCATGCGCTGGGTACTCGCGACGGAGTGCGCGGACAGCGAGCTCCGGAACTTCCGGCGCCGTCCCGGCTGCGCGCGCAGCGCCCTGAAGACACGTGACAGTGGAGGAATGGCAGGACACAGGACTTTGTGCAAAATCGCAACTGCATCCAGAAAATAGCGTTTTGTAACTGCAGGTCATATTTGAAGAAAAGAGTCTGTAAACAAAAGCTCCTACTGCCTTTCCTAAGAAAGGAAGGAAGAAAGAAAGAAACAAACAAAGAGGGAAAGAAAGAAAGAAAGAAAGAGAAAAGGAAGAAAGGAAAGAAAGGAGAGAGAAAAGAAGAAAGAGAGAAAGCGAGATAGAGAAGAGAGAGAGAGAGAGAGAGAGAGAGAGAGAGAGAGAGAGAGAGGATGAAGAGTGATGTTGAACGACGGAGATTGGGAGTGAGTGAATTTATCAGCGTGCGAAAGTGAGTGTGTTGTGTGTTTGGGTGCAACTCCGCGGGCGTACGATGTTTTCGTGTGTGTGTGTGTGTGTGTGTGTGTGTGTGTGTGTGCGTGTGTGTGTGTGTGCGTGCGTCTCTCCATCCAGCTGACCTGTGGATGGAGGCGAACAGGTTGTACTTGTACCAGCAGACGAGGAATCCGAGGAAGAGCGCGACGGTGACGGCCGTCGGCACGAGCACCCCGAACACGAAGATGTGCTCGATCATCGCCCCTGGCGTGGTGCTCCGGTCACTGCGGGCTGCGGGGAGAGACCGCGGTTCGAGTTCAAGATTCGTGCCACCTCTCGTATGTCAAAGAGATGGAAAACGTTGACCTGTGTGAGACGCAAGAGGAAAACGCCATCCACAAACCAACACAAAACCACCTTGTGATTGTGTGATTCGTGCTCAAAACTGCATTTTTTGCGTGATTTTGGTGCATGCACGCAGAAAAAACTGACCCTGACGTTGTGTATTGTGAACGTGCGAATGAAAATCACCAGAACAACACCAACATACTCAACAAAACTAAAACACAGATGCACAATGACGCCAAGAAAATGTTACCTTGTGTCAAGTGCTGCTCCCCGAGTCGTTTGATCCCAGATCAGCACCTCGTCCCGTGAGAAGCCGATCACTGGTCAATAGTCCTCTAAAGCGCTGACAACAATCAATGCCGCGGCGTTCCCATGTAAACAAATCCGCCCTGATTCCATGACAACCACTTCAAAGCTGTTTCTACCACCTCCTTCCTCAATCAGGGCCCTGCTCCTCCGAGACCCTTCATTTGGTGTCAGAACCGAATCAAAAACACTGCGCAGCGATCTCAGTCCTGATGGAGCCAGTGATACACTGTGTGCGAAGAAAATTGTGAAGGGACACAAATCGCAGATTGTTAATTCACAATTTTTCTCTCTGTGGGTGGTACGGTTCCAGGTGATGCAGGGTTGACGCATTGACACACATCCAGTGTGAACGAAGCCTGAGTCCTGTCCTCTCCGCCTAAAAGCACTTGTTCCCACTCTGAAACAGGATGCCGCTGTGTAAGCAGAGAACGCGAGGAGGAAGAGAGGGAGTTCGGCGCACAGAGAGGAGGGGGGGAGAGACAACTCCTTTAACAGAATTGATGACCAAATCTGTCGGATCAATACTCGGAGAGACTGCCTATCCCGGGAGGCCCAGTGAACACACTCGGCTGTTTGCAGCGTCATTCTACGCTCCCATGGAGCCCGGGACGTGGCGCCCGGCTGGGGCTGCAGCGCCGTCCTGACGGGGAACTTTGATTCCGTGTTTTGAGCGCACCGCAGGGGATGGAAGGTGAGACATTAGTAAGTGAATTGGGCTGCGACCCCCGCACAGAGAGAAGAGTTTGCCAGCCAGCCTGGTTGCCGTTGCAGTGCGTTTCATGCTGTCTTTGTTTTCATATTTGATTTGCTCAAGAAGATCTCCTGGCCGTGCTGCAAGGACGCCTCTGCACCTGATTTGTGCCCCGCCTCTTGGTCTGGTCAGACGGAGGGGAGAAGGCCTTGTTCCAGACACGATCTTCCGAATCTGTCTGATTCTTGTCCCGTTTGCTTTGTTTGATGAAGACCGAGGAGTCTGCGAGTGTGGTAATTGTTCTTTTCCAGTGCTCGTTCGACTCGCACGTTCACTTGCACTCGTACGAGAACAGGGACGCAGCACACGACACCGCTTCTAATGTAACACCCCATCTTCCAGTTCCCCCCTCCAACTTTGAACTGGGTTTGAGCCCAGATCCGTCCAACCAGCTTGGCAGATGCTGCTGTTGACATCAAGGTCTGTTTCACGCTGACCCAAACGGAAGTGAATTTCAGCGTCTCGCAGGACGCCCTGTTTTCACAGTTCGGGCGATGTTCTCTTGTCCGTGCGGCGCGTGCGCAGCGAATCGGAAACGTTTTTCGTGGGGCAGTCGGGCGAGAGGGCCGCGCCGATAGATGGGACGGACGACGCGAGCAGACGCGCGCGGCACCGAGAAGGCCTCGCCCCGGCGGATCCAGGTCCAGGCACGCGGAGCTCGCTGCACCGGACACGGCTGTCCCAGGCTCCGGACACCGGACACTGCGTTGGCTGGAGGAGGAGCATCTTCGAGATCCAAACTTGCAAAATACTTGTGGGGAAAGACAGGTCTGGGCCCCTGCAATGCGCTGCCCCAGAGGGAGGAGATGGAATTTAACGGGGACAGCGGGACTTAGTCCAGAGAACAAGGACCTTGATTCAGCGAGTTTGGGCTTCAGGATCCAGGACTTTCGTGGTTGCAGCATAAAAAGGTTTTCTGAGGGGAAAAGGTTTCGGACGTGTGCGAGTGTAGTTTGCACTTGTGTGCAACTCTTGCACTGTTCAACAAGGCAAGAAACAATTGTTGTCTTTGGGACGTAAAATTCAGCCTTCACTGAAACACATAAGGCCAAGTAGATCAATGATGGATACCGGTCTGCTGAACAATGGGCGGGATGGGCGGGGCGGGGCGGGCGGCGCCGGGCGGAATGGGTCCCTGGGCGGCGATAACACACCGCCCCAGGCGGGGTTCACACTACATCCGCTATGCGCTGTCTGCCAGAAGAAGTTTGGGCTCTGACCCTGAACCTTCCGTTCAGCGCGCACTGACCTGCGCAGAGACGCAACGCGTCCGCTGTGTGCAGGTCCTGATGGTCCCCCAGACAGAGATAACCACGGCCCGAGGCTCCTGTGGTAACACGGAGAACAGCCACGGACAAACTACGCTGTCCAACGTGTACACAAAAATAAGACAGAGTTCCAGAGACTAGACCTGCAGGCAACGTGAACCCACAACCAGACTCGTGTTGAATCTTGTGGATGATCTCGGGTTGCGCCCAGAACGAACAAAGCACATTGGTTGTGGTGCACAGGAGCCTCAGAAGCGATCGGGGTGGAGGCTGATTCTCAACAATTTTCACAGACAATTTGTCGGGTGCAAACAAGTGCTTCGCAATCTCAGCAGCCAATGTCCAGCTTTCAGCAGACATCCGTGGTGAACTCAGGATTTGGCTCCTTGAGAAGGCCACTCCATCCTCAAGGTCCAGACCTGACGGTCGTGGGGTCTTTCAGGATTCTCTCTTTGAACCAACCTGTGGACGAGGCTTCACAGTTCGCGCATTGACTCAGTGATGCAGGACTCGTGTTCTCACGGTCACGTGGGGACCCACCGGGAACCAGCGCTTTGTATATGGGGCAACCAACCCGAGTTTCTTCGGCTGTTTCCGTGTCTGAAACGAGGCCCCCGGAACCGCACTGATAGAGCCTTACAGCCATCAGGGGTTCCCTGGTGACCACGAGGGTTTGTGGCGGATCCACGATACGAGAGCTCAGAGATATGGAAGGGTATACGACCGGCACGGCACGGCCGCCTGGCCTCTGTCAGACAGACAGACAGACAGTCACAGAGAGTTACAGACGACAGGAAGACAGTTACACAGACAGACAGACAGACAGACTGACTGACAGACAGACAGACAGACAGACAGTCACAGCGAGTTACAGACAGACAGACAGACAGACAGACAGACAGACAGACAGACAGACAGACAGACAGACAGGGGATGTAGAAACGTTAAAAGGTGAGGAGCAGAGAACTGAAAAGGAAAAATGAAGACTGACCGATGGAGAAGAAAAGGTGAAAAAAATACCACCAGACTTTGGAGCTCCCTGCAGGTTCTTCAGGCCCTCGGCTTCTAAGCTCCCAAAACATGCCGACGCAATCCCATGAGTTACTGTTAATTGTGTCAGTAGGGCTGTTGTTTTTGCTCACATGCAAACAGTTGGCTTCCATGGCAACAGTTTGTAAATATTCTGATCAGCTTTTCTGGGGCTTTGGACATACAGGCTTCATGAGCCTGAGACGAGAGCACTGTGAAACAGATGGCAGAAACGCCAGCGCGTTTTTCATCACATTGGAAGCGAAATTCATGTCGCTGATGAACTTGCATTTCACACTGAATAAAACGTAGACGTCCAAGGTTTTTGATCAAGAGGGTACAGGGAGGGCCCTTGGGAGAAAATGCGGTCTTTGGAAAAATGAATTCTGTGCCGTTCAAGGGCAAAATTACGCTTTCTGCGACATAAACTGAAAGTTCAAGTCGGCCCCTCCTTGTGGGTTCGCCCTGACCAGACCCTGGATCCTCCCCTGGTTCTTATGAGCTATGAACCCACTCCTGACCCCACAATAATTCAACCCATTCACCACACACTACGAGTCAAGATTCAGGCAACATTTTTACCAATTGAGCCAAGGGTGTGGCCTCAGACCTGAACCAGTTTTGTGTGGAAGAATCAATCTTATTTCAATTTTCCGCACTAAATTGAGGGCAGTTTCTGCACTGAACTTTGAATCTCTTTTTCACGCAGATCTCTCATTCTGAAGGAAGCGGGTGTCTCGCCTGGTTCCCCCTGGACGCGTCACGCGCGGCGTCCCCGCGCAGGTCAACGTCCTCAGCTGCAGTGTCGTCGTGGCGCCCATTGAATTGCACAACATATCCAGTGAGACTGGACTCAAATTACTCCTTAGCGAATGTTCTCAAGCTCCTCGTGTTTCCTTCACAAGCGGCAGAGCGGCTTTGTTGCAGAATCAGACACAGGCACGACTTTCTTTGCTCGTGAAAGATTTGTTGATGTACGCGTGTATTTCCGACAGATCCACACAACAGGAGCCTGGAACCTGCACCTGATCCCACCTTGTTCTGGACCGTGGCCACGAAGAATATACAGAGACGTTTCAGCAACGTGGCCACCGCCGAATAGACCCTGTTGACCAGTGTTGTATTTTCTGTGCACACCTGAACACAAAAGTTCAGTTCCTATTTCCTGGGTTCCTCTCCGCAGCCCAATACAAAAGTGACATTCCAACTACTCTTCAGTGTCAAATCTTTAATTAGAACACTTGCAAGCAATGCTAGATCTGATAGGGCGAAGACCTTGACAGATCACAGCAGGGGAACTGACCCTCACACCCAAAGACTGGTTCTATCCTGCTCCCATCATCCATTTGCTGTCGATAACAACCAAACAACCTCGAGCACCACAACTCACGCACCACCTCCAGCCTGTCCCCTCCCCTGAGCACCGGCCACACCCTCTATTCCCCACCCCGTGCGTCTCAATACCCAGCCCGCCAGTGGGCGGTGCAGTCTCATCAGTGGTGGCCGGCCTCACGAAGAAACAAACACCTCCTGCCGGACCAAGGGAACCAAGCCATCGATTGGAATTTTTCATGTTCCCCCAACGCTCGGAAAAACTTTCAGAAAGTGGTGGCTTTTGAGGGAGGAGAAATGAGTCATAAAGAAGCTCCGTTTGACTGTGTAAGGGTCCCCAAACAAACTGGTGACAGCCAGCGTCCGACCCTCGAAGGCTTACAAATAAGAGGCTGAAACAAATTTTGGGGGCAAGGACTCCCTCGGGCCCAAGCATTCACTAGAGATCTTCCTTGGACCTGCAGAAATAACCTGGGGTTCAGGCTCATGCAATCCCCCAAGAGCCAGTACTCCGAACAAGGAGACGTCGGTCATTTCCAGTTCATCTCCACAGGTACTGGTCAAGGTTCTAAGTGGTGTTTTCAAGGGGTGTCTGGCATTCCAGATTGAACCTGCAAGAGCCACACTCACAAAGGCTCTGAGTGGCCCAGTGTGGAAAAGTCGTATCTCATGACTCCATTCCACCGGGTGCGGTGTTTTGAGAGGGTGTTATGATAGGGTTGGGCCGCATGTTTGACAAATCGGCTCCGCTCCCCTCGGGGCCAGATAAATCAGTCGCAGCAACTCGCAACTCCAGCGCGTGGCGGGAAAACGCTCCTTCTTGGCGGGAAAACTGCTGCAGGAGGCGGGAAGGGAAAAAGAAGCGCGCACCACGGTAGACGAGGAGCTGCGTGAGTTGGAAACATTCACGAGAATGCCGAGCAGAATACGGAATGGAGCATTTGGTGGTTCCAACAAAACACGCAAACAGACGTTTGTCAACAATGTGGCAAGATTCTTTCAGACCAGGGTCCGACCCTGTGGGCAAGCTAAAATTGACATAGGTGCACAAATTGACTGCAAAACAAAAATCCTTTTCTTCGGGTTGTGGGTTGGAATCGAGGCCGGCACTTGGAGCACTCCTTCCTTTCTCTGGAGGTCCCATCCCCGGGACCCTGGGACAACAGACGCGTCACGTGCCTCGCCTGCTGGTTGCATAGACCGGAAACGGCAATCTCCGCGAACACGACGGGAGCCGGGCCACGTGACCACGTGACTTCACACACCCATCAATCACCCCACAAAACACAGCAAAACAGTCGCGGTCAAATACTGGCAAAATATGGCCTTCATTTCCCCGCCCCTCCCAAATCAAATTGTTCATGAACATGTCTTAAACCCCTCAAGTATGACAACCAAAGAACGAAGGTCTGAGTCCTGATCCTGAAGATCAAATGGTTCTGGGGGCTTCAGTGCAGGAAAAATCAGGAGATCCGAGCAACCTCCAAATCATGCCTTCTTCGCACTGGAGGCGCCAAGCACTGCGTCATCCAGTGACCCCACTCCACTCTGAAAACTCAACGAGAAACAGTGGTTCAATTTTCACAGGGCGGGTGAATAACAAATGGCGCGGTTGTCTGCGAACCTGAAGTAATCACCACAGATGTGTGAAAAATGGCTCCATATTTGAATACGAGATGGGGCGAGGCGCATCAATTCTGCGCGACTGAGTGAGTTCTCAAGGCGGGACCGGTTCATTGAGAAGAGAAATAGGCTTCAGTGGCTGATTTGCTTCCTTGTCTTTTTTGCCTGTGATCGTGTCTGTTTGCTGGCTTTCTTGAGGCCAACTTCTTGTTGTTTCGTGCGTGGTTCCTGCCACCTTGAGGCTGAGCAAATTCGGACACGTTTTTATTGACTTTGGGAAGTTTGATCTCAATTCACCATCAACCAAGTCCAATGTCAACTGCACCACAACCCATATCTACCAAACTGCACCTGACAGACCTTCACCCCACCTGACCTCACTCAAGCCAACCAAACTCAACCTGACCCCCACACCCTCACACACACACACACACACACACACACACACACACACACCACGGCAATCACCATTTCATCACCACATCCCACTCAACCACTCATCCAACCAACCCAACCCAACCCAACCCATCCCAAACCGTGCCACTCCCCAAGACTCCCAGAACACAGTGGAATCCGTTCGACGCGCTGGGTGGTGGGAAGCTGTATCGACGCGACTCGGTTTATCTCTCTTTTCGCTTTATTCCACCCGTAAATCAAAGCGAACAAGTGCCGGAGGTCCCCGCGATAAGAGTCGGGGCGGGAACGCCACGGGACTGGGTGGGGGCGGGTCTGTACACAGCTTTCCGCCGGACCAACACCCGGGAGTGAGGGGAGGGACGCGAAGAGATACACGAAACAAGAAGAACCAGCGAGGCAAAAGAGACCAAGAGATAGACAGGGATGAGGCAACTGTATGGCAGATGAGAACGGAATATGGCTTTTCTTGCTTGCACGTTAAACTTACACTCTCACACATATTATGTTGAAAGGCCAAACCCCAGCCCCCCCCCCCAAGAACATCCTGAGTCTAGAATGGGCAGAATTGCGCAATCTAACGAAAGGATCCGCAGCAGTGCGAGACCAAAAGGTGTCCATACAAAAGGCGCTGGATACCTGCAGTGTTTTGGATCCTCTGTCAAGGTCATTCGCGGCAGGGGCAGTTTCTCTGCCAACGCTGGGGTCCATCCCTTTTGCAGAACCTGTGCTTGCAGCTCCTCCAGCACATCACGAATCACAGTAAAGTTGCCTGACCTCAGTCTGGACCAGCGTCAGACCCTCAGAGCCAAATTCGGATTTTCTTTTGGTAGTTTGGTGGCCCAGGCCCAGACCCCTCCCAGATCCGCTGGAGGCTGTGTCTGGGACTTTCCAGCCCCTCCTCTCCACCGTGTTTGCCGTCGTCTCTGTGAAGTTCATCCAAAGTCAACACTCTCCAACACATGTGAGCCTCGCACGGGAAATTCGATTTCCTCCACAGTTTACACTGCTCAGACTCCGTTCACACAGGGTCCCTGGCGCGGTGGGTTCCTGTGTCAGTCAATGGGCGCTGCCTCACTGAACCAATGCTGGGACCATGGAATTGGCCAGGGACATGGTGCGCCACGCATCCAATGAGAAGCAGCCCCAAATAGCTGAAGAAAGAGCCCATTGCACGACGTAATGATGTCTTCTTCAGACCAATTACATCTCAGCTCCACTCTGTGGGTGTCGCTGCTATCGGGTGGTTCTTCATGTCAAAATGCCTGTCTTTGTGCTCCAGATTCTGCACTTGGCTGTAAAGCATGTTCATGGATGTGTTCATGAATGTCTACCAGCAGCCAGGCACGTATGGTAGAGTACGCACAATGGAGGGGTTCCGTCTGGATTCAGAGTCCGCTGTGGCACAGTGAGCAAGCCATCTGGGCATCCCCGGCAGACATCGACTGGTCCAAAAGTCCGTCCAGAACTCCCTATATCATTCTCACAAGAAACACCTACACCCTTTGATGAGAATTACATGATGCCCTTCGACCAAATTCAGGGTGTCCCCTGCCCCTGGCTGCTGGGATCTGTCCGTGGTGACGCAAGGCGAGCGCTCGGTCAGGATCAACGACCCTCCCCCGGGTGGCCCTATTTGTGGCCCAATATTTGCTCTCGATGGCTTTGTGTGTGGATTGTCGGTCTACTTCATGATAAATCAGTTCACCATGTAGGGAACTGAGCCTGAAGGAAAACGAACTCTGCATCAGAATGTAAGTGTGGACCACAGTGTAAGATTTCGCATTGGTGAAAAATTCAACCAAAGGTGACCATCGTGACCTTCATGAGTCAACGGTGTTTTGTGCCGTGAAGAACCAAATCCTATTCTTTCCAAAAGATATTCTTCCTGCGAGTTTTTCCTTTGAAAGCGCCTCGGTTGCTCAGAGGCTTCACAGGGAATTACACCAGGCGACAAGATTGCGCTTCTTCCACATCAAAGGGGCTTCAATCTCAGAGTCTGTGGGCGACAACACGCAGCCTGATTTTTTCAGGTTCGGTGCAGGGGCACCACCCACCCACCACAAGAGGAGGGGCCTCACTCGGGACTAACTGTAGCAGCGGGGTCTACCTTGGGTGCGTCACGCTTTGCAAGTCGATTTGTGATACATTCAGGGTTCAAAGGTGATGGTGCTTTTTTCAACTTCTGAAGTCCGTGACAGACGCACAGAGAGACAGGCTGAACCTCTTTCCCAATCATCTGAACGCCCCCTGCCAAAAAAATATTCTGTTTTTGACAACGCACGTGCTTGGTTTGAGCGAGACGTCTCTCTTGGTCGCCCAACGACCTCGACCCTGCGTGTTCCATTCCGTGCACCTCTGTTTGACCTAATTGAACACAACCTGCGGACTGACGCGTTCCAGGAAAGTGCTCGTGTGTGTGCGTGTTGATAATGTGGAGCTGTTTTAGGAATCCAACAGCGATCCCCAATTAAACAGGACCATGTACGGGAGTGGAAGGGCAACAGGAACAGCGCTTGCTGTGGCTGCAGAGCCGTCCATGATGCAGGCTTCCAGCGGATCCAGGATTGAGTTTGGTGGACCAAAACCCTGGGGGGGGGGGAAACTCCAACCTTGAAAGAGAACATACCAGTTTTGAGGCTCAAGAAGCCCAGCTCCCTTTGTTCCTCAGGATCTGCAGGAGCAATACTCGTACGAGTATCACAAGGATGGTGCTGATAATTCAGCCCACACTGCTCTGGAAACTCGCACACCCACCAAGAGGTGCTGCACGACTACATTATCGCCCACGCTGCATGGACGGTGAGCCCAGCTGACGTTGCTGCAGCAACCTGCAACGACTGTGCTGTTTTGTTCTGACCCGTGCTGCAGGGACGGCATTCCGTCCTGCCTCCACACGTATGCGACCCCCCTGCAGGGACGGCGTTGTAACACGCCTTCCCGACCCCCAAGGACGGCGGTGCCTAATGACCCGCTCGGGACTGGGAGGGCAGCGATAGGCAGTGACCTGAAGCTCCCGCACAATCCATCAGACCCGGCGCTTCCGAACCTCGGGCGGCGCAGGGAAACTCGCGCCGCGGAATCTGAACTTGAAAACAGCGCCGACCCCTCCGAGACTCGTTCCGTCCAGCAGCGCTGAATTTTTACCCGATGTCTTTCAGTCCTCCAAGAGAAAAGAGGCAGGCTTGCCATGTCTCAAGCGCTGTGCTTGTGCAAGTGAAGACAGCGCCCACTGAGTAGTGCCGAGACACAAGGCATGACGCACCCATGCAGCTTGGGATTGTGTGAAGATTCAATTGAAGTCATTGGTCTGTGTGTGCCACACCTTTCTGAAAGAACCCATAGTCAGTGTGTGAAACTGGCCCTGGCACATCAGTGGTAAAGGTGCCGTTCTTTTACATTCTCCTTCAAAAGAGAACGGAGAAGGGTTGAAATCCTAGGAACCTTAGGTTTTGCAACAGACTGGTATGTGCCCTGGTAGGCAGTCATCTTTGGTGCACCACCATTCTCCTTTGTGGATCCCAAGTTCCAATTTGAAACCCAGGACCGGTGACCTAGGGGAACAGAAAGTGGGCAGAACGTAAAGGAACGACACCTGAATTGGCAATCTAGAGGCCGTCCCAGGTGACGCAAAGGCCCGTTGTGCACTGGATATAGATACTGCTGGCCACAGCTCGGGGTTTGTGTGTGTGTGTGTGTGTGTGTGTGTGTGTGTGTGTGTGTGTGTGTATGTGTGTGTGTGTGGATCGTTGAACTCCTGGCCCACCTGATGTAAAGTGTTCCCACCATTCCACTCTCCTCGGCTTCTCAGGATGAATTCTCTTTGAATGCTTTGTGCGCTGTGTCCGTTTTGTGTCCCTTTGAGAAGAATAGACTCGTTGTTGAAAGCGGTGACGCAGAGCCTGTTCATTCAGTGTTTGAACAGTTTCCTGGTGCTTTTCCAGACACAGGAAGACGACGTCAAAGTCGCTGCGGTAACTTGAAACAGGCTCCATGTGACGACGCCAGGACCTCGTGCTGCAAGAGGTGTGACGTGACTTCTCGTTCTGGTGTGAAGACGAGTTCGCATCCAGTTCAACATATCCCACTGAACCTGTCATTTCTTTCCACGCAGAGGTACATTCTCTGCTCCCCCTAACTGAAGCACAGACACCACGAAACCCACGTTTTGCTTGCATGGCTTTCTGTCGAGACTGGTGCAATGAAATGGCCACGTAGATACCATAACGAGCAGAGAGAACCAGGTGTCTGGTCAGGCCAAGTCAGGTCATCATGAAGACTCTGAGTGGCCCGTGACTGAGGAAAGCGTGTTTCGTCATTGTATTCCACTGAGCCCCACTCTCACCCCTGAAAGGTTCCCCCCTGGATCCCCCCCCTCCACTGCCATCTCCTCCCGGCTCCGGCGCCGGATCAGCGTCGCCTGGTCGCGCGGCTATTAGGCGCAATCCGAGCACTGCTAATGGAGGATGAAAGAACGGCTTTGTCACACATCCTATTGTCACACACTGTCAGAACGGCTCAGGCGAAGCAGGGCTTATGCTGGATGAGCCGTGCGAACCGCAGTGGGCGTGGTCTCTCCTCGGTGCATTGTACTGAGTCGAACACAAAGACGTGTGTTGCTTCAGAAGTTCGAACCTGCAGCACAAACTGGGCTCAAGGTGGAAACTTGGAGATGAGCTGTTATTTTGACGTTGTTCTCCAATAGGCAGCTTGGTCTTCCATCTCACAGTGTATCAGTAATGTCACACCTCCCAGGCTGAGTCTTCGGCGCACAGCCGTGCAGTCTGCCTCTGTCGTGTCGTTCTCTCTGCGCTGCCCGTGATGCGCTGGATGCGTCGTGCTTTAGCACCCACGCCCACTCAAACGCGTGTCCAGAGGGAAGTTCACCTGAGTCTGAGTTTTCCGCATCTTGCATGTCTGTCTTCAACTCTCCTCTAACAGGTGATCAGTTTTTGTCGCAGGGCTCGTTCTGGTTGTCCCACTGGAAGCTGCGGACCCGAAAACGAAGAGTAACACGTCACAAAATTTCCAGGGGTCCGCCACACGTAACGTTGGTCCAACCACAGGACGGATGAAAAAACGCACATAATGTCTGAATGTCACTGAACAGAGGGCCCTCAAATCACTTCAGCCACTTGTCAGGACACCGCAGTGGGTGAGATGCTTCCCGCAACTTCCCACTGTGAATCGGCCCTTCCTCCGAATGCCTTTCTCCCCTGAGCTGAACTCACTCATGTCCCACGCAAAGCCGATTCTTCCTCATCCCATCCAGATCTCCTGCCACCAGACAGACACAAAAATCCGAGACAGTTCTGGATTTTATGTCTTCATGTGGCCAATTTGTCCTCAGCCACAGAAGTAAATTTGAATACAGAGCTCAAAGACGTGATCTGTTTCTGAATGTGTTAAGCATTGCCTCCCTGGACAGTTGACTTGGTCCCCGTGTCTCCCATCAGACCGAAGACCTGTTCTCCATCAGGTTCGGCTTTCTGGACCAAAAAACTGCAATTTCACGAAGTGGAAGTGTTCCGATTGACACGTTCATCTTCTCAGCCTGAGGGGAAATGGACTCAGATCCGACTTTTTCTGTTTGGCTCTTCCGGCTTTGCGACGAGAGAAGCTTTGAAGAGACTCGTCTGATCCTGGACCGAGAATCGAGCTGCAAGAAGAGCTCCTGGCTGGGGGGACGTGAAATAGGCAGTTGATCCAGAATTTGGTCAAGGGGGGCTGCCAACACCCTCAGGGAAAATTGTGTGGATCTTTCTCTGTGACAGTGACTGTGTCAAACATTATACAAGTGGACCTGGAATCATCCAGACACGAATTGGGTTGGAGCCTGAGCACATTTTTGTCTCCAGATTTCAGTTCCGACCTGAATTGTCCACTCAGAGCCACAGTGGTTCCTCCTGCTAATTTCAGATTGAACCTGAATTCACCAAACACCTGATTCTCTTGGCTTCAGGTCCGAGCTGAAACAGGCTGGTGCTCCCTTGATAAAAATGCAACTCAATACAGGTGAAGACTCGAGCCTGGGTGTCATTCCCGGGAGATGTGCGTTCTCACACCACGGCAGCGCCTGTCCCCGCTGTTTACCGTCTCCACCCCATTTAGTTGATTCGCATAATCAGCATTAGGAGTTCGCAGGTCCAACACACCTTCCTTGACGACGACGGTCTAATCCCAACACAGTGAAAACGCGCATCTAAAGGCTCATTTCCTCCTGACATCCGCTCAGAATCCGGAACCCCGGGATTCGCCTGCTTGTGCCAAATTGATGAGGAAATTCCAGACAGTCGCACATCCGCAGTCAGTATCAAAGTGAAACTTGTGCAAAAACTTTGTGCAGAAAGTCTGGCGCAAAACAATATTGCATCAAGCTTTCTTGGAAACTGATGACAGTTGCAGGTCAGGCCGGATCAGTTTCAAAACCAGTGCGCGGAAAAGGGCAGATCCAGGGGCGTCGCTCCCTCTGGCCCCCCCTAACACGAATCCACTGACGTAATTTTGCGCACTACTGTCATTGTCACAGGCAACACTTGATGTTGGCCCTTTCCGGGGGGGGGGGGGTCGGCGCCTCTCTCCAACCAAACCCGGATTTGCACCTGGTGGATTCTTTGCGGACAGTGTTGTGTCTCTGAGATTCACGACTGTTTCTATTTGTATCGCAAGGCCTGTTTCACACTGGATGTTGTTTGTGTGGGTTGCCGTTGTGAGCCTTTGTCATGTGGCCATCACTCAGTAGTCTCAATGACTGCAACGCTTCCTGCATCCATGGCAGTCTGGAACGGGTCTCAGCACCTTGTTTTGACCTGTGTGTCAAGTAAAGGTTTTTGCAAGAACCCCAGGAATAACAGAACAAAACACTCTGCATGGAGGGTGAGGTCAAGCCAAACGCAAGGGGCTGGTGCACCCGACTAAACCATGACGCTTGGAGGGCATCAGTTCGACCACGCAGTCAGTGCCAAGGGTCTGGTTTGACCTCCTCCTGAGGTGGAGGACTTGGTTCCTGTTGCAACAACTGGAAAAGTTTTGCTGAATTGTTTTTCGTCCGGCAAAGACATTTTGGTGCTACTATCTGCACCTCCACGCCCTGGGGTAAAACGCCAGTCAGGACAAGGTTGCCCCGCCTCGTCGCCTCAATCCTGGGTCCGCTGTCTGCATCAGGTTCAAAAGTAGATCGAGGCAGATCCGGTTGCAGTTGGGAACAAATCACCGTCCGGAATACACGATCTTTAAATTGAAACACAGCGCCTTCAAGATATTAGTTTCACTTTCCGTCACTTTCCGTGAGGGTCTCAAGGTAAACGCCTTGTTCGCGTTTCAATGCTTCGCACTGAACTTCGTCCCAAAGCACAGGAAGCACTGCGGGGGATCTCAGTACATCTCAGTACATCTGAGGGAGGAGGGTGGGTTGGCCCCGAGGCTGGCCCCGCGTCGCCGTATGCACACGTGGTGATCTTGGGTGCGTTGACTGGGGAACGCAACAGGCGGTTCAAAGTTGACTGACGCAAAACGTAAACGTGAGCGCGTCACCCAATGACGTCAAAAGGCAGATCATCAGGTCTCACGTAAACGCTTGGAATCAACACAGACGCAGTTGAGTATTTCTTTTCCTTTTGGATGGGCAGGGGGGGGGTATCGCACCTGCGAACAAAGACGCAGCGTGTGACGCACGCAATGTGCGCCCGGTCCCCGAGCCTGGAGCCTCCCGCGGTAATTTAAATGTCACGAGTCGGGCTCATCCACATCAAACCCGCTTTGATGGATTTGAGTTGAAAGTAGCGCCGCCTCGCTGATATAGATCCCAGGGCCCTTGTTCTTCTGCCCAAGGATTTTGTGCTTTTTCCAAATTGGAATTGAAAATAAGATGAAGTATGAAATGAAGACCCTGCAGCAGAGTTTTTTGTTTCTTGACGCGAGAAGTGCAGGAACAACGTCATTTCCTCTGTTCGTGATCCACGATTTCCGTGCCTCAGACGAACCAAGAAGTTTTCTCACTGTTTGTGAGGTTTTTGGCAGGACCATTGCAGATTGCTTTTTGCCGAATCTTCCACTGTTGTTGATCCAGCCCTATCTACGCTCCTCCCAGACTGGGTCGAGGGGCGATATCTCTGAGAACTGGGGCCCAGTCTAAGAGTCACCCCAAATGATTCAGGAGTGAGAGTGCCTTGCTGACCCCAGCTTGTTGTTCTCATTTTGATGTTGCACCTTTGGGCACAAAATCAGAAGTTGATCCCTCCCCAGGATCCTTCAGGGCTGGAGTTTTGTTGCCTCCCCCTTGTCCCCATAGATGGGCTTTAGAACGCAAGTTGATCCTTGACCAGCGTTGAGACCCGAGCCGTGCCGAGCGGTCCGCCCCTGGTCCCCGGTTCGTGAGGACTCGTTACGCACTGGGACCCGGTGATCACCTGACGAGAGAACGGCACTGCGCCTCCCCGGCCCGCAGCATCATCATTTGCAACGTGATCTGTTTGTTCTGCGAACGTCAGGCTCCAAAATATTTGCAGATATGAGAGACAGAGAACTCACGGTGAGACACTGTGAAAGTGCGCCTCTGGGTAATGTTCTGCTTTTCGGCTGTTTTCACACTGCACGGGTGTCTTTCCACTTGGTGACGCAGCAGCCAATGACGTGAGCTGCGCGGAACAAGTTTCAACGAATAGCGCTCGTCCTTGAGTCTAGCTAAGTTGAGAATTACATTTTCAGTCTGCCCACAAAACAACTTGACGTTCTGTTCAGCTTTGATCTTGACGGATCTCGTTGCTCAAGAAGAACTTATCCTCTTCCCTTCCCTTGCAGACTTAGCAGAAACGCTATTTTCACCTTGGTGGTCGGTCATCAACCTGACCAGGACATTGACCGCATCCAGCGGACTCAGCTGGCTCGGCGACATCTTATTGCTCGGTTCACACCCCGACCAGATGAGTCTCGTTCCCCCCCGGGGGCCTGGGACACGCATCTGCATCCGGACGCCGTGTGAAACGGACGCCGACTGCAGAAATAGGGCGTGGTTCACACCTGAAGCGCCTTTGTTGCGTTGAGTTCGTAGATGAATGCTGCGACACATTCTCAATCGCGAGTTTCGGCAGACGCATGAGAACCTTTGGGCAGACCTGTCGGTCATGTCCTTTGGTCACTTTTCACTGGCTGTCCGTACAGATTTGGTTGTGTGTGTCACCCACTGCGGCACCATTCGGAAAAATGTTCGCTAAAATTCACCACACCTTGGTGTATTGTGAGTGAAACACGCTTAAAAAATTCACGTTCACAGCAAATCTTTTTTGAGAGAGTCGAAGGTTGATGAATGTGAGAAGTGAGTGTGTGGAATACCTGTGACACATACCTGCGTTCTGGGGCAGGAAAACTGCGGATTAAAATGGGATAATCTCTCCAAATCTACAGAATTGTTGTTTGGATACACGACATGAAGGAGGCGTGGTAACAACGCGTTTCTCTTTGGAACAAGACAACAAAGCAGCAGGGGTAAGGAAATTGTCAACGTTCAATCGTGTGGCTCAGGTTCACACAGAAATACATTCTTGCGTCACTGCACTGGTTCCCAGATCGATGCAGGGCCTTTTGACTGAGACGCAACTCTTAACGCATCCAGTGTGAAACGGACATCACCTCGGCAGTCTGCTTGTAGATGCAAACACACACGGCTCGTTTGCAGTTGCTGGACCTGTAACGAACCCACTTTCCCCGAGGCCGCTGTGTCCAGGAACCAGGGAGTTTGAGACGCCATACCGCTCGTCTTTCAGCAGGGAGCGTAGAATTCTCACTCCTGACGTTGAGGGGTCAAGAACTTGACATCCTGGACAACTGATTCGCCTGACAGTTATTTTTAGTGGGCTTTCTTGCTGCTGCCGCCTTGACATTTTCAATGCCGTTGCACAAAACCTCAAAACAAACATAACGTGTGCTGCGATATATTTCACGTTCCACGTAACGTGCCACGCAGCGCCAGCAGTTGAACCTGGCTGGAGCAGCTTCTCTGAGTGCGGACGGGCCCCGAGGCTTCGCCCAGGACACGCGGCGGCGGCGTCATAAAAAGCAGCGCCGCGGTGATACGGCCTCCAGTGCCTCCACAGCTTCCTGCGTGGGACCCGAGCCATACAGCACTGAAGCGTGGTACGTCTGCGTCTGCGGGGGGTTCGTCGTCTCAACGGAAGGTCCCTCGTTTCGTGCGAGGCGGGACAAGGGAACGTGGGTCAGCGACAAGAGATACGAGTTTTTTGTGGACTATTTGTATGCTGAAGAACAGCTAGAAAAATCGTAAATTGGAGGCAGTTTCAGTGACTCCTCGCAACCTGCCTTTTCTGTCAATTGGATCTTGGGATACAAGTTTCTTGGAAGACCAAATCCTGGCGGTGGTCAGAGGCCTGTGTCACACTGGATGCGTCACGCGCTGCGTTCTGACGTCTGGTGAATCTGCACAGTTGATGACAAGGTGGGTCACTTCGGACGGAATTGCATCTGGTGTTTGTGTTGGATTGACTCGTGTCTAGTCAAAGGTGAACTCTGCAACTGAGGTCAGTCAATTGTCGTTTCTTTCTCCAGCTACCTGGACAGCTCGTTCTTACGTACTGGGGCGTCCGTGGTGAAGCACGCCTAAAAGGGGGTTGGCTTTCCCATTGCGGGTCAGGCCCTCCACTTGATCACGGATCTGTCACGAGAACTCAGAACTTCTCAACATGATGTATTGCGTCACAACTTTTCCGTTGACTCGCACGAGTAGCGCTGTGAGACACGTTCCTTCCGTCGTCTTGAATCACATTTCACTGCAGACAAGTGGACTGCTTTTCCTTCGCCAGTTTCTACTCGTTGAGTCCTACACGCAGTTCAAGGGTGTGGTCTCTCATGAGTTGATTGATCCTGCTCCAGAATGGGAGTGGGTGATGTTTCTATGAGGAGCTGGGCACGATAATTGACTCTCTCAGGTTCCAGCACCTGAGCTGATGAGTCCTTTCCTTTCGAGCTTTAGTTTCGTCATTGTGCTGCTGTCTTTCCAATCATCTCCATCCAAGGACGAGAATTATGTTCTCATGTGTCAGCACGTGAAGGAAAGGTACACGATCCAGGTTGCTGAGAAAAGAAGGTTCCACCTGGCAAAACCAGAGGACTCGGATTTTGATGCGGAGGCTCCAAACCCACCTGGAGCAGTACGAGTAGCAGTCTTGTCTCTTGTTCGGGAAACATGCGATGACAAGGGTAGGGCGGGATGCAGATCTAATTGTCTCAAGAATCAGGGTCTGAGCGCACGCCTTCCTGGATTATCCCCTGTCAAATCCCCCTCCCTCCCCCTCTTCCCCGTGGATCCGCCATTGACAGCCGAAGCAGTCGCATTGTGCGTGTGTGGACACAGGTGGTGAGTGTTGTGGTGAAATTGATTAAGACCAGCTAATTCACTCTCCATTCCGATGCATTCCTGTGCTCGCACACTGGTTAAAATATTGGGGAACGCGATGCTATGCAGGAATGCGTGTGTCGTGTCGTGCTTTGCAAGTACGTGTAGTTGTGTCACAAGAGAAATAGAAGATGCCCTGAAGGGAAAAAGAAAATGTCAAGATGTTTTTCATGATTCTTGATCCACCATCCGAACACACTGTGAGGAAACTGAGAGATGTGTTGTTGTTTTGATTTGGCCAGACGTCTCCACCCACGGTCAGCGTCGAATGGAGCACCACACGCCCATGCTGCATCGCGGTCACCTCGGATGGGCCACAGTTCTGTTCCATATGTTTGGCGCTTTTGAATTTCATGCGAGGACCACTGCACAAAACGTACCTGCACAGAGAACCTTGATGTCCGAGGCCAGACTCACACTGCATATTCAGTGGGATGTTGTGTTATGATCCATGAAAGTCAAATGGATCTGAAGCTCCCTCCAGCTGGTCTGCGAGGCCTCGTATGACCTTCTGTATCTATGACCTTGGTGGAGACCAGCACAACTCGGTCTCGGCTCCGTGGAACTTTCAACGCAAGGACCCACGCCTGGTTTCGGTTGCGTTCTGAGGTGCAGTTATCATCTGTGGTGCTTTTCATATGGCAAGCCAAGTTGTTGGGGCTTTCCTGCCTCACAGCACAAGCGCCAAGCGCGCGAAGTTCCGTTGTCTTCAGTTCTGTGCAAAACACGTGAATTGGTCTGCGAACCTGTGAACCTGTAGGCTCCAGGTGGTTCAGGCTTTTCGAGAAAGGAAACACGATACAAGCCCCAGAAAACCAAACTTTGGATGTCCCTGAATGAAAAACGGAGCCTAGTTGACGACACGACCGCGAGGTGAAGAGGGGAGGCGATTATTGGGTTGAACGTGCGCAAATTGTGACCAATGACGTTGATCTCTGACACTGTCACGTGATAAATGGTGCGCAGCGCAGCTGCTGCGCACAGAGGGGACGCCACCCACTGGGACTCTGCCGCCAAGGGAAGGTTTGGAACAAATGGATCTCAATCTCGGCTTTCTCCACGATCAGTAAACAGCCCTTTCTTTAGTTTCAACAGTCCCAATGCAAACATGGAGTGGTCACAAGAAAATAATTTCCAGCTGAGCAAAGAACATTTTGCATTTTTTTCATGCGTACCCGAAGATTTCAAGGACACATACAGACCTGAGAATGCAGAAGATGGACAATGTCAACTCCACTTTCAGCGTTCGTGTCTCTGATTGGCTGACTCCCTGCCGGTCTCTTCTCTCATTGGTTGGTGCGGGTGAGTCCGCGCTCTGATTGGCCGCGATGATTCGTCACGTGTTCATCTTCGGGGTCGTGCTGCCGACACTCATCACCATCGCCTTCTTCGTCGGGTTCCTCATCTGCTGGTTCAAGTTCAGCCAGTACGGCTGGTGAGTGTCCGTCTGTTTACCTTGTGTGTGTGTGTGTGTGTGTGTGTGTGTGTGTGTGTGTGTGTGTGTGTGTGTGTCTGTGTGAATGTGGGTGCGTGTATGGTGGGGTGTCCAGGCAGGGATCCAGGGGTCCACGAGCTTCTTTGCTTGCCCACGTTCTGGTTTTCTTTTTCCACTGATGGAGGCCCAGGCTGCACCTCTGCGTGCCTGTGATGTTTGTTGCCGTTTTTGAATTGTCGTAACATCGAGTTGGGCAGCTTCGGTTTGACGGAGGGAAATGGAAGTTCCATGCAACAGAAATTATTTGTCAAATCCCCTCCGTGGCCTGACAGCAGTTTCCGTCATCTGCGCCACGTTTCTCGGGGACAAGCACACGCAAAGTAGTTGTGAGGGGAAGCAGCAGAATTTGTTCGAAAATGGACTACAATCACACACGAACAGGCAAACGAACTAACGCACACACACGCACTCCCCACACACACATTCTCGCCAAGGAAGAACACATGGGTGAGACCACGTGTGATATGTGTTCCTGCGGGAAGGAAGTCACCACGCACACACACGCATAAAAATACACACGCGCATACAACCACACACACAAATGCTCAGGTACAGACACAGACAGACAGACAGACAGACAGACAGACAGACAGACACACACACACACACACACACACACACACTCCAGATCTTCAACACCTGCCTTGGCGTAATGAATGTTCCTGAGATAGGCGCACACACACACCAGTCCCATTCCTCTCGCAGGTGGCTGTGGAACAAGCGGAAGGGCGGGTCCGGCGGCGGCGCGGGCGCCTTCAGCGCGAGCGAGGTGAACAGCACCCAGAAGATCGTGCAGTTCGGGCAGGACGAGGAGGAGCTCGACAACGAGAAGAACCAGGAGACGGACAAGTTCAATGTGAGCAGGGCAGGGCAGGGCAGGGCAGGGCAGGGCAGGGCAGGGCAGGGTAACAAACAACGGGGACGGTTGGGCAGAGCAGAGTATGGCAGAAGAATACAGGACATTGAAGGCGACAGCAAGGCATGGTGTGATGGGAAAGGTGGGAAAGGTAGGTCAGGAAAGGTACAGGGCAGGGCAAGGTTGGGCTGGACAGGGCAGAAAAGGGCTGGACAGGGAGGACCATCAGAGTGCAGGGTCGGACAGGGTAGAGCAGGGCTGGCCTTGGGCTAGAATACAACTCAGCGCAAAACAGGGCACAGCAAATCACCTTTGCTGCGCACCACATGGTGATTTGGTGAATGATGTCTGTTGTGGACATATGGCGTTATGTGCTGACATTTCAGTGCACTGACGACCGGGACCCTGACGGCCCTGGACTGGCCTGCGGCGGTGGAAGCGGTTCCTCTTCCACAGGCGGCAGAAGCGTCAGCAAGTACGTCATCACCCCTCACCAGGTGGAGTACCACTACCAGCAGAACGTGCCCCTCAGCAACCCGCCCGAGCACCACGTGGACGTGGGCGATAATAAAGGACCGTGCAGCGTGGTGAGTGAGGCCGGAGGCGTGTGCAACGATGCGCTCTGCATCTCCCCTTCAATGGAGCTGGAGCCGGACACGTGTGAGTTGGAACTGCACCAGGGGGAGCTACTGGTCCAGCACACCTTCCACTTTCCGAAAATGACGTCATACGGGGCAGATTCCAGGGAGAGCCACCGCCCCAAAGAGCAGTGCCCCCTGGAGGCAGAGGAAGAGGAACGCTGTCAGTTTTACGGAGACTCGGATGAAGACTCTGATACAGAGAATTACGGACATTTTGTTCCTCTCTCAGAGGTCAAGCTGGAGATTGAGAAAAAGAAACAACTTTTCAAAGCATGTGGAGGTGCGGGTTGTGGTGAAGCACATCCGGGTCACACACGAGACGACAACGCACGTCCAGCCACATTCCAGAAGGTGTAAATGACACAGGAAGAGGTGTGCAATTCGAGTGTCTGCATTGATGGAACCTTTGCCGACAGTGGTAGAATCTATCTTGGACAGAACTATTTTATCTACCGGTTGGGGAGGGGGGGCAACCGGATGGAAACGGACAGTCCGTGCCTGGCCCTCCGGTCCCACCCGTTCCATTCGTCCAAAGCGAAGTTGGTCGGCATTGTTTGTGCGATCGTCTCATTGCCTGCCGCGGACATGTGTGCAGCTAGATTTGCGTCACGGGGTGCCTGACGTGGTGACGTGCGGAATGATGACGAACAAACAGATGTGAAACCCTGCATATTTTCAAAGAATCCAATTTGTACATTGCCGGATTTGAAATGTTCAGTGTTTTCAAAAATGAACTTCAACGTTTCACGTGATTATTTTTTTTTGTGTCCAATGAAGCTTTTCCCCCCAGCAGTTGTCCGTGATGTGTTCTTCATTTGTGCGGGTTGTTGTGTTGGTAAACCTGACACCCATCATGTGAGCAGAAGCGGGTCAAGCGAGGGAGACCCCCCTGACCACGTGCATCACCTTCACTTTTGCGCTGCAGGTACAAAATTTTCTTCCTTGAGAGATGATTCTCTTTTCAAATTTTGTGTTGCCCCCAAGGGAGTCACCCCTGACCACATCCTGAACCGACCGGCCCAAGTCAGGATGGTGTGCGCCTTGCGACCAATCTGTTCCATGACGCATGCGTGACCCGGGCCGCCTGTGCACGTCCCGTTGCCGTCGCAAACAACGCAAACGAGCAGAGATACCACGCATGGCACATCAAAGGTCAATGAGGGGCAATTCAAAAGGCGTTTGTTAATATTTGCAATCCCAGAAAGACACGAAATCTTCGCGCTTCGCTCACCACGAGGTCATGACCCTTCAGAACTCATACCCAGTCAAGGACAAGCTGCTCAGAGGATAAATTTATTTCGCAGGAAAAGTAGTTCTCGTGCTCTTTTGAAGTTGAGAAAACTCACACCTCCAGCGCTCGGTGGACCGTACTGTTGCCGTTAGACATTATATAGGTTTGTGATTCCGGACAATAAACATGTTTTCAGTCAATTGTCCCAGTTTTTTTGGAATATCAAACTTCATGTGTTGTCTTCGTATGTGCCGTCCTCAAGTCACGAGTTGCAGCCCCAGTGACACGGTCTGAACAGTGAGCACGAGAAGAGAAGAAGAAACGGAAGTTTTTCTCTGCCCAGTGTTTTTGAATACATGTACAAACAAAAATGGGTGGGGTCGGGTGGGATGCGAATCAGGAGGTCCCGGTGTCTCAGGACCAAAGCACGACTGGTCATTCTCTAGTCCTGAAATTTCAGGACCACAGCATGACTATCCAGGACTGAGCTCTAACTGGTCATATTGTGGTCCCAGAATCCAGGACTGAGCTCTAACTGGTCATATTGTGGTCCCAGATATGAATTTTTTGGACCAGACAGCTTGGAGATATTGTCACGTTCGGACGGCTAATCCAACCATTTGCAAGCACGCACTAAATCTTCGTTCCACCAGGCTCGTTCGAGGACTCCTCCTGAAACGGGCTGACTGAATTTGGGCCTTCCGAGATTGACACTTTAAAAGGGTTCTTTACTTAACAAGCGGGTTTATTCAGCAAAGGCAGAGGACAACGGGTGAACAGATTTGGGCTA
>JAAUXT010011042.1_pt1 | contig 27963 bp, 23 predicted proteins | sample 7278171 | NCBI WGS metagenome assembly JAAUXT01 (sample SAMN14350112, study PRJNA611818) | marine sediment metagenome | isolation source: surface marine sediment (1.8m) | place: French Polynesia: Moorea | collected 2018-08
AACATTAAATTGTTTCATAATCGGGTTACCTTCCAGCAGCAAATCGAAAATATAGAGCTGCATCCGTTGCGACTGCTGCTAGATCTGCTTTCGACCCATTTTGACCAATACTTTAGGAATATTTTTCAGTAAAGCAACCAACCGCAACAGGACATTGCACGGCGTTTTCACATGTCAGATGGCAAAGTGTGGTGGCAGACAGGTTTTAAGTTTTATCTGGGAAAGCCGATATAGGATTTAGGTAAATACCAAAATCCTATTTCAAAGGAAAAACGATGGAAACGATCGAAATCAAAGCCCATAAATCATGGGATCGACAAGTGATCGAGTATATTGAGGATCTTGAAATTATCTGTAATGATTATAATCGCACCATTTTGCGATATCTGGGCAAGTTAAACCGCCTGCTGCATGAAGAACGGTTCGATCAATCCGAATATGATGCCCTCAATCAGAGCCTGTTGAAAGCTTCGGAAGCGTTGAACGGGCTGCCCCGCACGATCCAAGACATCAAGTAGGTCCAAACCTTATATTTTGTCCGATGGCTGTGTTGTGAACCGCTTCAAAATGCTCACGTACTACCGTGTACGCTCCGCTTTTTCAGCGTTGCACGCCTTGCCCTCGAACAAAATCTAAGGTTTGAGTTAATTTTTTCTGTATTTTTCGTGCTGCGCGCCTTTAGACTTTACGGTAAACAAATCGTCCGGGAGGCTGCTGGCTGCTTGTTCCTTGAATTCTTTTCTCTGTGTTCTGCCCTCTGTACTCTGGCACCTGTCTTCTGTTTTCTGACACCTGACACCTGAACACTGAAACCTGAAACCAAATTAAATTCCCTTCCCGAGAGGATAGACAGGTTCGGCTTTGCGCGGTTTCAGGTGCACTACTAAAATGCCTGCTACGATCAAAGCCAGGGCTGTCAGAATTTTAAGCGTAATCGGTTCTCCCAATACCACACCTCCCAGCGCTACACCCGAGATTGGCATAATGAAAATGAAAGAATGCAGGGCCACCGCCCCATATTTTTGAAGTAAGGTGTTCCAGGCCACAAACCCAAAAGCGGCGGTAATCAGACTCTGGTATAAAAGTGCGCCGATGATTTTTGAATCCAGCTGCGACACCATCGGTGCGTCCCATATAAAGGCTTCCAGAAAAAAGATAGGTACCGAAAAAATCATGGAATAAAGGGTGATTTGGAATGGGCTGAAGTCAGCGATAATCCGTTTCAGGTATATCACGCTGCAGGCCCAGATGAAGGTGGCCAAAAGTATAATCAGTTCCGCAATCCTGAATCCGGCAGATACCCCCTTGGTTTCGGCAAACATAAAAGCAACTCCGCTGAAACCCAGAAGAATTCCCAGAAATTTTCGACCGGTAATGCGGTCACCGGGTATTAAAAAATGGGCCAAGAATAGAATCCAGAACGGCACCAAATTGGCGAGGAGCGTGCCGCGTGAAGCATTGGATTTGCTGAGCCCGAAATAAAACATGGACAGCTGAATTGCAAAAAGGACCGCCAGTATCAAAACCTGGTGAAGCTGACCTTTTTTGAGCCCGATGGTTTGACCGGTGACTTTGGCCCAGATAAAAATCGCCAGGGCAGCAATACTGAATCGGATAGCAGCCGTTGTAAAAACCCCCAAACCGGTAAACGTCATTTTGATGGCCACCGCATTTGAGCCGAAAATAACACATAAAAATGCAGAAAGGGTGCCGGCAAATAAGGTAAAATTCGGGTTATCGAAGTTCTGTGTATTCATTTATCAAAAGAATTGAAAATGGATTTTATTTCTGCTTTTAACACAGCATTAACGACTTGATGCCGCATTTGGACGAAGACAATCAAGGCGCTGAGCTTATATCAATGAAAGCCTTATGGCAATGGAATAAAAATCGAATTAACAACCATTGAAGATAACCGTTTAACCGTTAACCATAAATTCAATTGCCTATTGAAATCTGATATGTCAGAATTAAAAATCTTTGATCCCCTAAACGGACGACATTCAACTAACCAAGATATGACGCTGCATTAGACCAAACCATAATGGAACATGCGAATGGCGCTGACCTTTGATTATCGTGTCAGGCCTTTGATAAAATTCGGCCATGGCCTGGCATCAAACATCGGAGAAGAGCTGATTTCCATCAGCACTAAAAAACGGGTGACCATCATCAGCGATCCGGGCGTCATTGCCGCCGGCCTGGCCGACCCCGTCACAGCCTCATTGAAAAAACATGGGTTTGCCGTCGACCTTTTTAATGAAGTAATAGGTGAGACATCTGCCGCGTCAATAGATTCGGCCACACAAAGGATTCGAGTCCGCCAGCCTTCAGTGGTGATTGGCCTGGGCGGCGGTTCTGCTTTGGATGTTGCCAAATTGGCAACCGCCGCATCAGCATCAGGGCTTGGCGTCGATTCCTACACTCTGATGCACCATCCCCTGCCACAAAGATCGGTAAAACTCGTCATGCTGCCAACCACTGCCGGCACCGGGTCTGAAGTCACCCGCACAGCGGTATTCACCAATTCACAAAACCACAAAGTCTGGGCGTGGGGTGACGAGCTCGCTGCCGACCTGGTGATACTGGACCCGGAACTAACATTAACCTTGCCGGCTTCGTTCACGGCAGCAACCGGCTTGGATGCCATGGTACACGCCATAGAAGCCTGCACCGTCAAAAGCAGCCATCCGTTTGCACAGGCCAACGGTCTGCAAGCCATACGGCTCATATCTCAAAATCTTGCCAAGGCAATTGACCAACCCCAAGACCAAAGTGCGCGCGGCAATCTCCTGCTGGCAGCCACCCTGGCAGGACTGGCGCTCGATGGAGCCGGCGCAGGTCTGGCGCACGGTATCGGGCATGCACTGGGAACGATTGCCGGTATTCATCACGGTCGAGCCGTCGCCTTGGCGCTGGATGTCATTTTTCCGAAAAATGCAACCGCCGCCGTCAATATCCATGCTGAAATCGCCGCAGCCCTGGGAGTTCAGCGCAACAAAGCATCAGTCAAAGAAACTGCCAAAATAGGTGCACAGGTGTTTAGTGATTATATCCGGCAGGTCGGCATCGATCTTTCTCTTAAATCGGACGGATTGAAACTTAGCGATAGCAGCCGTCTGGTGGATGTCATCTTTTCTGAGGAGAACCTGCCGATGCACGCGAATAATTGTTATGCGGCCAGTAAAGCCGACATTCGTGATTTTGCCCAAGAGTTGCTATCTCGCTGAAAAGAGGAGGTCGTTTGAAAATCACCGCCATCGATATCAGAAATTATATGCGACCACTGGATCCGCCCTTTAAAGCCGCCTGGGATCCGTCACCGCGCAACAAATTCATAGCAACCATCGTCCGGGTAGATACCGACACCGGTATCAGCGGCGTCGGGTCCGGCGATGCCATGCTAGGTTTAGCCGAGCATATTGACCTGTTTATCGGACAAGACCCGTTCGACATCGAGCGAAACTGGCAGGTCCTGGACAACCTTGATTTTCATTACGGCCGCTGCTGGCCGCTGGATGTGGCGCTGTGGGACATCATGGGCAAGGCCAAACAACAGTCCATCGCTCAGCTTCTGGACGCGCCCACCTTTAAAATCCTGGCCTATGCCTCCACCGGTGAGATCTTAACACCGGAAGAGCGAACCGACAGGGCACAAAAACTGCTGGACCAGGGGTTCAAGGCCCTTAAGATCAGGTTCCACCATGACGATCCGCGGAAAGATATCAAAGTGGTGGAATCGGTTCGCAAAGCTGTTGGTGATACTATCGCCATCATGGTGGATGCCAACCAGGGCTGGCGCATGCCCTGGGATACGAGCACCCCGTGGGATTTTGATCGCGCCTGCCAGGTGGCCAAAGCGCTGGAAGATTTAAATATCTACTGGCTGGAAGAGCCCTTGCCGCATCATGATTTTCGGGGTCTGGCCCGGCTGCGTCAGGAAACCAACATGCGTATTGCCGGGGGTGAGATGAACCGGCGCTGGCATGATTTCAAGGAGATGGACACGCTCGGGTCCCTGGATGTGTATCAGCCCGATGTGGTGCTGGCTGGCGGCATTACCGGTGTTAAAAAAATCGCCGCCCGGGTTCAGAACAACGATGCCTGGTTCAGCCCGCACACCTGGGGCAATGGTCTCGGGCTGCTGGCCAATTTACATCTGGCCTGTGCTGTCAGCAAGTGCCCTTTTTTAGAATATCCGTTCGATCCGCCGGTATGGACCATTGAAAGACGCGATTACATGCTGCGCCCGCAAGATCGCCTGATGATCGATAAGGATGGATATCTAAACGTCCCCGATAAACCCGGACTGGGCTGTGATCTGGACGAAGAGGCTTTGGCACGTTATTCGATATAATACGCCGTTTACAAAAGAATTTACAAAATGATAGCCGGGCATGTCATTTTCTGAAAGGCGCTATGAATATCAGGGTGCCTGTGATCCGATATTTGGGATTCAACGCACGTGAGTGGTCAAAATATGTTTTTGGGTGCCACCATCCCAAATATCGGGTCACGCTGTTGTGCGTGGTTAATAACCAGCATATCACCTTTCAGAAAAAAACATGCCCGCCTGGCAACAACTGAGTGAGTCGTAAAGACTAAAATCAGATAGCAAGCAGGAAAGGAGGGGATCAAATGCATCAGGGCAATCGCGATTTTGGCATTAACACCATCAAGACCCGCAAGCAGCATACCTGCTATGGCATGGGACTGGGGATTATCGTGCTCGATGATGCCTACCCGGGCTTTCCAGGGGATGTGCGCAATGCCAGCGCCTTTCCGTATCCGATTCAGTACGATATTGCCAAGGGCGTGGACAATTATACCCTGGTCTGGGAACAGGACAAAAGCCCCTGCCGGGAGCCGATCAAGCAATCGGCCAAACGGCTTGAAAATCTGGGCTGCCGGGCCATTGCGGCCGAATGCGGCTATTTTGCCTATTTTCAAAAAGATGTCGCCGGTTATGTCGATATTCCGGTATTTATGTCCAGCTTGCTGCAGGTGCCGTTTATCCAGCAGGTGATCGGACCGCAAAAAACAGTGGGTATCGTCTGCGCGCAAAAGCGATTTTTGACCGAGACCCATTTGCAAAATGTGGGGATCGATCTGAGCAGCAATTTTATCATCGCCGGCGCTTTAGACGAATACGGCTGCCCGGAGTTTACCAACCTGTGGGATCCTGAGCAACGTCCCGAGCGACCAAAAGCCAATTACGACAAAGCCGAAAAAGATATGATCCGGGTGTGCAAAGAGGTGTGCAAGGCTCATCCGGGTGTCAGCGCGCTCATGTTGGAATGCACCGGTATGCAGCCGTTTGCGCGGGCCATACAGCGCGAGGTCGATCTGCCGGTGTTTAGCTGGGGCACCCTGCTGGACTACGCCTATTCGGTGGTGGCGCATCGGGATTATTATGGCCATGTCTAAAAAGTGGTTTTAAAGCCTCATCTAAGACCCAAATGCTGCGTTATTCCGGCTCGGCTGCCCTCTGCCATGAGCTACTTTCGGCCTGAGCTCAAGTCGAAGGCGGGCCGAATGGAGCTCGCTGCAGGCCCAGATTGCCTTTGAGCCTAATCTGGGACTTTAAAGCCACTTTTCCAGACAGTTCAGGTTTCACAAAAGGGTAACATCACCCGGGTTTAGACGTTTTGTTTTGCAGTTTTCTGGTCAGGAAGCCAACCAGCTGCAGCACGACTCCGACACCAACTGTCAGCATTAGCACCCATATCAACCGCGCCAACCAGACAATATATTCCTCAGCTCTGAGGCTACGCGCGTACTGCGGCATTGGCAGGATAACAGCCACAACGGACGCCAGGATGAATGCTTTGACCGCCAGACCAATTAAACGCCTCAGCTTGTTGTTGGTTTCCGCCATTATCCAATAATCTGTTAAGTGGTCAGGTGCCGGAAATCAGCGGTCCACTTTAATGACGACCAGAGTGACATCATCTTCCTGGGCCTTATCTTCCCTGAAGTGTTCAAGGGTTTCAGTGATGATGTCCACGATCTGACTGGCAGAGGCCGTATGGTTACACCGAATTATTTCCATTAACGCTTCTTTTCCGAACATCTCGCCGGCTTTATTGTGCATTTCCCAGATGCCGTCGGTTCCGATCACCATCACCTGTCCGGGTTCTACGCGACGTTTAAAAGCATCGTATTGATAAGTGAAGTCCAAACCAAACGCCAAACCCTGACCTTTGAGTTCATCAAACTTATCGGTATCGGGGTCATATATTAGAGCCGGATCGTGGCCGGCCCTGACCCAACGTATTTCAGGATCCGAAGCCGCTAACTCGCAATAAAAAAAGGTCATAAAATTGCCGGTATCATACGTATCCAGGCTCAGTTGCTTATTTACATCATTAATAATGCTGGCTGCCGATCCCGGCATGGAGGCGCGCATCATAATCAGAGCCCTGGCGGTGGCCATTAGCAGGGCCGATTCCACCCCATGTCCAGACACATCCCCAACCATCACACCAAGCCGTTCCCCATCGATATTTATGAAATCGTAATAATCTCCGCCTGTTTCGTTGCAGTACACACTGGAACCGGATATATCGAACCCCTGCAGTGCAGGATCATTTTTGGGCAGGAGACTTTGTTGAACCTCCTGAGCGACTTCAAGAGCAGAAATAATGCTAAGATGGTCCTCTAATTTAGGAACGATCTCGTTGAATGCGTGGATCAGCTGAACGCGTTCATCTTTCATAGTCGCTTTGAGTCTTACCGAAAAGTCACCCTTCGCAAGCCGCTTCCAGCCATCGATGATGGTCAGTATATTGCCGGTGCTCATACGGGAGGTGAAAAAAGCGACGATACCTGCTAAGAATAAAGCCAGCAAGACGGCGATACCTGTAAACTTCCTCTGATCCTTAGAATACCCCACAAACATCTGCCCCACTTCCTCTGGCAGGATCATAATTTCCGATTTGGGCACGACAATCACAAAATACCGGTCTGCAAACATCGCAGCATAGGCCCACAGAGAGTCGACACCTTTGTAAGGCATATCGAGGTATCCTGATTTGCTCTTTTTGATACGATCATACAACGCCTCGATTTTCGGGATCTGGCTAAATATTTGCCCGCCTGACTTCGTAATGGGTGGCGCTGTTTTTTCCCCCGAGGAAAGAACCCAGATTTTTCCTTTTTTTGAACCGGAATTTGTTTCCTGGCCGACCATGAAAGAGGTCATCTTTTGGGACCAACGGGAGGTGGTTTCACTTTCCACCAGGGCTTGGGCGATCTTGATATCCATGGCCGCGACGCCGGCAAACGATCCGTCCGGATGCCGGAAGGGCATGGAAATGGTTAAGGTCAGCTGATGGGTGGTGGCATCTACCATTGTCATCCAATTAGGGGTCATAGAATTTTTTGCGCTCTTATACCAGGATCGCTCCCGGGGGTCGTAGCCCGTCGGGTAGCCGCCGTGGCCCGGATAAGAAATGTGCACCCCGCTCTCCAGGCTGGCATATACCCATATGAGACCATCGCCGTAGTCTTGGCCGAGGCGCTTCAGGGTAGCGCTCAAACGCGTGAACCTGGAAATGTCCTTGGCGACATCCGCCTTGTTCGTGCCCGGGGCCAACAGGAAATTGGGGTGTTCACGGCTGACATGCTTGTAAGTGACCACGCCGCCTCTGAATTGGATGGGATGATTCTGCGAGAGCGCCATATCATTGGGAGCTGACCGTGAATCGTCAAAATCTGCAGCATAGTACAGCCGTTTTTCCGGCGGCGGCGGTAAGGCCAGAGCAAGCTCAGCCCGGGCAACCAGTCGTTGGATGCACTGCTCGGCAGCGAATCCGCCCAGAAGACTGAATGCCGCATAACTGCGAGCTGCCTGCACCATCTCCTGCCTGACGGTATCCGTAAGGGTATTTTGGGCTTTCGCGGAAATGGTTTTCCCCAATTGCCGGGAGGCGTGGTGGGTAATCCAGGTGACGGCCAGTAATGGAACCAGACTGGCAGCTAAAAGAACCAGGAAGTGTTTCCAGCGCAGTTTCATGACCCCTCCTGTCTTTTGTCTCGACGGCCTGAGTTAGCGGGATTCCCGGTATCGCCGTCGAGCATATTGATCGAAATCAAAGAATATTCACAAATTGAATCTAATCTTGAATATTCAAAAGAGGGGTTTGGGTCAACTAAAAATAATGACGATCTATGTCACATCCGTGACGTTAAAACCATTTTCTTTTAAGTCCGCAACAGCTGATGATGCATCTTCTGTTCTAAGCCGCAAAATAATGTACCAGTTCCCTTTTTGGGATCTTTCAATTCCGATCAGGCTCAATATGGGAATTTCATGTGAATCCATAAGCTGAACAAGATCCTTCAAATAGCCGAACCGTTTTCTGGATGCATCAATTGTGATCCGTTTACTATTGCTTTCACCGGCTCCTAAAGCATTGGCGACAACTCCCGTAATATCCGACTGGGTGATAATGCCAACCAGGTTTTTATTTTCCAGGACAGGAAACGCAGCAACGCTATGTTGCTGTCCCTGCCATATGGCGTCCTCTACAGGAAGATCCGGTGAGACGGTCATTGGTTCTTTAATCATAATTTGTTTGACGGTCATCTTCGATACAAGGTAGTTGAGTTCATATATGGAAAGACTGGTTGCATCAGAAGGAGAAGCATCGCGCAGCATCCCGCGGGTGACAAAGCCTGCAAGTACCCCATTTTGAGTTACAGGCAAATGCCTTATGTTATTTTTTTTCATTACGTCCAGGGCATCTAATATAGGAGTTTGCGGCTCTACTGTAATCACTTCTTTTTTCATAAAATCTTTTACTCTCATCTCGCCTCCTTTTCTTTTTGCTAAACAATTCAACATGGATTGTTAGAACCTATCTCAAAAATGCATCTAATCCGCCAGAGGCGGACAGGCGCCCAATGGTTGTGTTGAAAACCGATTCAAAATGCTCGAATACTATCGTGTATGCTCCACTTTTGAATCGGTTTTCGCCTTGCTCTTGAGCGTGATTTACTATTTTTGAGATAGTTCTAGTTAAACAATCGAAAACTAATGGCGCTCTGTGATGCTGTCAAGGTTGGTTTTTGGCAGCTTTTATTTGATTTGAGGGGGTGCATCCAGCTATGCTACGATGACTAACAAGTGGGTTTATTGGATGTGTCTGGCCCCTTTGTGTGTGTGCGCCACGATTGCATCAGTTAAGAACACCGTGGCGCATATCAGTGTTTGGCTTTTAAGTGTTGGTTGTTTTGCTTCGCCCTATAGGCAATAACGCCTGTTGTCCGGCTCTGGGACAAAGCCTTTGGGGAAAAGGGCGCTATCTGCCAGCGATTATTTGAAACGATCGGATATATCTAACCGGTACAACCCAGCTCGCGGGTTCATATGAGATCGGAATCTGAGTTTGATTTTAAGAAATGATATCCTAAATTTGTAGCGATTCGACCAAGGAGGATTTTATGAAAGTGCCCATGCGCAAAAAAGACCGCGAAATTACCGATCCAATCGAAATAGAGCGCGTTCTCAAAGAGGGTGAAATCATCAGCGTGGCCATGTCTGAAGGAGACCAGCCCTACGTGCTGCCATTTAACTATGGTTTTTTAAACGGATTGATCTATATTCATTCGGCTAACAAAGGTTTCAAGCTGGAAGTGTTGGCGAAAAACCCCAATGTTGCTTTCAACGTCATCACAGATGTTCAACTTCTTCCGGCTGATAAGCCCAGCGACTGCTCGGTGGCCTATTCCAGCGTGGTGGGTTTTGGCCGGGTGCGCATCGTCGAAGATCCCGTTGAAAAGCTGGCCGCTCTGGAGGCCATCATGGTGCAGTATTTTCCCAAAAACGATGCCTGGCAATATCCAGATAAGGTCGTGGCGGCCTGTACGGTGTGGTGCATCGAGATCAAGCATCTGACCGGCAAAACCAAGCAGCCTCCCCAGGAGGAATAGCACGGATAAAATTTAGTCAGGCCAGGCCTCGAGTTTTAAAATCAACCGGTTCTTTTTGGTTTGAATACGCTTTTAAATTTGGAGATCACTACATCCAATACGGATCTGAATATCATTTTTATGAGGTTCGGTTCGGATGCTGAGTCTGTCCGTAAGGGCGTCTCGGAGGCACCCTTTTCTTCGGCACCCATGATGGCCTGATTAAAGCTATCCAGACCCTGTTTGACTAGCGAGTGCGCGACCTGCTCCATAAAACCGCCCACCATGCTGGCCATGGGGCCGCTGATATCGACATTGACAGCATAGATCACCCGGCTTTCCAGATCATTGCTTTTTTCAAATTGCATTTCCCAGGTTCCGTCAATTTTCCCCAAGCCCCCCTGGCCGACAATCGAGCCCTTGATGGTATCAAAAGGATTTTTTTCCAATATTCTTAGGGTTCCGGAGTAGTGCCCCTGAACGGCTGGTATTCCCAAAACCATTTTAATCCTGTATTCATCCTCTGCCGGTTGGACGATGTCTTTACAGCCCGGAATGACCCGCGACATAAAAACCGGTTCAAAAATAACTTTCCATATTTCTTCCGGAGACGCCGCCATGGCGCCCTCACCGCCCACTTTCATTTCCATATTGAATTACCCTGGTAGAATAATTTTAATATCTGTATTTTGCACGGGCCAGAGGGTTTCATATGCAAGGCACTTAAGGGCGAGGCTATAGTGAACTATGCCTCGCTCTTAATAACACAGCATATGGAAGCATCAGGCTTGTGCAAAACAAAATATAGATTACCATGCTTTAGCCATAGATTCCAACGCCGGCCGTTTCAGGCTAAAGGGTGAGACATCAATCGATGTTTTTTCACCGGCAATCATTTCGGCAGTCAATATTCCGGAAATCGGCCCGGTGGCATTGCCAAAGGTATGCCCTGAATTAATCAGCAGCCCCTCGAACTCGGGGACGAAATCAATTACCGGCAAACTATCTGAGGTAAAGGGCACCACCCGGCCCCAGGCCCGGTCAAAGACCGCATTTTTAAGAGCCGGGAAATTACTGTACATAGACTCCACCATGACCCCCACACCTCGCGTATCGGCTGTATTGGCAATGTCAACCGATGCGGGGTAATCCATGGGGATGCCAAAAAGCATGTTGCCGGCTTTCATTTGATTGGCAGCTTGCAAAAATAAGGTTTCGTAACGCCATTCATAATCCACGCGGAAGGCCTCATCATCATAACTTGGCAAATCTTGAAACAATTTGTATTGTTTGGCACTTTCCGGACCATACAGGCATTTATCCAGCAGTCTTTCTTCTAAAGGTGCGGTGGTCATCAACTGCAGCCGCATGGTGAATATCCCCAGAGCGAGACCCAGTTTTTCCGTTAGCTGAGTCGTCCGGCCCCCGGCGGCCAGCACCACATATTTGGATTCAATATCCCCTTTGGCCGTTTTGACGCCGGTTACTTTATCTTTGTCCGTATTGACCGCTAAGACTTCAGTGCCGGTACGGATGAGGGCACCATGTCTTCTGGCAGCGCTTGCAAAGGCACGGACATAAAGCGTCGGATTAACCAGGCAATCCAGCGGGCAATAGGTGGCGCCGATGGTGCTTTCCGGTAAAACAGGGGCCATCTCCAGCGCTTCTTTTTTGTCGAGCAGCTGCATGGTAACCCCGTCTTTATTACGCTGTTCGACAAATTCCTGCATGATGGGTAGCTGCGCTTCTTTATCAAAATAAATCATACCGCCGTTTTGCCGCAGTTCAAAGTCGTAATCGAGTTCATCGGGTAAATTCCGGGCGATTTGGTGGGTGGCGCTGGCCAGATCCAATTGGGGACCTGGAATTCGTGTATGCATAAAGATATAGCCGATGTTATGACCGGTTGCGCCAGAGGCCAGGTCTCCTGATTCCAGCAAAATAACATCAAACCCCTTTTTTGCCAGATAATAGGCCGCAGTGCACCCGATAATGCCGCCTCCAACGACAACAACATCGCACCGATGATCTAAGCCGATATTATGCCCCATAATATCATCCTCCTTTTATGTGTTTTGGATACACCCGATCGACAGAGGGGCTGATGCCCTAAAATTTTTAATGATCACCGCATTATCACTGTCTTGCCCTGTTTTCTATCGCGGTATCAGGCGCAGAATTTTGCGGGCCTCATCCGGTGTGGCCACATCTCTTCCCAGCTCCTCACTCAAACGGACGATCCGATGAACCAGCCTTTCGTTGGTTGCCAATTCGCCTTTCCTGTAATAGATGTTATCCTCCAGGCCGACCCTTACATGTCCCCCCATCAGCACAGCGTGAAGGTTCATGGTCAGCTGGGCAGCCCCAATACCCGAGACTGTCCAGGTGCTGCCTGAAGGCAGGCTGCTGTATAGATGGACCAAATGCTCGACATTTGCGGGCATTGCCCCGCGCAGCCCCATGACAAAATTGAAATGCAGCGGTCGATCCGCTAGATCCCGCTCGCCCAATGCAATGGCATTGTTAATCATGCTTAAATCAAATATCTCCATTTCCGGTTTTATATGAAGACGCTGCATTTCTGTGGCCAGCGCATCGATCAAGTCAGGCGGATTGACATAGGCCGAATTGGGAAAATTGACCGAGCCTGTTGTCAAACTGGCCATCTCGGGGCGCATTTGCAGGCGCTGCATGCGGCTTTCAACATCGGTACCGGCCCGTCCGCCGGTTGATACCTGGATGATGAGATTGCAGCGCTCTTTAATTCGAGAGACAATTTCATGAAAAATTTGGGGATCATCCGACGGATTTTCATCTTTGTCCCGCGCGTGGATATGAATGATCGACGCCCCCTCATCCTCGCAGCGCAGGGCACAGGTGACAATTTCCTCTGTTGTCACCGGGACATGGGGTGTATGTTTTTTTTGAGGTTTGGACCCGGTGGGCGCTATGGTTATGATCAATTTTTCCATCTTAAAATAGTCCTTTTAATAAAGATATTTTTTCCATCGGCTATCACGAAATCGTTTCCGTCCAGAGGACACCTGCGAAAAAATCGTCAAACGGGCATGTTAATTTTTGAGAGGCGATATGCAGATGATTTACCTCCAAGCAACGCAGTGACCCGATATTTGGGATGAAGGGCACCATTGCTTTTGGCCTAACCCAATTATTGATCAAATCCCAAATATCGGGACACAGTCACCTTATAATTCATATCGCCTATCAGAAAATGACATGACCGACTTTCATTGGTTTAGTTGTCTGCGACACGCTATTTCAAAAGGATCGCATCGGTTTTGTGCAGGATCAGGGATCACACAATCCCATGGGCCTTCTCTGCACTGCGCAATATCTTTTCCAGCTCCTTGACCACGGCCGGATCCAAAGGGGCCGGTTCTGAAAAGTTCAAAAGCTCTTCGGCTTTCTGTTTTGCCATTTGCTCAAGGCTGAGACTGCCTTTTTTAACCCAGTCTTCATAGGTTCCCTTACTGCATAAATCCGACAGGCAAAGCTCCTGGCGCATGTGGGCCAGGGTATGCTGGTTGCCTAAATACTGCCCCCCCGGCCCGATCTCTTTAATCAAATCGGCGGCCAGGGTTTCTTCATCAAAAGCCATACCCGCCAGGATTCGTTTGGTGCGCTTGGCGATATCGTCATCGATGACCAGCTGAGCCAGGCTGACCGCATAATTGCTTTCAAGCGTTCCGGCACAATTGTTCAGATTGGCTCCGGCCAGAGCGGCCAGCAGCAGATTGCCTTGTTTTTCGAACCCGGCCTGACAATCCACCTGTTTTGAATCGGTTCGGCCGCCGCTGCCTTCTTTCGGCATTTCATAAAAGCGAGCCATTTCGGTGGTGGCCACATTCAGCAGACCTGTTTCGGGTGACCCGAAAGAAATGTTTCCGGTTCGAATATCCATGGTCGTTGAAACGCCGCCGTAAATGACCGGTGCGCCCGGATTGGTTATCTGGGTCAGCGCAATCCCGGCCAGTTGTTCGGCATTGGTGACCAGGAGGGTGCCGGCCAAAGTGACCGGTGAGGAAGCACCGGCAAACGGTTCTGAATAGATGATAGACGGCAGGCCGGCGCGCGCCAGTTCAACAATGTTTTCAGCCGTGCGTTCGGCAAAAAACAGCGGCGCAATCGGACATTCGGTGGCGGAAAAAATCGGCCGGCGACGCAGTTCATCTTCCCCGCCCTGCACCACCGCCGCCATCTCCAGTAAGAAAGGCAAATTCTTAACATCATAGGCCGCCGCTGTTATGGAATGTTTGGCGGTGTTTTCAAATGTGGTCTTCCAGCGGTAGAGTTCCACCACGGCATTCGGAACATCCGACGGCATGACGGACACGTGAAAAAAATCCAGATGCTCCAGGTGCTGGGTCAGGCGTGCAAACTGGGCTAGATCCTCTAAGGTCCCGAGCCGCCTTTGTCCGGTTTCAATATCATGCACCACCGGGGCACTGCCCAACGTGCCGTAATAAACGGAATGCGGCGAACCTTTGCCATCCAGGTAAAGATCATGTCCCCGTTCTCGGCCGCCCAGGGTAATGGTCTTGGGGGCGGTCTGCAGTGATTTGGTGATGAGGTCCCTGGCAAACTTGACGCGCCACAGGGTCCGGTCACCTTGCTTTCCGGTAACTTCACATGGGATATCGTGCTCTTGCAGGGTGTTGGCAACCATTTCCGAATCAATTTGAATACCGGTCTCTTCCAGAATGGAAAGCGAGGCTTCATGGATGCGCTCTTTGGCTGCTGTATCGAGTAAGTCGACTTTGGGAACGGCCGTTTGCATAATCACGCCTCCTTTATTTTGTTAAAAGAGAGATTGCAATTTCAGTTGCTTCCTGGGCATCCGCACCATATGCGTCAGCGCCGATTTCCTGGGCCCAACTTTCTGACGACGCGGCACCACCAATCATCACTTTGAAGTCGTCTCTATAACCCATCTCCTCTAAAGCATCGATGACTTCCTTTTGGGCCAGGATGGTGGTGGTCAACAGGGCTGAAAGACATATCATATCAGCCGCATTCTCTCTGGCAGCCTCAATGATAACCGGCGTAGCAACATCGATTCCAAGGTCAATGACTTCAAAGCCGTTGGCCATCAGCAAACTGGATACCATGGTCTTGCCGATATCATGCAGATCGCCTTTAACGGTGGCAATGACAATCTTTCCCATTAGCTCCTGTGTGACCTGGCTTTCACGCAGCTTGGGCTCCAGGATTGCCAGCGCTCGTTTCATTGTCTCAGCGGCCGCCACCAATTCCGGCAAAAACATATCCCCCTTGCCGAACCGATCTCCGACAACCATGATACCGGCCTTAAAGCCGCCCTCAATTAAGTCGAGCAATTCGGCTGCGCTTATTTCAGCAGCTGCTTGCTCGGCAATCTGGATTGCCGCAGCCTTATTCAGCGTAATAATAGCCTCCTTTGCCTTTTTCTGAAGACTTTGACCTTGAGCTGCCATAGACATCGCGTAATCCTCCTTCAATTATGTATTCAGATCAAAACGAGAAAGGTTCAATTCATCGAGCGGTATCTCAGTTTTGCCATCACAAATTAATTCCTGGATGAGCTTGCCCGAGCCGGGCCCCATGCCGATCCCATGACCGCAATGGCCGCAGGCCATTATAAATCCCTCAACCCCCTCGACCGGACCCAAAATCGGCAGGTCATCCGGGGTGTTGGGGAAAAAGTTGGCATAGGATCGGATGATGCGAACATCTTTGAGCATCGGCATTGCCCTGACATTAACCCTGGCCATGAGTTCGATTTCTTCTTGAGAGGTTCTTTTATCATAGCCCGCGTTGCGCCAGCTGGCACCGATTAAAAGATTGCCGGCCTTCTGCTGGCTCATAATGAGACCGCACCCCAATTGTTCCGATTTGCCGCTATCTTCTTCGACCATATATGAAGCACCCATTATGGCATGCGATACTGTCGGCGGTAATTGCTCGGTAACCAGCATCGCCAGTTGAAAGGGAGCCACAGGCACTTTAATGTCAACCATATCGCCGATCAAACATCCCCAGCTCCCGGCGGCGTTTACTACCGTGTTGGTTTTAATGGTGCCTTTATCGGTGACAACGCCTTGCACCTGCCCGCCGGCAACCTCGATGTCGCGCACTTCGGTATAGTGAAAAAGCTGTGCCCCGCTCTTTTGCGCTTGTAGGTTCAAAGCAATCACCAGAAAAATAGGATTGGTAATGCCATCGATCGCACTGTAGACAGCGCCAACGACCCTTTCCTCTGCCAGATGAGGCTCCAGCTCGAGTACCTGTTGGGCATCGATCATCTTCAGCGGATATCCATCGTCGGCCCTTTTTTGCAGGTGGGCTTCGACAAAAGGAAGTTGATTTTCGTCTTCAATTACGAGCAGCCCGCCACCCTGCACATACTCAAAGTCCATTTCCAGTTCGGCTTTAAGCTGCCGATGAACGTAGAAACTGTGCATCGCCAGTCGGACATCAATTCCGGGCTTACGCGTTATGGACCAGACAAAAGCAGCGTTGGCGCCGGAGGCTTCGCCGGCCATGCATCCTTTCTCGATCAGGACAACACTTTTGCCCGCGCGCGCCAGAAAATAGGTAATCGCTGAACCCACCACGCCACCGCCGATAACGACGATTTCAGCTTCTTGCGGAAGCATTTAATATCCTCTGTTTTCCGTCATCTGTTCGCTGACACCTGACACCACAGGCTTTGTTTCGTCTGCGGCCAGCACGCCGAGGGCAACTGGTTTAATCGATGGTCGGGGGTTTAAAGTTCCGACATCTTCAACTGCCACATTGAGCCGATGCCGCAGCAATTCAATAACGGCCGGCCCGCACATACGCCCCTCACAGGCACCCATGCCCAAGCGGGTCATGCGTTTGACATCTTTTATGCGCAGGTTGCCATCCGACAGCGCCGCTTCTAATTGTTTAAGCGTTACCTCTTCACAGCGGCAAATGACCGTGTCGTCGGTTGCCAGCTCGCAAAGGCCTTTACGCGGCAGACTGATGTTGTCGAGGACTTTGCGGAATCGATTGATGGTATTCAGTTTTTTTTGGTAAGGCCGCATTTGTTCAGCGGCGGTTGCCGGTGAAATGGTGCCCAGAGCGCGGGCTGCCGCAATCCCGGCAATACAGCCTTCCGCAATGGCGGCTTTTCTGCCGGCAACGCCGGCGCCATCGCCAACCGCATAGATACCCGGCACGCTGGTTTCCATGTTGGCCTTGCGCAGCGGAATGTAGCCTCCCCGTCTCAGATCGTATTCGTGCTCACATTCAGCCAGCATCGTCAGCTCTGCTGAAGACACCAGGCCGTAACCCAAACAGATGGTGTCCACTTTTATGAAGCGGGCGGTATTTAAACTGGGTCTCCAATCCTTATCGACTTCCGCAATCACCGCCTCCTGGACACGCCCATCGCCACGGGCCTCGAGGAGAATATGGCTTTGCAACAGCGGAACACCGGCTTTTCGGATGCTGCGCCAATACTGCATGCCTTCTTTTAAAAAATTCCAATTGCCCAAGACGCCCTTTAATGCCTGCAGCCAATGATTGGCATAATTACCGGTTTCCAGTATTGCCGATATATTGCCACCGGCCTTGATAATCTGGTCAGCCAGGACCAATTGTAAGGGTCCTGTGCCGGCAAGCAGGATGTTTTCTCCGGGAAGTACGCGTTCTGTTTTGACGAGCTTTTGAGCCCCGCCGGCGGCAAAAACACCGGGAAGTGTCCAACCCGGAAACGGAACCGGTCGATCATAGGCGCCCGTAGCGACGACCAAGTGCTTAAAGCGCAAACTGGATGAGGTACCGTTACGCGCCAGGGCAAGGCTGCGATCATCAAATATCCCCCACACCAGGGTATTATTTAAATATTGGATTTTATCTGCGTGAGAATAGAATTGATGCAGCAAATCCTGTCCCTCTGTATAATCCGGACCCAGAGCGTCAGGATCGGCGACGTTAAAACCTTTTTGATATTGTCGGAAGCACTGGCCCCCCAAACATTCATTTTCATCCAACAGCGTGACGTTCACCCCGGACCCGGTCGCTTTTATGGCAGCCGCCACCCCACCGGGCCCGCCGCCGATGATGACAATATCGGATGTTCTCACGTGTTATGATTCCCGTTTTGGTATGCTTCTCTGGGTTTCGACCCGGCACCCTGGAGCGGCAAGCGTTTGGCAGGCCTGGGTGTTGGGTATTCCGTTTATGACCATACGGCATTCCTGACACAGCCCAATACCGCAATAAAGCCCCCGGGGTTGTGCGAGCTTATGGGTATAGCGCAGGGTCCTGCGATCGGCAGCCAGCAATACTGCCCCAATGGTCTCACCTTCGTAGGCAGTGATCTTTTCGCCATCTACCTCTATCTCAAACGGCTGCCCTCGTTTGACACCTTTAAATATGCGTTTGTCTGTTTGACCCATTTACGCCTGCTTCCCCTCTGTAATTAACTGAGGGCTCGAGGAGTTATTTAGTGCAACCTAGTATCATAGCGCAATGAATTATCAGCAGCGAAATCGTGCACTGTCTGAATGCCTTAGGGAGCGTTACGAAAGAACAACAGAAGACCTAAAAGCGGCTTGTTGGCACGATGTTGATTTTATATTTTACCCGTTATTTCAAATACGTGCTTTGTTCTGTCGGTACGCCCCCTTAGGCATGAGTTTGCACGATTCAGTCGCTGATGATTCATGTAGCGACCGAATCCACAAAGCTCACCGGTCCCTCAACTAGATCATAAATCGTTTCGGACTTATTTCAGGCATAGGTTTACGATTCCCTTTATCATTCATTTGACAGGACTTTGTACGCGGCGGAGGTTTCCATAGGCAAGGCACTTAAGGGCGAGGCTATCCGCCTCAGGCGGATGCCTCGTCTTTAATAACGCAGCATATGGGAGCCTCCGGCTCGCCCATAGGGTGAAAATAGATGAGAAATAAAATAGATCTGTTTCCGCTTTAGGTAATAATTGAAAGACATTACTCATGGTTCCCGTGCAAGCTGGTGCAATCACATAATTAATTTTTCTCATCTATTTTCATACAAAGCTTGTTAGCCGCCTGATATCGGCGAATATAACGATAACGTATCTTTTTCCTTCAATGCATCGGATTCATCCGCGTTACGCCCATTGAGCAAGACAATCGCCTTCTCTTCAGCCGGGATTTCAAGAATATCCAGAACACTTCTTACCGTCGCCCCGGATTCAAGTTGGATGTCAAAGGAACTTTCATTTGCGGGCGCATATTTTTTTAAATTGACGTATAGGTCCACATGCACTTTCATTGTTTTATATCTCACATCCGATCAAGACCCAAGTCATTGAGTTTCTCCTCGGTTGGAAGGCCATCCTGGGACCAACCCCGAATGCGGTAATAGTGTTCAAGCATTTCATCCAGATGGCAAACCACGCCCTTGGCAGGCCCATCGGGCATGGGTGTCTCGGTAAAGCGGGCCGGTAAGCTGTCCTGCCGGCGATCGAAGCCGGCGCGCATCAGGAACAACCGTTCGGCATTTAGAATACGGTCACCGATTTTTTCCAGCTCATCTAAAGCGTATTCTGCTCCGGTGGCGGCATTAACAAGGTCCAGAATGCCTTCGGGCCTAATTTCCAATGTCGGGTCACATAGGTAGCGGATACTGAAAAAAACGCACAAACCCGCAGCATCTATCAGCGCAAAAACATTTTGCCATTTAACCACAATCGGTGGTTTATCTTCCCAGCTCTGTCCATCAATTTTGATCGGAACGCCCAGGAGCTCGCAATAGGGCAGATCGCCTCGCATGTGTGAAGCCCCGATAGGAGAGGTGGCGTAATTTAACCCTAATCCCTGGGTGCCGCGCGGATCATAACCGGGTAGATCAAGGCCCTTGGAAACCATGGCAAGCTCTGGATGTCCATAGCGCGTCGCCATCCGCAAGCTGCCCTCGGCCAGGATGTCTCCAAAACCCTCACGCATGCCGGTTTGCTGAGTTAATTTCACCAGGGCTTCGCCATCCCCCCACTCCAAGGGAAAGCCGATATCGCCTGCGCTGAGATGGCCCTTCTCATAAAGCTCCATCGCACAGGCAATGGCCGAGCCCATACTGATTGTGTCCAAACCCAGCTCATTGCACAGGTAATTCGCCTTTGTGAGCGCCGCCAGGTCACCGACGCCGACGTCAGACCCGAGTGAGTAGACGGTCTCATATTCAGGTCCCTCGCCTTCGCCTTGATAGGGACCGTCGGGAACCTTGGTTACCCGCCCGCAGGCAATTGGGCAGCTAAAGCATGGCTTTGCTTTGACCAGATATTTCTCGGTCAGGGCTTCACCGTAAATGGACTCCCATTCATCGAACTGCCCGGTCTGGAAATTGCGCGTGGGAAAGACGCCATGCGTCTGAGTGGCCACGACTGTAATGGCCGTGCCATGGGTGGTCAGCGGATAGGGCCCGGCCTTTTTGACTTCTTTAAATCGGTCGCGATATTTTTGGTTCATTTCCTTGAATCGTTCTTCACTGGCCAGTTTGATCTTTTGGGTTCCGCGAACGGCTACTCCCTTAAGTTTTTTGGCGCCCATGACTGCACCAACACCGGCGCGTCCGGCCGCACGATCGCGGTCGTTCATGATGGACGCGAAAAGAACACCTTTTTCTCCAGCAGGCCCGATGACCGCAGTTTTGGCCTTGCCGTCGGTTTCAGCCCGCAGGGCATCGTCGGTCTCGTGCGTATTTTTGCCCCATAAATGCACGGCCGGTTTTAATTCCGCCTTGTCATCATTGATCCAGAGATAAACGGGTTCAGCTGCAGCGCCCTCAAAAATGATACCATCGAAACCGGCCTTTTTGAGTTCTGCAGGAAAGTTGCCGCCGGAATTGGAACAGGTGATGGCGTTTGTCAAAGGAGACTTGGTGGTAACCATATAGCGTCCACCGGTCGGCGCTTTGGTACCCGTTAGAGGGCCGGTGGTCATGATCAATTTGTTTTCTTTTCCCAAAGCATCACAATTGGGATCCACTTCCTTGAGCATGTAATAGATGGCCAAACCCCTGCCGCCGATAAAATCCCTGGCGACTTTCGGATCTGGTGCTTCTGCATTGATGTCACCGCTGCTTAGGTTAACCCTGAGAATTTTTCCCATCCACCCGTTCATTGCATATCCTCCTTATTTTGCATTAAAATTACTGAGACATCTTGATTACTTGATGGTCTCTGCGATGCCCTGGGCAAGCGATTCCACTAAAAAGTCAATGTCTTTTTCGCTGATCGTAAAAGCCGGTGCTATGACGATGGCATCACCATCATTGCCGGCCAGGCCGAAGGCCTTGTATACGATGACGCCCTTTTGAAATACATTGTGCCAGATGCGCTCTGCCGTTTGCGTTTCACGCTTAAACGGTTGCAGCGTAGCTTTGTCTTCAACCAGCTCTAGCCCCCAGAACATTCCCAGACCGCGTACATCAGCAACATGATCGTGACCGCATAAAGCGTCCTTTAGTTTTTTACCAAGCACATTGCCGATTTGATCGGCGCGCTCGACCAAGTTTTCTTGTTCCAAAATATTTAGGGTGGCCAGGCCGACGGCAGCAGCTACCGGGTGATGCGAATAGGTGCCACCGTGTACGAATCCGTCCGCCGATTGTAAGGCATCGAAATGCTCCGCTTGAACGCCAACTGCGGATAGGGCAATCGCACCGCCACCGAGCCCTTTACCTAATGTGACGATGTCCGGGCAGATGTCGTAATGTTCGCTGGCAAACCAGCGACCGGTGCGACCCAAACCGCACATGACTTCATCATGAATCAATAACACCTGATATGCATCACATATCTCGCGGATGATTTTCCAATACTCCGGGGGGGGCGCATATACGCCCAGTGTTGCGCCGCTGATCGTTTCGCCGATAAAAGCCGAAACGACATTGGATCCAATATTCTGGATGGTTTCATCCAGCGCCAGCGCACATCGCAGCTGGCAGCCGGGATAGTCCAGGCCATAAGAACAACGCATACAATACGGCGGCGGTATATGGACGACCTCGCTCAGAAGGGGTTCAAATGGCTCGCGGAAGGCGGTGCGCCCCATGGCAGATAGAGCGCCCAAACTCAATCCATGATATGATTTCCAGCGAGAAATAAGCCGGATTCTTTGAGGCCGCCCTTTTGCAAGATGTATCTGCCGGGCCATCTTGATAGACGCTTCAACCGCCTCGCCGCCACTCGAAAGAAAGTAAAAACGTTCGATTCCCGTCGGTGCGCGGCGTGCGAGCGCTGCCGCCAGATCCTCAACCACCGGCGATACAAATGCGGTCGGATGGATGTAATCATGCTGCAGAACCTGCTGATGGAGAGCTTCAGCAATTTCACGGCGGCCGTGCCCCACATTGGTTACAGCAGCACCGCCGCTGGCATTCAGATAGCGCTTTCCAGTGTCATCTTCGATCCACAGACCTTCTGCTTTGTGAACTTTTGGAAGTGTACCTTCCGGGGCGCGTCCAAAGACATAGCTTTTTGATGAGCTCATGTTTCCTTTGATCTCCTGCAAAATATTTTTTTTGACGAAATCGACAGGGTCTTATTGATGAAAATCTTACCGAATTTGCTTTAATGCTTCTTACAGCAACCGAATGCGCTTTTTGACCTGCATATTATTTTCTGCATCTTTAAGCTTGATCTAAGGTTTTTTCAAATAAGCGACCAAACTGGGGTAGATGCTGATTTACGGCTGCAAGACGCAAGCAGTGCCAGCCCAGGGCCAGATTGCTCGAGAAAACCGGTTTGTCCAATTTTTCTTCAACAGTTTTAATAATGCCAAGCGCCCGCACATTGGTGCAGGAGATGAACACCGTATCAACATAATCGGGCCGACCCAGTTTTAGAATCAGCGCCTCGATTGATTCAGGTGTAATGCGGCCCACATTGTCATCCAGAGGCTCATTCCATGACCCCATAATCGGGACCGCAAAACCGCTGTCCTGGATAAATCCGCGCATACGTTGATTAATTTCATCCGTGTAGGGGGTGATAAGAGCGATGCTGCTGGACGATAGGGCCTGGAATGCAGCTATGGCGGCCTGCAGGGGCACCGTACAGGTGACTTCAGGGCGCACTTCATGAATTCGGGCATGCACATTTTCGATACCGATGAGCATTGAGCCAGAGGTACATCCATAGGCAATCACGTCCAGGGGCAGCCCGGGTATCAGGAGGCGAGTGGCTTTCGGGATCTCGTTTTCCATATCCTTGAGGGTCTGTGGGGTGATGGTTGGTGAACAGTACAGGCGGTTCCCATACAATGATACACCCGGAAGATCGAGCATCTGACGCATTTCATGTTCGATCGTTTGGTCACTCGACAACACGATCAACCCAATACGGGCGTGTTCTCCCAGGCCGCCATCCATTTCATAGGGAATGTTTTGTTCATTGATTACCAGGTCGTTCCCCTTGGGCTTGCCGGACCTATCATTTTGCATGATTTTCTCCTTTATTGGCCTTGCTACAGGTTTGGGCGATCCTTATCAGAAAACAGGCCACTAAAAATTGCAGCTCGCTCGAATCTCTCTTTTATCTCCGCCATAAAGGGTTTGAATCCGATAGACTTTTTTCCGGGTATCTGTTAAAGCTTCTATGGTCCATCTTGACCCGCCGTATCATAGCTCCAGGGTTTGTATTGATTGAAACCATATTAACCCATTTATGAATCAATTCTATATTAATGATATTGAATGTTTTCTGATTTTATGGTTTGACAAATGAACCATACCGGTACTTTTGCTGCCCGCTCATATATACTCTGTTAAATCAACACGGTGGCGGATACCGAGACCGTTGTCAAGATTTATTTGCGGCTAATAATGCTGTGATATTGATTCATTCCCGTTATGACCGTAAAAATTGAAATCAATAGTGCTCTCTTACCCTTCAGGCACTTTTATGGCTGCATATGGTTTCACGACCCCTATAAATAAACTTGTTTACTGTTCGATGCTTGCTTGCCAATGGAGGGCTCATTCTGAGAAAAAAGTTCTGCTAAACAAAAATGTAGACAACCATCGAGGTTAACAAGAACTTCACAAGGAGGTAAAGAGATGAAAAACCACGCGCGCGTCGTCGTCATTGGGGGAGGCATTGCCGGCTGCAGCACCTTATACCACCTGACAAAACTGGGATGGTCCGATGTGATACTGGTTGAAAAAAATGAACTGACATCGGGATCTACATGGATGGCTGCGGGCAATGTGCCACATTATCACCGCTCTTTCAATTCAACTAAAATTAACGATTACGCGGTACGGCTCTATCAAACGCTGGAAGAGGAGACCGGGCAGCCGGTTGACTGGCATACCACCGGCAGTTTGCGCATCGCTCTCCGTGAAGATCGTTTTTCGGAATACAAACATGTGGCCGGAAAAGATAAAATGCTGGGTATCGAATCGGCGCTGGTCGGCCCCGAAGAGATGAAAAAAATCTATCCACTCATCCAGACGAGCGGTATTGTCGGCGGTCTATTTCACCCTAATGACGGCCACGTGGATCCGGCCAGTGTCACCCATGCACTGGCGAAAGGCGCGCGCCAGCGGGGCGCTGAAATATATACATTCAATCCGGTCATGGATATATCTCAGACACCCTCCGGGGAATGGGTGGTTCATACGGAAAAAGGCGACATCACCTGCGAGATCATCGTCAATGCAGCCGGTTTGTGGACACCCATCATAGGTGCCATGGTCGGGCTTTACCTGCCTGTGATTGCAATGGAGCATCAACATATTCTGTTTGACGACGTTCCGGAGCTGGTTGAATCCGGCAGGCAGCTGCCCCTGCTCCGTGACCCCGATACGTCCTACTATATGCGCCAGGAGGCAATGGGGCTTCTGATCGGACCCTATGAAGACGAACCCAAATCATGGTATCCGGATGGTGTGCCCATGGATTATGCTTCCCAAGCTCTGACACCGGATCTCGATCGGATCGCATCGATTATAAAGGGGGCCATAGAACGTGTGCCAGCCATGAGCGACTGCGGCGTCAAAGAGGAGGTCAATGGGCCCATCACCTACACTCCGGATGGCGGACCTTTGCTGGGACCCGCCTTTGGGGTGCGGAACTTTTATCTCAATTGCGGGCATTGCTTCGGCATCACCCAGTGCGCCGCCTATGGTCTGCACACGGCTGAATGGGTTATCGAGGGTGAACCCAGCATAGATCTTTCCGCAGCTGATGGGCGCCGCTACGGAGATTATGCCAACCGGTACTGGGCCCATGAAAAAATAATGGAATCCTACCGGATGATGTACGCCATTGAGTATCCGGATGAAATCCGGTTTGCCGCCAGAAAGGCCAAAACCACACCGGTGTACGACACTTTAAAAGACAAAGGTGCCTGTTTCAGCCAGACTTATGGATGGGAACGGCCGGCCTGGTTTGCCCCCGAAGGTATGGACCCGGTCGATGAAAACAGTTTCAAACGAACCAATTGGCATGATCCTGTGGGCAAGGAGTGCGGAGTGGTACGGGAGCAGGTGGGTGTCCTCGATCTGAGTGGTTTTGCCAAATTCGAGGTATCCGGCCCCGGCGCGGAATCTTTCCTGAATTACATCTGCGCCAACAAGGTTCCCGTTAAAACCGGAAAGATTGCGGTTTCCTGCATGCTCAATCAAAAGGGCTTTACAAAATGCGATGTCACGGTCACAAAGATAGCCGAAGAAAGGTTTTTTGTCGTTGCCGCCGCTGCAGCCGAACGGCATGACCTTGACTGGATGATGGGGCTCATGCCAACAGACGGCAGTGTGACCATCGAGAATATGACATATCGATACGGAACGCTTGTTATCGCCGGTCCTAACTCAAGAGACGTATTGTCGCAACTCACCGATGCGGATTTAAGCACCAAGTCGTTCCCTTTTGCCACCATGCAGAAGATCTTTATAAACTTCTCTCCAGTGATGGCGATGCGAATCGGATTTACCGGAGAGCTAGGCTGGGAGCTTTACCATCCCGTTGAACATCAGCGCGAAATATATGATGCCCTGATGCGGGCCGGAGAGGCACACGGCATCGCGGATTTTGGTCTGAGGTCCATGATGTCTCTTCGACTTGAAAAAGGGTATTGCACCCTTGGCGGAGAGTTGAGTTCAGAACGCACCCCTTTGGAAGCCGGTCTGGAACGATTTGTCAATTTTGATAAGGGTAACTTCCTGGGAAGGCAGGCGTTAATTGAGCAAAAAGATAAAGGTATTGCCGAACAGCTGGTGTTGATGACCGTAGATGCTGACGATGCGGATGCCATTGGAGATGAGCCGGTTTTTCACGAAAACGAAATTGTCGGCAGGATCACATCGGGCGGTTACGGGCATACGGTGCAAAAAAGTCTGGCGATGGCCTATGTGAAATCAAATCTTTCCAAGCCCGGAACCAGATTTGAGGTATTGATCCTTGGTGAGCGGTATTCGGCCGAAGTGGTTCAGAAGCCGTATTACGATCCTGAAAACGAGCGCCTGAAAGGCTAAGTCTCGGCTCGTTGCTCGCGCCTCCGCCGGGAAACTAAATTTTGGGGGATAGCTTGGCTTTAGATGACCTCTAATTGTTGCCCTATTTTAGTGAACGCTGCGATGGCCGTATCCAATTCGGCGGTGGTCAGGGCGGCGGAAATCTGAACCCGGATGCGGGCCTTGCCTTTGGGCACCACCGGATACGAAAAAGCGATTACGTAAACACCTTCAGCCAGCATGGCATCGGCCATTTGCACCGCCACTTTGGCATCCCCCAGCATAATCGGTACGATCGGATGACCTCCCGGGTTAATCTTGAACCCGGCTTTGGTCATCCCCTCTCGAAAATAGGTGGTGTTACGCTCCAGCCGATCGCGCAGTTCCGTTGAAGCGCTCAGCGTTTCCAGGGCTTTAAAGACCGCGGCGGCCACGCCGGGGGCCAGGGTATTTGAAAAAAGATAGGGCCGCGAGCGCTGCCGCAGCATATCGATAATTTCTTGGCGTCCGGAAGTAAATCCTCCCGAGGCCCCGCCTAGCGCCTTGCCGAATGTCGAGGTGATGATATCCACCCGCTCCATGACGCCGTGGTATTCGGGGGTGCCGCGGCCGGTCTTGCCGATAAAACCGGTCGAGTGCGAATCGTCCACCATCACCAGCGCGTCGTAACGGTCAGCCAGATCGCAGACCCCTTTCAAATCCGCAACGATGCCATCCATTGAAAAGGACCCGTCGGTGGCAATTAAACGAAAACGGGCATCCTGTGCTTCTTTGAGCTTGGCCTCCAGATCGGTCATATCGTTGTTTTTATAACGGTAGCGGGCGGCTTTACACAACCGGATGCCGTCGATAATGCTGGCATGATTGAGCTCATCGGAAATAACCGCGTCCTCGGGGCCCAGCAGGGTTTCAAAAAGACCGGCATTGGCATCAAAACACGAAGAATACAGGATCGTGTCATCGGTGCCCAGAAATTCAGATACTTTTTGCTCCAGCTGTTTGTGCAGTTGCTGGGTGCCGCAGATAAAACGCACTGAGGACAAACCATAGCCCCACTGCTCTAAGCCTGCTTTGGAAGCATCCACAAGTTCCTGGGTGCCCGATAAGCCCAGATAATTATTAGCACACAGGTTGATCACCTGCCGGCCATCAGCCAGCTGCACGTTGGCGCCCTGACGACCGGCAATGACGCGTTCGTCTTTGTACAGGCCGCTGTCACGAATCTGCGCCAGCTCGTTGATTAAATGCTCCTTCATATTCCCATACATACTGCCTCTCCTTATATATTATTAAGGATATAAACCGTACACCATTTCATATTTGCTACAAGGGTTGAGTAAGCAAGTGCCTAAAATGCCTAAAGAGAGCTAAAGTGACTAAAGTTGTGGATTGCACTTGCAGTGCAGGCATTTTCATCTTGCCCAAGGCAATGGTGGCACCTAAACTGCATTCTGCCCTCAATTGGAATTAGTAGCTTTAGTCACTTCCGTCACTTTAGCTCACTTTGGTCACTTCGCTCCCCCCATTCACTCCGTCGTGTAGGCGCTCGGCGCTGGTGTTCCCATTTGCTGG
>JAAUXT010008132.1_pt1 | contig 27946 bp, 22 predicted proteins | sample 7278171 | NCBI WGS metagenome assembly JAAUXT01 (sample SAMN14350112, study PRJNA611818) | marine sediment metagenome | isolation source: surface marine sediment (1.8m) | place: French Polynesia: Moorea | collected 2018-08
AAATGAGTTCCCAAGTTGTGAATATTAAGTGATAAAAGTAAGAATTTTGACAAAAAAGCGACCCAAATCAGAGTGAGCCAAATCAGAGTGAGCCAAATCAGAGTGAGCCAAATCAGAGTGAGCCAAATCAGAGTAAGCCAAATCAGAGCAACTGAAATTTCTTCAAATCACCGCGAGCTCCATGGAGCTATTTTTTTCAACCGAGCAGTATTTGATGGTTTTGTGTGTGCAGAATGCAACGCTGTTTCCACGTGATCAAGGAACTTGTGGGCAGCGTTGCCACTGGAAACGAAGCCAGTGGCCTTTGAAAGTGACCCAATGAACAGTGGTTTCACAATGGCGTTGCCGCTGAACAGCATGACGTCATCACGGCATGCAGATGGCCGTGGTTGCCATGGTCCGACCAATCGGATCAACTGGTTGACATTGGACATTGGCTTGTCTGACAACGAGCATAACAGGCCGAAAAGACTTGAGAATAAAACTGCTTGCGTTGACTGAGCCAAGAACTTGCAATTGAACAAAGTACTTGCTGGACCACTTGCATGAAAGGCGACTGTAGTGGCAAGATGTCCTTCGTGGGAAGAATGATTCCATTGACACACGAACGATTTTGTGTTGGGTGCTCTGTGTGTGTGTGTGTGTGTGTGTGTGTGTGTGTGTGTGTGTGTGCATGCGCCCATCATCCCGAACCTCACAGCTTGAAACAGTGTCAACACTGACAGGAACATCAGACTTGACCAGGGGCTCCTTGTGGTGGAGAAGAGTTTTTTGTTGCGTTGTTTACAATAAATTTGTGGCTTGAAATGTTGAACCGCTGTAGTCTTGCCATTTCTTGACATCTGTTTGGTGTCCTGTCCTCAGACTATTCTCCACTGGTCAACACAGAGAGAAGAGTTTGCAAGGGTAAATTTACTCCACGGGCAGGGAAACCACGTGCGCACATGCTTTGGACAGGATTTCCGGTTCTGTACTTCGGGAGGGGCCCAGATCCTGGGGGCTGGAGTCGGCAGGTGCAGTGTGCACATGGGCGAAGTAGGGAGATGGCATCTACATGTGGGTGGATTGTGACGTCATTGTCAGTGTAATTCCGAAGTGTTTCATGGTCCCCTTTAAGCTGGTGTTCGTCTCTCTGACATCAATGCCATCAGAGCCGGCTGCTGGAGCCAGCTGTGTATTTGCGGCGTTCGAAGCCAGTGTTTCTTCCGTTGTGTGTATCTCCTCTTGGTTTGGCTTTCTGCAGGCGACAAAGAGACTGGTGGAGTTTTGGGTACAGTGCGTAAAGTCACATGTGAATGTGTCCAGGACATCTCGAAAATCCGGGCGTTCAACCTGTGGAGGCCTGTGTCAGCCTCATTGTGGTGAGGTGGGGACAGGAAGTCGCGTCCGCCATCTTGCTTCCGGAACGAACGAACGACAGAATCCGTGCTGCCGGCTTGGGGGTGTTTTGAAAGAATTGATGCTCTTGTGGAACAATATTGACACAAGGCGAATCCAGCTGGAGACGGGGGTGGAGTGGACCAAGTCAGCCATTTTGGCTCACTCGGCTAGCTGGAACGCTCAAGTCGAACACACGGAATGTGAGGAATTTGTGTCGAACACTGTTCAGTGGACGAAAAGCACACAGAAGTGAGAGATTCCAGCGCAGCGCCTCACTGAGCGGCGGGGCCGTTGTGACTCGCGCAGCGCTTCTCCCAGAGGGCAGCACCCGAAGCTCAGATCTCCAATTGGAATCACTGGTTGTCACGCGCTGCCGAGGACTCCCCTCACATCAGAAATTCATCCCATTTTGGGTGCAGCAAAATTGTTTCAGTACTCCACCTCACTCACGGAGGTGCCCAGTCAACATCACGTCTCGAACAACCAGACATCTCCTCCCTGCGTTTTGGCCGTGATCATTTGGACTTGATCTTTGAACCACCACTGCATGGCGGTGGTCCTATTTTCTCCCCCTGCGGGTTATCTGTGGTATCTTGCGAAAACAGACAAGTGACTCTTTCATTGTTTTATTTCTCAGCAACGGACAGACACGAAAAAGCAATCACGTGAAGATTGTTCAAATGGAGGGACGGTGTGAAACAGCGGTCCGACGGTGCAGCTCTAGGCGGACCTTTTGTTGTGCGAAGTCCCTTCAGGGAAGAGCACTTAGTGGTAGTGCCAAGGTTTTTAAGTCGCGTAAGGCGCGATTAGTATTGTCAGTATGTGTCTGTCTGTGACCTGTAATGCTGAGGGACCCCCCCCCCCCATGAGCAGTTATGCCATGCCAAGTTCAGGGCCAGAGCACATAATGCATTCTGATTGGCTGAAAGGCTTTAACAGGGCCTAAGAATCAGTATAAGTATCATTTGTGTACTGGCAGCTGAAGAGGCAACATCTCATTTGGGCTCTTAAGCGGAGCCATTTTGGTTTTCTTATGTGGGGGAGCCATTATACCTGCATGGGGGCTGCCATTTTGTTTTGTGGCTTTATGCTATGGATTTCTTCATCTATGGCCTGAGTGACATGTGACCTCCTGGTCATCTTGTTTTGGTATACATGCCAACTTGAAGAAGATGTCCCCCTTTTGTCCCATGTTCCATCACACCCTTCCTGTGTAGGTTATTGGTAGAGCTCTGATAGTGCTAGCCAAGGACAATTGGTCCATATTGTCTGCCTATGTACACAAGTATATAGCATCTCAGGCCAAGTATATGGCATCTGAAGCAAGATGTCCCCCTTTGTCCTGTCATGCCCCCCTTGTATTGGTTATTGGTGGCTGATGGTGCTGTCATGGGACAAGACCACCAAAGCAAACAATACGGGGACTTCGCACTTGCAGTTGCCTTGTGCACTGCTTCTTTTGTTTCCTCCGTCGTCAGAGACGCGCCCGACAGGAAAACAGTCTCTCTGCACAACTTTGTTCCTTGTTCGGCTGAGGTCGAGTCGATGTCACGCAGCAGATTTCTTCTGAACAAATCTGGTCAAAAGTGTTTTTTGCACTTGCAGCGCACCTAGGATTTGGTCACGGGGAACTACAACAAGAAGCAGTGCTCAAGGCAACTGCTGTGCAAAGTCCCTTGCTGGTGGGTGATGTCGTCGATTCTTCCTTGTCCTCCTTGTCTTCTCTGTAGGGGGGGGTCCGGCAGGGGGAGGGGGTCTGGCAGGGGGGAGGGGGGGTTGTAGGAGGGGGCAGGGGGCAAGGGACATTTCATCCACCCTGCCATATATACTGCACTACCACATGGTGCTTCGCCCTAAAGGGACTTCGCACAATGACAGAATGTGTACGCGCGTACACTTCAACTTTGAAAACTTCACTACAGAATCAAAAGGCCCTTGTTTGAAGATCAGTGAGTACAAGGAGATCTTTGAGGGTTGGACCTGTTGGGCCCCTGGATCCGCTGATGTCCACAACATGAATTGTTGCCACAAGCGCTGAAGCGCAACACTCATCGGGCATTAGCAGGTCCTGTCCGCTGCAGGATGTGCCGTGGAGGCTTCGGCACACTGATGAAGGAAACATCGCGAGCCAGAAGGTGCAGAATATTTACACACGTGTCCGCAATCTCGGATTCACCTGTGCTCGAGCTGCACAGCAACATGAGTGGACCTCACGTCGCTGTTTCTGTTTCGCATTCCACTGTTGCGAGGGGAATACTGAAAGTCTTTTCCGTCGTGTTCAGCACCTTGCTGCGATCAGGCTTTGTGCTTGTCCGCCAAAGCATTGTTCTCTGTAGTCAAGAGCAGTTCGAGCGCTGAACATGACGGTAAAGACTTTTAGTATTCCCCTCGTGTGCTATCCAATGTCAACACAAACCTGGGAGAGGAACAGGTCTTCAACGGAACGTGATACCCAGACTGAGAAATTTTCACTTTCCACTTGACTGTGTGTTTGTTCAGAGTTGGGATCTGCCTCCCCGGGCGATGGAGCTCCAAGTTCTTTCCAGTGTCAGTTCAACCCCCTGGCTGCTTCATTCAGTGTTGTTGTCGTTGTTGTTTTCCTCCATCTCTTCTTCGTCAATTGTCTGATGGAACAAAAGGTATGACGTCAAAGGGTTGGGGAGTCCCAGCTGGGGAATCCACACAAGCAAGTTTGTGTTTTGATGCAGCTGCAGAACACGGCTCCTGATGACCTTTCTGCACTGGTGCTTCAAGCTGAGATCCTCTGATATGATGTATTTGGGTTGGGCATTGGCAGCTGAAAGAAGAAGGATGGTTATTTCTGGATCAAGCCCCACAAAGTCTGAGTCAGAAAGCAGGTGAACATCAGCTCCTGCTGCCAGGAGCAGCTTGGTTGGAATCATCCTTTCTCTGGTGGAGAGTCCTGACCTCACAGCACGTGACAGAGCTGATTCACCTTTACTGTTTCTGAAGTTCACATCAGCTCCTGCTTCAACCAAAATCTTTATCACAGAAGGACTGAGGCTTGCACACTTCATGAGAGGTGTCACCCCTGTCTCATTTTCACAATTCACATCAGCTCCAGCTGCAATCAGCAATGTGATAACTTCTTCATTTCTGTTGATTATGTCCTCCAAAAATATCTGGGTTTCAGGCCTTTGAGATGAGTACAAAATTGCGTAGTGAAGACAGGTAGAGCCGTCCACATTGTCTGTGGCGTTCACATCGGCTCCCGCCTTCAACAGCTTCTTGACAGCTTTGGGCCGCTGGTACTCAGCCGACAGCATCAGCGGGGTTTGTCCCAGAACTCCAGTCAGGTCCACATCAGCTCCTTCCTTGATCAGAGACTGCAGCTGCTGCAGCTTGCCATATGTCGCAGCTTGGTCGTAACCGTAAACCTCGTCCATGGTGCTCATCGCCTGTGGACAAAGCAAAAACACGTGTGTATGTCTCCTGTTTCGCTCAGGTGTTTGCTAAACACAAGTCTGTGCACCTGTCCTCGCCTGATTCCAATGGACAATGTTTTGCTGAAATAACCATATTTTCAAATTCCTTTGAGACCCAACTCTCCAGACATCCGAGCTGGCCCCACTTGAGTTGGGTGGGGCACGTGAACGTGTGCTTGTACTTGATCTTTCGACTTACCCGTCAAAAAAATTACACTCGCACATTCAACTGCACAGTTTCCTTCCGCAAAACACCATCTCAGGTGGTTTTCGTACTTTTCACATGCATCGCAAGTGAAACGAATGGCGCATCCAAGGCAAATGTAGATCACCCAATGCATGGCGCTACAAATGTCCATATTTGGACATTGGAGTGCGAACATTGCTGTTACGAGTGTTTGCACCTTGCCGCATACATGTGATGTTCAGTATTGCAGGCCTCAAGAATCACTGGGCCGGTTCAGTAGCGGATCCGGGGGGATCAACACCTCCCAGAAACAACACACGATCAATGGGGAACACAAGGCGCAAAGATAAATTTTCGTTTTTACTCGTTCAAGTGAGATCCCCCGACTCTACAAATCACTCCTGATCAAATTTTGAAAGTTGTAATGACTATGTGAGTCAGCGGGTGATGAATGGACAAGAGATCATTAATCGTCCACAAAAATGAATTTTTCAAATCAATCAAATCCCTGATGCCTGCTCGTTCAACGTTTGGTTTTGGCAGTGTGCGTCGCCTGCACGCACAATGCGGGTGGATCCACGATTGGGTCGAGGGCCTGACCCCCAAGGAGGGCTGCTTTCAACCCAAGAAAAACAAAAATGGTGAACAAATTCCTCTGTGCGAGGCGTGCAAACTGGGAGTGGATATTTCCTTCAGGAGGGGGAGGGGAGGAGGGCGGGGGTTGGGGTTGCACGTAAGGCTCCTTGGTTCCGTTCTGGTGAGCAGATAAACTCTCCTACTTTCCACGCACCTCTGTTCAGTTTTTGAGTGCTGTGCTAACATCGCACTTGTGTTGTGAGGTTCAACACGTACACGCACGCTCGTACATCTCCTCGTTCGCGTTCCGACACACTTGTTTTTGCCTAACTCGAGACTGAATTTCATGATTGCAGACATTCAGATCTCTTTCTCGTGCACTGAAAACATTGAGTTTTTTTTTGTGTTTTCATGAGAAGTGAGACCGAGGAGCAAATGTTTTGAACAGGGGCGGATTCAGAGGTACGTGACTCCCTTACATCCCTTCTGCCCCGCCCTCCCCTCCCCCCCAGGGAAGTCGAGGTCTGCCATTTCGTTGGAGAGAAACACACAACTTGCCTGTTCTCCGCTGTTTCCAACTGATCTTCCTCTTCCTCAAACGTTTGCAAACATTGTTCCAAAACCCAAACAATTCCGGATGTTTCTCACTGAAAATACACAAAGAGTACGCGTGTTGTGTTCCTTCCTCAGGAAATGTCACACGAGGGTGTGGCTTCCAACGAAAACATTCCTCGGTCTGTGTCAGTGTGTATGGACACGCTCAGGTGGCGTTACGGGCACAACATCAGTGCTCCCAATACGAGTAAGTACTGCTCCCTATAGCCACGACCCTGAACGTACTTTCTCTGGCGGGAATCTCCCGCTGATCTCGCTGCTTCCATCTGTGGTTGAATTTTCGAACTCTATAGTCCCTGAAAACGAGGGAGGTTGTACCGTCCAAGGAGAGCGTTGCATGTTTCATTGAAGAAAGGACGAACACCGAACACAAGCAGAGTTGGTCGCACTGCAGAGAGCAGTCTCATCGGTGACAGTCCCTTGACATGTGAGGTGGAGGGGTGAGAATCATATATATGTTCTGAACTCAAAGACAGGTGAAGTCGAGTGGTGGGTTGACAAGTACTACCCACGTGGAGACAGGGTTTGGCCTCTCCTCATACCCAATCCTTCACCCTCGGCCTTTTTTGGGAAGTTGCCATTGGCTCCTGCAGCGAAAGCAAAACGCACTTGGAGGATGACGTTGTGGAGAGTTGCAGAGGATTTAGCGATGGAAGGTGTCACCACTAGATTTGCTGCGCTCACGCTGCATGAGATGATTCCGCGGGAAAAAAACGAACCCCCACCGGGTCCAGGGGTGGGGGTGGGGATGGGCCCCCAAATCCTTGACAGAATGTTATCTTGTTGTGGACCGTCAGCAGCTTTGTGCTGGGCTTTTCCTCCTGCTGTCGTGTGCAAATGCTTCAAGCTGAGGTTGGTTCCCAAGGGGTAGACACCCGAAGGATGGTCGCGCACTGACCACATGCTGAATGGCTCCAAAAGCCATTGGCGTGTAATCGCCTCATCAGATGCTGTTTTTTTGCACAGGACCCAATGGAGGTACGTCGTGCGATGCACAGGTCCAGCGTGGCGTGGAACCAAAAAAACAGCCGAAAACAGCGTCGCAAGACGCGCAGTGTGCGACCCCCCAAAGAACCCTCTCGCGCACTCCCCCTCCACGACTCCCCCCCCCCAGACGCTCCGTCGCAAACTTTGGTGACTCGGAATGTCACGTCTGTCTCGCTTTTTTGTTCGAGGAAGTTGCTCATCATATTTCAGCGAGCATGATTTTCTCATTAACTTTCGACAGACGAGGCGAGGTCTCGGTGAGATGGAGGTACATGTGCTGCTGCTCGCCACGTTTCAGAGATGGATGCAAGATTCGGGTGAAGCGGGGGGCGCGCACCCTGTCGGTCGCGGGTTTGATTCCCACCCTCGACCCCTCGACGAATCAATCTGCCATCCCGCCACCCAAATATGGCGCCACAAATACAAAATACTTCGTTTCTTGTGCGAGCTGAATGTTTTTTAAACTCGAAGAACTTTGGCTCTGTTGAGAGGTCGGGCCCTTGACGCTTTCTGGTGTCCCCCTCGGGTCGAACCCCCAAAGATGTAAAAACGTGAAACCAGCTTTGCCTGCAAAAAACCCCCCAAATTTCCCCTCCAGTCAGTTGGAACTCATAGCGACCCTGGCCCCTGGATCCACCGCAGCCCCGAAGAAACCTCTGAGAAATGACAAAGTTGCACTCTTTGTCTGAGCTGCACGAAGCGAGCAACGAAGCCTCCCGCTCACCCAGTGCTTCAATTGAGAGAACTCTGCCTCAAAGACAAGCGACGCTTTCTGCTTGAGCTGATCTATGGCTCGGTTGGGAGCACGACTGAGGCTCAGGGACTTTTTTTTTGCAACACAACCAAAAGTGAATGAGAGAAAGCGATTCAGGATGCCGGCGAGGGGGGGGGGATCGGGAAATTGATTACATGGGAGGGGCAACTCCAATTAATTGCCATTTCCTGTGTCAAAAACAAGCTCGAGCGATCTTGCATGATTTGCACCATTTATCACCCACTCAGACACAACATTCTTTTGTACAGTGCTTTGAACAAAATCATTCCTGCCACACAATGCTACACCAAGCCCAAATCTTTTTCATTGAAAAAGTGCTGTCCACAGAATCTTGTCCATGATGCCTTATGTGTCAAAAAGAACCCGACATTTTGTGACGTTGTGCGCTGTTGTGCGCCCCTGGATCCGCCGGACACCCCGTGTTACTATGGAAACATCTACATTTTCACTTGACATTTTGAAGACAGGTTGATTTATTCTTTTCAAATCCTCCGATATTATTTTTCCAAAGTCACTCTACAGTGAAGAGGAGATTCTGCGCACAGCTACTCCGGCGCCCGAATTGAAACCGACAACACGCGAAAATTGAATTGAAGTTGAAAAACAATTGAATTGGAGGATTCTCCGGTTGCACGGATTTGTGAAAACAAACAAGTTGTGATTTCTGTAAATTTGTTCTTGTGTTGAAAAAATTTGCTTTTGCTGCGTTTGCTAAATTGAGCTGAAGGATTGAAAAAGCCTGAGCATGGTCGTTGGAACAAACAGTGCTTCAGTAAGTAGTGGGGAGAGCTTCGTCTCCAAGCCCCCGCCCAAAATGTGCGCCCAGGGGAAAATGTTCACTTTCTTTCAGAAACATTCAGGGCTACCTTCCAGGGTCGGACTGGGTTGGTGGCTGTCCCCCCCCTTCCCAGTGCCTTCAGCGAATCGCATCCGAGTGGCATCGGTTTTGTTGTTTTTGCACACCGCAGCAAGTTTTTGTTTGGAATAGAAAATTGAAATTGCAGATCTTACGAGTCCTTGATTGTGTTTGCATTTTGTCGGCAGTTTGAAGTTTTGAATTGAAAATGCTTTGCACAGAACAAAATCATTTCATGACCAGGATTCTCCAATTTTCGTTCTGAAGAAGTGAAATTTGTTTGACTGCATCCCAGACCGCGGAATCTTTTTTCAGACTCTTCCCATACAAGGTAATTACCTTTTTGTCAAAGCATTTCCTCTGTGTGGAACTTCGCTCGAGGAATATTTGAAAGCTCGTGTGAAGTTGTGTTGGGTGCGAGAGTTCCTATATCGGAGGGAGTTCCATCTCAAGCGGCGTGTTATCTCCATCTTTGTTTCGGTGCAGTAGCGATGTCAAGCCGCAGGAAAAAATTCCTGCTGACAGGGGGTTGGGGTTGGGGTGGGCGGGTAAAACGGAGCAAAAGGCTGTGTACATAAGATCGTACTTGTGTGCCCGGGGCAGGTCACGTGGTCACGTTGGGGTCCACACACGCTGGAAAAAATGGTTTCTGTAAAATCACAGGATGACTTTTCGAGACCTTTGGTCTGGAAAGAGTTGTGTGATTGAACAGCAAATGTTATTCCAGTGTGTGAACTTCTGCAACAGTGGTGTCATGTACAGGTCCATTTCGGATAATTCGACATGCCCTTTTTGCCAATGAAAAAGTTAAATTTTGTGAAAGTTGAATTTTGAAACCTATCAACACACACACAAATCCAAACCTGTTCTGAAAAAAAGTCTAACTATGTAAAAGTCGAATTACGGACATTCGAATTATCGAAAATGGACCTGTACAAGAGGCTTTGTGACCGCAGCGTTGCAAAGCAAGTGTCTGCTCAGTGTGTGTGTGTGTGTGTGTGTGTGTGTGTGTGTGTGTGTGTGTGTGTGCTGCAGTGGCACAGGATGGGGACGCAGCCCCTGACGCTCGTGGTGTTAAACCGCCCCATGCAGCAGACACGGTGCTAAAGTGAATTTGATGAAGTTTCTGACACAGCGGGGTCGAGGGTGAGCGGGAGAAGTCAGGGGCGGAGCCACGATTTGGCGTGAAGACTGACAGCTGGATTGGTCTGACTTGGTACGTGTTTGAACTACGGCATCTTTTTGGCGTCGCATTGGGTACATTTGAGCTTCAAATTGTTTCTTTGATCAAGAGGAATTGCATTCCATGGCGCCGTCCCTGGAATGTTGGTTGCTGAGTACCTGGAAACACGGATTGTGGGATGTCAACTTCAATGACATATGAAATCAGCCTCAGCATTTCTGGGTTAACGGACGAGGCAGATACAAGCGCATAGCTTCACTGCCATATTTCTCACAGCCTTGTGGGACCCGACATCGTTTTCGGGTGAAATTGCGAAGAAAGGTCGGAATTGAGAAATGCTTCGCCGGGGAGTATAGACTGCACGCAGCAGGCGAATGAAAACTCGTCCAGGTATCCAGGGGCCGGGGCCGGGAGCGCGACTCCATCCGATCCAGGAAGATGGACTCAGCTGACTACGGGGCGAGACCCAGCTTCTGAAGATCCAGGGGTGGGAAGTGGCTCCTAGTGGGCTGGGACCAAGAGACAGAAACGGAAAACCGAGGGCTGGAGACACAGATCCAGTGGATCCAGGGGTGTGACCTGGCACTGGTGGATCGAGCGGCTGAAGCTCAGCTCCAGAAAACCAAGGGTCCAGACACTGGCCAAATGATTCACGCTTCTAACTTTTGGCACCGTCAGGCATTCAATACGTCGACAAAGTAACTGTCGATTTTGTTCAGTCTTTCCAAAGTGGATCTGAGGGAGAGAGGCATTTTGCATCAAACAAAACCAAAACCCTCCTTCGCACCCCAGGTCCTGGATCTACCCGTGCCCCTCCCTCCCCCCCCCGTCTTCCTCCTCCTGGACAACAGCGGTAAATTCACTGCACCCAAGTCAAGCCTCTCACAATTCACTCGATGAGTGCACGATACATCCGGAGCACATCAAAGAAGAAAGTATGGCGGGTGTAGTAAATCACTCTAATGCCTCAGGGACTTTCAGACAGATTAACTCAAAAACACGTTTTGCCCACAGATCAGCTACGGGCAATCGAAATCATGAAGACTCAACCGAACAAGAATAATTTTCATAGTTTCTTTGTTTTGCTCTTATGCAACAAACTCTGGTGAATCGTCATGCAAGCGAATGCTTTGCTTCCGTTATTCAGTGTTGGCATCCGCAGACCACGCTCACTCTCCGTCGAATGTGGCATTGTGTCTGTGTGTGTGTGTGTGTGTGTGTGTGTGTGTGTGTGTGTCTGTGTGTGTGTGTGCATGCGTGTGCAGAGAGCTGTGTGGCCATGCTCCCTGAATCCACGCATCCATATTTGGAAGTGCTCAATGTGGTGGAAAGCGAAATTTATGTTCAGAGCGCACAGGTACACGCCCCAACATGTGGAGTGTTGTGTGCGGGTCGGGTCCCGGTGGAGCCCGTCCTCACAACCGCTGCTGCTTGTGACACCGCAGTAGAGAGCAGCCTCGGCTCAGCCGGACTGCCGCAGTGGAGTCAAACTCAAGCATATGCTTCAAACATTTATTAACTCACTCCTGTCTCAAGCTGTAGCTCTTGACAGATGCAGGGTGTCATGGGTGCGGCTTTAAATAGGCAGCACGAGCTGCGAGTCCGGTGCGCAGCTTCAGCTTTGCACAGCTCCGCTGAAGCGGCTTCATCGGTACTCAGCACCTCGCCCGAAAGCTGGATTGCGCGCGTGGGAAGAGCCACCTCTTCCACACGACAGGAGCGAGTGTACATGAGTCGTCCATTCACTTTGAAAATTGATGTTGTCAGTTTGAAAAACACGAGTCGTAAATTCGGATGGGGTCTCTTTGACGGTTGGTTCACAGCGGATGCCTTGCGTCACCATCACACACAACTCAACGGGCATTGCGTCGCTTGTGACGACGCAGCATCTAATTGTCTTCACATTGTCTTCTCCAGTGTCCATGGGACATGCCCCGCCCCAGGTCCCTGAAACTTGGTCAACAGTTTTCCTCTTCATACAAGTTTGAGCACCCTCCCCACCCTGAGGCTGGGAACACACTCCCAGCGACGCGGCAGCAGCGATGCAACCAGCGACGCGACCACCCCGTCGCCCAATTGGGTTTGTATTAGGCTGATTTTGCATCGCCCCAACTGCTCTGGGAGTGGTTGGGGTGACGCAAAATCAGCCCAATACAAACCCAATGGGGCGACTCCACAGCACGACGGGGCAGCACGACGCTGGTTGCTGCGTCGTTGGGAGTGTGTTTCCAGCCTGAGCCCAGAATCAATTGAAGATTGTATGTGAGGCGACGCAACGCCTGACGCACCCAGACCTTTGTCCAAGAATCACTTGCGGTTTGTACCACAACGCAACGCGTGACGTACCCAGCGTGACCCAGGCGTGAGTTTGAGCGATACGCCGCGCCCGTCAGCGCTACGGGCGGGAGGGAGCCGCGCGTTCCACAGCTTTATGCCCCACCCGGGACGAGACTCCATGATGACGCTCCCTAAATCTCCCGCCAAAAATTACGCTTCCTCATTTCCCGCCAATTTTCGTCTCCAGCTGGTGTGCGGCTGGTTGTCGACAACTTCCGCGCCTCGTGGTGCGAAGCGCGTTGCGATGCAGCGGCTGTTGTTGCCATGGAGTTTGCTGTTGATTTTTTGCGTTTCCATTTGTTGTAGTACGGATGTGACGCGCGTTGTATTTCACCTAATTGTTTCCCAGTTTTTGGATCCAAGGTTCAGATGTGGACGGAAAGAGACCTGGAAGATCGGTCCTTGATCAACTCACGGCATGTCAGGGTCCCTGGAGGCTGGGTCTTTGTTCTGGACCTGAGCCTGGATCCCATGTCATGTGGTGTGTGGCTGGAGATTGTGCACACCGTCCAGGCTGCAGCCGTTGGTCTTGTTCACCTGTCTCCGTGTCCTCTGCTGCTTCTGGATTCACCCTCCAAGTGCCATTGCTGCTGTCCCCAACTGCAGGTAAAATCATGCTGGAGCTCGTGCTCCGGTCCACCCACAGTTCTATGCCCCAAAATCCCATAATAGCAACTGCAGACCCCGGATCCGCAGTGTCCCTGCCGTATCCGGCGCTGCAGCTCCAGCCCCGGGTCCCTGATCGCTGTAGATCACCCGAGACTGCGTCGCTGCCCATAGTGACGCGGGATTAGACACAGCTATGATTTAGAGCGGCCGTTAAACGACATCATCCTGTCTCACACATTACACACCCTCCCCATCAACCCTCCACACATCACTGCCCAGGACTGTCGGAGGAGGGGACAGCTCGGAGATGGAGCGGTGTGTGTGTGTGGTCTCCCCAACAGGTTTCGTCAAAGTTGAGGCCCGTGGGCGAATTTGTTTCTGCAGAGTCCACCTTCCGTGGACAGAGATCACAGCCTGTTGCTGTTTCGTCTACGAGTATTTCCATCTCAGGGAATGACAGAACTTGCACGTCTGCTTCCCGACATGAATAAATCACGCAGACCGAGATGAGAGGAGAAGATCGCAGTCCCTCGAGATGCTGTCCGCATCTCGAGGGACTGCGATCTCCTCTGATCATTGAAGTCAAGTGATTTGGTCTGCATCTGGCACACACCAGAGAAGAACTCTGTGCTCTCACTCTGGCCAGTCCAGGACGGGCGTGCCGCCTGCACCCCTGATCCCAGCAAAATGTACTGGTGTTTTCGCAATTTTCTCATGGTCGTGAATTTGTCGAATGTTGCTATTCTTTTCCAGTTTGTCTCGTTCAGACGTCAGCTGTGTCCGCAAGCGTAACCTCAGAATTGAGCACCTCCAAATTTGGACGTGGTTACCTGCTTGTCAAAGAGAAGATGGGTCCCACTCAAACTACGCTTCATCCGATGGAGCTCCTGCCAATTTACTCAGACACCTGCGAAAGACAGCGCGGCGCAGCCGGTGCAGTCTCCACGTCGCTCTCCCCACAGCGTCCCCTCCTCGAGGGGCTCAGTCCCGGGGCTCATGACGCTTTCAGACGGGCATCTTTATGGGAGCGGGGATGAAGGGACGCGCCGGGACCGCGGTCCAGCCCCGCAGGGGGGTGGGGGTGGGGGTGGGGTCGGGGACACTACACGGCGGAGTGAGGCAGAGGGGGATCCAGCAAGAGTGCGTCACGTCCACTGTCCTGAAGTTTCGTTCCTTGGGTTGGCAGTCACAGTTTTGGCGCCAAGCATAGCGTACCCCTCAGCCACACCGCGTGCACCAGCGCATCACGCACAGCTTTTACGACATTCCATACCATGCGCCAGCGCACATTTGGGGTTGGAAGCCATCCACGATCATGGTGGCTCATATGCACTTCAGTGTGAACACAACCATGGATATGTGTGAGACCCATTTTGGTGCACTGTGACCTTGGCGTGCGTGATGCGCTGCTGCATGCAGTGTGAATTGGGGGTACCTGGCGGTTGCAGAAGGGTCGAGCGCGCCGAACCAATGGCTCGCGGGCATGCAGGGGAGCACTTCGTGAATCAAAACTGTGATTTTGATGGGGAAGGCGGACCTATTTTGTGCGTGACGGTACGTTTGAGGGACTGATTTTTTTCTGGCTTCAGAGGGAGGGTAACCACACAATGTGGCACTGTTTCATTGAGCGTGGCCAAGCACGTGTGGTGTCAAACTGGCATTCAACACGAAACTGTCGGCTGGACTTGACAAAAAGCGAATTGACAGGCGGAGAGACGCAATGCACGACGCGTCCAGTGTGGACCACGCCTTCCCGAGGGTCCCTGGTCTCCCAGGTGCAACCAGCTGATTTACTGACTGAATCAACCGAGATGGGCCCAGGTAAAGTTTGTCACCCCGTGCGTCTGTTTCACACAGCGTGCGTCGTGCATGTGCCACATTCTTGTGTGAGCATTGTGCAATGCGTAGCAAGGACCCATCTGAAACCAGAAAAACAGATTTGTCTCTGGAAATTACGTGGTAACCTGACGAATCATGAACTGTATGCGTGTGGCGTTGGTCACGTCAAAACGCTGCAACGTCGTTTGCGCGCATTGCGCAAACAGAGACGTTGCTGCACGACGCAGCCAGTCTGATTGACACAGGCGTCACCCTGGAGACGGATGGTTGTCGCTTAGAGCCCTGCGCAGGAATACATCACCGAGGCCCCCGTGGGGCCGGCGCGACCTGCCCGAGGTAAACTGGGGCGGAGGAATATTTTGTAGCTGTTCAGGTCATACAGGGATTAATGGACTTGTGTTCCTCGGCTGAAGATGTAGATAAATAGGCAGGTTTAGCTGAGATGAATCGCACCCCGTGTGACGTGCACCCGTTATGTCTCTTTTGCTCATTCATAGCTATTTACGATGTGTGTTTATTTCCGTTCACACACTGTAACTGAAGGAGCTTCCGCTTTTGTATCTGCAATGAAAACACGTGCCCTCTGCTGAGTGAATATTCACTCAACAGTGAATACCAACTCAGGAAAAGTGAGAGACAAACAAGAAAGAAGTTTGGAGATCGAATCAGTTCGCGCGCGTAAACATATCAAAGTTATGTGTTCGTTCCTCGTTCGCAAACTTAAACTTGCATGCAACTTGTCCCTGACGAACGCAGAAGAGTTGGGAATCAATGCCCTCTGACTCCAGGAATGTTGTTCCCGCAGCACACAAAAAGCTTTGCTCGATTTCGGTGGTGACCAAGAAAGCAGTTGCGTTTCTGCAACGTCCAACGTGTGGTGTGTTTCACACGTTACACGCTGCAGGCGTTGTGTCTCTGTGCAACTCGACTGGCGTTCGCACCAACAGCACCGCCAAAACCCGTCACGTGACACGAGGAAACAAGCGGAGAAGGCTCTGGACGAAAATGAGACAACAGTCTGGGGCAAGAACACATGAAACGTGATCACCCAGGTCAAAACTAAGCGTTGGCGTGAACGTGAATGAAACGTGCAACGCACGTGGTATGAGACTATGATGAGTCTTGAACTGCGGAGGGAGGGAGACGTTGATGCACGAGCGGAGCCCGGGGTGCGAGGGTCCGCGGCTCTGCGTGTGGCGGAGGCGCCTGAGGGTGTGAGCGATGAAGGGAAGGGACATCGCAGCGGGATTCACAATGGATGCCTCGCGCTTTGCGTTGTTGTGGCCGGGCTCTGTTCTGGTTTCCGCATTGGTTAGTCTGTCTGTCTGTCTGTCTGTCTGTCTGTCTGTCTCTTTCTCTCTGTCTCTGTCTCTGTCCCTCTGTCTTGCTCTCTCAGTCTCGCTGTCTCTGTCTCTTCCTGTCTCTCTCTGTTTCTCTCTCCGTGTTCGCCACAGGTGTACACTTGCGTGTCGGTGTGTGAAATGTCTCGGTGTGCGTGTGTGTCTACTGCAGAGAGTGCGTCGCAATGGGGAGGAGTTCACCACCCGACGTGCGACGGGAGTCGCGTCAGTGCGCGATGCGCACAATCAGCACTCTGAGACACAGTGAGCGTGGCTCAACGCATCACAAACGCCTTAATTGTTTGAAGTAACGCCGGTCTCCACGATGTAGTGCACTGCACGAATCGGAGGAAACCTACCAAACCCCAAACACCCAACCCTTGAAACAAGAAGCAGTGCTCAAGGCAACTGCAGTGCAAAGTCCCTTGCAGCGTCGGTAATGTCGTCAATTCTTTCTTATTGATCAATTCTTCCTGGTCCTCCTTGTCCTCCACTAGTCATGCTGTCTTTGCTGGCCAAGGGGTCTGGGCACAGGGGGGGGTCTGGCTGGGGGGGTCTGTCTATGGGGGGGGGCAGGGGACATTTGGTCCAGCTGCCATATACTGCATTACCACATGGTGCTTCGCCCTAAAGGGACTTCGCACAATTACTCATTCGCGCGCACTACTACCCGTCGGTCCCAGTTACTCGACCTCTGCGCGGAGGTTCCCGACCCGCTGTGCTCATTAGTCAGACCCTGAGCGGTGTGAACAGCGCGCGCTATGTTTAGTCGCGCAGGAACCGGAAATGCCTCATCAGGCGCCATTGATCTGACACGTGACGCGCGCGGCGCATGAGGAGAAGCGACACGGACCCGAGCTGAGTGTCGAGGTCCCCACTGCGAGCAGCTGGCTCACGTTCCTCCCACGGGGCTGTCATCGGGGCGTATCCAGGGGTCATTCTGCGATACACTGGATCTCGTCAAGATTCAGCTGTCTAGGCGCAACAAGAACATGCAGTTCCTTTCGGGTGTGTGTGTGTGTGTGTGTGTGTGTGAGTGTGTGTGTGTCTGTCTGTCTGTTTTCTGTCTGTCTGTCTGTCTGTCTGTCTGTCTCTCTCTCTCTCTCTGTTCAAGAAAGAAGACAAGACGCCTCCTAAGGATAACCTTCACAAGTTCTGTTTCCGCCCTTGTGGGTCGTGTCCATAAGTTGTGGACGTTGACCTGCTCTTTATGGCAGAGTCAAGGACCGCTGCGCGGCAGCGCAGTAAACTCGATGCGAATCACAGACAGAACGCCCAGTGTGAACCAGTCAGGATCAGCTGAAGGTCCAACCTCCTCCTGACCCACTTTGCGACGTCAAGCACAGTACTTTCAGCTTGCCATTTCCTTCGTTTCCAGGTTGCTGAGGGTCGCCCCTCCGCCGCCCACGCCCCGGATCCGTCCAAGGACGGGTCGGACGGAGATGACGGTGTCGGTGAGAAGGCCACTCTCCTCCGGTGAGCCCCCCCCCCCCACCCCCGCTCCGGGGGGGGGGACCGGAGCGGATAAGAGCCGCGCTGCGGACACTGGTCACTCGATCCGGCCACTCCGGTCACTCCGCCGACAAACCAAGGTCCAGGGACGGATTTAGCAGAAGTCGGTCGGTCTTGGATGCTTGGGGCCCAAAGGAAACCCGTGTTTCCAAGTTATTTCTCTATTGCTCTTGCTTTGTGAAAATTATGAAATAAAAATCGGGTATTCGTGAGAGTCGGGCTTCCTTTGAGCAAATTGTGTCCGCGCCTTTGACCCAACGCCCAAAGACGGGTCTGGTGGGTAGGTCTGCGACTGTGGTCCCAGTTTGTACCTTGACGGAAGAAGGGGATCGACACTGAAGGAGCGAATAATAGCGCTGCAGATACAGGTCATTCGATCAGACCACCATTGGATTCAATGTTAAATTTTGACGCCGACGTCAAGAAAACGACCCGCGCATCACTAATGTGAAAACCGTTTTCATTTAACATTGAATCCAATGGTGGTGTTTTTGACGTCAGCGCAAAAACACGACTGTGCGTCATTCAATGCGGAAACCCCTTTGGACTATGTGTGCCTGCTGGGCACAGCTTGTACGTAGGAGTTTTCCTATGAAACGGTTCCTCGCTGAAAAGACTATATTTGCGAACCTTCTGATTGGGTCATGGGATTGGCACAGATAGATGATCCTCTAGTCATGAGGATCACATTTGAGGCAGTGATGATGTGGTCAATGTCGGCATTCTCCGTTGCAAGAGTTGGTACTTATGGGAAAGAAACCGTTTCATTGGAAAACTCCCTCGTATTCGTGCACCACAGATTGGCAGAAAAATCCGTTGTCCGGAGACAACCTGAAAATGACTTCATGAACAGAGATGTCAGGCCTTCTCGTTGCCCCCTTTTCTTCGTGTTTCTTTTTGCAAAGAAGATTTTCCCATGTTTGTTTGGGACAATTCGAAAATATCTGTGTTCTTTGTGTTCTTTGTGTACATCTGGACGTCACTCTCTGCTTGAGCTTATACCAGGCTCTGTGTGTGTGTGTGTGTGTGTGTGTGTGTGTGTGTGTGCGTGTGTGTGTGTGTGTGCGTGTGTGTGCGTGTGTGTGTGTGCGCGTGTGTGTGCGTGTGTGTGTGCGTGTGTGTGTGTGCGTGTGTGTGTGCGTGTGTGTGTGCGTGTGTGTGTGTGTGTGTAACACTGCATCTTCCCAGGTGTCTGTCGAGACAGCCCCACCTCTTTGATCCCCCATCTTTCCTGCAGTGTGGCTCCCCATCTGCTTCTGAAAACAGACTCTCCCTTCTGGACCCTCCTCCGCTATCTACTGTACAGTGAAGCCTTTCTACTGGGATTTATGCTGAGTGGGATGGGAGATTCACAGACTGGGCAGCCATAAAGGGTCCTGGGGGCCAGAGAGCAGTCGCTGAGACTGAGACGACAGTGACTCTGACCGGAGTCTCGGCCTTACAGAGACCACGTCGTGGTCTGGGCAGTGTTTGCGCAAACTGAAAGGAAGTTCTGATGAAGACTTGCATTTGAGTTTGTCCCACGGACACAGGTCCCTGTATTTTGACAGCCCCTTCGAACACCAAGGTTTCTTGCTTCACTTCTTCCAAAATATGGATGCGTTGTGCAGTTTCGCCGTGTATCACATGGAACATGGAAAACCAATCACTGGACCCAAAGACCCTGTGGCAAGTCACCAGGGCGAAAATCTTCACGGTTTGACCCCCCTCTGCCATTTGCTCTGAAGTTGGTCTCAGTCTCAGGGACTGGTCCGCGCCCTGCACAATAAAGCGTGATCCGCAAGATAGAGGTTTATCTTCTCCGTCACCTCGACATCCCCCTTTATCGTTCGCTTCACAGAAATCCGTATTGCGTCCGATAATCAAGAGACGCCCGAATCCGGCGTCTCAATGCGCGCTTCTGATTGGACGAGGCGATTCTGGGGTAATTACTCACGTGATCAGATGGGAATCACGGGCACATGCAGAGGAATGTGACCTTTGCGGGGGATGTGTGTTTTGGCTCTGCATGGCGACTTGGGCGGAACCATGAGAGGCGGGGACATACATCCAACCTCCGTCTCTTCCACTCAGGGTCAGATGAGACCTCAGTTAGGTCAGGAATCCCTCCACGTGTTTCTTCACGACACATGCGCGTTCATCTCGCGCGCGGTGCGGACGCATGCGCAAGCAGCGCCTCGGCGTCACGCCACGTGACCCTAGCGACGACGGTCCCAGACGGAAGGTCACGTGAGAGGAGCCGGAAGTGGTTTGGGAGCCAATAAAATTCGCCCTCATCATGAGGTGGGGGTCGAGGCAATCAAACAGTCGTCAAGGAGTCAATGAGTACGAAGAGAGGCGAGTTTTGATGTTTGTTCAAATTTGTTTGCGCTGTGCGTTGATTAAGCTCGTAATTGGGTCAACTCACGCAAATGGACCTCATCGAAAACAGATCCCTATTGAGACGTTTGAGACACGTGTGCAGTTCTATCTTTGTCCGTTGACATGCACGAAGCGTTTCAGAAACAAGAAGCAGTGCTCAAGGCAACTGCAGTGTGAAGTCCATTGCTGGAAATGTCGTCGATTCTTCCTTGTCCTCCTTGTCTTCCCCGCTGGGGGGGGGTCCAGGCAGGGGGAGGGGGGTCCAGCAGGGGGAGTGGGGTTGGGGGAGGGGGAGGGGGTAGGGGACATTTCATCCACCTTGCCACACACTGCACTACCGCATGGTGCTTCGCCCTGAAGGGACTTCGCACAATAAACCTGGTCGTTTGTCACACCCTGTTCAGGGCTGCCCCCCAAGACGAGTTGATCACGGACCGGCTCCCGGGTGAAATTTAAACACTTGAAAATCACCTTCTGAGCACCCGTCCCCCCCACGGACAGAACGTGGGTTGAGACATGAAATTGCTGAACTGGTCGCGGTCCCTGGATCCTCTCCCGAGACCTTGAGTAGCGTTTCTTGGTTTGATGACGAAAAACTGCCGAGACAGACGTAACAACCCTGAAACACGCACAACATCGACTGCTTCCACTGGAGGGTCTGAAACAGAAAGCTGGGAGCTTAGGGTCCACGTGGGACTGGGGGTCCGAAGTGCGGTCCGTCGTGCGGACAACCCGTGCAACTACGAGGGGAATACGAAAAGTCTTTTCCGTCATGTTCAGTACCTTGCTGCGATCAGGCTTTGTGCTTGTCCTCCAAAGCATTGTTCTCTATAGTCCAGAGTGGTTCCAGCGCTGAACATGACGGTAAAGACTTTTAGTATTCCCCTCGTATGAGTGCCACATTTTCGCGAGGGCAGGTGTGTCAGCTCCGCCGTCCACACATCTTGGCGAACCCTCTAATATCTGCTTCAGAGTTGGTCCTGTATTTAGTCAGAGGGCCCCAAGTGTGTTGCTTGTTGTATTTTCGATGGCAATAAGTTTCGGAGACCCCCCTGGTTCACCCCCTGCGAACAATTGGAGGCAACGCCCACACACCTATCCTTCATAACTCACACGGCACAAGGTCAGCGAGTCTGTGGTTTGCGTCTGAGTCTCTCGTGACAGGGCGACGTGTTGACCGGAAGTGAGGTGCGGAAGCGGCGGTCACATGTTTCCGTCACGTGTCACATGTATGACAGGTGCAGGTGAGGTGTTACTGCATCATGATGCTACTTCAAACAAACACGTTGTGTAAGTTGTTTGTGCTGCAGCATATATGGAGCGCTTCAGATGTGTGCACGCTTGGTACGTCAGGCGTTGCGGACCCTGCGAACTGACTCTTCTCTCATCTCTCGACCAGTTGAGGCAAGATCAGGCTTTATACACAGGATGCTTGATGCGTTACAGGGTCAACGCATGTCGGTGTGCCCAGCCGCGTAGTACAGCATCCTCATGTCTGCTGTGAGTGAGGGATGTTTGGCCCCTGGGCGATAACAGGATGTCGCTGCGGAGCGTCGTGTCTTTCCTGACGACGGAACCCGTCACCAGGGAGACGAACATGATTTCCGGCTCAAAATGTTGACAACCAAAGGGTAATCAGGAAAGAAATCTACAAAATGATAGGCATGTGTCCGACAACACAACAACAATTTCCAGTCTGGAGCCTGAGGCATGGATTTACGCAAAGCACACACACGCACACACACGCACACACACACACACACACACACACACACACGTTTTCTGCTTCTGACTCACCCTGCAGGCCCGGGAGGATCCAGGGATACAGAAATCTACACACACACACGCACGGACACACACACACACACACACACACACACACACACACACACACACACAGAACAACACAACACACCCAAACCGATGCTTGCACAATTGTGGACCGGCTCCATGTCCACAGCAACTTACGAACTCTGTTGGGATTTTCATGCAGATGACGTGGCGTCAAAATTTTGACGCGACGCCAGGGACGCATTGGAGCGTTATTTGACGCTCTGCATTAGGTGTCTGTTAAATTTGACGCCCGCGTCAAAAATTCTGACGCCCCACCTGTATCAAAACCCCAAGTCCCCCCCCGTGCTCTCAATCGCTATCAGAGAGGTTTCTGTGCACCCCGTGCAGGTGCCCCTCCAGTGCCATTTCATGTCCGGCGCCAGGAGAACAATTTTTATATTTTATATTTTGATGCCTTGATCTTGATGCTTTTTTCTCAGAACCTCACTGGATGTCACCAAGGGTCTCAATAACAAAACCCCACTACCAAAGTGTATTTTGGTTGGATTAGTATTCTGTGAAACAGCCATGAAAAAAAAACTGGTTTTGCACCGGACGTGAAATGGCACGGGGCGGGTCCCCGCGGGCTGCAAAGAAACCTCCCTGTTAGCGATTCAGCTGGGCCGCTCCACTCGTTCACACGGCGCTGCTCTTCCCGTCCGAACCTCCCTGCGCAGGTGCGGAGGCTGTGATCAGCTTCAGGCCTGGACGCGCTTCCAAACAGGTCAACTGGGAAAGCTTCTGAGAACACACACCGGATTGAGAAATAAGGTGCGCCTTCAAAAACTTGACACTCCACCAAAGATAGGAACCTCGTCTTCAATTTTGGACCATGTCAGAGGGACGTTGGTCAGTAGACTGGTCACTCGTGCCTGTTTCGCTCCGGGTTCTTCCTGATATGCCTGGGGTCAGGATCTCCATTCCTTTCTTTGGACCCCGACGTGTCTGCTCCTCAGCCAAGGACCCACCCTTTCCGTATCAGCCAGTCTCCGGATCTGTGCTTCGGTCAGGGATCTCCAGCCCTCAACTGAATCCTCCTCTGTGAGATCCGCCCCTCAGCCAGAGCTTCATACCTGGACCCTCCCCCGGACCCGAGTCCCGCCCCACCCCACGGCTGGGCGCCTCAGATAACGCTGATCCACGCGGCGAAACAGAAGCCGCCGCACAAGATAAATTGTGACTGAAAGTTTGTGGCACAGTTGAAAAATGGGACTGATTGTGTTCTAAATTGCTCATGATAATGGTTTCTCTATGGATTCACAGTGATGCCTCTTACGTGAATCTGACTCTGTGAGAGTGACCTTCAAACGGAGAAATCGCTTTGAATCCGACGCGCTTCAAGATTTACGTTGTTGTTCTCAGTGGTCGGACACAAAGCAAAACAGAATTCTTGGAATGATACCCACTTCACTTCACGTAGCCATCGTGAAGCAGGCGCACCACACTTTGATAGGAGCCTGAGGCGAGTATTGAAACAATGAAAATAAGACAAGAATTTATGTGTTTGTGCCTGAGCCGCTCAGAGCGCTGAGCCTCGTTATTTCATTGGCTGCTCGTTATGAGGCTCAGGCCTCTCACAGCCGGCTCTGCTGCGGGGAGGAACATCCGGGGCTGAGGCCCGGGTCACACTGAATGCGTCATGCGTCGCGTCCCTGCAGAAGTCAACTGACGTTGCGTCATAGGAAGCATCCATTAACTTGCACAGGGACTTGACCAATGGACACAGCGTCCATGCATGCATTGACTTGTACCTGTAGGGACTTGACCAGGATTGTCCCGGCCAGGTTAGAATCCTGTTGAGCACTTTGGCGTCGTTTGTTACATCCAGGAACACACACTGGATGACATTCGGATTGAACAACGCCTCACGGCTCACATCGTGGCGTCCTTACAAGCGCGTCGCGTAAAGGCCTTTTCACGTTGGTGACTGCATCAGGTTTTTCTGACGTCGACTGCAACTTTTTTGACATTGACTGCAGGTTTCTTTTCACATTGGCAGGACTGCAAATTTGTAATTGACACTTGCTGCAGTGATTGCAACTTTACAGTTGATATCATGAATTGATACGAGTACATGGTATTTCAATGAGTGTTTTTAACTGCAATGACTGCAACTTTGCAGTCAATGTCAAAAAATGGTTTGGACCAATTTTTACTGACTTCAAAATTGATGTTAACTTCACTTTTGCAGTCGCAGTCGATGATTTTGCAGTCGACGTCACCCAACGTGAAAACCACTTTGGACGTCACGCTGGGCAATAAAACTTTGTTGGCGGGAGGGGAACGCACGACGCATCCTCCGTGGAACGAGCCCCGGGGCGTAGCTCGTCAGCGGGAATAACCCCGCTGTTTGCTGTGGTAATTGATAGGAGAAAAACCTCTTACGGTCCTTATGCAGATGAGACGTGAGGCATCTCAACGCGAAGAATAAGAATCTGCGTGTTGCGGTGTGGTGACGGGTTTTCAATGGTCCCTGGGTGTAGAGATCTGCGGGAAAAACGCGAAACTGCAGCTCGCTTTCGTTGGCTGCTGTTTCTGCGAACAGAGATAGAGATGAGCCCCTGCTGACCAAGGTCGCTGCGAAGAGACGCAGTGCCGGTAGAGTTGTTCGTCCAGGGTCCAGTGTGGGAACCGGAGGGAGGGTTGATTCCGTTTGTCTTTCCAACTTTCATGTCATCATGTCTGTGTGTGTGTCTGTGTGTGTGTGTGTGTGTGTGTGTGAGAGAGAGAGAGAGAGAGAGAGAGAGAGAGAGAGAGAGAGAGAGAGAGAGAGAGAGAGACCACGCCTTTCCCCATAACTTGGAACTTGGCACCCCTTCGGGGATGCTCCCTTTCACGACCAGACCCTGGATACGCCCCGCCCATCGTGGTGTAGGAGCCGAAGACGAGTCTGGATCGGCGGAGACGACGGCTCGGATTGATGCTGAGCGGGGTCTGTGTGTGTGTGTGTGTGTGTGTGTGTGTGTGTGTGTGTGCGTGTGTGTGTGCGTGCGAGGTCTCGGTCCATCGAGGGAATGGGAACCAGTGTCGGGACCAATGCAGAGAAACGAGTTGCACTGTTTTGTACTGTCAGGACGACGCGTCGAAGAAGAAGAATACGTAAGTGAAAGACGAAGATTTCTGGTGTTTTGTTTGCGACTGGGAATCGATACGCGTCTTGAAATCTGCCCCAAAATGAAGATACCACACGCATACCAACAGACAGAAAGGACTGCACTGCAGTATTTCCCTTTGACGCAAGTTGATGAATACTCTTCAGAACGCTGAGAATTTCCGGCTTTCCAAAGAACAGTGCTTTTCTCGGTTCACGCACCACATGCACTCTCGTCCCGTCCGGTTCGAAACTACCTGGTGTTGAATTCCACATGAGCTGATGGACAGCATGTGCCTGTACCCACGGAAGTCCATTCAGAACTTCCCGGTTGTTTCGACAGTTGAGACAATTCCTGCACAGATTCGTCTGTTCGTACAGTCTGAAGTTGTCTGATCAAAGTTTTATTGTGCAGTCTTGACGAGCATGTGAGAAGCTGGATACTGGTCGTGTCCTCAGAAGGTAATGGTCAATATGTCATGTTGTCCATTTACTGCGCATAAAACGTCATCTCGAGGAGATTTGGGGCTGATTCGGGATTCTGAGCAGCGAGTAGGACGGGGAGGGCAGGGGCGGATCCAGCGGGGCGGGGCACGGGTCAACTCAGCAGGACAGAGCAGCAGGCAGGACTGCAACCCTGCAGGGGGGAGGCAGCAGGCAGGGGGGATTCAGAAGAACAGGGTGGGCAGAGCGTGACCCATGGTGCGGGACAGAGGTGGCGAGAAAAATAGTGGGACAGAGCAGATCCAGGGGGGCGTCGGGGCGGCCTGGAACAGGTCCCGCGGGTGAAGGTGGTCCAGGAATGGGCTGGCAGGATCAAGGACGGAACTGGGAAGGGAACTGAAGGGTGCATTTGAAGCGGGATAGGGCCAGGAGGTCATAAGTATCAGACAGATCAGTGGCGGACAAAGGCCACGAAGCCGCGGCAACGGCGATTCAAGACCAGAAGCGAGTCAAAGTGAGAGTCTCCGTCAAATGCACTGGCACCGCCAAGATACAGAATGGCAAGTTTCAGCACACTGGCTTGAACCCTTACCTCTCCAGTGGCGCCATCACGCTAATCACTGAGACGTACCAAACCCACCACTGTTTTTGTCCTTGTGAAAGTCAAACGCCACGGATTTTGCGGTTTATGTTCAGCCCGGGGTATCGTGGTGCTCGTCAGTAGAGACGTTTCGATGCAACACGTCCGCGCGAGCCTTTTTTCACGCCGGAACCCATGTTGCCACGTGTTCCATTTCCCTGGCTGTTTCACAAGAAAAGTAACCAACAATATTGATATTTTTTGTGCCAAGTCAAAGACTAAGTCCTTGTGCAAAGATATGCTGGATTGTAGGAAATATCTTTATGTTGAACATAATGAAATGTCACTTTTAAAAAGAGTATCCCCATGTTTTTTGGGACGTTTTTTTGGCACAGAAAATGGGGCTGGGCGTGTGTTTATCCCATCGCAAATGGTGGGACGTATTGCATCGAAACCTCTCTAGTGAACACCACGGAGGCCCGTCCGATACGCAGCGTCGCCGGTGCTGTTTGCCTCCCACTCCAGGCCCCGTTCTCTCTCCGATCCCGCGCTACGGCTCACGTGGGAAATCACGAGACTCGCCCCGGGGCGGGCGCTTCCGGTGTAGATCACCGCCACTTCCTGTTTGCGCTCGGTACGCTGACTCGAGGCCGGGTTCACGCTGAATACGCCACGCGTCGCCTTCCGGGGCAAGTCTCAAAAGCACTGAAAAAAGAACAAAACTTGAACAAAAGTTCATCAAAAGGAGATCACGCCGTGTGTGATGGAATTTTTTTCTGATGTCTCTGCCTCTCCCGCACCTCCTGAATGGCAAGACGCACTTTATCATGTTTCGTGTTCTCAGTCTAAGCTTGTCCAGTTCTAAATTTCGGCTCTTTGGGTGCACCCCTCAGGTGGTCAGGTGTGGTCCGGGTGCAACCCTGCTGTCATAGCCAAAGGCTGCACCTGCACAGCTGAGGGTTGCACCTGCACAGCTGAGGGTTGCACCTGAACAGCTGAGGGTTGCACCTGAACAGCTGAGGGTTGCACCTGAAGGAGCCGAGATTCAAACCTGTGCTGAGAACATGTTGATGGCACACAATGCTCGCGGCTCTTGAGTTCCCTTCACAATGTGAATGTTTGCCAACAACACAGCAGTTTTGCAGTTGGAATCGGCTGGGGACAGACGCAGGCAACTTCCGGAATATATCCTGTGTATTCAGCAACGCACGTGCCTCACATCGGCCTGTTTCATTATAAATGAGCTTCTGTCTCACCCAAAAACTTCACAGAGGACATTTACTTTTCAATACATCTTTTTGTCCGTCCTGCGCAGAAACATCTCTGGCTGTTGTTGTTCTGCGCTGAATCCATGGATTCCTGCGTCCAAACGGAACAGGCCCCAAGACCCAGGACCCAAATTCCACAAGACAACAAAGGCGATCTCCAGGCGAATTCAGGTGTCAGGACATCAACGGCGCTCTATCTAGTCTTTGGCCGCAGCTCTGCATGCTCCCTGGATCTCTCAGACTGGCGCAGGACAGGATGAAGGATGAAGCCTCATTGCTGTCCGCGGCAGAAAGACTCGGGGCGAGACGCCGCCCTGATTGGCCTGGTCCCCGGGTCGTTCTCATCTCTCTCCCAGCAGGGGGCCCCACTGTGAGGACAGGTGCGCGGGACACGTGACTCGACCGGAGACGCGAGCCGGGTCTTGGTGGCGGGAAAGTTCACCAGAGGCGCACGTGACGCGCACGTGACGCCCGCGGTGAGTGATCTCATTTGGGCGCCAGGTTGAACTGAGGTCGGACAGTGAGAGCGATGTGTCACTGAACCTGTGTTGTGCGAAGTCCCTTTAGGGCGAAGCACCATGTGGTATGGCAGTCCATGGCCAGGTGGAGGCACTGTCCCCGGCCCCCTCCCCGCCCCCACCCCCCCTCCCCAACCCCCGCCCCCGCCCCTCACCTCCCTCCCCCCTCCTGGACCCCCCCTGCAGAGAAGACAAGGAGGACAAGGAAG
>JAAUXT010136656.1_pt1 | contig 27946 bp, 22 predicted proteins | sample 7278171 | NCBI WGS metagenome assembly JAAUXT01 (sample SAMN14350112, study PRJNA611818) | marine sediment metagenome | isolation source: surface marine sediment (1.8m) | place: French Polynesia: Moorea | collected 2018-08
AGCTTGTGACACCATAGAGGAAGGGAGCCTAAACCACTGAGCTCCAACTCATACTCTACAATAAACTATACTACAACATCACTACTGGGGCTTCACTCATATATACAACACTTTTCAAAGAGGAGATTTTCTAATTAATTTTCTGTCAATGGTGGCCTGGCAACCCTGAGTCACAGAGCAGATTGTTTCTCACGGGTCGTCCCTAAATTTATTACGACCCAATTTGGAAATCATGTTTTTGGTTTCGGTTTCGAACTCGTACACTGTGATTATCCATTCATGAACCAATTTCACTTCGCAGGCGGCGTCCAAATTGTTTTGTCCTGAACGAACAAGAACACATTGTTCCATTCTTTTTCACAAAAGAGAGCAAACGAAAGCCACCGGATTGACGGACTTCTGAAGTGGGCGATTTGCACGAGCGACGCCCAGGTTCTCACGTCTTCTGGCCCTGATGTGGTGGCCTGTTTCAGGACGTCAAACTACGACGCACTCGCAGTTCCGTGCGGATTCTGTCTTCATCACTTCAGGATTGGTCTTGGATCTCCGAGTACAGTCGCACTCTGTCGGTAAAGAACTCAAACTCAGTGAACGTTGTGAATTGTCTTGTTTGCACACATTATTTCGGAACAACCTTCTTGTCAGATTGGACTTCTTTGAGGTAGATTCTAAAACCAAGGGTTTGATCAAGATGTAACCGCTGATTGCTGTCGGACCATAATTTTCGCTATGCATAGCTGAATTCTGCAAAACTTATGAACTCTGTCGTCTTTTCCATTCTCATGCTGACCTCGTAGCAAGTGAGAATGAGTTCTTTCAACCCTTTGAATTCACACAGCGTATCACCTCTTTCTGACAGATCCAAAATCTAGAACGCAAACAAAACAGGTAAATATGAAAAGGCGTGCTACTTTTGGTAATCATGAGCAAATAGCTGGTTGGGCTTTGCGAAGGAAGACCCGCAAGCACCACATCGACAAAGTCCTTGGTGGCACTGTGGCTTCGTCGGTTTCAACTGACAGAACATCTGCGACATCATCTGCGGAGGTGAGTTGTTCCTCGCAGTCCCGCAGCTCAGGCTCGAATCCTTTTCTTCGCAGTTCAAGAATGGCTGGGTTCTGAGCATTTCTTTTGCAAACAGCGGTTCAATGCGATGATCCGAAGACAAAGGAGAAAACGGATGTTCGGTCAGAATAATTGGGTTCTTTGCCTCGATGCCCGCGCGAACTTCATTGCGAACAAAACCGCATGCTGAAAACAACTTTGGGCAAATGGTACAACCGAGGTGCTGGGTTCCTGCAGCGTGCATCGTGGCGCGCGAAGCTTTTTAGTCTGGGCCAGGGGTTCCGGCGGGGCTCCAACTCTGGGAAGGGTAAGGTTGTTCCCGCAGCGCTGCAGGTTCCAGGGCTGGTCCCGCTCTCTGTGTCCTGACATCTGGGTCACCCTCCTTGAGGAGAAATGGGAAGACCAGCTTGCAGCACCCTAAACACGCCAGGTTTCAGAGAGCCCCATTTTCGTGGAAGAGAACGAGTGCAGTCCTGATCGACAGCAAAGAGACATCAAACATTTTGTTGTGCAGATTGCAGAGCCGCGTGTTGTTGTTTATATTTTCCAAGTATCTCGTAAGATCAGGCAGGAGTGTTGAAACTCTTGGAGTCAAAGTGCGCTGCAAGGCGCTCTTACGAGGAAGAGACGCAACTGATTCCCTCAAACGCTCGGACAGAGGTCACACTGACCGGGCAAAACGAGCTCACGTCAACAAAACACCCCTCCCACAATGCACACCATCAAGCAGGAATGGAAAAACTGCAGCAGGGAAGACAAACGAAAAGAGCAACAGGGAAAAGAGCAACAGACGCACTGCAAAAACTTCAGGTGAGCGTGTTCCCCAACAGATGCGCACAACAGGTCTGTGTGGCAGAAACCAGAATGTGTCACAGAGGAAGCAATATTTTTTGAAAGGAAGAACAACGAAGGTGGCGCACCGTTTCCGCGTGGCGTGAGACGGAACCTGCAAATTACATTCCAACAATCAGAAAACACAATTTTTTGACAGAGGCTGCTCTTTGCGCGCACACCTTGGAGTGTGTACGAGCCCTCGAGTGGAGTACATGTTTTCTTGCGTCTATCTTCACTTCGTCGGCTATACAGAGTGCAAATTGCACGTTGCATTCAAGACGAAGTCGCACATAAATGCACGGATACTCGTCTTTTCAATCGTTACCAAAGTTCCTCCAAAGTCATCACGTGAACACAACTTGCTTTTCAAGGGTCACATGTATATTTGCGGAGCTTTGTGGATGGACCTGACTCTTTCATTGGACGTACACCTCAAATGATGGAGTAGCAGATTCAAGAATTGTGTGTCACCTCAGTTCAACAAGGAGCGTTCAAAACGCAGACATCACAGTTGTGTTGGGTGCTTGCTTGAGCACTGCAAACAACTCGCATCGTGTGGCTTCTTCTGCGATGCAACCACCCTTTGGCGGTTTTACTGCACGTTGATTTGGGCCAGAGGTGAACTGTGTTGAACTCAGAGTCATCTGCAGGGAGACTTTATGTTCTGGAACGGATAAATGAGCTCTTACTTTGCATTTAAAAGTCTTGAAATGTTTGCTGAATCGCACACAAACCAGCCGCAAGACCTGTGTCTGCTCCCCAGGTTGGCTCATGAAAGTGAACTCTTGATCTCGGGAAGGAACATGAACGTGTATCTCCGACCGCGAGATTAGAACCGCTCAGACGCAGATGTTGAGTTCAGCAACCAACAAATTGTTCGTCTGAACATTGCACTGTGAGCCGCTGTTTTGAATGCGTGCAAAAAAACGCTGGTTACACAACCCAATGGTCGGAGCGTTGGCTTGGCTTGCAGTATTCTTGAGAGTGCACGATGCCTGAACCGAGACCTTTTGGTTTGGGGATCAAATGAGTCGCTTCAGACATGCGCCTTCAACACGACCTCAGCTTTCAGTGCACTTTTGGTCTTCCACACGCAGTCAGAGCTCATGCAATGCACAGACAGGGTTGAGTGGTGTAATTTTGATGCAGTTGGGGTGAAGTGCTCCACTCTGAAGCTGCTCAAGCGTTCACAACCAGCACACTGTGCAGTTGAAATTTGCCATCAAGACACAAGTTTGACAGTGTAAACGAGTACTGCAATCAACCAATCGCACGTTGCACTCAGAACTCACCCGAACACTGACCGCTTGGCATCCGTCAGAACTGGAGCCGCTTTGCAAATTGGATGATAAACTCTAGTCACGCAAAAGAGAAGCGGATTCGTCTTTTGTTTTGTTTTACGGACTTGTTGCTGTTACTCATGCTCACCTGATGATGAGCGACTGATAACCTGGTAACATTTGCATTAACACGAGCTGTGTTCAGCCTGTCACGTTGGCTGTGTACAGCACTCTTTGTCTGGCTCAGCTTCCTCTCACAAGACATGTTCATCCAGAGACTCATAGATCTCAGCTGATACACCAGAAGTTCAGGAAAATAAGTTTTGTGAGAAAGACAGTCATGAACGTGTCATTGTACATTGGTACGGATAACAACGTGAACCTCATGATGGAGCTTTTCGAGGCCTCGGCCAGAATACTGGCAGGTGAGTAAACGCACCCGCTTCACTCAGCGTCGGTTCTGTTCGTTGCGTTCTCGAGAACGAAGCCACAGGTGGATCGACGTCCGTTTTGATGTTGATTAACGGACACAAACGAAGGGTTCACCCCCAAAAGCAGATACATGCACCTCAGGGGATCCCCCCCCCCTTCCCGCACCTTTTTGCTTTCTGCGGCAAGAACCCCTGTCAGTGTTGACACGCGCCTCGGGGTGAGTCCATCACCACTCAGGCCTGCATGGATAACAACGGACGCACAGCAGCAAGAACCAGTGCATTCCTCCACCAAACCTGACGCAAAGCCGAGATTGGCACAATGGAACAAACTTTCAAGGCTTGAATAAGAAATCTTGCAGTTAGATTTTCACAGACTTTTCCAATTTTTCGAAATGCCGGAAGGTTTCACGTTTGGAGCGACAGTCCATTCGAACACTGCATGCAGAGTCCAACCCTGTGCCCGATACACGCAATTTGCGCACAAACGAGATTCTATACTGTTGCGTGAGTTTACGCGCCCTGCAATGACACCGGCAGATTCTTGGTCACCAGTACTCTGATGTCATCTGCACAAACTCATCATCGAGCAACATGAAACACTGCGCTCTTCGGTGCGTGCGAACAGTGCATTTCAACAATACTCGCACGTAGGCATGCGGGCTCACTGTTTCAACTTGGGCAACCAGTGCAGGTTTTACCACACCGAACGACAAACTTCAAAAGACCCGCGCACACTGCACCAGTGCAGAGATCCTCACATAAAATACGGAAAGCCCAGAACAGATTCGAATGAAAAGCTCCCCGTTTTCATTGCAGAGAAGCTGGAGGACATGAGCTCGATCCGCGTACCCGACTCGTTTCCCGAAAAGGAAAAACTACGGGCCTATGTCAGCAAGATCCAAATCATCAAGGCCTACGTAAGTGCACGCTTTTCTTGTCACCAACATGGGATGCAGAAAAAAACAACTCTCGCACAATAGATTCTGTCTTGTCGATTGCAATTCTCTGACGAGAGAGCTTCAGATGTTCCCAGGACTTGGAGTCCTTTGTTCTCCGGTTTGCCCACCGTCCCACTTCACATTCCTGTTTCACTTTGCTCCTTGTTCCGCAGGGGATCCTGGGGGAGCGCAAGGTGAACGAACACCGCGTGTTCATCCTGAGGAAGCTCTTCCAGCTCTACTTTGGTCCGGAAGCCATCGACGATGGGGTGGCGGACAACTCCACGAACCAGCCGACTCCGCCTCAAGATGAGCAACCAGCAGACGACAACAGTGGATACCAGGTACCCGACGACACGCACTGCCAAACGGTGTTTCTGACCTCTGCACGTGTGCAAAATCACATACACTCACAAACACCACAACCACACACACACACAAACGCACACCACCCATCAGCTCAACGACGTGGTTCTCCAGGCCTCGTACGCCGTGATGGAGGACGTCGGGGTGAAGGTGTACCGACCGCGGGTGACGACCGGCTCGCTGCTGCCGTGCCTGGTCTACTTCCACGGGGGCGGCTGGACCCTCGGCAGCGCAGGTCCGTCAAAGTGCGCTGGAAACCCTCAACCTCTTTCTCAGCAATCTCCTTTTTGGTGTCAATAAATGTTGGTACCAAGCTTCAACGTGACCACAAGACCTTGCACTTTCAGATGACATGGAAGAATTGACCATGAACCTTGCGAAGGGCGCGCAAATCATCGTCGTTTCCGTCAAGTAAGTCTCCACCATACATTGAGTCTGAATCTCAGAATCAGCGCGTTGACGAGTGCGCGCCACAATAGAAGTTTTGTGCTTCATTGCAAGTTACCGCATGGCGCCGGAGCACCTGTTCCCGGCGGCGGTGGAGGACTGTGTGCGCGTCGCGCGCTACGTGCTCAGCGACGGAGAGAAGCACGGCATCGACCGGAACAAGTGCGCCGTCGCAGGTACAGCGTTGCTGCAGCAAGACACGTTCTTTTGGGACGTTGGTGTCAAACATGTTTCGTAGACGGAGATTTGTACCACACTGGGTGACTGTCCTCTCGTCGGTTCCAGGAGACAGCGCAGGAGGGAACCTGGCGGCCGTCACCGCTCAGACCCTGCGTGGGGACCAAACTCTTCCTCGTTTACGCGCCCAGGTGTTGCTGTACCCGGTCCTGCAGGGTGTTGACTTCAACCTTCCATCTTATCGCGCAAACCACGACGATCCGTACCTCGACCGAGCCTGGATGGTGTCATTCTGGCTTTGGTACATTCAGGTACAACCTTTCCTGTTCCTCAAGCTGAGGCTAAACAACTCCAGATGCAAAATGATATCATCCAACGATGAGAATTGCTATTCCAAACTCCTTTCCACCATGTCCAGGGTCTGGCGCGCGCCGACGTGCCCAGATGCATCGGACACCAGCACCTGACGCCGGCCGACACAGAGTTCATCTCGAGGCGCTTCGACTACTCGTCCCTCGGCTCAGATCAAATCCAGCTCAACGCACGCAGCATTCCACAGCACCTGCAGGACCCCGACACCAAGCCCAACCTGCGGCAGCGCGTCATCAACAAACTGATGGACCCGCGCGCGTCGCCGCTGCTCACAGAGGACCTCACCGGTCTCCCCGACGCCTACGTGGTCACGTGCACACAGGACGTGCTGCACGACGAGGGCGTGCTCTACGTGAATCGCCTGCGCAAAGCCGGCGTCAAAGTTCACCACGAGGACTATGAAGCTCTGCACGCCATCTTTGATTTCCAAGACCTGAAGTTCGTTCAGGAAGCCATGGCGTCGATGATCGCCTATTTGCGCACAGCTCTGCACTGATTGTTGTTCGCACGCTCTGTACTGCTCACGCTTCCACGGCTGGTGATGGTTCTACCCTTGCTCTTTGCTTGACACAACCCGCTTCAGGCGAACCTGACGCACGGGCACCAGTTGTGCCTTTTTCTCAACACACAGAGTTCACGAGCTTTGGTTGTCGCAGCTTCAGCTCATCTGCACCTGTGCGAACTACTGCACGCTGTCGGTAGGATCACTCGTTTTGAGACACGACATGACGCATTTATCACATTTATTCACATGAATTTGTAGAGAATAAATTTTCTGTCATCTGTTTGCTGCCTGGTCTCTCACTGCCCGTGGATACAGAAGACGAGAGCTCCAAGCAGGTATCTTGTCGGTTTTTGTCACTCGTTGACAGCATTTATCAAAATACGAATGACAATAATTTTCAGGCGAACGTTTGAACATCTGTCAAACCCAAACGAGGATGATGGCTCAAGTACTGACCGTGTTCCGAGGTCGGTTCCAAGCTTCTCTCAGCCTCCTGTGCCATCAGCAAACGCACGTTTCGAAACCATGTTCACCACCACAGGCAGAACGGGAAAAACTCTCCCAGCACCAGATCTACACAGCCACGTTTGCCTTTCGCAAAGTCAGGTAGCCAGTGGCAATGTCGGACTTCAGAGTGCGAATGCGTCGAAACTCCTCCGTCGTCGCGTAACGTATCTTTGAGTGCGGGTCTGTGTATTTGGCCTGAAAACGAACGGACAAAAGTTTGAGCAACCTAAAAGAAGCAAGGGACAGACAACATTCTGCATCAACACAACTGAACGGGTCCTCAATGTCATCACAAGGTGTTGAGATTGTCGGTGCAGGGTGCGGATCTACTCACAGGCAAGCCAGTAATGTCTGAATATTTCTTGGCAGGAAAGAAGGAAGGTGGAGCGTCCAGGCTGCCGTCTGCAAGTTCAGTGGAAAAAGAAGAAATCGAAGCCCATGCTTGCAACAAACAAAATTTTCGGCATTGGTGTTCGGTGTTTGTGCTCCCTGACACCATTTCTCATCAAATTTGAACGCATCCACAACTGACCAACAGCTATTGCAGTACAACTCACAGGTTACATCGTCAGGTTTCCATGGCATCGATCGCTCTGTGGTCACGATCTGCTTGAGGTTCTTCCAGACGCGCACACGCTTCCCGCCCGAAGCTCCTTTTGTCGAGTGCTGTCAAAAGAAAATTGAATGCGACTGCGCGCCGACGTTCAAAATTTCTTTGATGGACCAGTCATGTTTTCACAAGTGCATGCGCGTTTTGCAAGTGGAAAATGTGAAACAGGAAATTCAACACCAATCCCCAGTTCAAGAAGCAATGAGAGCGTCCGGACAGTCACACAGATTCGCCCAGCAAGTTTGCGCACAGATATTCCCACCCCAAACCAAGAACACACGATGGAAGGTGCTTTTCTGCAGTTCACAGAAATTACGTACAAATAGAAACACCAACCACAAAATTTGGGTCCTTGAAGATGGGACAGACTTTGGCTGGAGGCGTGTCCTGGCTTTCGGTGGGTACAGGGCTGGACGTGCCCGAGTTGGGCGCACTGTCCGAGTACACCGGCGCGAGCGGTGGCAGCGCAGCAAGAGCTGCAGTGGGCTCAGCTGCAACAGAAAACACCAATTGCGCCATTTTCAGGAGGAAAGGCACCGATAAGCACACGTTTTTCCCAGAAAAGCCAACCACTTCGTTCACGTTTTAAATTTAGTTTGATTTGTGGAATTGGAACTTTTCCGCACACTCAGCACCAACACGTTGCATTACACAGAAGCAAAAGGGACGATTCTCACCGCTGAGCCTGGCTGCGAGGGCAGCGGTGGTTGAGGAGAGGGAGGTGCGCACGGCGCCGGGTGGCGCCGTCGGTTTGACTGCACTGAGCACCACGGGCAGTGGCGTCACCGGCTTCGCTCCTGCGAGGAGGATCGTCCGCGTGGCCGGCGTCAGAACTCTGAGCAAGAAAACAATTCACCTTGTGCACTCAAGACCTTGCCCAGGGCAAACGCTTTCTCATTTGACAACCGCAAAAAGCCAACATCAAAACAGTCAATCCGACCGAACAGAAAAAACCGAACGAAATTGACTTTTTTGAGGGGTGATTCTCCCTGGAACCCACCTGACTCCTGGAGTGGCGGTTTTGGGCGATGTGGTCGAGCGATCCTCAGCCAAAGTGACCACGGTTGTTTTTTCTGGCGACACACCAGCGGCTGGAGGCTAAAAGGCAAGCACGATACAACACACAATAGATCTGCTTCCACAAAGGGTTATCAGGAGGAACTTCAGACACAGCAAACTTTCAGAGAAAACACAAAACTTTCGATAAATCGATATCCTTTAAACACGAGTGACACAACTCAATGTTGGCGAGAATTTCACAAAAAATCTGGAAAATTACGCAAGTGTCCCAAAGACCCCATCGGGCGATAATAGGTAATCATATTCTCGATTGATTTTCCAATCTGATAACTGCATTTGTGCCAAGAAGCTAATCGATGTCATTTGGCTACTCACTTTCTGCTCCTTCTTTTTCTTATTTACAAGCAGCACTGGGCTGTCAGCATAGCGTTTTGGAGGTCTTTTCTCTCGTTTCGGTGTCGACATCTTGGAACGCTCTTCTCCCACTGAAAATCGCGGGTGGTGCGCGAGTAGCGGGAAATGCGAAAACGCCGAGGATTTCCCCCGATCGTTGCGGGGTCGATCGCCCGAAAATTGTGTGCCGCCGACATCACAAGTGACAACACACATACGGACGCAATTTCCATGCGAAAAACAGTCAGTTTCTTGTTGGAGTGGGGAAGCTGGGCATTCTCAGTCTGAGTTCTCTCCCATACCTGGCTCTTCGGGTGCGACCCTCTGGTTCTTTGTTTGCGACTCTGGCTCTTCTGATGCAGCGCTATATCCAGGCACCAAAACATTTCAGCTTATCAAGAAAGAGGAGGAGGAGGAAGAGATTCTTGATTTGTATTTTGGGGGTTCCCATCTTGTCCAATTGGTTTTTTGATCATTGTTCCCTTTTTCAATGAGTGGCCCTTGAAGGGCCTTGGAAGGTCACACCCAAAGAGCCAGAGGGTCACACCTGGAGAGCCAGAGGGTTGCAGCCTCGAAGCCATGGACTCTGAACTGAACTGGGACTACGAAATGGTTGAAACACCTCTCTGGAAGCCCCCAAAATACTTTTCAGCATAGCGCAGTCAAGCTTGTCTCAATCAAGGTTGTTGCTATCGGGAGAGCTGGCTTTCCCTGGGATCCAGCAGGGACCACCTGAGCTCCTTGAAGCAGGCATTGTGTTGCTCGTAACACGTGGTACGGATTACTTTTTGGGAAGAATGATTGACTGCATAAAGTGGGAGAAAGGCCAAAAATGTCCCACCTGTTGACATCAAGTTCACTTCAACAAATCTGAAATTCATGCACCCCGATACACGAACTCGAGAACGAGTGTGTGGCAAGGGGAAGTCGGGTGGACACACCTTTCACTCGAACTGGACACTGAACGGACCCAGGCAGTTTTGGGAGTCATGCAGATGGTGTGTTTTCGGTGGGCACTCAAACGCGTACACTTAAGGAAGCAGTCTTTGGCGTAGATCTATTTGTTGGATCTAAATGCACTTGTTCATGAGTTAAGAAAACGTGCAGAACCCTGAAGACACATTCTGCATTCAAAATAAATCGTTCTCTCCAGGTGAACGTTGTCATTTGCAGTCATGCCTTCAAAAAATTGCAGTCTTCAAGATCGTCCTTATCGTTTTGACTTGGAGTGGCGGCAAACTTCAAAGGCTTCTCACCTGGCACGGTGCCGCCTTCCACTCGACTGATCAAGTGGCCGAAGCCGACGCGGTGCAGCGAGCATCTCGCAGCTACAAATGGACGGAGCGCTCTCTCGTACTTCCATACGCGCACGAGTCTGCGACCAGCTCAGCTGCTGCAGGGTAGGAGTCTTGGTCTGCTGTGACACTGGATGCGAAGACAGCAAAGGAGAAAATCAAACAGCAAGTTGCATTACTGCTCTGAATTGTTTTGCGTTTCAACAACAACTGTTTGCAAACAATTTCCGGATGCTGCTAAATTTGTTATTGGAAAGAAAAATCTGAACTTTCTTTGGGAGAAAAGAAGAACAATTTGCCAAGGCAAAGAAGAAAGATTGCACGTGCGGGGCTTGCACATCCAACAAAGAATTTCAACACGAAAGCGGGGCGGAAAGTTTGTGCTCTTCAGCCGAGGATTGCCTCGAGTTTTGTTTTCTGCTTTATCTGCACAAACGTTTGTGTGGTGAACGATTGCCAGTGATAATAGAAAAATACACAATCAATAATTGAGTGGAAAGAACAAAAATCGTTCGGACCACAAAAATGTGACATTCTTCAAGCTGGAACAAGTGTGTGGTCAACGACTCCCGGGTTTGAGATCTATTCACTCATCAGGAACATGAAAACCGCAAAAACTTTCTGCGCTCGGGTCAACCGAACTTGGATCGTACAAATCACAGGGACACGCAGCACACCCAGGATCATTTTCCTGCTGGTGTTCTTGCAGTCCCTCTCGAGCCCTCTCGGTTTGGTGCAGAATTCTGGACATAGACATGCGGCGGAAAGAACCTCGGGTCGCAATCATGAAGTTGGGGCAGATGACGTTGGGAGAATCAGTTACGTAATCGACGTGGAGAACGCAGGCGGTGAGACTTACCACCTGCAAACCAACCACAATTCTGTTGAAGACACTAACAATCGAAACAGGGTCGTTGTTGAGGACTCTCCACCACCCAACCCGCAAGAACTTCGTTGGGCGGAGGCAGCCTATCAGTGGGTGTCCTCCCTGGACTGCAAGGACGTGTTTCTCACCACTGAGCGCGAGTGTCGTGCGTTGATGCGCCAGCAGCGCAGCGCCGTGGCGGTGCACATCGCGGCGCCGTCCCCGCGGGGCCGCCTCCACGCCGTGCTGCCGGACGGCGGGCTGGGGCGCTCCGGAGCGCACGACGCCGTGCTCGTGCTGGACCCGTACCCCGCTGCCGAGTACGGACACCTCGTCCTCGTCTTCTTCGTGGATTTGCACGTGACGGAGAACAAATGCCAAGCCAAACAAGGAATTTTTCTGGGTGAGTGAGTGAGCCTGCTTCTCTTTTGTTTCATCACGAAAGTTGCGCAGCCGAAAAATCTGAATGGAGTGTCCTTTTTATGTGCTTTGCTCCCTGCACTGCAATTTCTGGGAAGTTGTGCACGGTTGCGAGAAGAGGTCACTCTTGTCATTGCACAGTTTTTGAGTTTTTCGTCCGCAGAAGAGTTCTCCTCAAACAGAGGCGTTGCTGACTGTTTGCGCGCAAAAAAAAGGCCAGTGGGTGTTCACTTATCAGAGACAACGCTTGGGTCTCGCGATGGAAACACAAAAATCAAACTGATGATACCATATCACTTTTCAAGAGCCTAGCTGCACAGACACATCACGCAAAATTTCCAGTGGGCTTGGGTGCACAACATTCAATCGTGTTTGGTTTGTCATTTTTGAGATAATGACCAGATCAAGATATGAATGAATCAGTGGGAACCTGAAACAACGGAAAACCCATTTTGCAGACTTCCTACGTCTTTGTTTTTCAACAGTTCGAAGCGAAGAAGCACTTGTCGCACGAGTACCAACCCTTGCTTTCACAAGACACAACTACTCGTACAATCTGAATCGGACACACGCATGTGCAGAAAATGTCATTTATTTTCGCGAACAATTCAACCTGAGAAACCACGGCAGAAAATGGTTTCTTCCTTCAGGGCCTTTTGTCCCCGTGCAAAAGACTGAGAATGCGCATGTAGATCCACATGATGGTCAGTTTGTCTCTCTTCAAATGAGGAAGACGAAGTCCGTCACAGAAGGGCTGTGGTTGCGGCGACCGCGGCTTTCCTACCACAGAATTGGAATTGCTGCTTTTTTCCCGCACGATTTTTGATGGGGCACCGAGCACTTTGCTGTCGATACTTGCCCGCTTCTTGAAGTACCAGTCATTGCGATCACAACTGCCATCATTCATGTCTGGCGTGAATGATCACAGATGATTGGTCAACAATGACCTCACATATTTTCTGGGCAACCGTTGTACGTTTTACACGCAAATCTTTTCAAGACTGAAAGTGCAATTTGTTCAAAAACTGTCCCCTTGGGTCAGACCTGACTTTACAGTGTGCAGAGTTGTCCCTTTTGAGTTCGTAGCGAAAGGAGTGGCAATTCAGGCTGCATGGCTTGGTGCTCTTCAGGGGGAAAACAACATGAATTGACAATTCGTGAGCACCTGTCATGTGTCGATCCCTTTTGAAAGTTTGTCAATTTGTCCGCACTTGGCCTTGTATGGAGCTGTACAAACTGCAGCCTCATCAATATTAGAGGTTCCGGGTTCTGTTTACTTGCACCACACAGACCAGGAAGTGACAAATACGACAAATCAATTTCGCTTTGGGAACTAGACTTTCAAATTTGTTGTGATCTGTTTGGAACAGTGGGTTCACCTTGTCGAAATGGAAAGTACACTTTCCGCAAGCTGCACTGTCATGGCAGTGCAAGTACAGCCAAGTGAGCTTGTCGTGGGAACAAATCTTGATACCAAAACAATGCCGTGCACAGCAAGCACCCGGCGCATGCCCGCTTGTGCCTTTTGCATATTTTTCTGAGTTCCACATCAATTCCTTCCCCCCCCCCCCCATTTGGATACTTGGTCCCCTGACCGTCAGCTTGGTCGGTGATCCTGTCCTCCAGGATCAGCTGAACCCTCCCATGGTTGGTCGAACTCCTCGACTTTGGTTGGCAAAGCCCGTCGGCTTTACCTTCCACTCGGTCAGCTGCTACCCCATCATCGTTATTCAGCCTGCCCTCTTCCTGCATGTGGTTCCCAGCCTGCCCTTGATCGGCTGAATCAACTCCTCAGGAAGATTGGTTGGACATTTTTAGTTGCAACGCATGTAGAGCTCGGCAAAGGTGAGCCGTACTCTGAGGAAGCGGTGAATGTGGCTTGGTCCAGACGAAAAGAGATTGAATGGCAACGGCAAATGCGACACTGGTTCTGCACGTGAAAGCTGGAAGAAATACCAAAACAGATATGTCTGAATCTCGCTCCAATCTGACTTCAATGCGTCGCACAATTCACAAGCACCAAGCCTTTTGGATAAACTTCTGTCGGCCTCTGTGATCTTTCCCAATTCAAAAATCCGTTGATCCCTTCTCAAAAGAATCACTTTGCAGAGCACACAAACAAGAGATATTCTCCGAACTGTTCAAGTCAAAAGGGATTCTCTTCCTTTTTTCAAAGTTGTGCGTCGCTTGTTTGGCAAAACAGCACGGAAAAATGTGTCCAGAGAAGAGACGTCTGCACAGGGTCGAGAACAAAGGCGGCTTTGCAATTGGATCTCTGTCTTTTAGCAAGATCAAAGGCAACGCCGACAATTATTCACAGGTCAGAGAATAATGGGCAAATATGACAAGCACGGCGCATGTGGCAGTCAGAGTCTCAGCATCTTGTGACACCTCGAGAAGAATGTCATTTGACGTGAGATGTGAGCAGACCTGACCCTGCTGAACCATTCCACACACCTCCACGGCTCACCCGAGCAGACGTGAGGGTCTCTCTCCTTCCGACATCTCGTCCACGAAACGTGTTTTGTTTCGCAGATCTGTCTTCAGTTTTGAGAAAATAGCGACGGGACTTTTTCCGTCTCACCGAGAGTCTGAGGAAGCCACTCGGAAATCCCAACCCAATTAGGAAACCTGCAAATTGCAGGTAGAATTTTCAGGGATTACACTGCGAAATTGCCAAGGGAGTCTGAGATTGGCGTTTGTCGTGACAAGTTTTATGGCAGCTTGAAGCAAGAACCTAACAAGAAGAAGAACTTTTTCTCAGAGTTCTTGAATCAGAAGCCATAAAGCTTCTTATACCAGGTTAGAAACTGGAAAACCCGGATCAAGAACGTCATCTCTTCACCTTTCTGTGGATGTCAAGCGCAGAAACCTCTGTCCAGTTTCCCAGTGTCATTTGGTGCAAACTTCGCTGTCCCAGGTGAAACATAAAATGCTGCGAACTCTCTAGCTGGGACGTGAACGAAACGGTTCTTTGATTTCGGGATTGTTCCCAGGTTGCTCTGTACTTAAGCTGGGCAACGTATGAGAGCCGAGGAGATCCATTCGGTCGTTGTCCACTCCAGCCGCGGACAACCCTCGTGCAGTCGGCATTTGTTTGCGCAACATGAGGAGCCAAGAGGGGACTGGTGCGGAGTGAAAACTGTCCTCGGAAAGAGTGACAGCGCGGATCATGGTTCATCTGACTTCAAAAGAAACCGACGATTAGCGTTGGCTATTTTGTTGTTTGCGTGACAAAAAAGCCAGAAGAATCTTACAAAAGGAAAACGCTGCCCCTCTGAAGCTTGTCAAGCGATTGCTGTGTACTTCAGTCTTTCTGCTGAAGACGGATATTCTGTGTGCTGTCGTTCCACCACTTTGCCAAACCGATCCACACGGCAAATAGAGTCCACGAGGGCTTCATTTGCCGACCTCAACAAGACCGTGTTGCGGTGACTTGGCTGAACAATATTTTTTCTGCTCGATCAAAGGCGGTATTGGTCAATGCCATGTGCACTGCGTTTTGCCACAATTTACGCACACATCCTTTCCGAACAACAAAATGCATGAAAACTGTGTCCTTTAGTTTGCTGCATTCCCATGGGTCGTACTTCATGCAGTCCGAATAACATGAAGTGATTATTGAAGACATAATCTGCGGCAGATACGACAGTCATCTGTGGTTCGCCACAGGTTTACCCACTAATTCCCGGAACACTCCACAGGCCTGGCTTCGTCTACAAAGCACTTGAGCTGAATCTCGGAGAAACAAAATTCTTTTGCAATTTTCCGATTTGTAATTTGGTCTGAAAACAAACAAAGAACGTTTTGCACCGATTGTGTTTGTCTGCGGATCTAAATGCCTCAAGATCACAAGACGGCCGTGTTGCGGTGACTTGGCGGGGATCAGCCACGGCAAACTGTGGGATAATGAGAGACCAAAGCGGTTTCTTGCATGGCAAACACCCATGCAGGTACCGTTCAGTACACTTCAAACCAAACTTGGTGAACCCAAACCTCGGTGTACTCAGTTCACTGCACCAAATGTCCTTTCAACAGGGTATGGCAGCGTTTTCACTCACGGGCAGCACAATCCGAACCAGGAACTTGATGCAAACTTTTGGTATTCTTCGCCTGACGAGTTGGTCAGCTTCAGAGCACGCTTTCCCAATCACAAACAAAAGATAAAATCTGTTATTCGCCACCATCCCCTGACTTCGCTGATCAGGCAAGAGGTACCACTTCAGACTTGGTTTGAATTGTTGTCCACAACTTTCAGCCGCTCGCAGTTCATTGTGTTCTTGGGCAGCAAGAATCAGCGGTCACGCTGATGAGGGAAACATGTTCACCTGCAGCTGGGAACCTTCGTTCCTGCGGGAGGTTGAATGTTAAGTCAGAGTTTGTCTCTCTTGAACACGGTGCGCGAGGGCTTTGCGTGCAGGGCTGTCCTCAGTTCCTCCACACTCGGTGACACGATGCACTGAACAACCCCGTTCGCCCGTTTTTCGTGGCCACATTCTTCACAACCCTTTCACAAGCGAAAGAACTTTGCTTTTCCACTTCACAGCTGCAGCGCTGTGCGAGAAAAATAACATTTGGTGCCGACGTTTGTCAAGTTGATGGTGAAAAATGTGTACGCCATTCCCTTGCAAATCGTTCAGTTGTATTTCCACGGATGTTGCAAACACCGTGTTTTTCTCCCCAGCTTCACAACATAAAATACACGTCACTCATTCACGCACACCAGCGATCGCGCAATGAGCGCAGGAATACGTACGCCACCCAAATTCACGCACTTCGTCTGTTATTGCGCGACGCTCGTGCCACCAACGTGACCAGTGCAACTCATACAGCTTCAAGGACCTCAAAGAAACTTCAAATAAATGTACTTCCCCGGAACCAGGAACTTTCTGGGGACGTTTCGCTTTTCACAGTGCACCACAATTTTGACGACACGCGATGGAACGGTTTGGCGCGTGATCAAGTATGCGAGGGTGCGCTGAAGACCCGAGACCCGCGCCAATCGTTCGGCCGAGTCAATAGGCAGCGCCTCAGCGCCACATAAATATTGGAGCAAGTCCGTAAATAAACAAGTGCTAATAAAAGATGATGACTCACATCACTTGGATCAAGTCCATAACAAGTGTTTTCATAAAAGGCGCGTATGTATGATTTATTTCGACAGGCCGGCACCGGAATTTGAAAGTGCTCCAGCAAGAAAGCTTACACACATCCGATTGGCGTTCCTCCTCCACGGCCACAAGTTTGTTTTGCTTGACGGACATGTCCACAGAGAATCAGCAGGAAACATCTGATCACACCAAGCAAAACACCAGAGATCGTACTCGAGAGTCTCAACATCAGGGTCAACTTGAAATGGCCTCGCCCAAACTTTGCATTGAATAACAGTGAAGGAAATGGTCGAAGCAAGGGACAGAAAAACGACAATTTTCGTGTTCACTGACCTCGCATGAGTTTGCACTGTGTGAACTGGGGTTGTGGAGGTGAAGGGCGAAACAACAACAAGGCAACAGAAAACAAACAGGCGAACACGAAATCTCCTTTTTAGTCTCTTCAAAAATAATGGCAGAGCTTCCAAATATGCGCGGTATTTGTTTCTCTTCCAAATCCAATGCGGTGTTTCTTTTCAAACATCCCAACTCCGTCCCAAGTTCTTTGCACTTTGGTTCTAATCCAAAGAACAGAACAGTTTGAGAAATACTGACTCAGCGACTGGGGCGTCACCATGGCCAACTTCACCCAAGCAACCAAAAGGCTCAATGGAAAGAATTTTTCTTTTCTTGGTGCAGAATCCCAAAAGCGATCGTCAATGTCTCAAATTTTCTGTTTGCAGAACAGGCGTGTTTGACGCTGGCTTTGAAGCGGCGCTGCAAGAATGCGCTGGAACGCAGGGTGCGCCGTCGGCACTTCGCGCGGCGATGCGAGATCAACTTCCTGCCTCGGGTCTACATGGAGCCCGGCGCAGGCGAGACGGAGACAGCGCCGTCGCCGCGCCGAGAGAACCTGCTGCAGTGCCGCGGCGCGATTCCCGGGTTCGCGCCGTGCCCCGAGCTGCGCCCGCGCAACGAGACGGCGGCGGCGGCGCGGCGCTGCGACCCGCTGCAGGAGAACACGCAGCGCTGCGCCACCACACACCACACCGTCCACACGTCGTGCAGGGTCTTCGAGATCTGTGACCAGGTCAGCCTACAGCGACAAACTTGCCACCAAAATTCCAAACTCAGCTCAGTCTTTTCACAAATTCAATGAGACGATTGGTGCGCTCGGTGTTTCAGGCGGTGATTCTGTCCGGTGGGTGGGACGAGCGTTTGTCGCTGCCGCGCCACAGGGACAACGTGCACGACGTCTATCACCTGCTGCGGGAGCACGGCTTCAAACGCAACAACATCCACGTCTTTTTCGCCAACGGCGGGGATCCTATCAAAGGTGAGTCTCAGAACTTTGGAAACGTTTTACGAGATTTGAACCACTAAAAAGGACTCTGAACCTCATGTGGTTGTTTCGGACCAAAATCAAGGAATTCTCCAGTTGCGTACTCGGAAGAGCCTGAGGGAGACGATTCTTTCAGAGCCTTTCAACGGATCCTACCAGCCCAAATGTACAAGAACCTTCACAGTAAACATGCAAAAATGTCCAACAATCTCCTTTGAGACACTTCTCTTTGAAGTGAAAGAAATCACTTGCACTGGCCGCCACAACTGAATGAACTCTGAGAACAGGTCTGTAAATCAGAGCCTAAATTGGACTTCAGCGGTTTGTGTACAATTTATTGCGATTCAACTGAGAACTCCAAAAGTGTGTGGAATCAAAGGCCTGTTTTCAGAGCTATTTTCCCCGCAGACAATCTAAAATAACGTTTCAAAGTGTTACTGAATAGCAAATACCAAAACCCGACCCAGGCACCACATTGGGCATGGTGTTGAAAGTGTTCACCTTTCAACCTGCAATCTTCCAGCAAATTTACTTTTATTTTTCTTTTGTCCGTGGTGTATTTTACAATGCGCTCAGGTGCCTATCGCCTAATGATAATCGCAGATGTGGTTCCTTTGATCTGACCTTGGCTTCTTGTCATCTTGAAATCTATTTGAATTTTATTTTGTGGAGTCACCTGAACTCTGGTTCACCGAAACCACAGGAACATAGATCGGTCTGATGGCACGTCTGAGCTGAAGAGGCCAAGCAAAGATGGTGTTATTTCGAAATTTATCAAAAAGAGAACCTTGCAAAATTGCATAAATCTCAATTGTGCACAAAGCTATTGACATCCACAACCACTGTCTGTGGATTCAGGGTGAGGGCCAGTCCTCTGGACAGTGTAAACACCGGAGTGCAGAAAAACAAAAGCAATCGTGCAAAGTCAAAGCATCATCGTGAGAGTGCACAAAGTCGTATAGCTTCCGACCAGATTAAAGAGAATAGCTCTGTGAAGTGAAAACATCTATTTGCAGAAATGTACATCCATTAGCAAGAAGCGATGTGTGGTTGTCCTGCTAAGTATTACGAGAACGTGGTGGCTAATGAAGAGGCCCTTGGGCCTGGGCCAGGCGGCCGATGGCTGCGGGGCGCGGCACAAAGCGCGAGGCGGCGGCGCGAGGCGGCCGTATTGTGGAGCGGGTCAGCGAGGTTCCGCGCCGTGCGCAGCGTCCGGTACCGCATCCAGAAACACGTACAGTTGTACATTGTCGACATGGCTTCTTGTGTCAGAACCGTACATCACACACAAAAGATGGTATGTTCCAAACAGCCATCACAGCAAAGAAGAGAAAAATATTCTGTCACAGCCGTGTGTGGTTGCACTGACCAAACTTGTAATTTGGTGAATTTCTCGGAGAATTTGTCTGGATCTGAGCGAGCCATGAGGAAGGCATATTTTTCAGTTTTGAAACGTTACAAAGGACAATGGCTTTGAGTTCCAGAAAAGAGCCAGAAGCCCTCTTTTTTGTTGTGTGCCGGTATAATTTATTCGGGTGCGGAAGATCAAAGGAGGTATGAGTGACAGGTGAACGAATCAATTTGCCCGGCTCACTGTCGCTACAAAGTGGAGGCAACAAGGCGCACCGTGGTCTATCTCTTTACAACCGCCGTACTCGCCCAGGGACATTTACACTTGAAAAGTAATAACACATTCACTTTCACTAACTGCTGTCCCTTTTTACGGGAAAGAAGCATAACATGCCATAAACGTGCAGTTTCTAAATGGTGCCACAATTTTGGAGAATGCACGAAAATTGTCCTGGACTTTGGGTGGCCTGTTGAAGGCAGAATCCCGCTTGGTTCTGAAGTTTCATTGCAGGTCAGGTTCTCGTTGACCACTTGGAAGGAAACTTCCACCCTGAACCTGGCGACAAGTTCGTGACAATTCGTGAAATTCCCTGGTACCTCTGGTTGACCCACGTAACTCGTTTGGTCACGGCGGGTCTCACTGCTCAGTCTGTTGTGCTTTATACCCTGATATTTTGACAGTGTGCCGTTTTGTCTGCGCAACGAAAACTACCTGGTCACTTTAAAAAAGTGGCGGCGCCTTTGAAGCGCGGGGCACTGTGACCAAATCCAACGAGTCAAACAGCGCTTTTGCTGCTTCAGCTCACCATCTCAACTCCAAAAGGAAAGCAAATGATGGAGTTGTGAACTTTTTTCTTCAGTTTCTCTGTGGCCAAAGAGAAAACTTAGACGGGACTCTGAGATAGTGTTCAATCATTATGTCCTTGGGAGCAGATATCAAAGTGGCCGCTCACACTCCCCGACACCTCCTAATGCTACACTCTTTATCTTGCGCACCTTTATTGGTGCGACATCAAAGACGCGCCGCCACTCTCACCTGCTCTCGGGTTGCCTGGACGTGAAATCAAAACTTGTTGCACAGAAAAGTATCGCAAAATGGTTCCCAAGCATATGACGGTTTTCCATTGTGATTCATGGCGACTGATCCTTCACGGGCTGCGAGCTGGAAGAATCACGCGGATTCAAAAGTGACCCCCACGGTCTTCCCCCACGGTTTTCCCCCACGGTCTCCAGTTATCAAGTATTTCCGGGGGTTCAAGCAAGTTCTGTCCCGTGCAGTACGTAAAGACATTCCCAACATCCAAGGCTTGACAGACTATTTTTTTCCGTTTCGACGTTCACGTCACACTTTGCAGAAAGTCCACAGTTGCCCCATCTGAATGCAAATATCCTGTGTCGTGTGAACACACGAAACTTGCTGCCAAAGTGGTCCACCCCCGTTCAGGTGAATGAAGGCTGAACGTGACTCGCGTGTTTTGCAGTGACCGGGGAGGATGGCCACAGAGTGCACTCGGCGTCTCAGAAGCTGGCGCTGCGGTACCACGTGCAGCGCCTGTGCGGCGCGCACCACTGCGCAGAGTCGCTGCTTCTCTACCTCAACTCGCCGACGCGCAGCGACGGGACGATGCTGCTGTGGGACGAGAACCAGGACGGGGAGGTCAGTATCGCCCACGTCATTTGCAGTTGCCTTGTTGTGTGGTGGTTGTGACCAAACATGCAAAAAGGTTCATGATAAACCGACAGAGATATTAGTGGCAAGCGATTCGCAAAATACGAAGCACGCTTCTGGCTTTGTCTTGAGTGCGTTCTCGTGTTGTTCAGGCGAGCGACCAGGAGCGCTACAGCGTTGACGAGCTGCTGTCCGACCTCTCCGACTGCCAGGCACGTCGCGTCTACGTGGTCGCGGACCAGAGCTACTCGGGCGTGCTCGTGCGCGCGCTGCGCCGCTCGCAGCGCCACCACAATGTGGCGGCGTTCGCATCAAGCAAAGAGCACCAGTACGCGTGGCGAGGCGAGTTCACGCGGCTGTGGACGACGCGCAACCATACACACAACTGCATGCAGGACGTGCACAAGGTACGTCACTCGTAGTCATTCGTCAATATCACGTTTTCAAGCCATTTGAACAAATCTCGGGTACGCTTCTGCCAATACAACCCAAGAGGACCATGAATTCACCAAAAAATGATTTCTCCGCGTCCCTTCTTGTCAAAACACGAACCTCGGGCTCCAAACCACACGTGTATCACAAAAATATTTTCACTGACAGGAAGTGAAGAAGCAAATGGAGAACTCCACCCCTGACGTTGAGATCGGCCGGGACGTGGGTCGAAAGACGTTGTTCGGCGCTCCGTGCGACGTCGTCCCACCCTTCACACACAGGGAGCTGCGTCAGAAATTCCTCGGCTGCCAGAACCTTCCTACCGCCCTCTGGGTCACCAGGTGGAGCAGCAGCAGCAGCAGCAGCTCCGCAGAAACTTCAGCGCACAATTCGCGCGAAGTGAACCACAGGGAGAATCGGCCCGCCCAGCGTACGAGGTCCGATGAGGAAGGTCTCTCGCCGCAGCCCCCGACGCTCTTCAGGCGACACAAGGGATTATGACAAAGGCGGAAGAACCGTGCTCGCCCACGCTCCAAAACTCGCGCCGCAGTTGCGTCTCGCGTGCACAGAAAGAGAAAAGTCCGCAAGAAGAAGAAGCCTTCCAAGAAGGCACGAACGTGACGCTGACGCAAACGGGACTTTGTTTGCATATCTCTTTCTGGGACATGCCAACAGTTTTGCTGAGCAAGAAAGGAACTGCTGAGTTGAAGGAGCCGCCTTTCTGGCAATGTCACAAAGCAGAAAAGTCCTCTCACTGTCCTCAATCATTCTGGGTGTTCGTGTTTTCTGTTCTGTTGTAGAAAAATGCCAGCGTCCTGTTTTCGGAATTTGCGGAACTAAATTGAAGCATCCCAGCGAGAATGGCCCGGAGACGAGGAGTTTGTGGAGCGCGCTTCGGCGTCAGACAGGCAACTCGACGTCGAGCTGTTCTGTTTCCACCTGAAACTGGAGGAAGATCAGGTTCTTCGCAACAAGTGCTGGGTGGAGTACTTTTCGTGGCACAAATCCGACTCTGTCGCAAGAAATGGACAGAAGAAATGGACAGAACGTGATGTCGTGGGTTGTCAGAGACTACAGTGTCATCCTGACGATCCAATTCAATGCCCACAAACTGAATCTCAAAACCGCAAGATGGATGTTTTCCTGACTGTCCCACAGGTGACCGAACACTGAGGTTCTGAACAGAAACATGTTCGGGAGAGTCAGTTCCCAGCAGACACACGAGAAGAACCCTTGCCTTTCTGAGTTGCTTTCGTGTTAGAATAATGTCTGGTCCACGTCGAGCGTGCTGGACAATAACAGAGACCTGACGACTTCAGTAATGAAGGTTTGTGGTCCAACGCGACAATGAACCTGCCATTTCAGGTGACACAGATGTCTCACGATAATGGTTTCTTTTCTGCAGCCGTTCTCACGCAAATGCGCGAATTTTGTTTTGCGCACGGAAAATTCTTGTTGCAAGTCCGACTGAACATACAGACCTTGTGTTTGTTTTTTTTTTGTGAAATGTTTTGGTGCTACACACAATGTAAAACATCTTGAGGTGCGTCTTGGTCAACTGAACTGGCACCAATTTCCTCAGCGTTCGCTGCGAGTGAAGTTGGCCAAGGTCTCCTCTGCAAAGATTCACTCACGCAGCTTTGGTCATATTCTGTAAATTTACACACTGGCACCATGGTAAAGTGCTGTCTCCTGTACATTTCGTGACATGTGTAAATTAATTTAAGGTCTTGTGTACTTGCAGTGAAATAAATATATTTTCGTTTTGAAATGTTCTCAAGCTCCTGTTTTCGCGCGCTCAAATAACTCGACAAAATTAAGGACATGCAACCAGTTGTGTCAAAAGGTTCGCGGTCACATACGGTGTTGTCAGGAACAAGTCTACCCCTCCGATGTTGGGTGCTCGGCTGGGACCCCGACGCTGATCGCCAGTATCTCAATCCCTCGTGCATGACAGTGGTTTTCTGTTGATGCAATTTGCTTAGAACAAAAGCACAGAATTTTCGTTTCACAAGTGGAAGCTGAAGATGGGTCCTCACACCCCCAAAACACACGACCTCCCTGATTGTGAGCCTTTGGGAGTTTAAGTGTCAGCTTCAACTCTGCAGGTCACGATGTTCAAAGCATGCGCGTGATTTCTGTATTTTGCCATGGCCCCAGGACCATTTTGTGCAGGCCCATTCCCCTGGGATCTGCCCAAAAGTTTCTCCGCACAAGGGAGTGGGAAGTTGGGTAGGTCCTGCACCCCGAACGCATCACAGGAACTTCAAACTCAGGACGCGCCTGTGTGCTTAAGACACCAAAACTAAAGTCTGGCGCAAGTTTCAACCTGCAGTTGTGTCTCCAGTGGTGAAAGAATGGCCACGAATCCTGGGCTGGAACACCTCATCATCTTCACCGCGGAAAGGCTTCATTTCATGAGTCGAACCGAAACCTAATTACGAGTTCATCAGCGCTAATCCCGGCTGCGTGCAAACATCCGGCTCCTTCCACGTCCACCCAATCTCCACTTATTACTTCTCATATTTGCTGATGACCTCGAATGTCACCAGATTCCAGTTTTATTGACCCTGCAACAGGACACATGTGGCAACCAAATGTGGAAAACCGAGCCATTCGGTGACACAAGACGAACCTGAGTCACAGGTGTTTTCACCCCGTGACACAATCTTACGGGTTCCTGGACGATCTGTCGGTGCTTGCTTTGCCATTTGCTTTGGTCACCTGGCCACGACACTTGCTCATGAAAATTCACGAAACCACAATCATCATTCGGGACAAATGGTTGGATGATCCCCTGGCAACAGACGATGTCAAGACTTGACATCAATCCGATTTTCAAGATTTTTTGCTGAGTGCAAAGTTCCTGGGATTCTGTCTTCCTACGACCACCACCCATGACCAAACATGAAACAAAATTTTGCAGTTTGTTTGCGCTCAGTTTCACGTACTGTTTTTGACATTTATCCCAGCATTGCAATCGACCACTCAAACGACAGCACAAGAAATCGGCGAAAAACAAGTTGTTCACAATCAGCCCGACGGCTCTGATTCTGGACTGGACATTTGGGGCGGTAACACCGCGTTCCTCGTGAACCAGACGGCCTCAGTTCAACACCGTCGTGCCGCACAAAACCAGTCGCACCGTCTTGGCGCCGAAGGATTTACTGAACGAGACCAAAAGTAAAGAACAGCAACGCCAACTGCACGAAAAGCCTCGGATGGCGTGTTTAGCAGCTATTAACACTTCCACACGTCCATTGATCATTTAGCAATTTGGCTTCTGCGAAAGGCCCTCACCCCAAAACGGGTATATTGAGTCAGCCTTTGTGACAAGAAGCTATTCAAGTCCCTTTTTCCTTCCTACGCTGCCACGAGTGTGCCACGCTGAGGCACGCCCAAAGTGGTGCTTTTTTATGCAGCTGCGGCTACAGACAACATCGCATCACCTTCAACCTCAATGTGGCCCCATTGGCAGAACAATTGAAGGACACAATTCTGGCAAAGCCAATGTCCAAATGAAGCAAGGAATTGTGAGACGTCCTCAGTTCGAGCAACCTCAATTTGTCACGTCAGACGTTGAGATCAGAGAAAGGTTCAGCACAGCACACGTTGCCACATAAGCACTTCAGGTTCACAAATGCGAGCAAAATCACCTCTGGGATACTTCCAATGTTCCAGGAAAAGGTCCAGTGGACTCAACATCAGTTTTAACTTTTTCAGTTACGAAGCGCAGAGAATTTCTACAGACCATTTGTTCTGTGCCGAAGCACAGGATGGAAAAAACAGGCATCGACATCTTTGTGACGTTCGTGTTTTTCAGAACAAAACGGACAGTGACGTTGACCAAACAAACGTTTCTTGTTCTTTATTTCAGTCCAAAATTTCTGGCAACAAATTATTTTTCAACTTTACTCTTTCTTCCCCTTCGAACCAAACCAAATGTTTCAATGATCTGAGGAATGTTCAACGGTACGTAGTTTCCTGCGATCCACAGTGTGCTCACAACTGTCAAATGCCAGGAAACGATCAAGGCTCTTCATCTCTGACAGTGTGTTTCCTCTCTATCTCAAACGATTTTTTGTTTTCAAGACTGCCTTCAGCATTCACAAATCCAAGGCAACCGAGTCTCAAGTTTGAATGGCAGGGCACCCGGCGGCAGACAGTGACGATTGAGTGAGCAGCCACACGAGAGAACAACGTTGTTCTGGTTTCCGAGTGTACCCTTCTGCTCTGGTGTTGTGGCATCCACGGCTTTGATTCACAGGGGGCCATGCTTGAACACATAAGGTGGTCTTACCGCAAGGGTATTTCCAGTCAGGCACCTTCGCTCGCAGCTGTGCTATCCAGACACTGCTTCACTCTTTTCCTTCTGCATCAGCTCGGCACGCTTCGTGTTGTACGTGTTCTCCGCCCACGCGTCCGGCTTCAGATTCTTCTCTTCCAGCTCAGCCCAGACCTGTGAAAAGCGACAGTGACTGCAATAGTGTGAGACAAAGACCACAAACACAAACATGGGCCATTATTTGGATTGTACGAACCTTTTCCAACCGATGCAGGGTTTTGGCATTTTTCAGTTTGCGCGAAATGATGTAGAGTTCGAACTGGTCACGCCCCATCAGTTCACACGAGTCGCGCGCGCACAGGTCATGCGCGGCGTGGTGCCGCAGCGTTGGGTGGAAGCGCAGCCCGCTGCGTCTCTCCAACGTCTCCAGGGCAACCTGCGCAGAAGCACGTCATTGTTGACAGGCTCAGACATTCATTATCAGATGACGACAATCCCTTCGTGCTGAGCAGTCCACTCAAGCACAGTTCCGAACGATGAGAGCAAACCTGTGAAGAACCAGTCGCCATTTTTTTTTGTCCAACAGTTGCAGGCTTATTTTCAAAATGAAACCCACCTTGTAATCTGTGAGCTTCTTGTCGAAGCCAATCGGCTCGTTGGGAACGATGAAGGCTGCGTACGCAGGTGGAGAGTTGTCCCCCTGCTCCACCACAACCACCTGCGAGCAGAAGACCCAGACTTGTGGCGCCCTGCCAGATCCTCCACATAGAAATGGCAGAAAAACAATCTGACTCCACCATACCTTGTAGATGTGAGTAGGAACTGTCACTTCATTTTCGCCAATGACCTGGAACGAACGACACAGTCGACAAGATCGGCAAGCACCACCTGAGTTGAATCAACACTTCTCTGTCTGCTGAAAGTGTCCAGACGACTTCCCGGCTGCATCATCTGAAAGCGTCCCTGAACTAACTTCAACAGATTTCGAGTTTGTACCGAGTAGGAGACGCGGGCGTGCCCCTTGTCGTCCTTGTTGCCGGGCAGCACGAGGGGACCCGAGATGACGCGCACGTCACGCCAGCGCTCCGTCAACTCGCGACAGTAAATCTCGAACCGATTCCAGAAACCTGTCAACAAAGTCGTATTCATGAAGGTCTGGAAAGCTCGGAAATATTGTCAAGAGACCTAGAACAACGAGCACACAATCGCTCCTTACCTCCATTGTTTTCGAAGTTTTGAGGCACAACGTTGGTCAGATAAAAAGTATCGTCCATGGCATCCTAAAGGAACCAGATAATCAGGCCAACTGACAGGGCGAAAAATTCATACTTTGATTGCTATTCAGGACTAACTGTGCCCGGTCCACCCATCACAACCCGTTCCGTGCGCACCTGACTGTGCTTGTGGTCCCCGGCCGCAGCCATGTGTCCGCGAGACCAGCCCGAGTCCCAGTAGTCGCCGTTCTGAGAGCGAAACAGCTGCGGAATGTCGTCGTCCTCCTTGAATTTGGACCGCTGTCGATTTGCTGTGGAGCCTACCCTCAAACAAGAAACAAACGCTTTGTTTCACTTGACACCGTACCCAGTGTGGGAACAAGGAAAAGGGTGGAAAGGAGAAGAACGAGCGTGAAAGAGCAGGGATTGAAGAGCTAATCCCCCTTCCGTTCTGCTACAATTCAGCAAACAGAGTGTCCGCAGATTTCCAGACGGACCTGTGCGCTTTTGTGGTAGTGCGATGCTTGCCTGCATGTGCGCGCAAGAACATCCACAAACAGACCAACCAATGAATTTGCATCGAGCACACTGCTTTTAAGCTTCGCAGGTTGAAAAGAAAAGACTATTTTCCGATTGCAACAGCAGAATGTCGGCGGTTTGATCGGAGACTGAAAGTCAAAAGCCTGAACAGTTTTCGGGATCAAAAGAATGGAACGGTTCGTTTGTTCGAGGAACACACAACGAAAACAACTGACGCACAAACTCACCACATGGTAACCAAGCTGAAAATGTTATAGGTCTTTTCACGAACTGCGTGCGCCCTGTTTTTCAGCGATATTTTCTAAACCATTTGGTCTTTCACAACAAAACTTCATCACATAACTGATCTCACTTGGGCCTAATTTTCTGCCAAGTTTGAAGAAAGTCTATTCACTTTTATTTTCAATGTATTTGGTATGGGAAAATGGGTGATAACAGGGGATTCCAATTTGATTCAGCTGCAAAGAACCCCCACTTAAAATCTTGAAACTTGTCC
>JAAUXT010130477.1_pt1 | contig 27944 bp, 35 predicted proteins | sample 7278171 | NCBI WGS metagenome assembly JAAUXT01 (sample SAMN14350112, study PRJNA611818) | marine sediment metagenome | isolation source: surface marine sediment (1.8m) | place: French Polynesia: Moorea | collected 2018-08
CCCCTGGGATCCACTGGGGTTGCCCCTGGGATCCACTGGGGTTGCCCCTGGGATCCACTGGGGTTGCCCCTGGGATCCACTGGGGTTGCCCCTGGGATCCACTGGGGTGCCCCTAGATCCACTGGGGTGCCCCTGGATCCACTGAGGTGTCCCTGGATCCACTGGGGTGTCCCTGGATCCCCAGGGCAACTGAACATGCAGGCGAACAGTGCACCATGGGTGTGTGTGCGGGTGCACTGTTGCTGCTGCGACACCTCAACATCGAACGCGCCCAGCCGAACAGACCCTCTCCACACTCACATGCATATCGCAGAATGTTTTGATGGAAACCTTTGGACAGGCAAACGGGTTGTGAAATCAAGTGCATGAAGATTTCCGAGAGAAATTCCAGAGCCGTAGGGTGAAGCTCGGTTCTCACTGGATGCGTCACCTGTTGCGTCCCTGTACAATGGACGCTGCGTCGCCAAATCGACGCAGCGTCCACTGACGCGCGAGCAGGAGGACGCAACGCGCCACGCGTCGAGTGACACCGACCGACCGACCTGACATTCTACTTCAAAGTTTCCGCATTTTGTACGTGTTTCCTACTTCAGAGAGAGATATATTTTGACATACCTTTCAATCAATGTTTCTAGTGTTTGAAAAACTGATATATCTTGCACTGCGTATGTGTCTGTGCGTTTTCTACTCTGTGAAGTGATCGCTGTGCATTTCGTTGACAAATCGCTTGTTGTTCTTATTGGAGTGCCTGCCGCCTGGAGAAGGGAGAGCGTCTCACCCTGACTGAGTTGTTTGTGAAACTTTCCGTATCACAAGGGGGGGGGGGCGATGACCAACTTCACTTTTTATTTGTGAATCCATTAAACTGTGGGCAAAACAATCTTCCCGACTCAAAATGAGGCCCAGTTACGCCTCACTTCCTGTTCCGTCGCCACTCACGAAAAAATCTTTACCTTCATCGCGACAGTTTCGGATCCGCGTGTTCGTTCTCAGTATCTTAATTTCGTGGAGCCTTTTGCAGCCAATCTGGAGGGGGGGGGGAAGTTCAAAAACCGAAACAGTTCATCTGGTTCGTACACACGTTCTTATCGCATTTTTTCAAGTTTCCATTCGAGTCACAAAACTTCAACACACGTGTTTGCAAGATTGTGTGGAGTTCATGGCGGACCTTTCTGTTTTGCAAGAATCAAACAGTGACTTTGGAGACGCGGGTGATTCCTTCATGTGTGCGCATGCGTGAGTGATGAGTGCGCCTGGCGCGTCGCGTTCCGTTCGTATGGTCGTACATGTGCCACAAACCAATGTCGAATACTCAAAACACTTTCTCTTGTGAAACCATGGTGATGCAATCATAGTCCGTAGTTGTGGCTATTTTCCGTGTGTTTTTCTTGCCTGTTTGAATTTTCGTTTCATCCGTTCTTCTGTTCAATTTTCAGGAGGCTCGTTTGTGGTGTTCAATGTTCTTTTTATTCTTTTCCCGTCGACAAAGAGGAAACTGCAAAGTCCCGACACGAACAAAATGACTCGATTCGCCTGCAAGAAGTAGATCTTCTGTAGTGTAGAAGGGTATTGTGGTAGAGAAGAATGGGTCGTGTTCGATTCGCACGCCATGAACACTCCCGGCTCGGGGGCTGTTCGTTTTTGTCGCTCTGCGTCGGTTTCTGCGCCGCCACAGCTGTTCGTGTCACCTGAACGCAGAGAGAGTTCTGCATTTCTCTGTGATTGCAGAAATGCAGAATCCGCATCTGCTCTGCGTTCTGCTGTGAACTCTGTTCGATTTGAATCATCGCAGAGCGACGCAGAGAAACGCGCAGAAAGAATAGCCTCCGGTTGCCCTGGTTAGATTCACACTGAATGCGTCACGCATCCCAGACAGTCGCGACTGCTTCGCTGCGTCAACCACGCAGAGCCGAGCGACAAACACGGAAACGCAACGCTTGACGTATTCAGTAGGCAGGTTCGGCAAACATGAAATTTTTGACGTATGCGTAGACGTAGACGTAGCAGTCACCCTGCAGGATGTATCACTCCTCAACTAGTTTCAGAAATGGTATTCTTTTCTTCAACATAAAATATTGTAGAGCTTTCTCCCCCTCAATTTGATGAACTGGCCCATTTCTGCTACAGGAAAAAAAAACATTTTTGAATGTTTGTGAAAATCATTCATTGATTTAGTGGTGTACTTGCCCCCACAGGGTGAGATTCTAGGTCTACGTGCATGACTACGACTACGTTTTGTGTTTGCCGAACCTGCCTAGTGTGAGCCTGACCTCAACGCCGAACCTGCAGCCAGGCTTCTGGCGCGAACCGGGCGTGAGAATCGAACGCTCCCACAAACACACAGCCTGTGGTACAGTTTGTCTCTCATGACACTTTTGCTGAAGCCTTAAGTGTATTGCTGCTCTTAAAAACCTCTCAGTGGCCAAATCATGACGTCTATTTATCGTACAATTAAATGGAATGACATACCAAAAAACAACAACAAACATTTCTGTTTTTTGTTCATGCAGTTTCTCAATTTTACTCACAAGATTCTGACGCAACATCGCTTCTCGTTGCGAATGGGATATCCTGAGTGAGAACTCCACCAGGTCCCACCCTGCGCAGGGTGCCCTGATTTGTGCAGAAGGGGTGGGTTATTCGGGGGCCCAGGCATCTTGGACCCACCAGAAGTTCTGCTGTAGGTGCGCTTGCGCATTCCCGTCACTCAACTGGCGAATTCTCCACCACAGTTTGCGCAGGAATGAGGACTGCGTGCTGAGTGGGGATGGAGATTCTGTCTCTGCCATGGAAGCGGCCGCGCATGGTGCCCAGACAAGTTGCGGAGTGTCTCTCGTTTCTCTCTGTCTCTTTCTCTCTTTCTCTCTCTCTCATTTTCTCTCTTTCTCTCTCGAGATCTCTCTCTCTCTCTCTCTCTCTCTCTCACCCACAATCTATTTTGTCTTTCTTTCTCTCTCACTCTCACACTCGCTTTTTCACTCTCGCTCTTTCTTTCTTTCTTTCTTTCTTTCTTTCCTTCTTTCTTTCTTTCTTTCTTTCGTTCTTTCTTTCTTTCTTTCTTTCTTTCCTTCTTTCTTTCTTTCCTTCTTTCTTTCTTTCTCTCTGGAGCTCTTTCTCTCAACTTTTTTCTTCCTCTTCTTCGTCCACACGACACGACGAGATACCACCTGTTGTCATTCGTTGACAGTTCTCAGGTCTTGCTTTATCATTCCTGAACAATCAGGCGCAGGACACAGTTGTTATCAGAAAAAAATTCACCGTGTGTTCAAATCAAACGGATCCAGTGACCCAGGTGCGTTGTCAGGTTGCAGACAACTGGGTTTCTTTTCTTCAAATTTCGCTGTGTTCCAAATTGCAAAAAGCTACACCCCCTCCTGCCCCCACCCGCAAAAAAAACTTTGAATGTGTCCCCCTTCCTGGACAATCCAAACATAAACAAACGTGTGAGAACACGGCTGCTCTCAAAACCATTCCTACACACATCTCCTCCTCGAAGTCGAGGCGCGTGCATGCACTGCTTACAAAGAAGATGAACTCTGATTGGAGTTGGGTTTTTACGGCGTTGATGCCTCCTGCTCATCAGATATGCATATTTGGCATGGCGATGCGGTGAGGGTAGCCCCCACATACTCAGTCCTCTGTATTAGTCTCTCCACAGTTGGCAACACACCGATGTAGGCCAATAGATCAGGCCGACACATCAAGAGATCACACATCAGGTAAAAAGTACTGCCGCCGCCACACACCAGGACACAACACTCATTCCCACGTACGGAAATTTTGGAAAGGCAGTCAAGGATCACTTTCGTCCCACTTTCACCGTGGGTATGTTGAGTGCTCACGCAACACGAAAACTTTGAACAAATCTCAGTTCACAAGAACTCTTTTGTGGACCAACACGGATTTTATAACGGCACACAGGTACCGCAGGCACAACACAGAGAACTGGAGCCAAAGCGTGGACCAGGTTCGTGTGACTTGAGGCCATATTTGTTCAGCACCTCGAGTTTGGACGCTCTCTGGGGGATTACCAGTCTGGAATGTGCCACTCTACCTGAACCACCGGATTTAACCGTTTCCGTTACATCCAGGTAAGGATTGCCTTTTGTTTTCAAAATACCACAAACGTTCAAACAACATTCGCCACAACCTGCTCCTGCAGTCTCAGAAATTTGAAACAGCGATTGGTTCAGGTGTAAACAACAGTGTCTTTCAAGTTGGAGTGCTGAACTTTTGTGACCCACATCTATTGTGTGGAAGATAAAGCCTGGCTGACAATTAAGTAACTGGAAAGTTTTGAAGCCATTTTCGATTTGTTGGCACGACGACTGGAGCGCGTCCGAGAAAGGCAAGGTATTGATGTCTGGAATGGGCACACATTTTCACTCAAGATTGCGTGCAAGACTCTGCAACGTTGAACATTAACAGCATTCAAGTGATCTCAGATCGTGGCACGATTACATTGAGTGCAGGTGCAATGGAAGCACAGAACTGATTCCATGCTCAGTTCACCGGGGCACATACCGTACGACCTGAGCAGTGAGGAGGTTGAGGGAATTTTACCTGTGCGTCAGGGGTCCGGTCAGTCGCTGTTGAATGTGGCAGACATTCTGATCGTGTGAGCCATGGCACCAGTCTCCGGTCTGTGAGACAGGAAACACATTGTGCACACATTTGGAGAAAGAGTTTCTGCAGCCTGTTCATGAACACATGCATGCATGTAGGTGGTGGACCACCTAGGAGACCGGGAAAGTCTGCTGAAAGTGCCGGTTTCGTTCCTGCCACGTGAAGTCAACGGAAGCTGCGTCGTGAGGAACAACGCTCAACGCTACACCCGTGGACGCGTCCCTGCACAGGGACGTGCGCGTACCACATGCAACTGCATCCGTGTTTTCTGTCTCCACGCAGGTCCCACACAGCAGCAGGAGAATCGCAGTGACCCATGGGGCTGGGTGAGGGGATGAGCAGCGGCTGCGGCTGCGGCCTGGGCGCGGCCCGCGTCGGGCTCAGCAAACGCCTCTCCCGGAGCCTCGAGTCGCTGCGGCCGCGGAGCCGCGCCTCCCGCCGGCAGAGCGCCGACCACGGCCCGCACCCCTCCCACGCCGCCGCCGCGGCGGACCCGTACACCATCTGTCAGTCCATGGGCGACGTGGCGACGGCGGTGCCGCACTGCAGTAACAGGCTCGGGCCCCAGTCCGGGATGCAGCTGCAGGGGGAGAAGGAGAACCTGGGGGCGGCGCGGGCCCGCAGCACCGGCGGCGGAGGAGGCGGGTTCGGCCGGGGACTGCTGCAGCGCAGCAGCGGACGAGGACACAGGAGGGTGGCGCCCGACCCAACCACACCCGACGAGTGAGTATACTTTAGCGAGGAATATACTGGCGCTGTGTGTGTGTGTGTGTGTGTGTGTGAATCAGACAGACAGTCAGACAGACAGACAGACAGACAGACAGACAGAGTGCATTTGAACGTGATGCGTGTGGATGGTGTGTGTGTGTGTGTGTGTGTGTGTGTGAAGCCATAAGGTCAGTTGTGTTCAAGTGTGTGTTTCTTTACAAGTGTGTGGTGGGTGGCTGGGTGGGTGAGTGGGTGGAGGATATGCATGGGTGTCCGTGTTGCTCAACCTGCAACATGCACTGCAATGAAAGCCAGCTCTCCATTCAGATTTGGCCTCTCCATAAAGGATTTTCTGATCTCGCTGTCTGCTGTGTTGCACCTCTTGAGGTGAAGCGTTTTCAGTGATCAGTTTGATAAGATTGGCCGCACCCGGTCAGGGATCTGAGCCCGAGTGATTGACAATCGAAGTGTATGGAAAGCACGTGGGGAAACCCCGCTTTGGGATCCAGGCTCCTCCACCAACTGACACCACGCTGGTCTCATCTGAATGATCCAATGTATCGAGATTTGGATTTGAGTTTCATGGGTGTGTATGCGCATTCACGTTTGCGCCGCCTCTGTAGATCTGTGATGTTGCGCCGAAACTTGCCTGTGTTGACCCTGGCTGGTGCAACAAATCACACAAACACGAGACTGAATTTCAATTTCGACAAATAAATTTTGTCAACTGAGGCCAAAGTCACATCGAAGTGAAGAAGCAGCCCATCATTTGGCTTTATTTTCCTGGGACACGTCCCTTTGAAATCTGGTGATCCCAAACCCATTGGAAGAAGTACGGGTGAACGCGGCAACGTCACTGGTTTGCTTCACACAACTCAAAAGGTCGGTACGTCAACTTTGTGACGCAGCGTCAGAAGACTTGCGCAGGGACGCAACTGACGCAAAGCCCAACCAGCGACAAAGCGGTCTGACTGATTCAAAGAGAGCTTCGGGGAGTCTGTGTCAGGATTTTGCGAGTTGTGCGCGTATATTTGATTCCAGTGCAAACAAATGCCAAGGCACAGCCAATCGTTTCAGGAACCACCACGCTAAGCGCACGAATTGCGGTGAAAAGTTGGAGAGAGATCGTGAGGTGTGTTCGCTTCGACTGCAAACTGGTGGTGCCCACCATGGTTGCCATGTCGGTTTGAGAATGACTGGGCTTGAATACATACCCTCTGCTTGAGGTTCAAATCAGCCAGAACCATCACATAAACTGGTGGAGTCCAGATCTGCTGCACCAGCTGACCAGTGGAGCCAGATCCACCAACTGGTGAGGCCAGATCCACTACACCAACTGGTGGGGCCAGAACCACCACACCAACTGGTGAGGCCAGAACCACCACACCAACTGGTGAGGCCAGATTCACCACACCAACTGGTGAGGCCAGATTCCCCACACGAACTGGTGAGGCCAGATTCACCACACCAACTGGTGAGGGCCATATATCCGCCACACCAACGGTGGGACTAGAAACACCACACCAAACGCCTGTACTGTGCGAGACCTTCCAGTCACAGCAAAAACTCGCAGTCTGGACGGTGGCGCCCTCTTGTTGGTGCGAGTCTCACTGTTGCGATAGTGCTGGCGATTGCCAGAAAAATCTTTCGTGAATGGGAACAAAAGATCCTTGGGGCACCAATGTATTTGCTGTTCCACATCGATGTTTGAAACATGCAAATATAGATCTTGAAAGCAACAACCCTACAAGCGTAAGATAAAAGCAAACATCTGTGGCATCGATTTTCCTGAGCTTCGTGTAAGTCAACACACTAAACGTGCAAGTCTTTAAAAGACCCATCTTCTCTGTACCTGTCTGTCTGTGGCATACATTCTTTAAATGGTGTTCTTGTTGGTATGATTTTCCATTAGGGGATCTCGACTGTTGAGATCTGGGTTTGAAACCCAATCTTGTTGGATCTCACCCTCTCCAAGCCTTTGCACAACAATGTTTACGGAACGTTGCATTTGCATCGCTGTGTGTTCGCACGCATACGCGCCTGCCAGCATGCCATAGCTGCCCAAGGGTAGTGGACATAAAGAGATTCATGGCTTGAAATGCGGGTGTGAGGAGAAAGGACGTTTCTTGCTTCAGACACGGACACGACAGCCGCGACCACACCAAGGAAGTGGTTGTGGCCCAATGTGAATAGCGCCGGGGAATGTGGCTATTCACACAGAATTTCAAAGACGGGAATTCATGAGTAAAGTGAATGCAATTTGTGCAGAAGTACAAACCACAAAAGGAAATTTTGGACGTCTCCCTGGAAGGGGAGCCAGAGAGAGGCGCGTCCGGTTCCAGAGAGACGCGGGAGCCAGAGAGACACGGGACCCAGAGAGACGTGAGACACAGAGAGACTCGGGAGCCAGAGAGGCGCGTCCGGTTCCAGAGAGACTCGGGAGCCAGAGAGACGCGGGAGCCAGAGAGACACGGGAGCCAGAGACACGGGACCCAGAGAGACGTAAGACACAGAGAGACTCGGGAGCCAGAGAGGCGCGTCCGGTTCCAGAGAGACTCGGGAGCCAGAGAGAGCCAGAACCAGAGACAGAGAGACGCGTCTGCACGCACGGGTTCTGCACGCACACCCTTCCGCAGACCACACTGGAACGATTACCGACAACTGATGAAGGCCGAAGCGCAGAGATCAGTTTCCTCCTCCCGCGGCTGCTGCTGCTGAGCGAACCGGAGATCTTTCCCACCTGACACGTGTTCCTTCTCACATACATTTGGCGAGGGGGAAAAGGTGAAACTCGGCTGCGTGGTTTTCCTCTCTGACTGAGATGTCAATGAGAAGGAAGAGTTACTCATCCTGCAGCAAAGGACGATGCGAGCCGTGCGTGCACAGTAGCCTCGCGAAACCACAACGCGCAATGCAGAACACCTGTAGATTTGTTTTTTTGATGAATGAAATTCTGTGAAATTTTCACGGCAACACAACAGTGACTCACGCAAAGGAAAGAAGAGGCAAAGAAACGGAAAAGGTTTGCACGCATTGTGGTGCGGAGCGCATACACACAATGCACGTTTGTGTATGCACATGTATGGTTGAAAATGCGTGCTGCTGTTGTCAGTACCACGCAATGCAGCAGAAGATACGCACACGGGACAGAGATTGAAAGAAGCATTCAGTCTGAACACAAACACACTGAAAGCACTACACGCGGTGTGCAAAAACTGAAATTCGGGCTGGCATGTTTCTGACAATGCTGTTTGAATATTAACACACATATTTGCCATGTTTCCGCACAGAGGAGGATGACTGCGACTAAAATGAGTGTTGCATTGAATGTGGGAAACTTTGATCCTTGGATCCCTCGGAATACATACGCTTCTTGTTCAAATATTTATGAAATTTCTCGTTCAAGGTACGTGAACTTCATTTTTTATCTTTGTCTTTTTGGATCTGTTGAGATTTTAAGACACGTAAATTTCGCAGAGAGGAAATTCGTGTGTGTGTGTGTGTGTGTGTGTGTGTGTGTGTGCGTGTATCAGCCGAAGAACACTCCAAACTTTGCACCTCAACAGCACATGTGCACGAAAATTCGTCCGAAGAATTTCTCAATGGCGCGTTTTAGCAATTGCCAAGTTTCATTCCATGCTGTTCCCCAGTTGCTAGACGTGGGTCACAGAGACCAAATTTGTTCTTGCGAGCCAACACGCAGTTTGGTGATCAAATGGTTTCTGTGTCACCGATCTGGCAATTGGGGCGGGTCGGAAAAGGACCGGACGTGTTTGCTGAAAATTTCCCCATTCAAAGGTCAAATCACGCCCCTTCACTTGGGGGTCGCCCCCCTCCCTGGATCCGCCCCCCTCCGCACACACGGAATCCAACGCGTTGTTCGTCGCTGTTTTAAAAACACAGGTATGCGCACAAGCGCAGGTACGCGCGCACATCAAAGGCGCAGGGGCAACGCATCTCCCATTCACTGATGCATTGAAAATGTTTTTGGTTGCATTCACTGGCGGATCCAGGTTCGGAGCAGCGGAGTGTGTTGTCGGGGGGGGGGGGTCGCAACCCCCGGTCAGGCCCCAACTTGTACATGAACAAAATGCGCTCCTGTGGTAAAAAATTACTTGAGAGCCACGTTTGTGTTGGGCTCTTGGACGAATTCCCAAAATTCGCCCTTGCCATGGAAGTGCAATCACTGAACGCTTCCAGTGTGACAGAGACTTGAGCGTGGGATCATCTCTCTCCCTTCCATCACGCGCGTGCGTCTGCGAGAGTCTTCTTCCCGCATGCAGCACCAAGTCCCAGAAGCGGTTGATCGAACATGGCATCTGTTGGCATCTGACCTCAAGTGCTGAAACGATCCGAAGCAACTTCCTCTTTTTTCATCCCACAACAGAACAGGAAAAAAGTGAATGTACCTGAGGATGGGTAGACTCCTGCAGATAGACTTACAACTTCCATGTACTACACCTCCACATTCCACAGATCCTCCAGACCATTTGAGCAAAGGGCACGAGCTTCTGGCTGTTTACACCCCGTGGATCAGACACTGTCGGAAACGATTTGCAACTTTCCGTGATGGAAAAGCATTTTTCGGGTGAATAGAGGAAAACCTACTCATTTGCTTCACTCAGCCATCAATCGCATACCAAACACAAACTGCTGCTACTGATGTACTCACACATGTCCAGGCTGATGAAGTGAGAAAGAAAATCACAAGAGGAGAAAACGAAAGCACAAGAGGAGAAAATGAAAGCTGCAGCTCCAGACAACCTGTTTGACATTTGAGGCTGAGTGGGCATTTTGAGGCGTTCTGCCCCCGGAACCTGAAAGCTCACCAAAATTATGGGCAAGGGGCCCAACCCCAGGCTCCATCTCTGGGGCTGAATTGAAGCATCTGCAACAAGAACACATGTCAGCGTTGATACGCGTCCCAAGAGACGCGACAACCAGAAAAGTTGTCAGCCGAGCGCAAAGGAGACAGGGGGGGGGTCCCAGAACAGAAGTGTATTTTGAAAATGTGAGTCCAGGAGCATTTTGGGGGTACTCTGCAAGGAGGGCTTGTTTTCTTTTCTACACCAGGGGTCTGGTGGTTTTTCTCACACCGACAGTTTGGTCTTGTGTGTGAAACTTTTCCTGTGGTTTTCGTACCACCCACCCAGACTGGCGTTTGGAAGAGGGTGAGAGAGACTTATCTGACCGACAGATCATCCTGCAGGAAGGTGTGAGGAGCGCGTGCGGCGCGCGTGCGCGCTGGGGTTCTTCTCTTGACAGCTGCTGATTGGCCTTCTGGAGTCGAATGATGTTGAGATCAGTGACTGAGCCCCATGATTGTCGGCGCACCTGGGAATCCTTCAGTGTTTGATGCGGCTTCAGTGAACCCAGGCTCCCTCACCTTGTCCATCATGAAGCAGACAAGACGCCCGAGAGATGAGATGTTGTCCGTTATGCAGCGAATCCTGCATCTCGAGACGTTTCCTCTGAACAATTTCATTTTCCCCAGAACAACTGGAAAAGAAAACAAAATTTTGCGGACAATTCTCGTGGACGTACACGTGCAGGACCTTTGATGAGAGGGACGCTCGCAGTGTTCAGCCAACAGGTGCAGAATCCATAGTGATGCCTCAATTTTCTTGACATCACTTGCTCCATTCACCTTTGACCTCTGCATCCCGAGATCCAGAAGTTGGTTGAAGAGGATGCTGGACCTGGGATAGGAATAGGTGTGTGACCTCGGACTTTTTCCCTCGAAAAGACCCCCCCTCCGCCATTGTTGTCCCCCTCAGTGTACTTTTTGCACTTGTTTCAGAAAAGAGTTTGCGTTCACATCTTTTGAGATGTGAATTTGGTTCCGCCAAATGCTCTGGGCCCCCCTGACCTCAATCTTGGATCACAAAGGCAAATAGATTTTGAGGGATCACGGGGCGCAAGCTTCAACTCCCCAAAAAGACTTGCACAAGGACGAAGAAATGCCCACGAAAATGGCAAATAAACAGGGGGGGGGGCAATGGCTCCTCAAGAGTCTGAACTTGGTCACCCTCCCTTTGACACTTTTGTTACTGAGGGCAAGGACTCGCCACCCTGAGTCTGGATCCACTGCTGAGGTAATTCCAATTTTTGAGCGTTGTTGTATTTTGACATTTTTTGGTTTCAAGGGTCTCCAGGGACTGGATCCGCTTCAGGTGACTTTTGTTTCACAGACCCAGAAAACTCGCGTGCACACACACACACACACACACACACACACACACACCACTGAATTTTTTTCGGAGAATCTGCGTCATCATGTTGATGTTCGATGTGTCCTCAAGCACAGGAAACGTGCGTCCTATATTTGGTGCACCAAATTGTGGCAACAATGTTGCCTTCAGTGAAACACAATGTTGCTTTGTAAAATATGGCCGCGTGCACTTGCGAACTTTGTCACAATTGTTCGTCCAGTGCTTTGTGCACACAATTGTTCACACAAATCTCAATTCTGTTGATATTTGCGTGGGATTTAATTGCAGAAACAACTTTTGTCAACTTTTCTTGTTGTTTGGGAGCTAGCTGTCAATCAAGTGTGAATATTCATGACCGTCGGGGAATTCCTCGCACACTCGGGGAAGCCCCGCCCACGTGGCTGTCGTCATGCGCATTCTCTGTAATGCACATGTAGGTCACTTGACTGCTGTGTGTGTGCCGTGTGCGCAAGGAAAAAGGATTTTAGTCAGTAAAGCACAGAACTGAGCAGCAGTCACACACGGAGAAAGGACAAGAGATTCGCTTAACACTTTCTGCTCATTTTGGACTTTCGCTGTTGGAGTTTTGAACGAGACAAAGGACCAAAAGGTGAGGCCAAGTTTTGGAAGTTTTTGAGTTTGCTGGCCGCCATTGGTGGTTTCAGCAACATGGTTATGGTTTTGCCATTTCGAGAATTGTTTTGCCGCACTGAAGTCGAAAACATTTTGCAAACGAGCTTTTTCAAAGCCGCCAGACTGACCTGAAGTGGTCAATTGGTGAAGGCATGTTTACGTGAAATGTCCGTTGACCAGTCGAGAGTTGGTCATGAAGTGCAACTCTTCCACACAAGTTCAAAATCGAGTTCACTCGGGACTTCAGGTGCAACTGCCAGAAAAATTGTTTGCACCAGATTTAGAATCTAGATCCTGCAAGACACCAACGTGGTTTGAGAGCCAAGAGTCTAGGTTTGTGCAACAAAAGAAATTTCAGCCTTTTTGTAACGTGTTCGATTCGACCGCCAAATTGGCGGTTTCGGGGATCCCACCGCCAACTGACGGTCTTCATTCGGTCAGTTTCCCTGAAGCCACCACACCAGCTGGAGGCACACCCTCAGCTAGATAAGAAACCCCACCACACCAAGCGTATGGTGGGTGAAAGGAATTGACTCCACAAAGTTCAGGCAACTGGTGGTCATTTGAGCTCCAACACCATTTGGCGGCCTCTGCCAATCAAACAACCACCCATTCTCCGTACTAGCTGGATTCTGCAGGTCAGTTTGCTGCCAGATGCGCTTGGTGTGTTGGACTGTTGGTTGGGTGTGTGAAAAGTAGACACCAAGCATTCCTTCGGCAAGAACCCTCGTACTTGAAGACGGACAATTCGACACCTTGGGCAACGTACGAGCATTTTCTGCAAGCGGACGCAAATGCGTGTCTCTTTGGTGTCCAGTCTGGGTCAGAAACAGGATGAATCCGGTTACGGGGGAAACTTCCCAGGGTAGACGAGTACTTGCGCGAGGTACGTTGGATCGATATGTCTGCAGCAAACTTTGAAGCTGCTCAACTTTATTTGGTAAAACGTTGCTTGCAGCTTTGTGCTCTTCCAGGTGTCGTAGATGCAGCTCTATTTATATTTTGGTAGGAAAACCCGCAAAGGTAAATCCAGGTGATCAGGAACTGATCAGGAAAGTTTCAACCAAGGCTAAATTTGGCAACAACTTGTTGCCATTTGAAGAGTAGTCTTATTACCAACGGAATTTGGAGTTTTCTTGGAGTCAGAGCTCTGAAGGAGTCTGAAGATGAGTCTTGATGGCCAGATTGTGCAACTGTTTGCTTCGGTGGTGTTCCTGTTATTGATCAACCGAAACAGGGACGCGGAAGAAAAGGAGCGTCGTACCAGAACAGTTTGTCCTGTTCGAGAAATTGGATCTGACGTTGAAAAGGAAGTTCGAGGAAAAAAGAGAAGAAAGCGGAAGCAACATTGTGCTGACTTCTGAAACGTATTGTGGTGAAGGGAGAGTTTTTGTGAATGGAGAAATTGGAAGCACATGATGAGTGATCCACACCCGTCTGTCACGTGGTACGTTTCAGGCCCCCCTGACGATTGCTGCGCCAGATTGACGTCCTCATGACAAGTAATCTTTTTGTGTGCACCAGTTTTGATCCTGATCCAGATCTTTTTCTTCTTTTGAACTGGGGTGTGCAACGAGTCAAAAATCCAACCGTACGTATGACGCGAGTCTTTGAAGCTGTAGCCGCAAGACCGCCAACTGGCAGCGTCTACTGCACAAATTGTGTCGCCTGAAGGGCTACCAGCTGGTGTGAGAGGACGTTCCACGCCTTAGTGCCTTTGTGTTCGTTCTGCGCGTCCACCAGAAGCTGGTGCGGTTGAGCAGCTGACCGAATGAAGACCGCCAGCTGGTGGTGGGGCACCCACACGCCGTCGACGGACATACCGTACCGCCAATTGGCGGTCAAATCGAGCAATTCACAGCCGTTGTTCCATCCGTTTGCAGGTCACGTTGGTTTCCACAGATTGCGAGCGAAGAACAAATATCAAGTTATGAATGTGGGCATGCAGGGAACACCTGCGACGGGTGCTTTTGTCCGGGGAGGGGGGGGCTCACTAGATTATAGATCCGCCCCTGACTTATGGGCCGAAAGAATAACTGCGCGTTGAGGGTGAGCCTGCTGTGCTGAGTAACGTCCTGTTGGTCCGACACAAGCACACAAAGGATTACACAGAATCTGGGCTCGAGTTACCCCGGCTGGGTAAAACAAAAGCTGTTCCCGGAACACACATCAAAGTTGAACGCAGCGAGTCTTTCGCCAGTTTCACTCCAAGGGTTTTTATCACTGAAACGGGGTGTGGTGGAAAGGAGAAATATTTCCGCGGTCAACCAAAGGACAGACAAGCGTAGAGAGACGTACGAGTACTGATCTGTGTCTAATAATGGATGATCCCTCTCACTAAAGATCCAGGCGTGACTTCGCTGTCTGTTCGCAATGATTGCACAAAAGATGTATTGCGACACTGTGTGTGTTTTGGAAACCTGAGACAAATGTAGTCTTGACGTAGACTTGGCTCGAGTTTGAGCAACGAGTCGGATCTGTTGTCCTCGCGCGACTTTTTCTCCGTCTGGAAACAGCGTTTTGTAGTCAGTTCAGTTCTGTCACCGTTGAGTTCAAGACAATGATCGGAAAATTGCAAGACGTGGTACAGAGTCCAGGTTTCGAAGGGCAAGTTTGTGGAAAGGATGACTGAATTGGAATGTTCCTCATTGGTGGGCATGCCACGTGCATGAGATCATGATGAAACATCGGGAGCATGTTGAGCGTCTGCGTGCGCGCCTCGTGGTCACATGATCATCGTTGTGTTCTCTTGGTTCTTTCAGACCGGTCCTGCAGTACCTCCCGTCCGAGCAGCAAACCGCGCGCCACGTCGAGACGGTCAGGGTTCGAGTCCGAGACCCCAGCAACAACGTCCGCAACAACCACCACCACCACCACCAGCTGCAGCAACACCAGGGTGACGTCGACGCCGCCGACAAACGCCGCTCCGTCGCCGTCATCGACGCCAAGGAACTCAAAATGTTGGCGCGCGCCACCAAAGCGATCCAGGAGCATGTCAAGGACATTTCGGAAAAGACGAAAAGTTGTGGATGCGTCTCCTCGAAACAAGCCCTGAAGGAGAACCTGATCTACAACAATGCGCCTCTCGCCCCCGAACAAGTGCACTTCATCCATGATAAGATCACAGACACCACGTACGTCCGCGGCAAAATGCTGGGAAAGGTAAGACAAGTCAAAGTCCTGTTTGCTTTTCATGAAAACTTGGCCTCCAGATCGACGCAACTCTCTCCAGGCGCGCTGTGAGGGGTTTGTTTTCTCAGGTGCTTCTAAGTGGTGTCTGGCAGCAAAATTGATCGTTGGCCTTGCAGAAAGACAACCAAAATGTTGGCCTTGTTTTGTGTGCATGGTTGGCAGTCGAGTTTTGCGACAGACGAACAGTGCGTGCAGATGTCTGAGCCGGTGATGAGGGCATCAGAGGCCCGCAGACTGACATCGGATCCAGCCTGTCAGCGGGTGCCGCACCCCACCCGCTGTTCCCCAATCACGGAGATAGCCGAGAAATGTTGACCAGGTGGCGGCGAAATTGAGCTGTTCAGTTGCGGGGTGCGTCGTTGGTCTGACGTTTCAGCTTCACAGATGTGTGACGGTGCAATCCCCCGGCAGAGTTTTGGGTGGGGCCGGTGGGCGTTGGGTGGTGGTGGTCAGGAACTGACCATCGGGGTGCGTCGTCAGTCTGACGTTTCAGCTTCCGAAATGTGCGTGACGTTGCCATTTCATGCTGAAGTTTGAGTGGGGCTGGTGGGTGGGGGAGGGGGGTCGCCATTTCTCGCTGCAGTTTTGGGTGGGGCTGTTGGGTGGGGGGGGTCGGGTACTGCCCGTCACACAGTGCGTGAGGGCAGTCCGTCTGTCACTGCAGCTGCCACTTCCAATAGCTGCAGTCGGTAGGTACAGCTGCACCAGATTTTTACGGCGCCCAACGACAGAAGCATTTCACCTGAGGCCCGCGCACGGAGCGATGTCTGCATGCGCGGCGAGGTGATCAATACACCACCAGCCGTGTAAAGGGCCCGAGACGTCCGTGTCTGTGTAAAAACACGCAGAACGTGGCGGAGAGAGACGTGGGGGTGATGAATGGAGCCTTTTCACTTTCCGAAATGTCAGGGTCTGACGGCTTGAAACCCATTTCACGCAGGTTGCGCCTTGGGTCAGTTTGCCTACGAGGACCCATGCACGTTCTGTTCGTCTCCGCCGCTCTGTGTGTGTGTGTGTGTGTGTGTGTGTGTGTGTGTGTGTGTGTGTGTGTGTTTTGACGACTGGTGCGTGCAGCAGTACGTGGCCCTGGCAATAGCAGAGCCCGAGAACCCGCATCTCTCCCTCTTCCCCCAAACTTCCCCCGCAAAATCTGACCTGGAAAGTTCAGGGTTGCTTTCTCTGCCCGTGATTCGCTTGTATATCTGGGAAACAGCACCCACTTTTGCAGCCTTTTCTGTGAACGCTGGGAGTCGGATCTTGGGCCTGTTCGATAACGTTATCGGGTAGAGATACGCAGCATCAGCCCGGAACGTTCAGAGTGTGTAATCTACACCTTTCCTCAGTGGTTGCACAGATGTTTGGTTGTGAGATTTTGATATCGATCTGGGTAAAAACACCAATTGTGCATCCTCCTCTCCCGAGAGGTTTTTGCAATTTCTGAGCCTGAATTGGGTTATCAAAATCAACTGCAACACGCGTATCGCAGCAGCGCCACCGCTCACACACACGTGCGCGTATGTGCACAAAAAATCAATTGGCCCAATTCTCCTACTGCAGACAATTTCCTTGGCCTTGCTACTCGTAAAGACTCGGCTCAGGTACGAGGTATCGCAATATCGGGTTGATTCGGATACCTCGTGTGCAAAGCGCGTTGTTTGCGTCGCGTGCAACGTGACCCACGCACAGCAAACAACGCTCCGGTTGTAGTGGAATCCGATGAAAAATGCAGTGACTTTGATGCGCGCTGTGTACACGAAACATATCTGTTCAAAAATGCAGATCCACAAAGGAATTTTTGGGCGCCCGAGTCACTAATCTGATGATCGGATCCAGCGCATCTTGGCCCGTATTTACCAACATACTCGTGCGTGCATGTGCGTCTGAAACTGAATAGCATAAAGGAGGCTTCGAATAGGGTCAAGAGGATGTTGCGAGGCGCACAATTCTATTTTCCCCTTTCAAATGCATTTTTCCGAAGGAAGCAACAGCATTCTGTGGCACGCAGACCACACCGCCACCCACCCACATCTGTTGAAACAGATTCTTGTTTTATCGCCCCCCGTATCTTTCGTTACCGCTGCACAGAATGAGTGAATCGCGGGGTGTACGCCCGACCCTGTTTACATAAGTCAGCTGCAGGCGCAGATTTCGCAGGTGATTGTTTTTTTCGCGGAACAACAAACGACGAGGCAAGAAGTCGCGCATCTGCGTGAGAGCGGAATCTGTGATCAGAAATACCGCTGAGAATCCCTGTTGTGTGGTCACACTGCCTGAATCAGTTGACGTGGGTCAATTCGAAAATGTCTTGCATGCATCTCAGTGCATGGAAGTGAGCACTGATGTGCCAGAAACGTCCTCATTGACGCACGTCAGTTGAACAGGAGAGAGTTTACGAGGTGCGTCAATTGAATATCTGGAGATACGAGGCTGATCCCAAAAGTCTATGACGTGGATGAGTGAGATAAAGGTTTGACTCGCGTCAATTGGTTGACGCTCACCACACCAACTGGAGGGGCAGTGTGGCAATCTCAGGCAAATTTACACTTTGGCTTGACGCTATGGAAACCAGCGTGACCAGCGCTTCAGTCCAGGATGACTTTGTGCATGACCAGCATCTTTATCAGATTAGCCCTTGATCATCCTCTGAAACAAAGGAGTGAAGTCTCACTTGAAAGACTGGACCTCTTTGTGTGTTGTGGTTGGTGTGTTTACGAGTTGTTTGTGGAGGGGATATGGGTGAATGTAAACTGATGCTCAGCAGATGCGCTGGGGATGAGTTGAGCCGGAAGCGAGATGGGGAGACGGGGGTGTGTTGGAGAGACAGGGAGGGTTGTAAATCAGGAGGCGCTCTTTGATCTTCAATGATTATGCAAATGTCACAGACCAGTTGGGATTGAATTCACTGTTGATGAAGCCACCTGCATTTTCAGTGTATTGATGTGTCCAAAACATTTGCTCATGTTGATTTGACCTTTTCGCTTTTCTTCTGTTTCCAGGGTGGATTCGCGAAGTGCTATGAAATCACGGACATCAGAACGGGGAAGGTGTACGCCGGCAAAATCATCTCCAAGAGCAGAATCACCAAACAGCACCAGAGAGATAAGGTGGGTAGGGGGCGGACTGAGGATTTGGTCGGGGAGGGAGGAACCCTCAGGCAAACACCTCAACATTGAAAACGGGAAATTCACTTTCTTGGGTGGCAAACTTTTCGGAGGTTGGGAGAGGGGGCGACGGTCGTCCCTGTTGTATTGTTCCTTGGGGGGGGGGATGCGAGGGTACAAGTACTTTTGCCATGTCGGGAACAAAAACTGGTCATTTCCCACAAAAGAGGCATCATACATCCAATTGGAAAGGGAAATTGAGGATATTGGCGCGGGTCTCGGCGGGTGGGCGGGAGGGGCGGACAGCTGCGGGGCTGATTTGTCGCCCACCTGCGGCGTCACAACTTTTGCTCAGCGCCGCGAACCCGCTGCAACGGATAATCGCCCGTTCCCCGGGGTCCAGTAAAGGGGCAAAGGGACAACAGTTAATTTGGTCCCCCAAACAAAAAGGGATCCAAAACGCCCTCATTACTGTCGTGTCCAGTTGTAGTTTGTTGCTGGGGAAATGCGAGAGTGGTTGATAAATGTCAGTTTGGGGAGGAACAGCTATTTTGGTGAAGGTGGTCAGATTTGAGGTCCTTTTCACAGCCAGTGCGTCACGCATTGCGTTGTTTGTTGTCCAAGGACGAAACGCGTGACGCATTCAGTGTGAAAAAGTCTGCCATTTCCCAAACTTCCACCCGTTTTGTCAAGTTTGATCCGTTTGATGGATGGTCCCCACACAACACGGCAGTTCCCACACACATGCCGCGCGCCCTGAAGCCAAATCTCTCCCCAAAAATTCCCCCAGCGTTTGCAATTTAAAACAGTGCAAATCGTGCTGGATTAAAATTCATTGTGGAAGTGTTGCGTGCGAGTTGAACCAAACGGCGTCCATGATGCGCGCGCATCTCTGCGCGAGTAATCGATCCTCAAGGGTGGAAAGGTCACGATGAATTAGTTTCATCCACTTCGCTTTAATTGCGCTCATTGTGTTGACAACACCAATGAATGGCGGCGGGGGCCCACAACAAAGGATCCACCGGACAAAAAAACAACAGCCACAGATGATAATGTGATTCGGTTTCTTTCATTGATATTTGATCGCGCCGACAGAGGATCGGGCAAATAAACTTTGTAGCGTTGAGGTTGTTTCACTGAAATTCAACGCAGACTTGACAATGCGTTTTTTTTTTTCGTTGTAGATCACGAGGGAAGTGGAACTGCACAGGAATCTGAGGCACAAACATGTCGTCGGGTTCCACAGCTATTTCGAGGACGATGAGAACGTCTACATCGTGCTGGAAGTGTGCAGCAGAAAGGTAAATCTGTCTCAACCGTGTGTCGAGTCCCTCTCGTCTGTTTCGCACGGGGGTGGGTCGGGTGCTGTGTCTGTATGGGGAGGGGGGTCCTGGTTTTGCGGGACCGGATGATGAACGTGATCATGATGTCCCCACTGAATTCAGTGTGCACCAGGGTGGAGTTGGTGAGGTGAGCAAAAGTGGATCTTTCCTTGTGCGGATGTCAGCTCCACGCAAATTGACGCGCAACACGCAGCGCATCCTGTTTGAAGCAAAACCAAGACTCAGAGAACAGGTCTGTTCTCTTCTCACTCCGCAACGTGGTTGAGTACAGCACACTGCGCGTTGCTGTGCCTGTGCAAGGCAACAGACGCATTGTGTCTGTGGCTGCGTGTGTTGAGAGAAGCGAAGGGAGGCTCACTCCGAATCAATGACCTAATCGACTGATAGTGTCAGGAGTCGAGTGTGAAACCGTTGTCGTCTGCCTATGAGCTGAGTGACGCAGGTAAAATCTGTCGAGGACAGACGAGCAGGCCTCTGTGCCTCGGCCCCCTTCACACTGGAAGCGTCACGCGCGGTTGATGCGTCACTGAGCCGACGCAGTACGCCTTGGCTTTACGGTGCATCATCGCGAAACGCGTCCAGTGTGAAACGGGCCTTGATGTCCCTGCGCTGTTGCCGGGCCGCAGTATCTGGGCCCGAGACATATTTCCATGGTCATCACCGAGCTGTCCCGTGAACCGTGAATTCGCACACATGATTCAGACACATCAGACAGAATGACACCAGATTCCACACAAAGGGAGACTTAGGTTGCCTCGCTGCTGGCCAGCCAGACTTGAGTTGATGTCATGCAGCTAAAGGCGAAATCCCCCCTTCCCCCATTTCTATTCATTCGCAGCCTTGTAATTGCCGTTGCACGACGCACGATGCCCCTCGTTACACGCTCCAGAGAATGGTGTAAATGCGCGGATTGTGCAGTCACCGAGTGCATTCGCATCCTTTCAAGCCCCTGTAATAGCCGCTCAAATGCAGATGTTCGCTATTCAATATGCGAAGTTCTTTTTATGCACTGAGTGAGATATTGTGGATCTGAATGGGCGAAGAAAGGGCAGCAAAGGTCACATGGCTGTCCCACAGAAAAGTCGTGATGGGAGAGTTGCCCTCCAGCCTTTTGTGACTGAGATCTGATGGGATTTGGTCGTGCCGTGTCCAATGTGAAGGGACAAGTGTGTGAGCAACATAACTTTGCAAAGTGGTTGGCCCTTTGAGCTGCAAAGATCAGGGTCTGTGGAACCAAAGTGGTCAGTGCGGACGCAGGTGGAAGGCTCGCGGTCTGTGGTGTCTATCTGTTCAGTTGTGAAGCTGCTCCAGCTGCCGGGTGGGACCGAGACCACCGCCGAGAAAGAGCACATCTGCTCAATGAAAAACACGCCTCCAATTGTTTTTGTCTCAAGATAAAAGGCGAGAACCCCCCTAATTTGCAAACTCAATCTCATGATGGCGACGACTGAGTGGCGTCGGCGCATTCTGTTACGGACCGTCTTTTGACCCCGAACAAAGAGAAGATACGACACTCGGGTCAGATCGTTTTCACCCGGCGGTGCCAAACGCACCCGGCTTCACCCTAATTGTGGCGCCTCATCAAAATACAAGGGAACACTGGGGACGGGCAATTGTGAAATTCACGCCGGGACGTGCGGTTAGGAAGCGACACAACAGACGATTGTCTGTGGCGACTCAGGACCACGCCACAACGGTTGTTACTCAGAATTTATGCGCAGAATTCGTCATGGCTTCTGTTGCTCAATATCATCCACTTGTTTGGCTTGGCGCGGTACAAATGCAAATTATTGCTCGTTGTCACAGCGACAGATCTCCGGGTCCTTTGTTCGCTGTTCTTGAGCTGGAAAACTTGAGAATAATCGTGCTCAATCGTGCGAATTGAAATTGAACAGAGCCTTTCGTCTGGAACGGCGTTGAAATTTCAGGGGTGCGCGCACTTGTTGCGTTCGATTTGTGTCCCACGAGCGTCAGTGTTTTCCGTTTCTCGCCGCAGTCTCTGGTGCACGTGCTGAAGACGAGGAAAACGGTCACGGAGCCCGAGGTGCGGTACTACGTGAAGCAGCTGGTCGAGGGATGCAGGTACGCACACACACACACACACACACACACACACACACACACACACACACACAGAGCAGCCAAGAGCGAGCTGAGACGCACGCACCCACATGCACACCCAAGACCTCCGTCTCTATTCGCTCACGCACACACACACATACACGCACACCAGGGGCTCACACACGCACACACCACAGAATGAGGCTGAGAGAAGCTGAAAAGACACCTGCGCCCAACCTCTCCGTTTCGATGCCGGTCATAAATCCACAACGCACGCGTGCGCTCACCAATCTCCATCGAAATTCCGGGTCTTCATTCGTGTGCCAATGCATCGGTGGCGAACATTCATGGTTGAAAAACAGCTTGACGCCAACACTGTCGTCAGGAACAACAAAATCGAGGGACGACAACAACCCACCGTCGTTTGACGCTTGGCGTTCGTCGCTTTTCAGGTACATCCACAACCAGCGCATCATCCACCGGGACCTGAAGCTCGGAAACATGCTGCTCAACGAGCAAATGAGCGTGAAGCTCGGGGACTTCGGGCTCGCCGCGCGGGTCGAGTACGAGGGTGAGAAGAAGACGTGAGTACTGCGCATGCGCACACATGCTCACACGCACACAGGTCTACGACACACTGGCGTGTGCGCGCACGGACGCACACACATGTATACACACACCAGCACCAGTGGTGGGGCACACATACACACACACACACACACACACACACACACACACACACACACACACCGCCAGTTTCTGGTGGGGTGCGCACACATTGGACGTGTCGCAAGCGAACATCAGATCTTGACGAGTTGCGCAACGTTCCCTTCCAAAAATAGACAATGTTCCAACTTAGTTGGTCATGAGTACAGAGTGGACACTCATGAACCCGCAAGGCTTGCAGTGTTGGGTCTGGATCTGGGTTTTCCCCCTGCTCAGTGGCATAAATGTGCCATTGTCGGTGTCGCTACACACAGGTGTGTCACGTGATGAATAATGCATGACGCTCATTGTCTCAGCAACGGAAACTTTCAGTGAGGCACCTTCATTCAGAGTCCCTCCCGTCAAGTCTTGTTGTCAAGGGTTGAATCAACGCGTATCTCGCAGTGAATGCGATTCTTGACGAGCAAAATCACAAGGGAGTTTTCAACCCGAGGTGTGTGCAATGACAACAGCATTGTCTCAGCACAGAACTCCAATCAGCAAGATTGACATTTCGAATCAAACGGACGCGGCGTTGGTGGTGCGCTGGGTCACCGATTTGCCTCGGGTCGTTATGGTGACGGAGGCGGCCGAAACGAAGCGACGCTGACCCGACCAAGTCCCGTCAGGAAGAGAGTCGTGTTGGGCCCGGGTCACACTGAATGCGTCGCGTCCCTGTGCGTCTCGATGGGCACGATGGACGAGGCCAGACCCCATCACCCTCCAGATTGTTCCATGACGCAACGCGTGACGCATCCAGTGCGACACGGATCTCAGTGTGAAGTCAGTTGAAGTCACTTCCAGTTTGTCACTGACAAAATATTTGGAAGTTGACATAGGTGGGTCATTGGTATTGGAGGCCCGCCTGTTTTGTTTGTTTTCGGGTTTGTTGTGAAATGGCCATGTCACCAGGCACAAGTTGCAACAGGGATCGCGACAGGTTGTGTGAAATCACCTGTGGACCTTTTGTTTTGGCTCAGTCGTGCGAGTTTTGTATTTTAAGAGCGGGCTCGACCTACTCGCTCACCGTACTCATTCACTCACTCACTCCTTCATTCTCCGCGCGTACGTCCAGCGACAAAAATACTTGGGCTGTGTATTCTGGGCCAACAAAAATAGTTTGTGTGTACTTCATACTTTTTCTGACAGTACCAAAGTACGTGAAAACGCAGTGGGGGATGAGAGTCAGACTTTTCCATGGAAGTTTACAGTCATAGCTCGACAGGGCCCTGTGTCGTCCTTTGGTTTGCCAAGACGGAGGTGGGAGCGGGGCGCTGGCATTGTCGGCAGCAGCGCACATCCGTCTCACTTGGAAGGAGAGTCGGCCTGTTCCGTCTTTGTTCTGAGGGGGATTTCCCATCGGGAGTGCGACCTTTCCGTCTCGTAGATCATCGCAGTGTTGTGCCCGAAATACCAAAACCGTCAACCACCACGTCCATGCCAAGAACGAAAGGTGGTGTGTTTTACCGGAAGACGTACTGGATGCGTCATGCGTTGCGCCCATGTACAACACTCTGTGTGTGTGTGTGTGTGTGTGTGTGTGTGTGTGTGTGTGTGTGTGTGCGTGTGAGCGCTGTGCGTCAAGTTGACGGAGGCTTGTATCTGGTGTTCACCGGCATTTTCAGATCTCGCACTGACAAAAGAGAGGTTGTTGGTTCTTTTTGCCACCCAGAAAATGACACACAAAAGTTTCAAAATGGGCAGATCAGAGCCAGATTTCATCGCGATTTCGTGGAGGAGAAAGAACCGTGTTTCGTGCTGTACCTGTGAAAGTCGCACCGTGAACACAGAGACTTGGAGTGCATCACGCTCCAATAAACGCTCAGATTTGTCGACCTCCGGGGCCATTTTCCTCTCCGGTGGGTTTGGAAAGAAAGAGAACTCCGCTTTTCTAGAGAGGGGAGGTGTCGACATAAAACAGCTATTCTCAGTCCCTCGTAAAATGTTTCGAGAAAGTTACTGTTGGTGTTTTACAGCTAAACTTCAAGTGCAAAACGTCTGTCAGTCAGTTCGCTTTGGCCCGTGCAGAGAATGTAGTGCTTTGTTTGTCAAACACTGAAAGTGTTTCGTACTGCCTCCAGACTCAACATGACAGACAGTGGCAAATCAAGAATCCAGAATCGCGTCATTTTGCCAACCCCCGTGTCCAGGTGTGCGTGGTACCCAGGTGTCCGGTACCTGCTGCAGTGTCTGCTGGATCGTGGAGCGAATGACGTTTGGTGCGGAGGGACGGACCTTCGCGGTGTTCACGCTCGTTTCCTTGTCGTCGTGTGTTCGCAGACCCGTGTTACACTGCAGCTGTGATGTAACGCTCATCTATTCCATCTCTCATGTATTGCAGGACGGTGTGTGGAACTCCCAACTACATCGCCCCGGAGGTGCTGCAGAAGAAGGGTCACAGCTACGAGGCGGACTTCTGGGCCATTGGCTGCATCATGTGAGTCACTGTCGCTGTGGTAGGGTTGCAGCTCCATTCACCCTGGTCTCAGTTAGTAGATCAGCGGCCCTGAAAACATGCACGAATGGGCTGGGATCTCAGTGCAGTGAAAAGGGATTCGGTTACTTGTCACTGCAGTGCATGACACTCGTGTAAAGTGCAAACCAGGTGTTTGACACGAATGCACTTGTTCCTTTTCTGTGGAGGGTTGCGAGTCTATCTTTGGTTGTGTTGTGCGCGCTGCACGTGTTGTGTGAAGGGGGCTGGGGACGGGTGAGGGGGTGGGGCCGGCGCTGAAGATGCGCATTGTCTGCATACAAACGACATGCTCGAGGTATTCACGGGAGGAGGACATCAGGCATATTGTCCCCCTCCATCCCTCCCACCTGGAAGGGGTGACAGCTGGAATGTACAAGTGTTTCCCCTGTCTTAATGCTGCTCGTCTATGGGCAAATGATGCGCGCAGCCCGGCGTGGCAGAAGGCGCGTGTTTGAGGAATGAGATACGCGTGTTTGGACCTGAAGGTGGGAGCATTGTTGGGAGGGGCCCCGTCAGATTCACCAGAATCCCCAACCAAATTTACTGAAGGATTTGAAGGGGACAAAAGATAGGGCTGAAAATGAGTGAGGCTGAGTCCACAATCTTCATAAGCGTCTGTTTCCCCGGTCCTTTCTTCACAGCAGAATAAAAACACAAGCAGCAGCCTCTCCGCGCGTATTTGTGTGCCTGGCCTGAGGCTGAAAAAATATTGGTGTTGATGCATGTTTGATCGGCTTCATTGTTGCTTCTGTTTGCATTGAAAAAATCGTTGTTGAGTTGTCGCGGGACATCTGTCCGTGCGATTTGCATCTGCGGTGCCAAGTGCTGAAACATTTATTTCGCGTCTATTGAACGCTGATCCATTTATTTCTTCGTGCCTCGTTTGTTGAGGGATCCGAGGCTTGGGATTTAAAGTTTTGCCGCAGGTCTACTGTGTGTGTGTGTGTGTGTGTGTGTGTGTGTGTGTGTGTGTGTGTGTGCGTGCGTGCGTGTGTGTGTGTGTGTGTGTGTCCCACACACCGCAGGGCCGCTCAGCTTTTCAGCCATGCCAGAATTCTACATTGTCTGTTCGGACGTTTTGCAGCTCAAAACCCTTGCACGCTGATTTGCACAGCGCACGGTGTTGATTGAAGAGTCTGTAGAAAGTTGTGCAGCGTTGCTCAAAAGAGCAGAAAAAATCAGTTCAGTACTTATTTGTACTCGCAGTACACGTGAGAACGCACGTGAATACGGATCGAGAGATCCAAGCGAGGAGACTTCCTGGGCAAACAGCGACGCTGCCGGTGTCTGGCTGAAATGTTTGCTCGAATTACATCAGCCTTGAAAAACAACTCTGGGTGACAGTAATCTCTCAATACCCAGCGTTTTTACGCGACAGCGCGTCAAAAAGTCCAACACTAAAGTTTCCAGCAGATCTCGCAGGTCTGAATTGCGACACCAGGAACGTCTGAAGCAACTTGGGGAGGAATTTGATCAGAGTTGACAAATACCGAGGTGGTCGGAGTTCAAGAAACCGATTCCCTTTGCCTTTCGTAGTCCCTGGCGAACGGTTTGGCCCTGAACGCAGCAACGCTCGCAACCGCGAGTTTCACCCTGCGAGTTTGTCGCCCGTTCAGCGTGAAATTACCGAGCACAGATTCTTGTTACTCACGGTTGCCGTTCCTTTCACCCACGTTGCCCAACTCTTCCCAATGGTGCGAAAGACAGCGCAAGTCCGGACGTGGTGAGGCTGGGGCTGCAGCTCCCCGATACGACCATCGCTCAGCGTGTATGAACGTCTCTCAACAAACGTGACGTCACGTTTCAGGTACGCGCTGCTGGTAGGACGTCCCCCGTTCGAGACGTCGACGCTCAAGGAGACGTACACGCGTATCACGGCCAACAAGTACAGCTTCCCGTCGAGTGTGTCTCCGGCGGCACGTCACCTCATAGCGAAGCTCCTCAGCCACAACCCGGCGGACCGCCCCACCCTCGACCAGATCCTGCAGCATGAGTTTATGAGCGGCTTCTGCCCCAAGTCGCTGGCCCCGCAAACCTGCGAAACCGCGCCCAAATACTCGTTTTCCACAAGCCAAAGGTACGTTGCGTTTGCGCGTGTGTGATTTCAGGGGGAGGGGGGGACTCCAGCGTCGCAAGGTCTGCAATCTCAAAGGGAATTGTCAAAGTTGGAGTGCGTCCTGCCATCGAGAGTTTTGCCCCGTAGAACCAATTCTGGATCCGCTCATGTCGAAAATCACGCAATGAACTGAATGCGAACGAAGGTTGAATCAAATTTGCGGCCACGTGCAAAAAAGTAAACTTTGAGATTGCTTCTTCCCCTGGGATATTTTGCTTTCGTCAAGGGTCCTGAATAAAAAGTTAATGGTTTCATTGACACGAAGCTCAATCCGTGGGGGACGAAATGTGACTCGTGTCGGCACATGAGATGAGCGATAATACGTGATCCAAGTGCGGCGCTGCACCGAGAGACCTGACTGACATCTCCACGTCTCCGTTTCAGACCCAAGTCGTACGCGGCGCCGGTGTCGCCGAGCGAAGCGATGCAGAAGATCACGGCGTCGCTGTCACAGCTGAGGGCGCCTAAGAGGATGCCGCCGCCCACCGAGCCGCCTCCAGTCAGGGTGAGTAGTGTGTGAGTCTCCGCCTACCGACCCCCCCCCCCTCCGTCAGGGTGCGTGCCTACCGACCCTCCCCCCGTCAGGGTGCGTGTGTGTTTTGGGTATGCGTGCAAGACCGGTCCCTCTGTGCGCACGTGCAATGAGTGCGTGCACTACAGGTCTGTGCGTGTGTGTTATGAGTGTATGCGTGCACTACAGGTCTGTGCGTGTGTGTTATGAGTGTATGCGTGCACCACAGGTCTGTGCGTGTGTGTAATGAGTGCGTGCAC
>JAAUXT010059392.1_pt1 | contig 27943 bp, 20 predicted proteins | sample 7278171 | NCBI WGS metagenome assembly JAAUXT01 (sample SAMN14350112, study PRJNA611818) | marine sediment metagenome | isolation source: surface marine sediment (1.8m) | place: French Polynesia: Moorea | collected 2018-08
GTGCTTCTCACACAATACTGGGTATGTGATGCCATTTCTACAACATGATGGCAGATTGTCTCAAATGTACACATGTTCAACATGCTATCATGTTCAGTTGTGTGTGAGAAGTGCCACTCACACACTGTGTCGTAAATAGGGTCAAACAGCGAGACAAGATGCCACAGTTGTAGAATGCCTCTTCCTGCTCAAGATGACCGCTGCAGAACACTGCACCCTATTCGCGTGCCCACACTGACAAGTGCTCTTGTTCAAGCTGAGCTGCTCCCAAGGGGCAAAAACAGACTGAAAAACGACACATATTTCATCTGTCCGTCGGAAAGAAGAGTGCGCAGACAGCCATAATTAGCGAATGTAACTTTTCACTTTGAAGGGTAATTGGGCAGAAAAAATGTCTTTACTTCGTTTTCACCTGCTTCAGGCAAAACCGTACAACTCTCAGCAGCGAAGAAGAGGAGAACTCCTTTTTCATTGCATTGAGAACTGCAGTGCGTCTGATTTGTTTCGACTTCGCATCCATATGCAATTGCTCCTTCACGCGCTCAATGCAGATATGTTGTTTGGTCAGGACACGTTGTTTGGTCAGGCTGAGGGGGTTCATCTTCGGAAAAAAGTCAGATGATTCCCCCACCTTGGGGACATTTTCGGAATTTGGTAAAAAGTTGTGAGGGAAAAAGTCTGTTGAAAATATACCCCAGATGACAACAAAAGCTGCTGAAACATTTTTCGCTGTCCATTCCCAAAGCCTTTATCAAAAAAACTGGCTGGGTCCGTTCAGCGCGGCGCGTGTCCACACCGATAGGTCTTCTCGTCATTTCCTGGACATGAAACATTTACCTGGCCAGACAGACGATGTCTTTCTGTTGACAGCCTCTCTGTTCGCAGTCGTACCTTTCTGTCGGAGAAGGTCTTTTTGTATGGGTGCCGTGACAACTGCAAGGAAAGGTCGGAAATGTATACGCTTTGATGGGCGCAGATTACAGACAGCAAAAACCGTTTCCCGGGGTTCAGAACCTCTGAGGCTGCTTGCCTGCAGTATAAGAGCTCTTGTTACTCTCACGAACAAAAGGCGTGCTGTCGTGCCTTGTGTCGCGATCCCCTCATTGTGGGACGTTTCCGTCTTGGTGACGAGATCTGATACGTACAAGTTTGGGACATAATGAAGAAGAAAGTACAAACAGCATTCCGTCAGGAACTTTGAAGCCAACAGGAAACACACTGTTGTGGTTGCGAACAAGAAGCCAAATGCAACAGATGATAAGTAATCGTCTGTCCACGTTTGAGCGCATCCAGGACGAAGATACGGAAGGGACCACTCACTTCTCCCATCCGTCATAATCACTGTCTCGTGGTTCGCGGCGTGCGGAATATAGATGTGATTAAGCGGGTGAAGTCATTCGCACCGTCTTGCGGTCCCTTTTGTCAGCAGACGGTGCTGAGGAAGATTCCACAAAGGCAGTCTGATTTTGTGTTCTGCGAAAGAAGCGGAGCGCATGCAAAGCAACGTTCGTATTTTGGCGTCCTGTTTGTCCCTCTTGCTGCCAATGCTCTTGCTATGATGGCTTTCAGACAGCTTCACTCCTGGTTCGCTTTTGTCTGACAGAAACTCAACAGGCATTTATGGGCTGCAAAGAGAATTTCATCCTCAGGAAAAGCTCTTTGCACGAGTCTTCCCAAACCATGCCCGTATGTACACTCGTGCTTCAGTTTTCATATCTCGTGTCAGAATTTCATATGGAGGCAAATTGCCTACAGCTGAATTTACCGCCGGAGAAGTTGACAATCGATCCCACCCACCACTTGCAGTGAAAGCGTTGTCCAGGGAAAACAGAGCCGGCGGTGCACATTTCAGGGTCCTCGACCATCCTCAGCCACAAAAGCCGCCGGGCCATGTGAACCACCAGGTGGACATGCAAAATTGAAATTCAATGGATCACGGACGTTGGGGAATTGTTGAGGATGTGCCGTTTTAAATATTGGCCCTTTGTGTGTCACTTTGTTACAACAAACACGATGAATCAAGAGGATAACCTGTGACTTGAGCAACTCTCTCGCAGACCTCAAAACACTGGGAGAGCGAGACTGTGGGACTGAAATGGGAGCTCCCTTCAACTCTGTGCAGAATTCGCGCAAACTTCTGGCCCTGTCCCCAGTGGTGAGGCCACAACAAACTCAGGCAAGGAAAGTCACAGGCCAGACATAACAGTTCTCAGCACACGACTCTTTATCAAAGGCCGCCCTTGGGACATAATCCTATTTTGCGCTTTTGTCTGAAGATCAAGTCACAAAAAGTCTAATCCTATCAGGCCTAGACTCGGGGCTACAGCGTGGGTGTGGACTCCGTTTCCTCAATCAAAACAAGAATGTTGGTCGTGTCATGCACATTTTTGTAAGATGCTTGCTGACTTATACCTTTCCGATCGGTGGCAAACGTTGTGGAAATTGAATTAAATTCGGTTTCACGTCGTGGACTGATCTGTGCGAAGCCGCTTTATTGCATTATCGTGTCAGCGGGCTCGATCGGAGACGCGGCCCGTCGTGCGATCAATCCCCCGGCTTCTCGTTCCGCGGTTCCGAGGTCACGATTTCATTTGCCAAGATGTTTCAGAGCAATTGGGAAAGTGTCGCCTCATGCAAGCGACTTGGCTTGTCGAGTGTTGAGGAAACGTTTCAGAGATGAAGTGGACCCAATTCTTCATCGGACCAGACTTCTGGAACCCGATCTTGTGGACAGACATGCGATCTGAGGGGTCATCTTGTTCACGGATTTGTCGAGGCTTGCCATTGATTTCCAAGTTGCTTCAAATCAACTCTTGGCATTGTTTTCACCCCTGACGCAATTTCGTTGTGGTGCAACATGGAGTGTTTCCTGTAATGGCACATTTGTTTTGATCAGCAGACGGAAGTCAGCGCTTCAGGAAGGTCTCGGGATTCAGAGGTTGATTAGAGACCTGGACACTGGTGGTTTCTACTGTCAAACATAACCGCACTTCCGCGGACCACAAATTGCGAAGATCATAGTAATTTGATTTGTCTGCCTCTGCAGTGAATTTGCCTTCTCATTTGTACGGGTTCACATCTGCTCCGGGAGTTGTCAGCTGTGCTCCGTGTTGTTTATTGCCCGGCTGAGGCAAGTTCGGAAGCTTCTTAGACCCCCAATTCGTTTCTTTTCAGTTCCACAGTCTTTTTCTTTTCATCACTTGTGTGGCAGGTGAATTGCAATGAACTTCCAGGTTGTTCAAAATCTGACAAGAAACATTGTGACATTGAGTTTGTCACACAGATTTGATGGAGAATGATGTGGTTGTTTTTGAGCCCACCATGGAGTCACTGATGAGAAAAAGTTCGCAGTGCTTTTGTCATATTCTGCGCTGTGATTGGCTTCACCTTTGCGTGGAGGCCACCTCTATTGCAAGGTCACTGCAATGGAAGCTGCATTGTGTGTCCACAGCAGTTTGATTACAACAAGGAGAACTTGTAACAAGGAAAGCTTGGTATACTCGTAATTGGCAAAGCACCGAAAAGAAGCAAGTGCTTTGTGTGCTCTTGGTTGTGCATCGTAAGTGGTGGGAAGGTTTGGCCACCAAGAAGTATTCTTTTCGACCACAAAAATCTGCCTGTGTTCTTCAATGTTGCCTCCCCTTGAAATATCAACGGTTGCGTTGAGCCCTGTTGCGTCGACGGGGAGAAGGGGAGCTATCTTGGCGGGTCTGGTTTCCGTCGCGCGACAGCTCATTTCCTCCCGGTCTTCTTCGGCACAACTCAAGCCGACCGTGCTGCCTGTGACGCAGAGGGAGAAGGCAGAAAACAGATCTGGCTCTGTTGAGTTGCATTCTGCTTGAACTTTAGACGACAAGGCACAGAGAACCTTTTGTCGCTCTTAACTGTCGCAGCTTGTATCGTGTTTTGTCAGGTCAGAGATTCCAAATGCGAGCGCAGAACATTGTCTTTCACACAAGAAGCGTCACACACGACGCACTCGTTGTTCCTGCGATTGCGCCGCCAACAATCACGTCTTGCACCATCACAGCAAGAAATTGTTCGTTGTTGTTCCACAAAAAACACGTGGACGTCCATCAGTTCACCTTTTTCGTGCAAGCCTTACAGAGCCAGTCAAGTGGATTCAATCTTCTGAACATTTTTGCAGAACACAATCACAGTTTCTCAGCCGAAGTGCTTCGTTCTCTTCTCAAAGCAGTTCTCAGAGATTACCCATCTCGGAAACATTACACCGCCTCTACCAGTGATTCTTGTGCTGCAGCAATCAGTTAATTGCGGCTGATGAATGGAGGTTGAAGTGTTATTTGGCTGAGGTGAGGAAGCGTGCAGGGAACCTGTGCAGCTGTTGTCTTGTGTCGTTAATGGTAACACATCGTTGAGTGTCATCCCCAGGCTCTGCCGAGGCTTTTCCTCCTCTTTTTTTCAGCAACTGAACCGTCCTTGCTTGGATGTGAAAACAATAGACAAGTCTCTGAAAAGAGTAACTGTTTCAATTTCGGTAAAAATTGGTCTGTTTTTGTCTTCTCCTGGTCAATAAGACTTCCATACCTGAGGCCTTTTCAAGAAGCGGAGCTCATTTTGAACCTGTTTGAGGCTGCACATTCCAACGTGAACAGTGTCGTTTGTTTTCCGTGGTTCGGCTGTGTTTCCGGTTTTGGCATGGTTCATTGTTGTGCTGCTTTCAGGTTTTGACTGTTTGGCAGTGCGATGAAAGGCTGCGTTACCAAATATCCATCAGCGGAGCAAGGGGGAAAGATGCAGCTGCATTGTATGAGTAATAGACGTGTGGGAGCTGAGGGGTTTGCATCCATTGAAGTCATACAAATTGTTACGTCTCACGCAGAATGGGAATTTCTTCATGTGTCATTTGCGCAGACCCTGTGTGAGAGCCACAGTTGCGTGGGTTTTAAAATTGCTATCATGACATTGCAATGAGCTGAGTTTTTTTCTTTGCAAACGAGTAGTGTTGTGTGGTGTGACGTGAATACGAAAAATAAACGCATTCCAGCTTGGTCAAAAATGTGGTTGCTTGACAGAAAATACAACTGTACAAGGCAGAGGGCTGCAAGTGGTACACCAGAGCAGACGAACTTGTGTGTTTTCCATTTGAAAGTTTTTGCTTGCTCCTGTAACAACGAGGGTCATGTCGGAGTCAGATGTTTCGAACGGTATTTGCAGTTCTTTTGACGTCCTCGCAAAGTTGTTGTGTCGTGCAGTTGGAGCTACAACAGGGGCAGCTCTAACACGAACAAACATGGCTGTTTTGTTCGAATCAAGTGCACGCCCTGCCCCAAAAATATCCACGCTTTCATCTGGTTGCTTCGATTTGTTCTTGTTGTTGCTGTTCCTTTTTAGGTGATTTGAGGTGGGTCGCGGGATTTGGGCTCAAATGAGCCAAATCGGTGCAAGCCAAATCAAAGCACCTACAGGCAGCATCTTCCAAAAGTATGTGTACAGCAGTTTCATGGTCAAGATGAGGATTGATTTGGGATCTTTTTGGGCTCTTGTGGTTCATTTTGGGTTGGGGATTATGCGCCAAGAAGGAATTTATCAAATTTGAATTTTTGGGTTTCTGAGGTCAAAAAGGTCAATTTTGGAAGTGTGGAAAAAATGGGGTGTGAATGTAGAAATGTCTCTGTAACTCAGAAAGTTCAAATATTTGGGGAAAGAAGTATATTGAAGAAATGGAGTATATTGTATGGGGGTTTGAGAGGTAGCATTTGATTTTTAAAAAATTCTATATGGTTTTTAGGTGGGGCTAAAGTTTTGGTAAAAAAGTCATTTTTCATATAAAATTTAAAAATGGATACTGGGCAATTCTTTTGGTTAATTTGTGGATATTGTTATGAACCATTGTGTAAAAGTTCCATTTATTCCATTTGGGTGTGTGCTAAATGAGTTCCCAAGTTATGCATATTGAGTGAAAAAAGTAAGAATTTTGAGAAAAAAAGCAACCCAAATCAGAGCAAGCCAAATCAGAGTTGAGCCAAATCAGAGCAACCCAAATCAGAGCAAGCTAAATCAGAGTTGAGCCTAATCAGAGCAAGCCAGATCAGAGTGAGCCAAATCAGAGTGAGCCAAATCAGAGCAACTTTAATTTCCTCAAATCACCGCGAGCTCCATGGAGCTATTTTTGGTCCAAGCAGCCCTGTGCACTGGTTCGCGGAGCACAGACACTTGATGGTGAAGGCGAGTTTCTTGGTTGTGGACGCGAATGCCTCCTGTAGTTGCGCGAGCTAAGCTGTGCAAATGCATAACAGAAGCTTCTGGAGACGTTCTTATGAAACACGAATGACCGATTCACCCAGGTTCCTATATTTAGACTGGCAGCTTCATTCAAGCCTGATACCCTATTTGCAAAATGGGCAGTCAACAGAATGAGAAAATAATTTTCCCTGTTACGAGATAAACTCGCTCGTACGAATTGGGAATATTGCTTGTATTGCGGGAGAAAGGCTTTCATGATATTAGATGTAAATTGCATTAGATCTGGTTGTATTTGTTCCGTTGTGATTTGGTTCCAAAGAACAAGGGAATGCGAAATGGCTTTTTGCTGGTTTTGGTTGTTTGGCAAGAAAACATCGGCAATGTGCTTTGCAACCGAAGTTTACAGTTATTTTGGCATCGCAAAATCCACAGCTCTTGGTGCTGCTGTCAATATTTACGACGAAGGGTTCGCTTCTACACCTGCTTCTTGACAAGACGATGATAGCCAGACGATACAGCTCTTCAGTTTTCTGGCTTTCCTATCTCGCGCAGCACTCAGTTTCTTCTGCTGAGATGTGTTCAGTTAATTGTTCCAGGAAGTAGAACAATCACCTGGTTTGCGGGTGTTTCCTCACTTTTGAATAATGGTTCACCTTGAGTGTGTGAAAAAAATGAAGCCGTGAGTGTTGAAGTCTCTTCCTTGAGACCCACATGTGGAACAAAGCTCCAGTGTTGGGTCCGTACAGGCGTTTGTTGGACAAGATTGGTCGGGTTGAAGCCATTGCCGAGCAAACAGGTGGCTCTTGCTGATGAATGTGTGGCTGTGGTGGAGCCTGGGGCCCAGCACAGGTCCATCGCAATTCGACCTTTTCCCATCAAACTGTTGCAGTTTTTGGACCAAGCCGCAGGCTGACGCAAACTTTGGTGTTCAGGGATGATGCTTCTGTTCTGCAGACCCGACAAGCGCGATAAGCTCTCATCCGAATTTTGCAACAGATCAGCGCTTGTGAAGCAATCAAAGCGCATTCTGTAAGCGTGTTTGGTGCCCTTGAAGTTTGAAAGGGCGAAGAAGACGGGTTCTCACACAGCACATCAGTAAACTTCGTTTTGAACGTTTTGAAACTCGCGTGATTTATGATGATGTCTTTGTCTCCTTTGGGCGTCGTTGCATACATTTGTCAAGGTTGTCGGTCCGGCGTTAATCTTAGCGATTAGAACAACAGTGATGACACACCAGCTCTTCTTGGCAGTGCTGCAGCCTGTACGCCTGCAGCACTTAACCCTCACGCTCATTGTTGTTTTCTCGGCAAGGGCATTTGGCCTTGTTGTGTCATTGCACTGTAAGTATGCTTTGTGCAAGTGGACTCCAGCTGAAGTCAAGGAGAGTCCATGTTTCAGGGCCACCACGACGGAACAACAGGTTTAAATGTCACAGCAAGGAAATCACGGGCAGGTCAAACCATTCTGGTGGAGTACCGAACTCACGGAACTTTGTACGACTTGGCTGTTATGTTGAAGCTGGGTCGATGACATTTCGAGATACCGGTACGAACAAGCCTGCTGAGAATGAGCGTGTAGTGATATTTATTCTCGAGGTCAGCATACCTCGCTCATCAGGAAGCGTTGCCTCATTGTGTTGTGCTTCAAGGAAACATCGCACAGTTACCATGGACCTGCTGAACAGGTTGGTACTCACATATGAAGGGACAGTCTCAGTTCGACTCTTTTGATTCAAGCTGGTAACACGAACTGAACTCAAGCCGCTCAAGCAGAATCTGACACAAGAAATGGCTCGACTGTGTTGGAGTTTAGATTTGAAACTGTGCGTAGTCTATACTCCCGTGTTGGTTGATGTTGCATTGCACCTTGAGGATTCAGAGTGTCACTTTGTCAGTCAATCGGCGAGACAAGCTTGTCTGTTTCAGTGCAAAAAATGCGATCGTGGGAACACGAAGGTCTTTCGTTGAGAAAAGGCCAGATCGTTCGTACATTTTGAAATTGTCAAACGGACCAAAAAGATCGTGAACACGCAACACAGATTAAGAACCTGTAGGTGTTGATCAAGTTGAAAACGGGAGCGGCAGCTGCAAACTGTGTTCTGCAAACGGAACGTACGTGCGGGGGAAGACACGTCTTTCCCGAATGTCAGATTACGCAAACATAATGCTGCACTCAGACCCTCTGTGTGACTCCACAGTGACAGGTGGAGGTGTTACCTGGTGAGATTGCCGCTGCAGAAGTGCAGAAGCTTGCTGCGAGCTGACAGATACGTACGTGTATGAGTTGTGTTTCATCGAAACAATTCTTTTGGCTTGCATGTACGAGGGGGTTCTCCGATCTTTCCTGATGAACTTCAGTTGTACGTTGCATTGTGAAGGTGTTACAGTGTTAGACCCAGAGAAACTGAGTACGAAGACAGGGGAAAGAAAGTCGACTGGAAAGCCTGATTCTCAGCATTACTGCTCATTTTCTTGCGAAGGCAAAATGAAGTTCTTGTGTGAAATTTCCTTCCATGATGAACCACTTTTTTGGCTGTAGATCTGCTCGCTTCTTTCTGAGAGCGCTGAGGATGAACTGCTGGAAACGCAGGATCGTTGCTGATTAATTCCTCCCTGCGGCTGATGTCTTTATTTGTGGAGCATAATTCTGGAGGAATGAGCTGCTCGAGATTGAAGCAGACGAACATGCAGTGACAATTGAGCCTTTTATCGGGGATTATTGGAACGTCTCCAGGTCCCAGGTGTCGATTGAAACAGTTTGCTGCGCGATCTTCGTGTCACAAAGGAAGCACAGCGAAACGTACGATGGTTGGCGCCTGCTGATTCACAGTGACCAGTCAGTTTGGTTGCTGTTTGATATTTTTCGGCCCAGAAGGTGCCGTGACTCGCTGTTGAGTCCGTGGGGTCAGCTCACCTGGTTCCTCTGCTACATCGTACAGATGCAACCAATCGCTCACTGAAACTCTGCATTTGTTCTTCCGCGGAATAGAACCCTGCCCAGGAACGTCTGTCTCTACTAATTGAATCAGATTTCTGCTGCAAAGAGTCGCATGCAGTGATTAGCATTTATTTATGCCACGGTAATTGGATTCAAGGCCTTCCTGCCTGTCCCTCGTTTCCTTGTCCCCGCGCTCTGAAGCTGCAGCGATTACTTCCTTGCGGAGGTCGGCGGGCTGGTGTGATGGCAGCCCCATTGTGGGTGTCAGTCAGAGAAATCTTCAGCGAACATTCGTGTGCTTCACTTGCGTTTTGCCAGGATTTTCCTTTTTCCGTTGTCAGTGGTCAGTTGGACCTGTCGATCCACCGAAGGTGAACTTTGCTTGTACGAGACCCCAAACCACACTTTCAGCGATGCGATACTTTCTTGAAATTTATCAACGTTGTTTGTCACTCGTCCCTGATGCTCGAGGAGTGGATTCTCAACTGAGGCTTGGGGAAGATCCTTGGTTTCTGCTTGTGGGTGAGGATCCTCCACCAAACACTTGTAAGGAGTGGTCTCACTGTGTGGTGACGCAGGGTCCTCAAGTTTTGATTGCGCTAAAGGGGCTCAACTTTTGGCGGGGAGTGGAGATGGTTCTGTCCACACAAAAGATGACACACATCAAACACACTCAAGTCCCATTCACAAGTTCCATTTGGTCACCACAAAGGGACACCATTTGAGTTTCTGGTTGATTCTGTCGACAGAGCGTTTGCACAACGTTCTGGACGTCATTCTGGACGTCACCTTCGTTATTTGCCACCAAGTCTGTCGAGTTTTCGTTGCGCCTGCATGGTGAGTCGAAATCTTGTTGGTCAAGACCCAACGTTTGTGTGTCACACTTCTGAGATTCGGCCAATTTCGGTTTGATTGCTTGATTTCCCGCAGAATGCAATAAACAGAGGATGAAATGAGGTTGGGGCTGTGTGTTGACTCGCCACTCAGCACTACGTATTCAATCCACCACAGCACACGCTTGTGCCCAGTGTTTCCATAACGGGTCTGCAAACATCTTGCTTCCACAAATACGTAGTTCGATTGACGTAAATGGTCGTTGAGAGTGGTTGACACTGGAGTCCGATCGCATTTTGTTTTCCTTTGCCGAGACAGAACTTGTGACTGTTTTGTGAAGCGATACGAGCTTCAGAGGTCACCCAAGAGAAACGGGAGAAACGGGTCTTCGGAATTTGATTGAAAGCTGCAAAATTGTGACAAAATTGTGCTTTGCGTCCTCCCAAGTTGAAGTGTGAGGCATGTTCTCGTTGCCAAATGCTAGTTTCTTCCACAAACTTGGGATGCGGAACTTACGCGCAAAAATCTCTGAATTTGCCAAGAACGAAAAGATTTCCAGTGCGCACATGTGAGAAGCCGCGCAAAACAAGGGGAACAATGGTCTGTGAACATGAATGTGATTTTTGACAAGCTATGCTCGACTGTTGCTTCAGGCAGCCTTCGTTATTGCTTTTCGCGATGCGCGAAAGCCTAGCAAAGCAATGTTTCCCTCAAGTTCGTTCACAGCCGACAACGGTAAATCCGATGTACTCGTGAGACGTCAACCACGTGGTTTTGTCGTGTTTCTCCAATCGCTGCCTGGTGGAATGCAACGAACTAGGAACGAAACAACGAGCGCAAACAAAAGTCGGTTCGCCTCTTGATTTTGTCCCTCCATTTCATAGTGAGAAGCAGAAAACAATTTGTTCTTTCAAACACTGGACTGTCACGTTCTGTTTCAAACAACGAGACACTCCTCTCAATTTTTTGAGAAATTTTCAGTCGTTTGCACATAGAATGATTTCACTTTTGTCGACTCGTGTCTGTGGGAGTGATCACAAATAACGAGGTTCAAACTGTCCTTTTCTGGAAGACGTGAGATACCAGGTGAGTGAATCTTTGTCATCGTGAAGCTGATTGCAGCTGGAGCTGATCAGCGCCCGATACAAATGTACGATCTGAAACAGGAGCAGTCCAATATGAAGAATTCATCCACCTGTTCCTCAAGTCCCTTTGAAGATGCTGCACACTACCACAACACGGAAGCTGTTGTGCCGCGAGTCCGCAACGTCTGATGCAAGCCAAAGGTGATCGCTTGCCTCGCTTGTTCGCTGCTCTCTGCAGGACTAATTTCGCTCGGACACACGTACGCATGTGTACCTGGAGTCAAATGTCTGGAAGTTTGGAACTGCGATCGTGTCATCTCTGTGCAGAAGAGTGTGTGAAATGACGTGGTGGGAGGAAGTGTTTTCCAGAGTGTGTTGGCACTGCTCAGATGCTGTGCACTCAGATCTCTTGACACAACATCAGAGGCAAGAAGGAAACAAAGCACTGGAAAGGAGCGAGTCGATTCAAAGCACGGTGTTGTGTGTTACAGTGTTGAGGCTCGCGCATTCGTGACTCAGATCCTGTGACTTGAAACTACTATCTCAGTCACACTGATGGACACGGCCAGTTCGACACGGTAAGAATCAGCGTGACAACAATTTTCGGCGAAGCTGTACCTTACGACAGGGTTCAGACCGCGTGTGCCAGCGCATGACGTACTGGTTTAGCGACAGAGCACACCGTGCACCAGTGCATGATTGGGTTGGGGACCAATCTGTGATCATTGTGTGTAATGCGCGTGTGTTAGTGCATTGGTGTGAACAAAAACATACTTCGTTGTTCTGCTCGATCAAAAAACGTTGGATACCGGAGAAGTTAGTTACATTTCTTTGTACTTTCGCGTGCGGTCTCACCAGTCACGAGTCTGCTACGAGTACAGTCACTCCAGACCACGGTGTGCACAATGTGAACAGTAGAATGGGGTCAGGGCAGCTCTTTTGTCGCACAAAACAACCAAGAAAACAAACGTGAAACCTGGCCAACAGTATGGCGAGACGAACATTTTCCCTATATGCTTGATTCTGCACCTCCACACAAGCTCTGTCTCGTTTGTTTTCTTGGTTGTCCATTGGGGGTGCTAAAACATGCAGGTGATGCTGTGAACGACAAACCAACACTTGTGAGCGCGCCATGGCGCACGTCTTCAACGCTCGTGTTGAGATTTTCTCACTGGCGGAAGTGGAGAAAAGAAAGTTTCAGGGGCTGCTATTTGTCACTGTCACAAAATTGACGGTTTGCTACACACCTCCGCAAGAAATGAGAGCTGGTTGTTTTGTTCCCAGATTTGACCACCCTTGTGCTCTTCAGCTCCATCATCTCTGCAGATTTGCACACGTTCTGCACTTCCGCTGTTTTCTCTGCTGATGACAAGACTCGGTAATGCATATATTTGTCTTCATAAATTGCCCGACCGCAGCGGAGATTTTTCGCCCGGGGGACTGTGTGGATTGATATGGTAATTTCGCTTGTGGGCAATTGGTGATCGTCATTTGCCACATTATTCCAACTGGAAAATACAGTTACAGTTCATGTACGAATATTGAAAGCGACTCTGATTTACAGGCATTGGATGCTGCAGGTTCAAACGATCCATTCAGGCGTCACAAACTCCTGTGGGACCCGAGTGAGCACTTTGTGAACCCCGTGAGTGGTTCTTTCTGTGAAGGTTCGAATGATGAACAAGCCTCAGGTGACTTGTTACTTGACACAAAGGAACAATCCACAGAGGCCTGATTAGTTAGGGGTAAATCTTCAATTTACGGGCGTAAATTCGCAAATCCTGCCAAAGCAGATCCCACGGTTCTGCTTGCCTTGACCTTCTGACTATTTGACTGACGGAACGAGATCAACAACAAATTGTCAATCTCCTCCTTCAGTTGGAGTCTTGTATCTTGGAAAAAAACACGGCATGTTCAGGCAAGAACCTGTCACTTGCTTGAACTCTCCACTTTCTTTGACTTTGGTTCAGCCGTGCACGATGTCAAGTGACAGAATTAGTTGTGTGTTCCCTGTATTTGGTTCCCGCTCTCATTCACGTGCTCTGGTCTCCTCAAGTCAGATTAGACTCTGCACACTATGTGCCTTTGGATACATTTGGAGGCCGCCTCGTACATCCAGCTCCACGCAAACGCTGTGCTGTTTTTTCACTATTCCAAGGGTTCACTCCTTTAGTCCTGTGTCTCAAGTGCAAGAGACTGGGAGCGTTTGTGTTGGAGACGCTCCGGACGACACAGTCAGAGAGAGGCTCAGTTTCCGGATCCACGATGCGCTGATCAGGGACATTGACGCTTGTTTGCGCTGAGGGTTCCTGGAGAAGACTTGTACTCGTACAGGTTCGATTTCCGGTTGGTACTGCTGGATTTTTCTCACCTCAGCCTCAACTCAACACAGGTATGGCTACTCGGTCCCAAGTGGCGATCACTCACTGGCAAATGCGCTCTTGGTGACGAGCCTGTGTTCAAAGCTCCGCTTTCGTGTTGGTATTTTTTCGTGGTCGGGAGTCGAGTGCCAGGTTGGCTCCAGGGTTGGGCGTGACGTGATTTCGATGTTACAATATTGTGGCAGACCGTTGAAGTGAAACTATAGAAACTGAAAAAATAAACGCGTGTTTGCGCAAAAGCAGAGAAAGGTTGGCTGCAGACGAACTTGAGTGTGCCAACTGCTGAACTCCAAGGGAGGCGCAGGCATTGCGTTGTTCCAGCAACGCAACCCCGGCCGTTCGTCCGTTTGCAGCTGCACTCAAGCAACCGTCCATTTCCCCATGAAGCAGTCAAAATCTGCCAGGTTCCACCGCGCAGAGCCACTTATGCGTTGTCATGAGAATGTCTCAATCCCTGAGAGGAGGTTCAGAGCCCTGGAACAAGCGCCTTGAAGACAGGGTCGCCGACAGCATCACTGTGTCGGCGTACGTACAAATACGTCCGAGTGCGGAACTGAATTGGACAGTGGATGCGGCCCCAGCGCTGGCTGCGAACGACAGAATCAGGAATCACAGTGTGGACCCGCACGGTTTAAGTTCACTGCGAGTGTGGCATTGATTTCAAGGGAACAGCCGTGCCGTTGGAAAAGTGTCAATATTCATACTTCGCACATCATTTCCCACCATGATCTCTGTGTGACACTTCCCGAAGATCAAATCTGACCCTCACCAGAACCTAGTGGGCTTGGGTTGGAGGACATGCATTGACTTCTCCAGTCTGAGCAAATTCAGTTTGCTGTCCGCAACCTTGTATTTGTTTCACGGAAAATTAAGTTGCGTGTGAAGCAGGAGAGAATCTCAGCATTCTGCAACGTAGATGCACATCTCGAGAGCGACCGACCGGCACTTGGAGAGAACTTCCGGTGCCAACGCGTTGCTTTGGTCATCGCAGTGATCACCGCGTTCTCTTGTCAGCGCGTTCCTTTCACGCGCAAGATTGATGTTGGTTTCGCTCCTATTTGGTCGAGCAGCCTGCTACAGTTTGTGCGGCATCAATAATGCACAAAGCTGCATCACTGTGCCGCCCGTGTACAAACTATCTGTGCATTTCTCCTCCTGCAACGACGCCGATTGTGGAGGATGAGGGGTAATGCTGAAAGAGCCTGGAAAGAGGATTTCCCTGAACGCAACAGTGGATGGATTTGGACTCCTGCATGCTCCATTTGCCTCCATTTATGATACAAAGTGCCAAATTAACGTAGTTACAAAGAGGAAACACACGCGGCAGATGTGCAAATTGGGATCAGCTTCACTCGATGGTCTGTTCCGCAGACACAAAATGTCTCTGGAATACGAGCGTTGTTTGTATCAGAATTGAGAAACACCGGATTTTTGGGTGGCACAGTTGTCAATGAAAATTCTCTCAGGTCCTGAGGAATTGGATGGATCAACGGATTTTGTTCATAATTCATGAATGCAAGAAGACCTTCGCACGTGCTGCTCAGACTTTGCTGTTTTGGATACCTGCTCATCGATTTCAGTCGACAAATACAGTTACTGGATGTTTCATAGCCTTTCCTGGATTGATTTTCCGATTTGTTCCAATGATCTGGCTCAGTGATGGAGTCAGTGAACATTCCACCACACACAGCGAGTCGGTTTTCTCCGACACGAAACTGTCGGGTGAATACGAGCGTCTGTCCTTGGCGCGGAGTTTGTTGAGGGAATTTTGCTGTTGGGAAGCAGTGCTTTGTTCAAAGGATCTGCATTCGAGAATTCGCTTCACACATCTGTTGAACAAATCAAGAGAGATCCAAGCCAGTGCGCCAAAAATGGAGCAAAGTTGGACCAACGACAAAAAGGACTGGTGGATGGGGTAAAATGCGCTCCGCGTTCCTTGTTCGATCACAACAAATGAGCAGGTCTGGCAAACAGAACATTCGTCAGATCAAGCGGACTTTTCGTGTGTTGTGTTGACTGGTTCCTGCTGCCAACAACTGAACTCATCTGTTGAGGACATTGAAACCTGGCTCGTGACATGCAATATTGTCGGCTCCAAAAACCTGCATGATTCAAAACGTGACACGAGGCAGCAGAGACTGAACTGAATTCGAAAACGACGTCTCTGGCTGTGGTGCAGAACTTCTGGGAGGTGCTATCAGCAGGCACTGCATTCAGAGACACGCCCGCAAGATGAAAGCTGGAATAGTGTTTGTCGAGACATTGTTCGTGCAGAGATATTTGAGATGGTGAGTATGTACCCAGGGAGTGTTTCTGCAGTGAACGTTTCTTTTGTCGCTGCTTGGTTTGATTTCTCCAAGGAAAATTTTGTTGCACCAGGAATCTGACTCGAAAGATGAACACGACTGGAAATATCAGTTGCTTCAAACTGGTTTGCACCGTCAACCTCCTTGAACTCTTCGGCCAGAAAGGTTGAGGATTACGAGGCTTATTCCACTTCTGGCGCTCGCTACATGTTGATTTATCATGCCAATTTGGCCCTCTTTGTACTGAAATAAATAGGGTTAAACACCTTATGCAACCAGCGGTTCATCCTGATACGAGGATACTTGCAATTCTAACGTTCGAGTGAACATGTTGTATCACCTTTGCGTCGGCATTGTTGCACTCATAACTGTGTTAACTGGTACGAGGTACGTACCAAATATGATTTCCTGCATGTTCAGCGATGACCCTGCGCTCGACCCGAATTCTGTGGCACCGGTCAGATCGACCTGTAGTCTTTTGTATGTGGGTTCATTGTGGGGTCGCGAGAGACCGAAATAAATATTAAACATGCAGGAAATCAGTTTTGGTACGTACCTCGTACCAATTTTAGGGCAGAAAGGACACAAACCAAAGGTGATACAACATGCAATCGAACGTTAGAATTGCAAGTATCCTCGTATGTGCATGTAGCGAGCGCCAAAAGTGAAATAAGCCTCGTATGGTCTTGACACAATCACGCCAGGCATTTCAAGGTTGTGACCGATGCAGCTCGAACGTTTGATGCTGCTGGGCTCGCTTCAGCGTTTCCTGCGACAAAAACATCAAATGAAGCTTTTTAATTGCGGCACTCAAGACGGAAATTGAAAGAAATTCCTGGTACAAACGTGCATGAGAAGCGCCTGTTTTTGGATAATTGAGACTTGGTTCGAGTTTGTCTGCACAGGTGACATCGATTCACACAGTGCGACGTCTGCTGCGTTGGTTGCGATGATTGAGCATCAGTCGTGCGAAAGCTGGGCAAACAAGCTCTCAGTTCTGTGGGAAGGTGACAAGCTGTGTGATCGAGAAACAGTGTCTGGCACAAGAATGCGTCTCACGACCCTGCAGCCATTTGCAGCCGGCCGATCAACTTGTTTCCTGAAGGAACAAGTGACCAAGAGAACCCACGCTCAAAAAAGTCCCCACCCTCGAGATTCTCGAATGTTTTTGGTAAGGATCTGTGGAAGATCAACAACGTACAGAGGAGCCTTTCGTTGATCTTCGGAACTGGATGTTTTGACGTCGCAAGTGTCATCGGTGTTTACATCGTATTTCTTCAGTGGGGAACAGTGTGAAGTTGAGGGAATTGATTCCACTTTCCAATGTGGCTGGGATTTAGGTCTGGCTTCCCGGAGCCAAAAACAATGTGTTGGAAAAAACAAAAATGGTAGAAAATGCAGCAGATCAAATTTTGTTGCACTGGTATTGTTTTGCAGCTTCCTATTTGTATGCACAATCGCACGCAAACTGTGTGCCAAGCCATCGAGAGGGACCAATATTTGCTTTGCCCTACCAATGACGGAAGGTACCAGGACATTTCTGGAAATAATCATCCGTACAGATCGGTTGCATCCATTGCCTGTTGCTGCGTCCTTTTGGTCTCATGGTTTTTTTTGTACTCGTCATGTGCAAAATCTGAAAGACTGAAACTACCTCCAGAGAGGGGAGGGTCATTTTTCTTCGACGTTCTCGTCACAAACACCTTTGGTTTCTCACTGTGGCAAGCAAATGTTCAAGGAGGTCCTCCTCGATCAATCAGCACGGCATGGACAGCCTCTTGATCACCTTCATCCGATTGCTTGGTTCGTGTGAGATCGTTGTTGTGTTTGGATTCCTGAAGTTGTGTGCTGACGCTCGGACAAGCTCCGTCCTCCGAAAAAAAGAGCCACTCCCCGAGCGAACTCGAACGCACGAGGCTGGAGCACACATAAGATCATCACAGCAGCCACCACTTGGCGCCTTCAGCGCGAAGGCGCCTCCTTTTGGGGTTCGTTGTGTGCAGACGGCGTCTGCTCGTTCGTGGGTGTCGCTGCTGTGTGCCAGTCGCTCATTTCCTGCGCCGGAAGATCGCACTTGGCACAGATACTCGCATCGATCGCCGACTTGGATTATCTGCAATTACACCGATCAAAGGATCAGATACACAGCTACATGTCTCACTGAGCGATGACAAATTGCAGTCGCACTGGTTATCGTATCGATCTTGCTTTCAAGGTAATCGTCCTCGTAGTCGGGCGAATTGCCTGAGCTCATGTTTGAGTGAAGAGAAAGAGCGGCACTGTCCTCTGTCCCTTGCGTGAGCTCTCAGTGAAATTCGGGCTCAAAACGCGGCAAGTACTGGCGAGGACTGTTCACATGAAAAAAAAACCCGGCAATCTCCAGGCAAAGTCCGGTTGCAGGACTCACCCGGGCTCTGCTGTGAAGTCTTTCGTTGTTCCCTGTGCACATTTGCCGGAAGACGTGACTTATCACCTGGATGGCACTTGTTTCCCGTGAGTTGCAGCAGTAAATTCCTATCAAACACGCAAAAACAGGATTTTACCTGTCCAAACGCCTCGGTAAGGTTTATCGACCAGCCAGCTTTGTTGGACAGCTCCGAAGAAGTACATATTTCAAACTGTACTTGTTTCTGCGCCGAACCTTATCACTATCAATAACTGCGTGTCATAGCAAACCGCCACAACAGTGAAGCGCCACGGCTATCAAACATGTCGCCACTGTTGACACAAAAACCACACCGAGTTGTTTCGCATTGAAATGTACAGAAAGTACAAGCAATACGTTGAAGCGCAAGAGATGGGATTACTCAGGAATGGACGCGTCAGTCTTGAGCACTGGGAGGACCATGTTGCAGGCGAGCGAGGTGGTCGCAGGCTCAGTGTTCCGAACACAACCAGAATCCGGTCGAAGCGGAACCAGCTGATGAGGTAGAGTCTCTCACTTCCGCTTCGGTGTGCAGAGTTCGGGAGCTTTGGTGTGCGCTGCGGCAAACGTCACGTCAGGGAGTTGAGCTTTCACTTTTGCAACGGAGCCAAATCGAAAGTGGTCAAATCACCACACCCTACAACACAAATTGTCCTTGCTGCTTGACAGAATGTTGGATTCTGAAAGTAAACTCAGTTCCGATAGTTTGCAAGAGAATACGAGCGCGGTGATAAACTGCATGTTTCGTCGTTTGAACTTGAACAACGCAAAACCCGAAGAAATTTTCACACAACGTGTCGGCATTGCAGCTGAACCTGAAACGTTTGCTGTTTACTTTTCGTGACCAGTCATGTTTGTGACTTGAAGTCACCTTTCTGCACAGACACCTCCAGACGAGACCAGCTCAAACCACCTGACATTTAGGGGTGTGTTGTGTGAAAGGAATGCGTGCACTCGTGAGCAGTAATTTGAACAACAGCTTGTTGAGTGCAAACTTACAAGCATGCAGCTGCACACACCACCCACGTTTACAGATCTGCGTCGGTGTGGTGAAGATCACTTGCTTTCCTTCGTTCTTTCGTTCGTCCGCTGTTTGTGAGCTGGCAAAAGTCACGATTTATAGAAAGTGCAACGTGTTTTCATCACAATCCTCCCAGTTGCGACTGTGTCACAAACTACAAAACTTGGTTTTGGTTGCTCAAGTGGAATGTATTGATCGTGTTGCAACACAAAGGCGCAAATCGTTGAATGGTCTGGGTTTCCTCTTTGGTGCGTAGCGGTACTCTCGGTTCTTCGGAGTGTATTTGTGCCATTGTTCCTCAGACCTTGAGAGACCGCTGTGCTCAGATCGGTGTTTTCACGGCTATTTTCCTTTTTCCCCAGCGGCACACCTTTCCGTTTGAAAATGGGGATGCTGCAAAGGAGTCTGTGTTGGACCATTGACGGTGTCGCGTCAAAATACATACAGGGGGGGGGGGGTGCGACTCACCACAACCTGCCACAAACGATTTGTTTCCATTGCAGAAAAGAAAAATACCGGACTTGGAATTTTTCCGGAACACGAGTGTTTGTCACAAAGTTGGGTCTCGCTCTGCTCACACCAAGACAATATGTTGTTTCTTCTCGTACATTTGCAGGCAGGACACGGTGGAGGGAGGTGACGATGACATCGGTCCGCCCGGCTGCAACCCGGACGGGTCCCTGTACTCGGGCTCGAGCACGCTGCCGCTCGTCGGTGACAGCATCAAGGGGCTCGCGCGGGAGGCGTACGGAGCTGACACCCCGCAGCATCGCGGCAAACACAACGGCACCCTGAACTCAGGTGCGAACAACCGAAACACTGGGTCGTTCGCTGCTGGAAAAGTATTTTTGCGTGGCTTGCAGTGACACTCGTGATCCAAAAGTCATTGTGTAGACGCAAAAGAGATTTTTTTGAAAGTATTGCCCTTGACAAAACGCACAGAGATGAACATTTGCCTCACAAGCCAGACGATTGGGTTCGGATCCGGCATTGTGCTTTCATCGTTCTCGTTATTTCACGACCTGTGCATGCTCTGCGACAGCGAACTCCACACTGTGTCCGTTCTGATGCAGGTTACAACCATCTTGTGCGCAAATCTTCCAACCTGACGGACGACTCGGGTCGCGGGTCGCAGTCGGACCACCTCAACGGCGGCGCGACGGACGGACTCGCTCTGCCCAACATGGTCCCGGAGCACCTGAGCGTGCCGCGCCCCGCCTCCAACGTCTCCGCCTCCGGCATCGACGCGCAGCTGCGCTCCGGGTCGTCGCAGGGCAACACCCCGACCCCAGACAACCCGCCCAAACCGTCGATCAGCCCGGAGCTGAGAATCGAGCCGGAACTGAAAACGAAGCATGCCCCCAAGATAACGTACAGTCATTCCGAGGATAAGCTGATGACACAAGAAGGCAGCCGGCCTATCATTCCCGCTCTTCCCTACTCACCCTACAACTCCCCGCACGGCTCACCCAGGTTGCGCAGGTACGAAATTCAAGTCTTCATCTGCTGGGGGGATAAGTGACGGTCAAACACATGATGCCACTCTCGAGAATTGTTCTTCATTTCGCCAAGGGTTTGTCGTTTACGTGGACGTGTTATGTCAATGTGAAAGAGATTTGGTGCTGTCAATCAGGTAAAGAAGGAAAATAACCGTTGAAGTTGAGCTTTTGTCGCGGTTTGTTGAAACTTTTTCTGACGTTCCATTTCCAAGCTAAAGCAAGAAAAACAAATTTTATTTCCAGCACTTCTCCACAGTAAGTTTTTCTGAAGAAACCTCGGCTTAATTTGTCTTTAAGAGTGAGATGAATCGACTTGGTCCCACTAACAATTCACTTCCTATGCAGCTTACAGGTGCTTTTCACTGTCACAACTAAACAAACATCTGTGAAAAACTGCTAGCTTTCTGAAATGAAGTGCTTGCGCCCTTGATGTTTGCTTGGGCCTTGGTGAAATTGATGAGCGAGACAACCAAGTTCTTTTTCTTTCGTTCGTGCTTTTCAAAGTTGTGTTATAATTAGTCTGCTTGAGTTTTCTGTTGAGCCTTGTGAGCTCAAAGGGGAAAACCTGCAGTTTACGTGTAGTGAACCAACAATTTCGAGGTGAAAGTAAAATTTTCAGTCCTTTCGGAGGGGGGGGGGGTTTGAATCTTCTCTTTCTTTGTCGCTCATATCATTCTTCAGTTTGACTTGTCACGACTTTCACAACATGTTTTGAAATTGCCGGCCGACATGCTGAAAGCTGGGAAATGCTGTTGTGTTCACAGGGTTTATTGTGCGCCACTCAAAAATTCAGTCCTGCACAGATCTGACATGTGGTTTCTCTGTTGTGTCGAGGCAAACATTGTCATTTTCATTTTCATTTTCAGACAACCAACTCGAGAAACTCGCAGTCTTTCCATAACAGATGGCGACAGCTTCACGCAGCTCAACCAGTACCGACTCAAAGACGAAATTGGAAAGGCAAGTGGCGCAAAAGGTTTTTGCAGAAAATATCACGAGGTCGATCAGACACCAAGTAAAATGTGTGAGAAAAGAAGGTGTGACAGTTTTCCTACCATGTTTTGTGGATTGTGAGGAGATTTCTACGTATTCTTCCAAACTCGGAACTTTTAGCCTTCTCAGTTTGGAAAGAAACAACCTTTCTCTTGCAGCAAAAATAACCTTTCAGTGCATCTGACTGGGGTTTTTTTGCGGCGAATGGCTTCACTCGAAGTGATTCTTCTTCTCAAGCTACACTTAGATCTAGCACCAGTGGTTTGTCAGGACCTGGTCAAAGAATAAAACGCGTGGTTCTTTCCTCGGGCTCAGAGCACAATTGCCACACTGACGGTCGTCCTTCCTTGTGAAGGTTTTGCACGAGTCCCCTCAACCGCGCTGTGTCAGATTGATTGGATGAAGGAGTCGATCTGTGCTTGACCAGACCTCAACCAAGGCACTGATTTCTTTTTGAAAAGAAGGTTTTGCTTTGGTTTCCTGAGGTGAGCCAAGATTCAGAGTCTTTTGAAACACCATTGTATGACATGTGTGGCTGACAGAACGCTTCTTGTTTTGTTCCAGGGTTCGTACGGCATCGTGAAGTTGGCGTACAACGAAGAGGACGAGAGGAACTACGTGAGTGTCACTTCAGCACTTCAGACTCATTCGTTTTCTTGATTGGGTCTTGTTGTTCAGAAAACAATGCAGAAGGGGAGTCACTGTTTGTCTTTTTGCAATGCGAGTCTTCTATGTTTGCAGGCAATGAAGATCCTCTCCAAAAAACGGCTGACGAAGAAGGCTGGATTCTTCAGTAAGTGTGAGCTGTGAAGTGGCTTGAAAATATTTTTGAAAATTTCCCTGAAAACCTCAATCTGTCTTTTGCTGACTTGCCCAACAAGATTTCTTGATTTCCTTTCATTTGCCCCGTTTGCCACTTTCAAAAATGTTTTGCAGGTAAATAAGCACACACAAAAAATTCCGTTGCAGCTGCATGTTCAGAGTTTGATAACTCTAATCTCTCTGTGGAGTGCACACGTTGAGCTGTTTGGGGAATGATGTTACTTGTTCGGTCAAACCAGACATCAAAAAGCACAGAACTTCGGTTCGCGGAAATTAATTTCTTTTTCGTCTTTTTGTTGCATCCCAACTCTTCTATTTCTTGAACACTTTTTCGAGATGTTCTCTCTACCTTTTCCTTTCCTTGGCGCTTTCAGACCCTTTGATAGTAGGTCCAGGTCGACAGCAGGATTTCTTGAAGTCTAGACAACAGAAAAAGTCTAGATCAGGGGCTGGTAAGTTGGAAGAGCGTGTCAGTGTGGCAGACAGTGTTGCGGTCACGTTAGATGCTGTTTTTGTGCAAATGAACAGAAATGCCGCGTCGAAAAGACAACAGGGTTTGACCGTATTGTCGCTTCAACTGCAGTTTTACTGCTGATGCTTTTCTGCTTTTGTGATTTGTATTTCGTTTCAGAAGTCAAAACTTTGTGGCATTTCTGAGTCTCAACACAAATGTCATAATGGCGCATTGCCATTAGCGCTTCCCTGTTTCAAAACACATGTACCGTGCTCGTTGTCTTGTTTTCTGTTGTCGTGTATGAAAAGACACCCAGAATCTTGAAAGTTGCGCGAATGCTGACCATGTCTGCAGTAGTCTTCTTTTCTCACGCCGACTGGCAAGGCATCGGCGCGTATTTGACCACACTTCCCTTCCCCCTGTGGCACCAACCCCCAGTGGGGCCCAGGCCAGTGTCCTGGGTCTTGATCAGCCCTCTTCCCCTTGGTCATTTTTTTTTTCAAATCTGGCCATTCACATCAGAAATCAAACTTGGCAGGAATCACCCTGTTCACGAGTCAGATTGCCGGCTCAGTGGGTGTCTACACTGCCTTGTGTTCTTGTTCATGTGTCCAAGTTGGTGAACCGTGGTGTGATTGATGTCTAACCAAATCCGCCAAACTGGCAGACCAGACCTCAAAGAAAGTACTATTCGATGCACAGCTGGACTTAGTACAGGGCACTCTAGGACAGTGGTTGTTGTGTGGGTTTCACGTTTATCACTTCCCGAAAGGCAGAGAAGAATCCTGACGATCGTGGGGCGATGACCTGATTCTAAACAGCTGTGTGTCCGCACAGGCAAACGCACAAGTGGCCAAATTTTGGTCGTCCATTCCTTGAAATATCTTTCGTCGTTGTTTCTTTGCCTTCGCAGTAAATTTCTGGTATAAGATGGGATCAGTCAGTCGGCTCCGAGTTCTCGAGCGACGTCCATCGTGGGCATCGCTATGTCATGGCTCATCCAGTCAGTTCCAACACGATGCACACTGGGTGTTGTGCACAAGGCAAAGATCCGCCTGCATTATTTTGTCCTTGTGTTCACACAAACGCTTTATTCCTGTGCAGGGAAGCCCCCGTCTCGGTTCAACGCCAACAAGATGGCGGAGAACTCTCCGATGGAGCGGATTTACCGCGAGATCGCCATTCTGAAGAAGCTCGATCATCCCAACATCGTCAAGCTGGTCGAGGTGCTCGATGATCCTGGCGAGGACAAACTCTACATGGGTGAGTCTCAACCGTTTTCTTCAGAGGTCTGAAGTGGCAAAATTAGTGGCGGATATTCCATCGTTTAACGCGATAGCTTTCTGGACAAATGGGCATCGAGTAGCCCTGGTCACAGAAAGCGATGGACATGCTTGAGATCTTTCACCATAGAAACCAAGGTCAATTTTGCTTTGTGTGAGTGCCCTGTAAGTTGAAGTTGCCGGTGTTCATGTGAATGGGACTTGTGATGATTAGACGTCTTTCCGAGCACAATTGCTGGTCTGACCTGTGAGCCATTGACTGTTTTGAAAGAATATAACTGCTGCCAAACAAATGTCGTAATCTTGTGGCTTCGACGATCCAATATCCACTTCGTCTGGCTTGTTGCTGCTCCTTTATGCATGACATTGTCGTGTTGCGTCGCCTGTGGTGAAGGTTGCACAAGCAAATGGCTGTCTGATCAAAACAACAGGCTGCTTTGTTTTCTCATTGTTCATTCTTGCTATTCATTGTTTCTTTGGCTGACGATAATTGCACATGTCTTTTGGTGGGATGCAGATATTATTATCCACAGAAAATAGTCACTTTTTGTTGCATCCGCCGGAAGCTTTCTCATCTGATTTTCTTGTCTGGTGAGAAATCGCCCCAGCCACCACCACATTCCCAAGCTCGTGTCAACACTGACAATGTTCTTGTTCGTTGTAGGAAGTGCGTTTTTTTTTTATTTGCTGGTGATAAAGAACGCGCTTTATGACCATTTTGTTTTCTCTTTTCAGCATTTGAGCTTCTAGAAAGAGGGTAAGGGTCGTTTTTCTGGTCCGTGTGAGTTGTTGTCTCAACCGAACAACCTCGTACAGGACAGCAAGTCCCGAAGTCCTGCCCGTAAATTTCACTTCAAAAGATCATCGTTGCTGCGCCTCTCCCCGGTCACGTTTCTGCATTCTGTTGGTTGCAGGCAAGTGATGCACATTCCGACGGCTGACCCTCTGGACGAGCAGATCTCCTGGAGATACTTCCGCGACATGGTTCTTGGCATCGAATACCGTACGTTTCGACGAGATAAACAGTAGAAGGAGTCTTGTTCGAAAAGACTGAAAGTGGACAGAATCTTTTGGTGCAAATCTTGAATCGGAAGTCTCGGGATTCTGACAATTGCAAGTCACGGCGGGTGATTCGTTTTCAGTGCATCACCAGAAGATCATTCACAGAGACATCAAACCGTCCAACCTGCTGCTCGCCGACGATGACCATGTCAAGGTCAGTGGAGCCACTGCTGCAGATCTGGTTGCTCTATCCCTTTCGGAGTTTGATTTACAATCCAACGATGTGTTGATGGAAATCCAGAGCTCTGTGCTTTGTGAGCGTACAGGACCAGATAATCCACGACGTGACAGTTGCACAAAAATATCTTCTCATCGATTGGAAATGTTCCATTTATCAGATCGCCGACTTCGGTGTGTCGGACCAGTTTCAAGGTTCAGACGCGCTGCTCACCAACACAGCCGGGACACCGGCCTTCATGGCGCCGGAGACGATCAAGGACGAGAAGGAGGAATTTCATGGCAAGGTACGCCGAATGTCTGTTGTTAGAACGCACCAAACGTGAGGCTTCAATGAGTGCTGTGATGAAAACGTGACGTGGACAGGTACATTGGACCAGATGAGGGGGAGCAGAACAAGGTGTTTTCAGTATTTTTAATTGAGCTCTTGTCTCTGATGTCCAAATGTGTGTCTGCGTGTGGGTGGGTGTGAATCGAGAAATGCCTGTCTGACTCCCGCTGAGCTCCTGGTCCCCCCCCCGACTCCCGCCTCTGAAGAATATCCGGCAGTGCAAAACTGTCGACCATGGAACGCGCACTCGTTGATCTCTGATCTCTTGTTCTCAAAGCATGCATGGTGAACAGCGCCCTTCAACACCAACATTTCCTTCAGACAAGGGACTAGATGTCTCTTTTGTGATTGCTCAGTTTGTCAGACATGGTTTGTCATGTCCAGTGGTGAGATGTTTGAGTTTGCCTGTCCACTGAATGCAAAGAAAACCGTACCCAGTTTCGGTGCTCATGTCATGCCGTTGCTCCCAAACTTCTCTTGGTTCAGACACATCAAGGGATTGATTATGTTGATTTTTAACGTTTTTGATTGCAGCATCTTAGAATCCAAGCCTCCACTTCAGTGTTGGTTTTCTCTAACCTGATTCTTTCCTGATGACATGTCATAGCTCAACTATTGTCATCTTTTGTTCAACCTGTAGAAAGAAAAGCCGTTCGATGGAAAGGTGAATCATTTCAAGTGTAGCCAGTATTTCTACTTTGTCAGTTGCCCATCAATAACCCGTCAACGTAGAAACCAACCGTGGGTGTAGTTGCAGAGAATCCCGTAGTTTTCACTTTGATCCTTTCATTGTAGGGTCAGCTGGAGTAACATGAATGTGCTCATGTTGTGTCCTTTGCTCACTTTCATGCAATAGTTATTTCCAACACTGCTTTCTGCATTCTATCCTGTTTTTATGTTTCCAATTTTGCACAAGGTCAATTTGTTGTTGTTGAAAATTAACCGCTGGCGTTGGTTTTGGTGACTGGTTCAGCACAAGGGGAATAATTCATTCTCTCTCACCTCATTGGGACTGGCGGTAAGGTTTGGGTTGTCCAACAAGGACCAAAGGAACTCAATAACTGACAGAAAATGAAGAAAATAGGCATCCTGGGGAACGAACTCACACTGAAGTTCACGTGAAGAAAATGGCAAGAACAGGGTCAGTCAGACTTTGTTGCTACACAATTATTCCTCTGAACGGCAAGTCCTGTGGGAACGCAGAAACCAACTGGACGACCGATGGGATGAAAAGCAACCCTGATCCAAGAATGAATTATTCCAGGGGTCCGTTGAGCACTTCACTACTGCTTTTGTCAAACGTTCCAATGGTACAGGGCTGCGATGAAATTGTCCGAAACACAACAGGATTCGAGCGGATTTTTGCGCGGCTTGTCCAGGAAGTGAACAAATGACTGGTACATCTTTCTTCGTGACACCTCGCCGAACAATGGAAGACCAAAGAACCAATTTCAAACAACTGCACTGTGTCGTTATTTTTCAATTCATCACTGTTCGTCCTGTTCTGACTCTGCAATGGACATTTTGCAGTTTCTCGATGTTTTCACTGCAATCAGTGGTGCACGAACACGTGTCGTGTTGGTTGGTGACATTTGCCTTGTTTCCCGCTGCAGGCGGTGGACGTGTGGGCGATGGGAGTGACTCTCTTCTGCTTCCTGTACGGACGGGTAAGTTGTGGCCACAGATTATCGTCCACCAGTTCTTGACATCAAGACCCGTGTCTCGTGAACTCTGGATTCACTTCCAAAACTTCGTGTTGTATCGCCCATGCAGGTCCCATTCCACGACGACTACATTTTGGCGCTGCACAAGAAGATTCTGACGGAGGAAGTGCGCTTCCCTCGGCGGAAACCGATCGTCAGCGATTCCTGCAAGAACATCATCATGCGCATGCTCGTCAAGGACCCAACCAACAGAATCACTGTCCGCGACATCCGCGTGAGTTGTCAAGTCAAAACCACTGCATCCGGATTCGAGGGATCCCTGACGCCCAGTGAAATATGTCCCCGCTCCTTTGTGTGCAAGATCCTTGCACGATAAGACACGGCTCAAATAATCTCCGGTCGGACCATGCAGCAGGAGTGGTGAAGAAACATTCCAGCCTGAACTAGCAGTCAAGCAAAGCA
>JAAUXT010020020.1_pt1 | contig 27915 bp, 20 predicted proteins | sample 7278171 | NCBI WGS metagenome assembly JAAUXT01 (sample SAMN14350112, study PRJNA611818) | marine sediment metagenome | isolation source: surface marine sediment (1.8m) | place: French Polynesia: Moorea | collected 2018-08
CACTCAAACACCCAAACAATATGCTACATTTTATCAATATACTTCTTTCACCAAATATTTATACTTTCTGAGATGTAGCAACTTATTTACCCCTCCCAATTTGAACTTTTTGACCTAAAGAACCCAAAAATTCAAACTTAATACATTCTTTCCTGGAGCACTATCCTCAGCCTTTTTGCAACCTGAAAAGACCAAAAGTCCTCATTTGATCCTTATCTTGGCTATGAAACAGGTGTACACATACTTTTGGAAGACGCTGCCTGTGGGTGCTTTGATTTCGGTTGCTACAATTTCGGTCGCTTCCTCCTCAAATCACCTGAAAACATTGGCCGTGCCTGCTTCTGTCCAGCACTGTGTGATCCGCGCATGTTTGACATCAGTACGTGCGTGCCTGTGCCACACAGACTTTCTGGCCGACATGAACAAATCCCCGACCTTTGGTGCAACGTCAAAACAATAAGTTTGCGGTACCATGCAGGACAAAGAGAAATTCACACTGGTTGTGTCATGCATGAACCTGATCACCATCCCGTAAGCATCGGGGCGAATTAGCATCAAAGGATTCAAAAGCAAACTCCATCAATTCGTTTGAGGGAACAAAACACGATTCATTTTCGATTTGAATCGAGCAGGGCAGGGCCAATGGTGCTCGGCTGAGTTGGAATCACACTGACTGTTTTGGAAATTCTTGACTGAAATAAAATGTTCACAGGTAGTCCTTGGTGTGTTCGCTTTGCTGGTTCTGGCCACCAAATTCTTTGCCACGGAAATTGATGTGAACAAGTTTGAGAATGCATTCGTCGGCGAGACTGGATCACGAATCGCGCGTCCAACTCCTGTAGCTGTATTGTAGTCCTAAAACTTGAGATGACACTTGAGCCTTTGGCATCTGTAGCTGACATTGTTCTTGAGTTCACTTTTGAAGTGGCTCCTCTGGAGACGGTAGAAATTGTATCCACTGCGAGGCGTTCGCTTGGGGACTGCGTTCAATTGGCAATTTGCGATGCAGTGAATGTCACGGTGCGACCCCGAAATTACACCGTAACCTGCAGCTCCAGAATAAAGACGTGTCAAGCAGCAGCTGCCGCGCTGTTGGCAAATCTGTCAATGTTTCTCAAGAAGAGCTTCTTTTGGGCCGAGTATGGAACAGAAAATTCCCTTTTGTGTCAAAGTTTTGGTCTGCCGAAAGTCTTTTGTGACTGCGCTTTGAACTACAGTGCACGGGTTGTAACCGTTGATCGGATGTTGTGGGTGCACGGCTGCGTCCACTGACAATCATTCAAGGCTCTGACAGTTCCATTTCAACAAACGTTGATTGGAAAAAAGAAGTTATTTCTTCTGGGGTTTTCGGGACGAGGCGGATTGTGACAATATTTCCATCGTCGGCACTTCAGTTTCGTGACATGCAGACCCTGCGCTGGGGGATTGACTGCCTGAATTCACGCATGCATGGCCCAAGGGGCGCGTAGCAATTGCCACGGCTTTATCTTGCTTGTGCCTGGTCCTCTGTAGTGAAGAGCAGTTAAAAACAGCTCAGGCCAACTGACGAGCGTTTCTATCCAACGTGGATTTGAGTGCTCCTTGGAACGCTCGCAAAGCAGAGGCCAGAGGGCTCCATTGTTTGTGGTCAGCTGCACATTGATGACAGGCAGTAGAGCCTCACTGTTTGTCGAGAAGTGTGCAGGCAAATGTGTGGGAGCTGTGCTCAAGTTTTCGTGCTTTCCATTCGGAAATTAAAAAGGTTTTTTGGACCGAGGTCTTTCAAGAACTGGACCAACTTTTCAGGGAAAATCAACTGGTGAGTTTTTCAATTTTGTAATATTTTTAGGTTTGCAACTTTGACATTTTGGTCGAAGCAGGTTGCAAGATCATCCTTTGATGCAACCAGAAATAATGCCAGTGTGAAGTCATGCCCAGAAGCTCTGCCATCGGATTGTCGGTCAATAGTCACCATCTCAATTTGGAATGATTTCCCCATGTTCTGGAGAAAATCAGAATCACTGGGCTGATCGGAAAGGGACTCTGCGGCAATTTTTCATGTGATGCGGGAAGCACTGAGGACACCCTGGTGGCTTCTCAATGTATCTCCGAATTTTTCCTGCTTCTACCTCGCCTGCAAGAAATGTTTTGAGCACAGAAACGGAGTGAGCTCTTTTTCGGTTTCAAAAGTCTTTTGTAAAGTGTCCAAAAAGAACATGGCCACGTACCAGACGAACGAACAGAAGCGTACTGCGAATCCATCACTGTGACGACTGGAACTAACGCAGCACTCGCAAGCAAATCTGTCTGATTTAGACGGGCGTCACACTGGAAGAGTCAACAGAGCCATTAACTGAACACGACCAGAATTGCTTCTGTCATTGTGTTTGCCAGTGCAGCTGCAGTCGGTCAGAAGTTCGGCACTTTCGCTCGGCTGAGTGCCACAACTGCACCAATGGTGTCCACAGTACTTATTGTCACGCACTACCGTACTTGTCACTCAAGTCATTTCAATGGAGAAAAGTAGCCTTTTATTCACTTGTGTCCAACGCAATTACAACCTGAAGACATACGGCAACCAAATGGCTCGCCCGGAAGTTGAAAGGAAGACAGAATTTTGAAGTTCACCCTCAGCAGTGAAACTACAGTGGGTATTCTGAGGGTGATCCCCAAGCACACATATTTGACAAGGCGGGCTGTCTCCATCGTAAGCATGAGCACGAGAAATGCAATCTTGTCCAGAGCACGTCACTCAACGGGAAATTTTGGGGTCAAACAAACCATTTTCCAAAAATTGTTCAAGGAGGACACAGTTTGTTTTCAGACCTGATCCAAGCTGAAAACAGCACGCATAATTGATACTAAAGTCTGTGCACTGAACAACGGAACTTTGATGTCCATTCGTGAATGGTTGACTTCAAGTACACGGTTTTGGGTCCGATCTTGGGCGAGCAATCAAAGAATAATGCATTGCCAATTGCTTCATTTTGGGAGACAGGCTCCTTGCCTTTACTGCATGCTTTCAAAATACCTTTGAAGACTTCCACTACACAGGCAGAGAAAACAGCTGTGTGTCTTTTGTGTTCATGAAGCTCTGTTTCAACTGCGTTCCGTCTCCCTGTCGAACGAAATGTTCTGTTTTTGTCACGCAGTTGAGCTTCCTCAAAGAGCCTGCAGTCTTCAGGGTTCTGTTCTCAAGACACTTTGATCGTGCACTTAGTTGAGGCAGATTTGATTCGGGCCAGATTTCATTTTTTCTTGGGCTAGACCAGGTTCATTGGGCCTGGCTGATTCCTGGAAACTTCGCGTGGAGTGGCAGTTGTTGCGCGACGAGAAAGAAAAGGTTTGCACTGCAGATGATTACCTCAGTGGGATGTCGGCTTCATTTGTCAAATTGATGGAGATTTGCAGGACTTCGCACGGTACATTCCGTTGAGTCCCTCGTACATCAGTGGATTAATTTCCAGTTTGGCTTGACTGCGGCTGAAATGGGTCTCAGTGTCAATTAACAGTGAGGCGAATGCCCTGTTTGTGTGCGGTCTAGGAACAGGATCAGATCTCCATTCTTCTGGACGTGGCACCACTTTTGCCTTCTGGTCTGTCCAACTGTTTAACGTGTATCTCTGGATGCTCAGCTCGTAAATGTGGTCATCTTGGGCATTCTGTGTGGAAGGATGCAAAGACCTCAAGCTGCATCAAGAAGTGAGAAGCAATGCATGGATTCAGCTCTGGAATGGAGTCCTTTGGTTTTCTGAGAGTGCAACGTCGACGTGTTTTCTTGAAAATTACGGCTTTCCAGACATTTTTCATTATCGCACAGATTAATTAGTCAGATAACATGAAAGGTTGTTATTGCTAATTGCGCAAAATTTCCTGGGTTTGACAGGCTCAGAGAACAATTTCCAAAGGAAATGTTTGTCATCCGCAGATCCGACGCACACGTGTGTTCAGTCTGACACCTGGGTTGACTTTCAGACAAGAAATGACAAATTGTCAGGCAAAGCTGCTGATGCCACGCAATGTTCTCTTCCCAAATCCCCTTGACGCTCATTTCGCAAATTCAGCGAATCAGCGAATAAGCTTTGAGGCCATAAATATGGTGCGGGCGTCAGATATGGTGCAGTCTGTCCACCTCACTCCATATCCATGTACTCCCAGTGAAACCATGGATTACAGGGGCGGTAAGCCGAAGCAGCACCTGTGGACCCCAATTTGGGTTGATGCCATTTGAAGCGAGGCCCATATCACAAAACGGTTGATTCTTGCCGCGATGAATGATCCGTTGCAGGTGGTCAGCAATATTTCCTGTACAAAGGGTGATATGATAGAGCACACAGTGCGCCGGATTCGATGGAAATGGACAACCGAGAGCACGCTTGGGCACACGTGGCGTTGCAATCACAATCCAGTGCAAACACGTGAACCTGAAGATTTGAGGGACATTTGTATTTCGCATTCAAGAAAACAGAGCGGGGGTGTGCCAGCAGCGCAGAAAACGTGAACACTCAAAATATGAACTTGGTGAATAAAACCCACACCAACATACGCGTATAATTTTGGAAGAAGAGACAGCGGCCGTGTGTCTGACATCGTGGTTCTGACTCAACCGTTGCACTTGTCCTTGGCTTGTTCCGCCACGGTTACGTCAAGCTTCCCCAACGGATGATCAAGCTTCACGGAAATTTCAGACAAAATGGCAACTTTTGACAAAGTAATAATTGATATCTGGGACCATGTGCTTTTCCCAGCGTTCATGTTTTGCGGATGCAGCTCGTCTTACAAAACAAGCAGACACTTCTCGGCAGAGTTCTTTTTCCAACAGGCATCTTTTTTCTTGGTCTTCTTTCTTCCTTCATATTTGCTGCATAAAAGACCAACAGAACACCCCTTGCAAGTCCATGCTGATTACAGGAGGGAGTTGTGTTGTACAAAGGTTTTGTTGTGGTTTTTTTTTGGTTGTTCCTCAGAAAAAGGTTCATCTGGAATCATACGTACGTTGAGGCTTTCTCTCTGCACGGGGTCTGACAACAAATTCTCAGTTACAAAAGAATTGTCCGTCCAGCCTGCGGTGTCTTGCAGTTCAGTCTCAATTCATAATTCAAAGGAGAGTCCCCGCTCATGCACGAATATGTACAATGTGCAGCTGGATCCGGAAAAGACCGATGGGAGCATTGGAGTTTTGCTCAAGTCGCTCTTTGGTGAAGATCAGTGTTGAAATACAAAGTTTCGAGACGGTACTCAGGCACTTGGGGGAAAAACACTCATTATTTGACCGTTGGCACCAGATTTTCCGGGAAAAGGCTTACGAGACTTGAGCACAGCTGGGGAATCGGAGGATATCCCTCAATTAGTTGAGGCGCACGACGCAGCAGCCTGTCATCTCACAAAATTGAACACGCTTTCTGCGCACCTGAAAATTATCGAGATGTCGCTGTCGCGGCAGGCTCCTGACAAAGACCGGGACGTACCAAGTGGTGGGACCCGTTTGGAATCGAACTACTAATTTGTTTGATGTGGCAAAAGTTGAGGAACAAAGGAGGCAGGGGCTTTGGTGCACAGCCGTGCTTTCGCAGAAAGAAAATACATTGGGGAATGTTACTCCTTTTTCACTGTGACCCTTTCGGCCTCCAGATGGTTTCCTGCATGAAGGCAAAAACATCTGCAGACTTTTTTCTGACAAACCATTGGTGGAGTTCACAAACTTTCAGCATGGACAAGTTTTCCGGAATACTGGAGTTGACTGCTGCTCCAAAGACGATCACCCTCCTGGGAATCACTGAGTGCATAGAGACAAGCCTCCAAACAACTGCAGTGCTGCATCCATCAACAGCGGTGAAACACTTCTCTTGGCACACATCGATTCACGACTCCGAGTCTCTGGTACGAGTGGATCAGTTGACCACGGATTCTTTGGTCACCAAAACTTTATGGTTTTGGCTGGTTTCACTCGGGGGAAAAGGAGCGTGAATTCAGCTGGCTGGGTAAAGGGACGCTGAGTGTTTGAAGTCCCAAAGATGTCAACCAAAAGAACTTTCGTACATGTTGCCTTCGAGAAACAAATGCCCCAAAGAGCTGTTCCTGGGACACACACACACACACACACACACACACACGCACACACACACACACTCAGAGCGAAACCGGAACCAAAGAACAACCATTTACTGCAGGTGGGCAAATTTGGAAAAAGAAGAAGAGACACAGAGACAACGCACAAACTTGCACACACCTCCCAGACTCAATAGCGAGGCACGCACGGGGAAAAGTGCACAAGGCTTGCTGACAAATTTTGATCCCCAGGTGCAAATTGTTTGAATTTTGCAGGAAAAAGAGAATTTCGACTTTGGAGTGTGGGCCAAATCCGCCAAAGTTCATGAAACCATCCCAGCAGTTCGGAATGATGTCGGGCAATTGCATGTGTCTTGGGATGGCTTTCAAGTACAAATTAGCTGCACCTGAGAGGCTTGGATCATGGTATCATCACAATTAGAAACATTCCTATTCCGTCCAAGGTTGGCTCAAAGCAAGGTCACACCTTGGAGCCAAAACAGGATTGTAAAATGTAAAAAAAAATTTACTTTGCATTCTGCTTTCCCGCCTTGTCGTTCTTGAGAAATTTGTATCGTTGGCATTTTGCTGGACTTTCGTTGCAGTTTGGTTGTTCCTTTCAAATGAGCCCGTCGCTTTGCTGAGAAAAAAAGCCTCCGTCTGATTCGCAGTAAATTGAGGAAACCTCTGAGTTCTTTGCTGAAATGTCTTTGTCACAAATCAGATGTGTGTGGGAACATGCTGTTTTGAAGCAAAAATCACTTACGCACAGACACGGCAGGAGGGAATGCAGCAGATTCCATTATTTCACCGCCTTTCATTTCAAACATTTTTTTTCCGAAGACTCGACAGTGGGGAGGTTTAGCATGACCTCAAAATAATTTCATACGTGCGGTGCCTCAATGGCCAAGTCAGTGGCATAGATAGGTTTGCTCTGAGGAGCATGCAATGAAAAGTTACTAAAAGGAACCTGTGTCCTGGGTCTGGCAATTGGGACTGTCGAAAAAAGCGGAGGTTTTTGTTTGCTGAACCTCTCCAAGACCCGAGTGAAATATGGAATCACGGAAAATTCAGATCTAGGGTCCCGTCACACACATCCCAACACAGCAATTCCCCCTCTTTTTGTTCTGTGTGGTTCCACTCCCAATGGCCTGTCAAGAATCATTTGCTGTGTCGACACGCCTCAAAAGTGCACGAGGGAAAGTATGTGTGTGTGACTGTGAGGTGTGCGTGTTTGCACGGACAATGCCTTCAGCCAAACTCGTGAATAACGACCAAAAAGGAAACACTTTGAGTGCAGCTGGATGTCAAACTGAACATGTTTTGTTTGTCTTATTTCAGGTCCTGTTGATCAGCACAGGAAGACTCTGCGGAAGGACAGACCCGAGCCTTCCTGTCTCCGTCTCCTTGTGCTCTGAACACCGAAGCTACTCATTTCGCCTGCGTAAAAGGCGAGCGTGAAGGACGAACGTTCGTACTCGGACCAACAGAGCAGCATGGAGCCAAGCATACACAAAGAGTGCACCCCAGTAGGAAACAGCCTGAACGGGAATTTCACCTTTCATTTCAATTCCACTCAGCACTACTCGTACAGGACGACTGGAACCAACACCTCCGCAAACTTAGAATTCAGCAATGATGACGTGTACGAGTACGTGGAGTGGATTCTTTACGCCAGGGTAACCGTTGCCATTGCGGTCTTCGGTATCCTTGGCAACGCACTCAACTTGATCATCCTAACCCGACGAAAATTGAAGAGTTCCATGGACAGGATGGAAAGGTATTTCTCAACCAGTGAGGTTGTGCACGTCGTGTCCGTGTCCGTGGCATCATTGCATGCAGGTCCCTTCTGCAGGGGGACAGAGAGACAGTTCAAAAGTAACACACAGGAAAGAAACACCAGTGCACAACGCTCTTCCTGTCGTGCAACCTCCTCCCTAACAACTTGATTTATTTTCTTCACTTCAGTTTTTTTTTCAATTTACATGTGTGGTGATTGGTGGCTTGCCATACTCCTGTGGGGCCGGGAGCGAGAGTGGATCCGGGATCTGATCGGAGGGCGAGTCAGAAATGTTGTTGAAATGAGGTCATTTTCTTCAGGCAAAAAGAGAACAGATTCTCAGAGCCCCTGGATCTTCGCCCAGCCCCCAGGAGATGTCGTGGACTTCTGGAGCCTCGTCTGGACAGCGTGTGTCCCCAAAAGAGCAAAGATCCTCACCCCACTGTCGTTTGACTGTCCTTAATTCTCAACAGGTTTCCTTCACCCCTCAAGACACTTTGTTCCTCGGGAGTCTGGCACCAACAACAATCGTGGTTTTGCTGCTTTTCAGTTTTCCGATCCCCCCAAAACAACCTTTCGTTTTTGACTTGCCACAACTGCAAGTTCCTTGGTGTTGTGTGTTTCAACAGTTCACGTTCACTGGAGTCAAAACAATCGCCTGTGTCCGTAAGGGCAGGTGTGGCGAGTTTCCCATGCACATGTACACGTGCAAAAAACAACATTGCTTTGTGTTGTCAGCGATCAGTTCACGCCAGAATGCAATGAGAAATGTATATTGTGGGTGATATTGTTCCCCATAATGGACTGCGCTGTACACCAGTCTGGTAGTCACTGGTGGGTGTGGTACTGCAGTGCATGGGCACCACTTCGTGTTCTGTGTCCCAAAGGTTTTGAATTGACGTAGCACAATAGATCCAGGTGTCTATATTGTGAAAGCGAAGAAAGTCTTCTCCAGAATGAGAAAGCCTTCGTTAGCTGCTTCTTTGGCAGGTGGCTGGAGGAGGGTTTCGAACCCACTTGCCTGATTTATTGTTTTCTTGTTTGTTGTTATTTCCAACAGCCAATCTCACGGAAAACCCGCTCTGCATTCCACTGAGATCCTCAGGTACAATTCGCATGTGTCACAAGCCTGTCAGTCAGCAACTTCGATTCCACGAAGGTCTCTCCGCAGAAGTCCCTGCAGGTCCCACCGCTTGATCAGAGGTCGATCCATGCATAAGTGTGAGGGTGCAAGAGCATGCAGAAGCTCCATACTTGCGAAGAAGAAAACGTTTGCCAATGCTGAACGTTTTGGCCAGATCTCGAGGCTGGTAATCAAGGAAGTTTTTCCAAATTTGGAATCGGCCCACACAAGGATCGGCCCCTGACCAAATGCTGGATCAGCTTCTGAAAAAAGACAATTGCAGTGCAGTGTTGTTTACTGAAAAAGAACCAATATCGTGAATTATGTATCTTCAATTCCACCATGGATGTGAACTATCGAGTCAACCCGATAACTCCTGCATGCCCTTATGCTGGATGTCAATAATCTTTTCAAACACACTGGTACTGTGCAATCATTTTTGCCCATCCTTTGTCTTTTAAACGTGATACTTGAGAGGAAATCTCCAAGTTGCATGTTTTCAGTCTCACTCTGCTCTTTTCGCCTTGCACCTTGTTCTTTTTATTTTTCTTCTCTGTGTGTTTGTGCGCCTGATTGTTTTCCAAACCAACCCGTGTACTCTTTTGCTGGCCCTTTGATCTTTTGGCATTGTCAGCTTCTCAAATATGAAAAGCCCTGGAACACAAACTACGGGTTGAAGTTGGGTTGCTTTATGGTCCAGGTTCGTTGCGCTTTGGAACACAGATTCAATTCAAAGAACTCGGGGTCCTGAAATCTTGTGCCTGTACTGAGCACATCTGAATCTTCGTAATTGGCGGCAGGACGTGAGAAAGGTCATCCTGTGCGTGGTTACCGTTCCAAATGAGGGAAGGGAGTTTTTGTCTGGCATTAACGCAGACAATTAAATTGCCTGGTGGACATGTGTGAGGACTTCAGATTCGCACAGTCCTCGCTCCGAGGTGACACACACGGAATCCCAGTTCACAACGACGAGGACGAACCAGAAGGTTCTCAAACTGCATGTTCACTGTGTCGCGAAAGGACGTGGGTGGTTCGTCCAAGGCAACACCGGACTGGCAGGTTCTCTCGTCCTTCTCGGGTCGCACAAATATTTTGACACATCCTCCTTCCGCTTTAATTTTGGGGGGACCAGCCTGAACAGATAACAGCAAAAACGAATTTTAAAATTGAGTCAAAGGTTTGGGTCCTGGGACCACGAGATCCAAAACTGCAACCAGAGAACCCTTCCACAATCCAGTGAACCCAGGAAATTCTTCAAAGTTGGCTGTGAGAAGAAACCAAAGTTGCATGTTGAACAGAAAAAAGACCATCCTGCAGCTGTATTCTCACAGCCCTTCTTGTACACTTGCAGGTCAGTGCACGCTGGACTTATCGCTCTGGCCGTCTCCGACTTTCTCTTTTGTCTCATCTGCCTGCCTCTTGCCTGGACGCCGGTCCAGAAGTTCGAGCACACTGAGAAGAACTTCGAGTTCTACTACCTTCTCTACGGTGACGGGCTCATCAACACGTTCATCATGACGAGCACCTGGCTTACTGTTGCCATGGCAACAAGTCGCTACCTGGGCATCTGCCACCCACTGAGGGCACGAGAATTAGTGGGAATGACTTTTGCCAGGATCAGCGTGGTCTTCGTCTTTATTTTCTCCATCGTCTTCAACATCCCTCGGTTCTTCAAGAAAACAATTGATGTCATGAAGTGTCAGGAAGGTCACGTGGTGTACTTCGGAGGGAAAGGCCTCATGGAAGAACACGGGAAACTTGACTTAATCTACAACATTGTTTCCTTCATCATCTGCATCGCGATTCCTCTGGTGACCTTGATCTTTTGCAATGTTCATCTGATCAAGGCCTTGAGAAGGTCGGCACATCTGCAGCGTGTTCACCAACGCCCCCAGGCGGCCATTGACGGAACACATCGCTTTACCTTCACCCTGGTTGTCATCGTCGTCATGTACATCATTCTGGTTACACCAGCGGAAGTAGTGAACTTCCACAGGGAGATGGTTCGCATGGACTCCAGCCGAACAAGGGCCCATAACCTGGGAGCCGCTGTCACCAACACCCTTCAGGTGAGAACATGAATCAGACCCAGGTCCTTGGACCCGGTAATCCTCACAATGGTTCAGCTGTCCTGGGCATGCAGACGTGGACTGGGGCTGGTCGGGAGTTTCTGGTGGATCTTGGGGGTCCTGAGGGCCAAGATGCCAGATTCTCCAAAAATTTATTCACTCTCCTTGTTGTGGCCGCAAAAACATCCTTTTACGAAAAAAAGAAAGGAAATTGCAACAGGATCACCAGCAACCCTGTCTAAACCTTGGATCCTCGTTTCCTTCGTTTGTTGTGCAACCAGATCGATCGTGCAACCAGGTGGCAAAGCAAACAAGGGTGGCGTTGTAACCCGCCGGCTAGAGAAGTTCTGCAAATGCGGACGAAGTTCGTGCACGTCTCCTTTCAAACACGTATTTGTGTGAATATTCTTCTCGTGCACACAAAAAAAAGATGCCCAGAAAAAAGGAAAAAAGAAGACTGTCCAAACTTTTGTTTGTTTGCGAAGTCACGAATCAACCAAAGAAATCGGACAGAGGTTACCCACGCAATTCTCACATTTCGCACACAACAATTCAGGTCAATCAAATCTCGGTCAAACAAAATTCACAATACCGACCTGTGTCTTCTTCTGATTGCTTGAGATTCTGTCGGATAGTGAGGCGAACTTGGTCGCGCAGTGCGCGTCTCATCTTCCGCAATTCAAAATTACAGGCAGTGCACATGGGAGACGCTTGACAATTTACGTCATATTGTTGAAGGCTCGTCCCTGAACATGTCAAATGTGTCTTTTTGCCACTGCTAACGTCTCAGGAATAGAATGCCGTTTCCTGTTTTGAAGTGAACAAGGGATCTGCTTGATTTTCGTGTGACCTTGTCCACTCTCACGCTTAGAACGCACCAACGCTCGATCAGTCTTCGGAACTCAGGGCTGACGTTTACCTTGTGGGGCCCAAACTTAATATTTTAATTCACACAAAAAATGAAACATTTACACCTCTGGCACAACATTGGTCGAGGATCATGGGCCACGGCCCCCGGCCACGGCATCCACCAGAGGTTCAAACTCCCTGTTTAGTTTCCGCCGGGACCACGAGCAGGAGGACAAAGTCCTGCCTTTTCTCCCCACTCAATGCAAGGTTCGTGACACACTTCTTTGCAGGCGATTAACTTCAGCGTGAACTTCGTGCTCTACACGACGGTGAACGTGCACTTCCGACGAGTACTGGGGGATCTCTTCTGCGGCTGCCTGCGACGCCAGAAGGTCACGAACCACGCAGGCTCAAGGTAAGTGCGTGGGGACTCCATTTTCAAACCCGTTCTCTTGAAAATCCATCCGATTGTTGTTCTCACAAAGACAAACCCCGCACCAAGAGCAGACTGCTGGTGAGACGGGGGTCAGGTCGGCAGTCAAACTGGGCTGGACACCCATTTCTGATACAGGGGACGCCACGGAGCTGCATGGGCTCTTTTGTCCAAGTGTACGTGGTCTGTCAACAAATTGCCCGTTTGGGTTGAATGAATTGCTCTACCAGTTGGTGTGAATCTGGCTCAACCGGTTGGTGCGGAAAATCTCGCCCCCACTGGTTGGTGTGTGGATCTGGCCATTCTCGTTGGTGTGGTGAATTTGACCCCCACTAGTTGATGTGGCGACTGAACGTTTGTTCCCTTGGTCTGAAAGAAACGGGAAATCGTGGACGAACCTTGTACACATTGGTTGCTGTGCCCTGTCTGAAAGAAAGGTTGAAGAAAGTTCATCCCGGTTCTGGGCCTCGACGTCGTTCTCGCGCTGTTATTCGTTGTTTGTCTCGAAATGCCCAAAAGAACCGCACATCTTTTCATACGAACCTGCTTGTGTTCCAGGTACGACAGCCTCACTGCTACCACGATACTCATGACCAAGAACGTGGGGACTTCGGCTGTGTGAACCAGGCGCTTCCATCCTGTTCACCATTGTGTGCCCCTGCAATCCACTTCTGAGAACCACCGGATTCGGGGCCCAAGGCCAAGGCGCGCATCGTGTATCCTGTGTGTTGTTCCGGAACTGCAGGAAACATGAGACTTTTTCGCTGTGGAACACGAACCCTTTCATTTATGTGAGGGTCTTTCACCAGTCACTCACACAGCTTTGTCTGACGCAGCATCCTTCCGCACTTTTTCATGTAGAACTTGCTTTTTTCGACTCTGTTGTGCGTACGTGTCGTATTTTGTTTCATGGACAGAGAAGTTTGGGTATGTCGATTGTGGAAAACTAGTTTTGCGCCCATGGGCACAACAACATTGTGATTTGAAGGGAAAGGCTCTGGTGGCACCCCTTGTTGGGAAACCTGACGATCGTTGATGTTGTGAACAGAGATTGTGACTCACACCTGTGAATAAATCGTTGACACATTTTCCCGTTGTCCACGTTTGTTTTCTTCACTTGAAAATGACAAGACTTGGGAAAAAACGTTTGCACAGAAAGTCAACATTTGGAGTGGGCAGTAATTTTGCTGAATCCAAGAAACGTGCTGAATGTCCTGCATTTGAAGTGAAGATTTGTGACAAGTGTTTTCGGTTCAACAGTTGCAAATGTTACACCAATGAGGTTCCACGAAATGTTTCTGTCGCATGATGCGGCGAGAAAGGAACAAATGAGAAAGGAGCAAATGTACCCGAACCATTTCATTTATTTGAAGGAACAGTTTCGGTTTCGATGGGAAGAATGAAGTCCTTTGGGTGAAATGAGATGTTGAATTTCCTTCACCTGGAGAATGGATTGTATAATCTGCAGGAACCGTCTTAGAAAAAAGATATTCTGCGATAAAGCCTGAGGACTTTGAGGATTTTCTGCAAAAATGTAAGTTTTTACAGAAGATGAAACAGCAGAAATTGTGGGTGGATCTTTTATTTTGCGTGGAAAATTGCAAACTACCAACCCGCACCACACAAACCCCAACCCCCACCCACCGAATTTTTGTGGTTTTCCAGAAATTTAGGCTGCCGGGGGGGGGGGGGAGGGCACCCAACATCAGAAATTTGGAATGCACCCTGCCCAACAAGAGGCACGCAGCAGCAGATTGGTCTTTTCCACCAATTCAATCCATGAAACCCTGCGGCAAGCAATGCACACGGTGAGGTGACAACCGAAAAGATTTCTCAAGTCCAAGGTGACCTTTTATTGATGTCCTGAACACTGTTCAATGTGGATGATTTTCGGAGATGAAACTCGGGGCAGCTTGTCAGAAGCGAAGTGGCGTCCCTAACCCCAGGACAACTGGTTTTATCGAATTTCTTGATCTCGTTGTCTGCGTATAAAACCATCGAATGTCGCCACTGAGGCGCAATATATTTTGGTCACGTGACTCGCGGCCTTGACCGCCAGATAGAGCAACAACGCATTTGTCACGAACCAGGGAAAACAAGCCTTGTTTGTGCAGTTTTTTGGCACTTTTTCAGTGAAAAGTGTCCATCAGTTGACAGTACAGCGAATCTTGATTGAGGTAAGAATCTAGAAGCACAGTTGTCTAGCTATCATTTTGTGCATAAATAACTTAAAATGTTGAAATATGTCGTGTGACGAAAAAGGCGGAAAAAGTGGCATGGCCGGCTGGGCATGGCTGCATGACCTGGAAGTCGAACGTGTTCCACATTTTCGGCTCGAGATTTGCGCGACAGACTGTCGGAAACCAGCAGAAACACAGTTTCTGCTATCATGAGTCGATGTGGGTTCTTCGTTTGGTCATGATGGTGCTATTGTTTGGTGAGAACGGAGGTGTTTCATGGGAGTTTGACTCGTGCATCCCACACTGAGGGGTCCCGATGGGTAGGAACTCTGCAGATCCGGAACTGGAACGATAAGTGAAAACAAAGCAAAGTCACCAAGTGACATTGAACAAAAATAGTCTCAGTGTGCAAAGTTTGCAGTGTTACGTGTTTGACCATTTCAAAAGTTCACTTCACTGGGGGAGAGGAATGTTGACTGCTGCAGATTGTGCAGTTGCATGTGACAGCGACCAGAACGGATTCAGGTGTCGCGTGTTGTTTTGCGTCCAATCGCGAGTGCTCAGCAAAAGCTGCTCAGGCACGTTTTGTGAGAATCACGCTCCTGCTCACTCCGATTTTGCACACGTGTGTGCTCCAGAAATGTCCTTGGTGGAGTCACTGTAAACTTCGCGGTTTCGTGGCGTGCGAGTGGTTGAGCCTGCGGTCAAAGCGGTGAACCAGATGACTCGACCGCGCATCCGAAATAAGGGAAATAGATGTGCCTGCAAAGATTTTTTGGGAGCTCTTGAGGGTGTGCAGTGCAGTGGAAGGATCGGGGGGGGGGGTTAGTTGAGTGGGTTGGGGTGAGGGGCCTCTCCAACCAGGTGGACGGTTTGACGAAAGCTTGGCCCGACAAAGGTCACGACCCCAGCCAACGCTGTTCAGGTGGTGGCTTAAACTTTGCTTGACCTTCAGTTTGAATGAATTTGCAGTCATTCGACAGTGGGGCGACGGTGGCAGAACTGACACGTGTTTCGTCGTGGTCGTCCTCGTATGTGGCTTGGTGAAGTTGTGATTGTAAAATGTCCACATATTCCACTGGATTCTCATGGTCACCTTGCCCTACGTGCCAACACAACTCGATTGTTTGGTCAGAGTGTCGAAGGAAACAGAATTGGAAACCTGCCAACTTATCCGCTGCGGAAACTAGGCCTGCCAATCAGTTTGGACAGCCCCTGCTGGGTCGATCCATTGACTGCCGACACTGTTGCGTGGATGCTTCTTGCGTTTTGCATCTGATCGTGGGCACTTGTGACCTGTCAACACGCGACGAATCACAGCACTGCGAAGCACAGAATGTGGGTGCAATTCACTGCACACACGAGATGTGCGTGGGGAGGGTGAAGATTTGAAGATCCTGCGCAGTTGGTGGAAGCTTGTCTGAAGTCCTGTCAGAGCCCCTGGCAACAGTGAGAAGAGTCAGCTGGTCATGAGGCTGCTGCTGTTATTGATAACTGAGTCACACAAAACACCAGACGAAGCCTCCAGACTTGGAGGAAATTCACAGAGTCAGCAGTGGAAATTGACAGGTAAAATCAACTTTCTTGCGTCTTTGCTTCAGAGAACGCAGATTTCGCACAGAAATGGATACTTTGCATCGCGCTCGCGTGTTTTGCTTGAAGGACAAGTGATGCAAGGCGTTGACTGAGCAGTGACGGCAGAGCTTGTAAATCAGTGATGACAGGAAACATGTAGACGGCTCTGTTCTGAGCACACTCTGACCCCTTTAGAGGCGCATTGGTTCAAGTGCACAGTAAATATCAGTTTCTGGGTGTCAGCACGTCGGTTCAGCAGGCGTGAAAAAGTTTTGAGCACCGGCGGGTTTGTTTCCTGCAAGTGTTGTGCAACAAGCCCCGCCTCTTCCTTATCGTACCTGGAGATCAGGCGACAGTCTCGTTTTCGCCGGAGAATGGGTCGTCAAATGTGGTCGCTACGGCTCAATCCAAGGGGAAAGAGAAAAGTCAGTTTGGTCAAAGAATCCCCTGCGATGTGGTTCGTCCAGTGTCACCATTCTTCCTGTTCGGAAATTTGTACAAGTACTCGTTTGGAGTTTTTGCGTCGGAAAGTCTTGCGAAGGTTTCGTGGCTGCAAAGTCCACCCTTTTGGAGGTGTGCCAGTCAAAATTTCAGTCGTTGCAGTTTCGCCCTTCCAATTGTTTTCATGCGGACAGGACCAACGACAATGCCATGTCACTCGAGTTGTTTCCAATGCCCAGTTTGTGTCTGCCAATGGGCACTGAAGGTTGTCAAACTGTAGGCTTTTCTGTCTGAAGCAGCAGCTTTTTCAGGCCAGGAGGTGCTCTTTCGTGTTGTTGTTGTTGTTCGCTGCAAACGGACAGAAACGAATGAGTCTGAACCTGTCAGGTGATCAGCGAGTACTGGGTGCAAGCGAACTCGTGATCCAAAAGAGGTTGTGATAAACAACACGAAAATGGCTATTTTGTTTGTCAGCGAAATCAGTGATTTGCCGCGGTTCTGTTGCAAAACTGACCTGGTAAAACTCGATTTCTTCACTGTTGGCGCTGCAAGTGAAGCGAAGTCAGCACGAAATACGAGTACAAGTCGTACATTCACAAAGGAAACAACCTTGTTCGATGACGGAGTGTGTGTACGAGTACGTTGCTTCGATTAAGGAAGGAGTTTTGTTGTTGAGCGGCACGGGACTGCAGCGACTCTCGGAGCCTGTTGTGAGGCCAGCACTTTTGCGGCTTCAACCACGATAACTGCCAGGGCAAGAAGAACACGTGAAAACCAGATCACAAGGTCACGGCTGTTGTTGATGCAAATTTTTTTGTGGATGTGTTGTGTATTGTTTAACGAGCGTTGGCCCAAGTTCAAGTTCTTGAAGTGTTCGGGTGCGGACTCTGTTCCATTTGAAGGAAATTACACTCCTGCCTGACACACGTGTTGTCGCCCCAGTTCCAATTCGTGAACTTGTGTTCGGTCACAAGAGCGCGAAGACGTGATGCTCACAGACGTTCGCCTTGATCCTCAGTTGCTGTGTTTTCGAGACAACAAGCTTGCTGATCATTGCACACCAATGGTAGAATTTGAGGTTTCTGCGATGAATGCAAAAAGGTCAATGAAACATGAGTGCGGTGTCACGTGTTACTTTCAGTGATCACCAAACAGATCCAAATGGGCCTGCCGATAGCACTTTTGAAGGTGTGACATCTTCGTACCTTTTGCGAGTGCGTTCGTTATCAACTGACCACCAAGTGGGTCCACACGATCTTACTCAATGAGAGAATGGTTTTGGACAGATCCTTCCTGTGTCTTGTTTCACAAGGAGATTGATTTTCTGGCTTCACGTTGCACAAAAGAATGAAACAATAGGGTCTGTCTACTCACAGAACTGCAGATTCAGCATGTCACGATCTCACAGTCCAGTCTGTACTCGACAACCTTTGGGCTTTCTGCAGGGCCTCGTGAAACAAGGCATTGGCGGCTGGCCAGTGAACAAAAGAACTTCAAAAGTGTGCAAAGAATGCATTCCTGTTTTAGACGCACCCGCACGGTTGACTGCCCCCCCGCCCCCCCCCTTCCAAACTGACCCCAACGGGGTCAACTGTGTGTAATTTGGTTGGTGGGAAAATAATGTGGTGTGTCTTGGTGACGTGGCAATCTGGATTCCGAAAGACTTGTTTGCACCGTTTGGTGCTCTTGTTGCACGTGCTGATAGTAACACTACAGCAGTCCGTCCGGTATGTGAGGCACCCCTCAGAGGAACCAGAGGTCACCACAGAAATTTGTTCGATGGTGGCTGAAGAATGCAAGATTCCCAGTCCCTGGAGCAGAAAAGTAAAAATCCTCCACCCCACCCCCACCCTCAAAGATAAAATTATTCCCCTCCCGAAGATTCACCTCCAAAAACTTTTACACCTGTCTTTCAATGCACAAGACAGCGGTCGCCACGAGGCACGATCTCCTTGTTCACAGACATCCATTGACTGTTCGTGTGCATTTCTTATAGATTGACCAATCCAGGATGGAAGCCGAGGAGCAATCGCCCAATAAGAAGACTGGACAAGCGCGACGGCCAATGAACGCGTTCCTTATCTTCTGTAAACGCCATCGCAGGCTTGTCAGAGAGAAGAATCCGCACTTGGACAACAGGTCAGTCGCCTTTCTTGTTTCGCGCGCGGTCAAAGAGCGGCGCGTCTACCATCAGAGAGGTGTGCGGTCTTTGCATACAAGGTGTGACGCCTTTTCTTCGTGCAATCCGTGTCGAGGAGAAGATACATCATCAACCGTCAGAAGAAACAGGTTCACCAGCCCCTTCTTGGTACAGTGAGAGAAATCCGACAGAGGTGTGCATTTCTGTGGCATGCTGGTGACCAGAGTTGTTACACTTCTCGTAAACTTTGGACTCTGGGAAACCAGTTCAAATTGCCCAAGGACCGAACGTGTTTGTGTGGAACGTTGGTGACAAGTCCAGTATCATTGCAGATCGATCACCCGAAGTCTGGGCGAACTGTGGGCGAAGCTGATGCCTGATGAGAAGGCCTCGTACACCAGCGTCGCGAATGAGGTGAGAATCGGGCAAAACAAGATCATAAAACTGCATTTCCACCGCGACCAGGTTCTGCTTGAGAGGAACAGTTTCGCTGTGCCACTCGAGCTTCTGCGGACGAGGAGGGGGGGGGGATCGTTGCCTGAAGGAACCTTTCGGTATTCAGTGTTTCTTTGCGTTTATCCATTCATTTTGGGTGTGTTTCCAGTACAAGGAGGCATTCATGAAAGCGAACCCGGACTACAAGTGGTTCAAGACGGAGCGGTCGCACCCGGTACGCGACGGAAAGCCGTCCACCCGCCCGACCAACTCCCTCGTCGCCTACCACGGCGAGGTGCCCCGCTCCGAACCCAGCGAGCAGGCCGCAGGTCAGTAGTTCGATAGGAGCGTGATCGCTGAGGGACGGTGTGCTACCGGCATCATCTGTAGCAAACTTTAGAGTCGTCGCGAAACGCTTCAGTTGTCCTTGGATCACTTACCGCTGAAGTGTGAGGCAGTCAGTGAAAAATGTTCCTGATGAGTCAGGGACAGACAAAAACCATTGGGCGAAACTAATAGCGGTGGTCCGACATTTCAGGGCAGCCTCACGCGACGCTACCCCTGCCCGGCGCTGGGTTTTCCCCGAGTGTGAAACCACCGCCACCAGGGGCGCCTCTCAACCAGCAGCCTCTTCCGGCGTCACGGCCCACGGCACCCGGTGCAACACCGGCGTCTCTAACTGCGCAGGAATATGCAAGGAGAAATCAGACCAGCAACGTCGTCGACAGCCAAGAGGTCAGTGTTGTTGTGCTCAGTGTTGCGTCCAGAACGTTGTGTTCATTTGCAAATCGTTCAGACAAACAAGCAAAGTGGAAACGGGCTCTCAGTGCCACTGTTGATTGAAAAATAACTTGCTGCATCAACTGTTGGTTGTGTTGAATGTGAAGTAACCTGGATGGTGGTGGTGAACGTCCGCTTTTGTGTGTGTGTGTGCGTGTGTGTGTGCCACCTGACTTGGATCTCCCTATCTGATGGTCTCTGTTGTAAACTTGCGTGTCTTGTGTATTTTCAGATGAGCATGGCAGTCGAGCTGATGAAGTGTGTGTCTCAGGCTAATAGCTTCGGCAAGTTCTCCAGAACCCCGGTCTCCACCCCCGTAACCGGTGCCAATGGCCACGAAGCAACCGCTCTGGCTAATGACAAGAAACCCGGTGACAGAGGAAACGTCTCCCTTCAATTTTTAGCCAAGGCAAGTGAATGTCAGACAAACTGTTAGAGAATCGGAGCACATTTTCCCTTGAAATGACAACTAACAGCACATGCTGGTCCGATGGTGTGTTGGTCAATTATCGTGCACGGTCGAGTGTGGCAAGACTGAGCGAGAGAAGTTGATCGTTTCAGATGTGTTCTGATGAGTTCGAGAAAAGCAAGGAGCCGAAGGGAGGCAGATTGGAGCTGCAGCAGCCCGTCTCGGGGGCCACGACAGCGACCTCCACGATGCTGACGCCACCGTGGACACCGCAGTTTGAGCGCGCCGGCTCCCCTCCCAAAGTGGAGACCAACGCCTCCACCGATCTGACTCAGCAAACCAGCAAGGAAGCTAGAGACAAGGAGAACCAGCCAAGCAACATGCAGGCGGAGCAGCGCATGACCTACAAGGAGTTCAAGCAGAAGCAGAATGGAGGAAAGTCGGATCATTTCAGAAATCTCATCCTGTCGACTGACGCAGTGGCTACGTGTGGGAAGCTGGTGGTGGACAGTGTGATCGAGTCGATGTACTCTCAAGAGTTTGGAAAGATTGAACCCAAGTCTGATCTGAGTGGCGCGAGGACAGTTTGTGGGAGTACAGCCGTCACAGCCACTTTCACCCCGAATCAAGGACATGCAGGCGGGGTCTCCAACGGAGCCTCCAAACCCGGTGATGTGTCCAACAACAACAACAACAATCCCAAGTTCAGTGTGGGGATGCTGCACCCGCCTCACCCGATGCCGGCGCGCAGCTTCCCGTCCTCCACTCCGGCTCACGCCGAGGCGAGGCCGGACGGCGTCAACGGGAAAAAGACCGCCATGACATTCGGTGAAATCCAGGAAACGCTCATTCGCAAGGCTGTGGAGAGTTCTTACGACTTCGACATCGCAAGTGGATTGAAAAGTGAGAACTCCGCCTACTTCAGTGATGCCAGCAGCAAAAGGGAGGAGAACAGCAGGAAACGCGATTACTCCGTGTTCGACTTCCCCAGTTCGGACGTTGGGCAGAATTTGGTGGAAATGAGTAGTTTTGAGTCTAGAATCAAACACCGGAAACTCGACGCTTCAAAACTGACGAGCTCAACTGCAGAACATAATTTTACAAAACTGAAACCTTCGTACACTCACGCAAGTCATCAGTTTGCAACCACCGTCTCGAGTGCCAACAGAACTGCAGGTCCAGACCAAAGGAGTCAAGCGACCAGAACGAGACTCCCTGAACAGCAGCCAATGAACAGAACAGCCATGGAGCTGCTGCAGAAATGTACCGAACTCTCGAGAGCCAATCAGAATCCAGCAGTTCAGGTTCCCACCAAAACCGTCTCTTCAACCACTGAACCGAGCGCGAACAATCTGCGCGTCGGCGGTGCGCTGTCCCGAGCGAACGAGAAGCCGAGTAACGGGCTGCACGGCGGCTCCGGCGGCGTCACGGCTGCACAGGCCGAGGTGAAGCGAAGCCCGCCGGTGCCGCTCAAGAAACGCAAGTTCCTGCTGCCTCCGGACCCGTCCCCTACAGAGGAGAAACCCGTCGTCATCAAGAGCAGGTGAGTCTTTTGTCAGATTTGATGTCTTGGAGCTCTTCCGATGGCGTGAATGGTGTTCGCCTTTGAAGTCCAGTCCAATTGTTCGAAGCATTGAACACTGAACTGTTTGCAGCAGTCACAACGGTGGTGGACTGGACAGGGCGGGCAGCGTGGAGTCGCTGAACCAGGACGAAAACAGCGGCGACTCCACCGACTCGACGGAGACGCGCAAATCGCGGCGCTCCAACCGAGGCCAGCGCTACAAGGCGCTGATGCAGCAGGGCGTCCTCAACCCGGGCAAGAGCAGGAAAAACTCTCACAGGCAAGTGGGCGAGCAACTAGGGAAACACACATGCCACAAAACACGATTGGTCTTGGCAACGTACGTTTGGTTTTCGCTGCACCAGGGGTGGGTCCTGGACACCCTCGATTGGACCGCACTGCAGTGTCACCCGCCATCGAACCAAAAACCAAGGTTGTGCACACATGGTGTCACTCTGGTAACTTTGATTGCAGCAGTGACACGGCGGAGGATTCTCCGGTTCCCACCACCAAACAGCTGGAGAGAGTGCCACCCCCACACGGTGCCTCGTCTCCTATTGTACCCACCGTGGTACCCCAGCGTGGTCCGGATCCACTGCACGGAGACGCACCACCAGTGCTGCATCCCGCGCCTCCGCGGAGTGTTCCACTCGTGACTTTGCCTGGAATCGCTGGTCACGTGAGCAAGGCTCCCAGGCCAATCAGAAAGCGCACTTATTCCGAGGCAAGTTCGACCATCCCACCCGCCTACCGGACGAGGAGATATACGACCGGGTAAGTCGGTGTCTATGTTTCGAGCTGTGCTGACTCCTGTGTTTTACGGAGCACACGCCTTTTGGTCACAATCCCACTGTCCGTGTTGGACCCGTTGGAGCCGTGGTGGGGATTGGGGGGTTGACGTACCGATGAAATATCGAAAGAGAAAAGCACGTTCACCATCCACTCTCGTTCCACGAGTATTTTCCAGCAGTTGTGCCTTGTGGCTGAACTCGCCCTATATTTTGCAGTGATTTTGACTTGGAGGCGCACATAGCGTCCCTACCCATTGTCGACATCGACGGCGTCGGAAAAAAGAACTCCACGCGTACCAAATCTCGCGCGAAGACACGTCATCACAGTGAGAGCAGCGTGTCACTGCAGCAAGCCAACCAGAGGGCAAGCGTGGTGGGAAACAACGCCACGAGTGTGTCGGGAAAGAACACTTTCGCAAGCGCGCCCAACAGTACAGGTAATCCGCGTTTCTGTGAATGGCAAATGTTTTCATGCACCGTGTCCCGTCGTTGTGGACCGAGGCCTGACTTGTACCTTTCAGGAGACGGCACCTCGCTGGTGAACGTGGCTGAGTTGCGGAAGGTGATTCGGCAGCGAGTCGCCTCGGGAGGAGACGCTGGATCCAACAGGCCTGACGCTGCTGCTGCTGCTGCAGCGGCGACTCCGGTCAGCTTTTTGAGTGGTTTTCAGAAGAGGGGGAGAAAAGAGAAACTTCAGCGAGCTCATTGTCAGTTTTTCAGCTCTGTTGGTTACAGATCCTTGGTTCTGGGACTTCTTGCGGAATTCTGTGCTGAGATTTGTATTCGGAACTCCAGTCCACATTGTTTCTCCAATGAAGCTGTCCACCTGCAGGTCGCAGCGGCTCCGGTATCTGGGAGCGCCGCCAAGCGAAAAGCACGCAAGCGAGCGCCAACCCGACTTATTCCCGTCACCACCACGAATCCGGCCCCGGGAACGGCCAACGGTATACGATAAACTCTTGTCATGTTGTTTAGTGAATCCGATTGTGATTAGAAAGGAAAATGCACTGCAAGTTGTGTACGTTTCCTCAGTCAGTGGGTCTGAAGCGCAGCGTTCTCCACGCATTCCTTAGAGTTCGCCTTACAAATGAAGGAGAAACTCACAAAAGGGTTCGCAAACGCAATGAATCGTGAAGGTCGCAAAAGACATTTTTGTTGCGTTCTACAGAGTGGTTTTGTCTTCTCAGGTCAGTTCCGGCGTTTTGTTGACCTTTGAGTTGTCTGAAAAATTGGCGTTGCTGGTTGTGCATGTCGATAGATTCTGCACCTGATCTGTCTTTGGCGGACCTTTTGCCGCTTTGTTCTGACTTGCAAACAAAACTTTCATCGTTCCTGTTTCAGACACGAGATGCACCAACAAAACCCGGTCTCGAATGCAGAGTGTGCCGGAGTCCTCCAGGTGAGTTCACGCACGAAGTCCATTTGCTGCATCAACTGAGACAGGGCGTGCACGAGCGTGCAGAAATATTTTCGAAAACACCGCCTCAACCCTCGAACGAAACTGGTGTGTACGGTACCTGTGAGCAAGCTCCCAAGATGTGCGGTTGCAATTTGAAGCAAAGCGCTCTCTTGTTTTTCAGTGAGTCGTCGATTGCGCAGAAGCAGTGAGGCGTTTGGCCGGAAGAATTGACGCAAGGAGTCTGGCTTTCACAACTCGTCAGTCGTGTGCTCCCTTCTGTCTCCGTGAAGAATTCTGCAATTTGCGACGTGTTTGCAAGACAGTCGTGTTTGTTGTTTCCTTCAGTGATGCAACAGTTTGTTGTGAATTTTGTTAATCCTTGGGTTGGACCGGGGACAACGTGTTGTTACGTTCTCGATGTTTTGATTGACCTTGAATGTATTCAATCGGGTGTGACCAAATTTGAGAATGTGTAAAATATGTGTTTCTGCCAAATAGATTTTTGTGAATGCTTGAAGCAACTCGGTGGGAAATATTATTCTTTTTGTCCCGTGTGAATTCACACTGTATCGAGAGCTTCATATTGTCGAAATTGGAATGGTCGCTTCGAAAGCTGTCCACCACTCTGGGAAACAGCAGAATTGAAGGATCAGACTTGCCTCGTGAAGCTCTTTTGCGTTCGATTGAACAAAGAGACCAGACTGTCCCAAGTGTTTGAATGCGGCGACTTGAATTCACGCTCGTGTGATGAGAGATTGCTGGTTTTGCTCTGTGCAAAACAAAGCTGATGAAAAGGATATATTTTATTACCAATGTTGTGCTATTTTTTGCAGCTTTGTGATTCCGACAAAAATGGTTGAATGACGCAAAGCTTGGTCCTCAGTGGTGTGAGGATTGAAGCGCAGCCTTTTTTTGTGTGCCGAATTTTGTGCATTTATTGGATACAATTTTCCGTGAAATGCACCACAAAGGTGAATGAATCAGTATTGAGTACTGCAAAAACCCGGTGAAAAGAAGGCTTGAATGAATGTGGTAATGAATGTTCAATCTTCAGCATTATTTGGAGAGAAAAAGGAGCATTTCAGGTGAAGCAAGTTGCGGTTCAGTGGTGCTTCTTTGCAAGTCATGAACGTTCTTCATGGCCAGCTTTGACGCAAAGCGTTTCAAACGTTTTTTGTAGCCGACAGCAACAGGATTTCCCACACTACAGCTGTACTGCATCATTGGTTTTGTGCTCTACTGCTCGTCGAAATGACTGACGACCTTGTCTTCTTTATTGAATTTTGCAAGCAAGTGACGACTGTAGCTGACCACTCGTCAGGGTACGAGGAGTTTGTGATGCGTGAGTCAGGGGTGTGAATGAAGTGTTGGATGTGTGGCAACAGTTTCCCACCCTGCAATTTTCCCACACTCCCCTCCCAACTTCTCCAGTTCAAGTGTGATATTTGTACAATTCGTTGAAAGAAATCCGAGCGTTGTGTTCACAGAAAATCGCGTGTTCACAGACAAAGTGTGAAATGACGCACCTGTGTTGTTTCAAAAGGTCTCCGTTTTCAATTCGTCCGGCTCTGTCCATTTGTTCTTGTTCTGTGTAACATAAATCTACTGGTTGTGCTGTATATCTCTACTTTCTTATGCAAATCTTGAATAAATGTGATTGCAAAACACTTCCTACTTTTGTCACAACCGGAGAGGGTTAATAAAAAATTTGACTTCAGAGGCAGGAACGGGTCCAGTTCTGCTGGTGCCGGCTCCAAGGGTTTGTGTCGTAACTGAGACCAGGTTGACTCACGGGAGAAATCACGCACTGTCAAATTTCGCTCGGACAAGACGAACTTTCTCTTTCAGACGAAATTCCGACTTCGTGGTTGGGTGGCACTGCTGCGTGGAGTATCGGCAAGCATCTCTATTATCGCCCACACAATTGTTGGACCCTTTGTATTTTGGCACAAGGTGATGACAGTCAATCTTGGTTGGTTAAAGTTGTGCACATTTCTTTTGATAAACTGAATCTTACACTTGTAAATTACAGAACTCATGTCTTTCGATGCCGGTTTGGATGAACATTTTGATGATTTTCTTCGCGCTTTGCTATTTGCTCGGATCCACTGACGCCCCCTGGCGAGAGTAGTTATCATCGACGCCGCCATATTGGATGTTTTGAATTGGGAAAAGAAAGGTAGGGGAAAGGCGCAGAAAATCCGCATCCATCTTGTTGAGGACGCCGCTTGTCACTATTTAGCTGCCATTGCCCTTCAGGAGACAAGATGTGAAACATTTGTGCAAAATTCTGATGGCGTCGGTTTTGAACTTCCGTTGAAGAAGGCTGTTTTTGCGGCGTCAAAGTTGTCGGTTTAAATTCAAAGTTGACAGCTGTGAAATCAGCCCATTTAAATTGAGCGTCATTGTTCACGCGGTGTTTCATCCTTTGCTGCTGTCCATGCTGCGAGACACTTGTGGTTTCATTCCAACATTCTTCAAAATCACTACGAAAGCACCAAAGACTGAAAAAAATCTTAGAATCTAGAGTGTCCATTGTGGTTTCAAACAGACGTCCAAGCTCCGTTGTCCGGTGATCCTGCTTCGTGGAAAAGAATGAATCAGCCGTGGGTCCGAAAACCACATAATATGTCCATTGTCAGTGAACTGACCAGACATTTGTTGGAATTCATTGGAAATACTCTGGTCTGTTCTGTTGCAGCATCTTGGCGACATTTTGGACAAAGAAATCTGCATAGGATTCGTCACTGCGACATTCGCTGCGTTTTGACTTGGAGAAAAAGCTGTTTTCTGAACGGCTACTCAGACTTAGTTCACAATTTAACACATGAACACTTCCAAAATAGAAACACTTGACCAGTGACCAGGATTTCAGTGAAAATACTAGATACTGCAGGGGTAGACCTGCCGTACTGCAGCTCGTATTCGTTTAGCAAGTTTTCAAAAGGAGAGAGAGAGAGGTGTCATCGCTGTCATTCTTCATCATTCCATTCCTCATCGGAAGTGAATGCGCTGAACGGCTCGCACAATGGCGAAGGTGGAGAACAATTCGAATCACACTGCCGCGAACTCGTGAGTACCTGTACATGTTCACGCTGTGCATCTTGGTTGACTGATTTTGATTTGGGTGGGGCAGTGTGTCCTTTTGTAGTTCTCAGTGGCTTCAAAAAGAAAGAGGGATATGGTTGTGCGTTTCTGTTAGATACTCGTAGAAGATGCAAACTGCTAAAATAATACTGCTGAAACAACTGGTTGTGTGTTCTTCACGGATCATTGGCGTAGCCGACTACATCATGGCCGACGCTCGCCAGCAGAAAGCTGTTGAACATCCAGAGTCGACTTCACTGAAACTTGACGTGTTCTTTGGCAACAGCAACGTGCAATAGTGGATCCAGTGTGAACAAGTGTGTTCATTATTTCAGCGACGATGTCAGTTGGAAGTCGAAGTTGAATCTTCCGCCCAAGGACACTCGAGTGCAAACCACGGTGAGTGGTAGATGACAACTGAGATTTAGCCATGAGTTGTCAGTTCTTGTCCACAGTCTTGTCTCCAACGGACTTGTTGGCTCGCAGAAAAAAGCTCTTGTTTTGGAATCGCGCTGCCCGGCCAACCGACAGTACCTGAGATCAGCTCACCGGTTTTTTTTTCAATTCTGAAAATTCTCAGTGTCCGGCGTGCAGACGAGCGGGCTAAACAGCCGCACGACTGTTGTGGTCACTGGACTCGTACGTGGCATACCGGACAGAAATTTGGTCCGGCACCGTTACAGTGTTGCTGTTCTGTTTGCACTGAGAAAAGTCCAAGCAGAACAGCACGAGAAGACCACCTTTGACGTGAAAAGAACATCAGAATGTTTCAGGGGGGGGGGGGGGGGGGGGGGGGGGGGGGGGGGGGGGGGGGGGGGGGGGGGGGGGGGGGG
>JAAUXT010152894.1_pt1 | contig 27909 bp, 21 predicted proteins | sample 7278171 | NCBI WGS metagenome assembly JAAUXT01 (sample SAMN14350112, study PRJNA611818) | marine sediment metagenome | isolation source: surface marine sediment (1.8m) | place: French Polynesia: Moorea | collected 2018-08
CTGTCTGTCTGTCTGTCTGTCTGTCTGTCTGTCTGTCTGTCTGTCTGTCTGTCTGTCTGTCTGTCTGTCTGTCTGTCTGTCTGTCTGTCTGTCTGTCTGTCTCGTGCTCACTGTCTGTCTGTCTTGTCAACCGTGAGCTGACATTGCACTTCTGTAACTTTGCAGCTGGAGGGGCTGAGGTGAGGTGCAATGAATGCACTGATATTTTTGATGCTAGATTTCTAATTCCAAAAAAAAAGGTTTGTACCTCAGCCTACCTTCATAACGGGAGGCTGGGGTCTCTGACATGCAAATGTTTTTGCTCAGAATTTGATGCTGATTCCGAAAAAAGTTAGTTTGTACCTCCCGTGGTGTACGGGTCAGCTGGCTGAAATGCTCTGGCTGTTAAACGCTTGTGGACCAATGCTTGAAACTTACAAGGTGAGTTTGTCTTGTGAAGTCCACGCCAAAAGAAGGGCGCTGTTCTACTGGCCTTGGCAGCAATTCTGAATTCTTCATTTGGTTGTGCCGAGAAACACCCAAACGTGCAACAGCTTCCAGTCACACCACTTGCTGCAACAGGACAGAGGTCACTTGATTCAGTCGACCTTGTTCTGTGGCTTCAGAGTGAAAACAGCACAATTTGTAATTTGCTTCTGCAAAACGTTGGCCCTTGAATCAATTGTGAATTTGATAAGGTGCAAATATTGGCGGAGGACAAAGCCATCTGTGGCACGTAATTGATGGGGCCCAGTGAGAGGAATTGATACCAATGTAATTATCGAGTGATCTCCAGAAAGAGGTCACACACGACGACTTGGGACTCTACAGCAGTGTCGATGGTTCTCGCCCGAGCGCAGTCCTGTTGCACAGAATCACAATGGCCGACACTCAGCGAGAGAAACGTGATTGTCTCAGACGATGTCAAACCGCTCACTTTTGTGAATTCGGGTGGTTATCCGACTGGAGAAGTTCGGAGCCCTGCTTGCTGCCTGCAGCTCACGAGGACAGCGTCAAAGAATTGTCCCGAATCTTGACCGGAAACTGACCAGAGTGGAATACGATACGTACCCGTTGACGTTGGCAGGTTTTCAGAGGTGACTTCGCTTTGCAGAAAGTACTCGCATTTCGAGAACAGCCACATCAAGAGGAGGGTGAGGTGCGCGTTTCGCACAGATGAACGTGTTTGTGTCGCCGTAGTTGTTGAGTCGCCCTCGAGCAAACAGGGACCAAATGAGTGAAGAGTATCGAGTGGAACTAATGTGTGCACTGGCTAATTCGACAAGGGAATTGAGGTCTACTGCTGTTTTCTGAATGAAATCTTGCTCAGCAACAGGCACTGCACCTACATGAGATGAAATCTGGCTGTGGTGGGTGGAAAGGTCGATGCAGGCTGATTTCGTAAAGAAGCCATTTCACACATTAATTCTTTGAGAAAACACTGACTAGTGTACAAAAAATAGTTTCAAAGTGTTTTTGTGGTCGTTCCGAAGGAGAAATGCTGTGCGAAGGTCATTTTCTGGGTTTTAGTTCCGTGGTCACTTTCTCGTGCTATTCTTGGTCACGGAAAGGAAGGGGCAGTCAAACAAACGTGAGACATTCAATCTTTCTGACCAGCTTTGATTAAAAGTCGGGGTTGGCATTGAAGGTATTGACAGAATTAGTTTGCAGTCAATAGAATTGGCTCAAGTCAATTTGGCGTGAGATGGATAAGGTTGACTGTGCGTTTCGTGCTTCAATCCCGAGTCCCTCTTGTCATGAATCTTGTGTAAATCTCAGAAAAGAGACCCTCCTGACGTCCGTGCGTGTTGTGTGTGTCTATTGCCGAGCATACACGAGCTTCATTTTGCATTTGCACATTAAGAGAACTCCACGTCAATCAAGGCACGAATGTGCCGTCCGTATCCATGTGACAGGAAGCAAGGAAGATTCGTATTGGATGTTTGTGCCCAAGTGAAGGAGCCTCGTCGCACCCGGTCCTGGTCAGCAGTGCAACGCATCCTTCATCAGTGGAGAAGACTTCCTTTGCATGCAGAAATTGAATTAGGGAAAGCCTCGGGGCAGGGAATGCGCCGCCAGTTCACGGGAAATGCAGGGTTTGCCTCTGCATCCATGTTGTCGTTCTGAGGGATGAACAAAAACAGAAATTGCAGAGGAGCAAGCATTGCCTCGACCCACAAATAACACTCGCGAGAAACGTGAGTCATGCTGCGGAAAGCCCTTTCCTCCGTCATAACCCCTGGAATGGTGTGCCATTCAGCGTGAATGTGACCGAAAAGCCATTGACCACTTTGTGACCTTTAGCGGAGGTTTGTGGTGCAGACAGCACAAGCTGTCGTGTTTCATATTGATCATATTCAGGCGTGAAGAGGGATCTCGTGCAGTTGCCGCGATCACAATGGGCCTTTATCTTTGTTGTGGAATTTCTATTTTACGAGCGAACACGTGTGTGGTTTCTAGATTGCATCGCACAGATGGGTTCCAGTGGGATTTTCCTGTGTTCCAAGATTGTGACATATGATAGGCGTTTTAATTAAGCGTGACATTGTTTAACTGCAGCTTCCCTGTTTGTTAAAGCTATTGTGTGGAGCCAGGCTCACTGCAACAAGTTTACGAGAAAAGTTGCGCACTGCCACTTCCCGATTTGGTCTATCGTGTGGTTGGAACAAGGTGCCCGGACACAGCGACAAATGTAGCGGAAGTGACCTCAAATCTGTGCTTTGATGCTGATCTGTGTGTCTAAAGATTGTGATTGATCTCTCCGAAACTGAACGCCTGACATATTTTATGCATTTGCACATTTGTTTGTTGTGTCAATAGAGTGGAAAATGTGCTTCAGTGTAGCACGAAGAAAGGATTGATTGGGAAGAACCAAAGAGGGAAACCAGAATCCAGATGCCTGAGCATGCAGCACCACAGCGCACACGTGAAACACTCGAAGCTGCAATGCAATATTGCGAGGTCCTGCAAGGCCACAACAGGCAATTTTCTTTTCTATTGACAAACTGACACAATACTATAATTGTGTATGCACTGCGTTTATCTGCGCTCTTTCTTGTGTCAATTGAAGGCTTCTGTTCATGCAGATCTGCAAAGGCCCCAAATTGGCCTTCATTCTGAGGTCAAGAAACTGCACAACGGCAATTCCGTCTCTCTCGGGTGCCCCACAATAGTAGCCAAATAGCATCGTTCTTTCCCTTGTCAATCTTGCAAAAACTGTTCAGGATTATGATTAGATGCGCCGAAGGGCTGTCGTTTGGTCCCATTCATGGAACCTCTGAACCTTGGATGGCGCCATAATTGATGCCTGAGGAATAAATAAGCGACGTACGAGTCAGGTTGGTGTCTCGTATTGTTGGCAGTCTTTTTTGGGCGGTCTTGCAAAAACGACTTCAAGGCGCTGGTTTCTTGTCGAGTCGACTCGAGTTGCGGTTTTGCCGTTGATCAACTGTTTGCGTGGTTCATAAATTGACGTGTTCTTCGGTTTCGTGTGTTTTCAGGAGAATGGCGGCGGCGGCGGAGGAAGCGTCGGCGCGCTCAAGAAGTCAGCGCAGCAGCAGCGCGTGGCGCTCACGCCCAAGATGGCGATGGACAGCTTCCGCTTCTCCGTGCTCGACCAGGCCGGTGAGTAGTGTGTGTGTGTGTGTGTGTGTGTGTGTGTGTGTGTGTGTGTGTGTGTGTGTGTGCATCGGGGTGGGTGTGTGGGTGAGTGAGACACTGAGTGTGTGTGTGTATGTTTCGAGTGAGTGAGTGTGCGTGCACGCGTGTGTTTGTGTGTTGTGTGTGTTTTCGTATGGAAAGGGAATGACCGGGCAGAACAATGTGCCTGAGTGTGACTTCAACTTTTGCCAAAGGAGAACCCTACTCACATTTGAATGACAAGCTTCGCCCAATAGGGACCGTGTGATTGCTGTGCATACGAACTGAATCCATGTGGCGAGCTCCTGTTGGAGATAGGCTTAGCCTCATATTAACTCCCGAACCTGGCAGTTTATCCCACGGATGAGCCCCGAGCCTCGCGTGCATGTGATTTGTGATTAACGTCTGACAGTTGTGACGGAGCTCGAGCCTATCAGACAGTGGCACGGTCTCGGAGGCTGGGCGAAAGGGTCAGGCCCGTTTACGTTCACCCAGCAGGCGTCATCCCTTTTCGCAGGGCGGAGGGGGGTCCCCTGACACTTCTGTTTTGGTCTTCACCCAGACCACTTGTCGACTGGTCCCCAGGTCTTCAGACGAGGATGGCGGTTTTGTCTTGACAGAAAATCATCGTTCCTGAGAACATGCTTTGAAAAGCGTTGCCAGAAAACAGTAGATCCCAGTAGTTCCCTCAACTGCAGTGATTTACGTGTGTATTTTGGCCCTGTGATCGTTTACTCTCTGTCAAAAAAGATAAAGTCAACTCATTCCTTAGCATGGGCTGTATCGGTTGCAGGAGATCTGCGAGCAAATAACTTTCCTTATCAAGGGTATCTGAATGCAAGGTCGAGTCTGCACTGCGGATACGAGATTTACAGGAACATTGGTCCCAAGAGCGGCCTGACCTTCAGTGAGCATTTGTACGAGCATTTGGAAGTTTGTGTCATTTTGCGTTGTCTTTCTTCTGCCATTGTGGCAAGCGGAAAATTGGCCTTTGAGATATCTGCAGTCGCTGCTTGCTTTTGCAGAGATTGGTTTGAAGGAAAGAAGTTTCCCTCCCTTTCAATCTGCCTCATGCCGTTCCCTTTAGTCTCTTGTCCTCTGGTTTTCTCGTCAAGTCAAAGCCTTCAACTGTGTTTTGTCGCGAGTGCAAAATCGGACGAACGGTGAATCTTTGTGGTTTTGTTTCCAGCGGACGAGCGGAAACTCAACGAACAACCCTCGCACATCCACTTGCAAACCTCCTGTTTGGGCCACAGAGATAAACGGGCACAAAAACAGTCATCAACAGCCATCAGGGAACTTTCCGCCACGCCCTCTTTCTTTTGATTCCCCCACAGCCCACCATTGAGATGGTGAATGCGAAGATGTATTGGCGCAACGAGTCGGACGATTCTCGAGCGGCTCGTGCGCTTCAGCCCCGCGTGGTTCTGCGCGCGACGCGCCCGGCCCGCGCGGCTGATAAAGCGCGACAGATATTGATGCGCGTCGTTCCCGGGGTGTGGATTGGGACCCGAGACGAGACTATTACCCCAGTAATGGTGACCGCCACACAAATACAGACCCCGCCTGCACGTCTGATTACGTGCGTGATAAAAAGCGGCCCAAGGGACTCGATGGTATAATTGATAAAATTGTGTCCCGCTCCCTGGAGGACTCCGGAATGGGGAGCGGGCAGTGTGAACGCGACGTCTCTGTTTGCAGACGACACAATTGTCAAACTGTTTTGTATTCATTGCGATGAGTATCGACGATTGTTGCATCAATGGGGGCAATGTTCGGACCCACAGCGTTGCGGACGGCTTCGAGGAAAGAGAACACGCTTGGAAGACGAAACACGAACAACTTTTTTCAAGCATCTCAGATTTGTTTCGTGTGTGAACTTGGTCACCTTGCTTGTCAGACGTGAAAAATGTCCTCTTCCACGCTGCACTGCTTGCTTGCTGCAGAAATTTCATTCAAAGCACGGAGCGTATTCCTTCCGATTGTCGTTGTTCGTCCCGAGTGCCCATCTTCAACAATTAATGCATATTGTTGAAAATTTGATTATGTTTGCCAAAGAATAAGGTTATTAAATTTGGTCAAATGATTGTGGGTGGAGGGAGGGACAAATTGTGCCATTGATTCAGAGCTCTGGAGGAAACATGTGCAGAATTCTTGTGGAGTCTCTCTTGCATAGGAAATTTAATTCTCCTCGTCTGTCTGGCGGCAAAATAGCCACAATTATGGGCACTCTGGGGACACTGAAATGCCAATATTTTGGACGTTCGGTGAAACACCCAACATGTTGTAATTCACGTCAGGAAAGGTGGTGTCTGAGCTTCAGCGTGCTTTGAATGACTGAAGTGAATCCTTGGAAGTTTGCAAGATCAACTCACAGCCCCAACTCTTGTGGTGCAACGCTGAGGTTTGCCACCACGACTGTTATCAGGACTCGCGTCGGCTCAAACGGTGCACCTGCATCCGCACGAGATGTGGACGCGAAGAAGCATCCACTTGGGAGATAGTTTCTTGCACATTTGCACCAATTGGAACCTCGCGCACGACCAGTATCTTCGAACGCGATCTCGAGTCGTCCTTGAACCCTGGATGGAGCAGCGAAAACGGGGATCCACGCGCAACCCAAGGTCAATCATTTCCTCAGCCTCACTGATCATAAACCTGCAGCCAAAATAAAATGTTGTTTCGGCGCTGATTGGTGTCGGAAGGTTCAGCATTTTGGACGATAGATGGATCGATCCCGCTGTAATTTGGGTTAGATGTATTTGGAAAGGTGCAACAAGTTATGACAAGTTTACATTCTGTTGGGGATTACTCACGGGGCTGACTCAGACCCCTCGCACTAGGTGAGTATTCGCTGTGGCCCAATCAGCCGCCTACTCGCGTTCGAGCGCGCAGGTCAGCCATTCTTTACCCAACGAACCCCCAACGCTGCTTCCAACTTAGGCGTGAGGAACTCTTCCGCGAAATTGAAACACCGACACTGACGAAAACAGCTTCTTTGTGACTCCACGTTGTTGGGTGGTCTTTCTTCTACCTTGGGTCTTGTGGCCAAAAGAGCAGTATCTCGCAAGGACGTTGCAGGTACGTTCGTATTCCGGGAAGGTAGCGAGGTTGGACGTACCTTGGACGCGGGTGGTGGTCTCTCGTTTGGGTCACGCGAAGATTCCTCAGCTGAGCTTCTCGTGCTCTTCTCCTCGCAATTAACTGCAGACTTCTCCCGGTGCTAATCACTGTAAATCTGCTCAAGTGCGTCGGTAAATCGGGTGTCGAAGGAAGGAAATGCCGAAGCGTGGTGGATGGTGCCTGCTTCACTTCAATACACAGAACGTGGGGAAAATTGGGTGTCGTCTTGCAAACTTGCAATTTCCGACGAGGCAAGTGGGTGACACTGTGACATGTAATCTGTTTCTGTTGTGGTTTGGCCAGTGGCGGGGCGTTTGACGCTTTGCAAGAACGAAAAATCCCAAGGCTGTTGTGGGGCTGTGCCTTTTCACAGTTTTCCCTCGTTTTTTTTCCGTAAATTTCGCTGCATGCCTGCAAGGAGTTGTAGACACACGAGGCTTTGCGGGTCTGTTACCCCGCTGTGAGAAACAAGCTGCAGCGCCGCGCGCTGGAGAGGGAAGCGTCGTCCGGCTGGATCATCTGCTGAATCCTCCGTATTCATAGGCTGGGATCGCGCCCCAGGCTTCCTTCCTCCATACTGCCTCAACACGGAAAATGTCAGGCAATCATAATACACATTTGATAGCTCGACTATTATTTGTAAGCAATGGTACCGCAGCTCACCACGCCGCAAGTTTTTGCGCGGGAACTTGGAGGTTTGAAGTCAGAAATGTTTTCCTGGGATTCGCAGCAGATGTGCAGATGTGAAAACATGGGGCGCAGGGATTTGGACTTGGTTGGATCAGGAGCAGTGGCTTTTTTGCTGAACACGCCTTTGATGCCGTTGTGGCGGTTTTCTTGAAGGTAACATTGCAAGCATGTACTGTACGGCTTCGTACGATGTTGGTTTTGGGTTTTGAGTGTTTGCTACCCTGCATGCCACTGAGATCTCAAATTCATCAAATAATTCTGTCTGCAAGTTGAGCGATCTTGCGAGAGAAATGAAAACAAGTGAGTTGGGTGGGGCCAGTTGACTCCAAAACATTGTAGTAATGCGCATTTCTCACAGAATAATCACCTCGTAAGTTGCACCTGTGTGGTGTCGGGAGGGATGACCCAGTTCCACACGGAACATGCGTGGTTCTGTTTGTGCCCTGCTGCGAGATGCAGCTTGATCTCCCTGTGAGAACCTCTCTCGTTGCGCCGTGTGGAAGAATGAAGAGCAGCGTGCAGTCGCTTTGAAGATCTGAAGGCAAACACTTTTGAACACCTGCTCTTCTGCTCCATTCTCTTTGGTTTCGTCTCATTGTTGTCTCTTTTTGTGGAATGCCTGAGCAACTTTTGTCGGAGGTCTGAGCATCACTTGCTCGAGGTATTTCTTGAAGGCATCAGTGATGCAGGTCACCAACAGGGGACGAGTTGCTGGCGAGGTGAGGCTCAAGTAGTGTTTGTCTCGCTGGGAAAATGGCGAGGCCACGATGCGCCACTGACGTGACGAGATTCCCGACCAAACACATGAATGTCACACGCTTCGTCAGTCAGAAACGCAACAAGTTAGTTTCGTCAGTGGAAGCACTTTTTCGCTCTTGTTTCATCTGCGAATTGGCGTCGATCCAGCACTGGATCGTTGTTCTAGTATGGCTTGAGAATCAAACACCTTGCGCGCAGTTCAGGGGTTATATATTTCTCGAAGGGTAGAGTTGATCGGACTCCGCCTGCGCAGCTGCGCTTCAGACTCGGGCAGAAAACACGCGCGATCTCTGTCGGTCTGAGCGGTGACGCCTCGGGACACACCAACAAGTGAAACACAGTGTTGCTCCATTTGGACAAGCGCCAGCGTGAAAGGCGTTTGTGTTTCCCACTTCAAAGCGGTGAACATTGTACTCCATTTCCAAAACAGACACATCACAACATCGCACAGAGATGTAGAGAGCTGTGGTGTCAAGCAACCTTGGTTAAACGCAGCAATAGTTCTTGCGTGTCTGCAAAAATGTACAGATACTTTTGATCGCCCATTCAGTGTCACAAAGATCACTGGCTTTCAACATTTGCGTTCCACTCGTTCTGGAGGCTTCCTGCATGTTTTGTCTCTGTTGCACGACGCTGTCCACCCAAAGAGCTGGCTGACTGTCCTCAGACACAAGCAAAAACCTACTTTGTGTGAAAAGAAGTTCCCAAGGCTTCTGGTGTTTTTGTATGTAAATTCGGAGCATATTAGGGCATTGCTTTCAATACGATGATGGAAACACACAGCAGCGCCTGTAAATGTGTCACTTAATGCCATTATGGTCTCTTTGAGGAGACATCCTTGCCGAGCGCTGTGTGTAATGAGCTTTGCTCACTTGTGTCTTTTCGTCATAAAACACCACCGTGTGAAATCGGGTGCAAATTGTGGGTGTGTTTGCTTGATCAAGAACCCACCGAAAGTAGGCTAATCATGTTGTCGATCCTGTCACTTTGGGCGAGTCGTCTGGTCCTTTTACCTTCCGCGGTGCAGAATCAGGCGACAGCGTGCGTGCACTCACCTGGACCTTCTGCAAGGCCCTGTCATGCAACGTGATTCTCGTGATTCTTGTTGACCACCAGTGACGCCACCAGTGACGTGATGTTGCCGTTGTCATTGCAGGCGGGCAGGACGTGGACCTGGACGCGATTCTGGGCGAGCTCTGCGAACTCGAGACGCAGCTGTCGACGCAGCAGAGCGAGATCAACGACTCGCTGCACCGCGCCAACGCCGCCCCGGCGCCGAGCGGCGGCGTCAAGTACGCCGTCGTGAACAAGGACGGCGGCGTCAAGCGGAAGGCGACGCCGCCGAAACCCGAGACCAAGCCGCGAGGGCGCACGCCGTCCGTGCAGAGCGACAACTCGTCGAACCGCAGCGACTCTCTGGACAGGTCCAGCAACAGCAACGAAGGCGTGAACCCTTTCGACGCGATTCAGTCTCAGTTTCAAAGTGCCTTGTCAGAACTGAGTGGACTGGTCGGAGGGTCCATGGATCCCATCTACGACCCGACAGGTTTGTACAACGGAGGCGGGGGACTCAACAACGGTTCCAACAGTCAGAGTTCTGAGACTCTCATTTGTGATTCCAACTCTTCCACATTGACTCATAACCAGAGCAAATCAAGTGCTACGAAACAGAAAGACACTTTCGCTGCTGACCGGCAAAACGCCAACACGGACGCGGCGGGCGCCCCTGCGCCGCAGCCGCAGGGGGAAGGGATCCTGCCCCGACCTCCGCAGATCCCGCTCCCTCCCAACTTCGCGAATGGCTACAACCGCACCTCCAGCGGCAGTGAAGGCAACAGCAGCGACAGCGGGTTTCACCAAATGTCCTCGGGGCAGTCGACGTACTCGGACGACTCGCTGCCGCCGCCGCCCGCGGGACTCAAGTTGTCGCCGTCGCCCGAACCGCCGCCGCCCGGGCCGCCCGGCGGCCACCTGCAGATGGACTGTGATTTCGACGGGGAGTACCCGGCGGGCGACGCCGGGCTGTACGGCGGCAGCATCGGCGACGTCGACTCAGCCTTCTCCGACTCCATGTCGCTGCCGTCGTCTGGGTCACACATCTCGGTGACGACGACGTCGAGCGGCTCGTCGATGGGGTCCGGTGGCATCACCAACTCCCCGACTCCGGTGAGTTTCCGCGGGGCTTTGGACTCGCGTTGCTCAATTCGCAGGTGCGGTTCTGACTTGTGAAAAAGGAGAACTTTTCTGACGGGTGACGGGGTTCAGCTTGGCGAGCGCTGGTATCTTCCCAACGCTTCAAAATGCTTGGTGGAACGGGGTTGATTTGAAAAAATTTTATCTTGTCGCTTTTGGAAAATTTAATTGGTCTGGGCTCTTCTGTTCCACACCTCATATTTTCGTTTGTTCGGTGTTTGCGTTTGGAGAGTGATTTCCTGTGCGTCTTTGCGCGTGTTGAAGGGTTGCCATGGATTTGTTTGTTGTCGGTCAGTGTGTTTTACAGGCAGTGCTATCAGGAAGCATCAGACCTACATGCGAGCGAGCTTCTAACACACATTCCCTATTTGCTGTTTTTACACAACCTCCAAACTAACGGTCACGTTTGTTTGTGTTGATGCTTCTGAACGTGAAAAGAACGACAGACTTTCAAAATCTGCATGGATGCATGACTGCTGTGGTATTTACCCAGAGAAGAAACCAAATACGTTTGTACACCGTCTGTTTGTGATTCTGGGCAGGATCAAGATCGCTCTTTCCGGTCGGTGTTCGTGTATCGTTTCCAGGTCGCACGGCGCGCACTCTGTACCCAAGACCAAGCGATCACGCCACTGAGTGTGTTGGCAGCTTGTACGTAGACCTGATTCTTGACAGTTCTACGTGGAAAGCTGCAGCAAATATGAAAAACCTCCATGAGAATCCAGTGTGGTCCGTCCCCAATTTGACAAGAAAATTCAAAACTCAAGGGCGAGGCTGTTCAGGCACGACGAACCCGTAACACGAGAACAAGACCAATGTCCATGAAGGTGGACAGATCGGAAAACGAGTCTGGATTGAAGAAAACTGTGCGAGTCGTGAGCACTGGAGAAGGTGAGGAGTCAGCGCTGAATGGCAGGTCGTGAGGTAAATCACAAACGGGAAACCCTGCAAAGCATTCGGAAAAATTCAGCTCGGTGGGATCATAGGTCGCGCACTCTCACCCTCCATTGAATCCCGAGACAGCACTAGTGAATGCCACGGTGCGACCCGCAGTGCCATTCTTTGAACAGACGCTCAGTGAAAGGGTCTCGCGAGGTGAAGGGTGCACGGGATCTGCAATTCAGTACGCGTTTATCGGATTTGATCGTGTGACGAACTTGGCATGTCAATTGACACGCGATGCAAATGGTTGTACGTCTGATTGAATACCGTATAGTCTTTGTTGCTCAGTTAATTGACCTTAAGTAGCCAATGAATTTTTGGCTCAGTACCTGCAAAAGCAAATCTCAATTTGTGGTTGGTGTTTATCGTTTGGTGTTTCCGAGTGAAAGGATTGTTTTTCATGGCCCGTTTTCCGGGGCAATATTGCGGAGTCGTAAATAATTTTAAAGCTGCAGTCTGAGTGCTTTTGGATGTCTTCTGTGAAATGCATCTGTATTGTTGGGGGGATTGCGCCTCGAAACTCTGGAGCAAAAACGCAGCGAATATGAAATGCTTGGGAGATGTGAGTTGCGTCTGATGGGAAAGGGGGCTGGGCTCGAGTGCTTTTGCTTGTTCGTCCCTGGAGAACTTCTTTCCTCAGACAGAAAGAGCAGCGATCGGTATTAAGTGCATTGCGCTGCTTCATTAAAATTCCAGTCCTGCGCTGAGCAAAATATGATTTGGTGCATCGACCTGACATGAAGCACAAAAGATGGGATCAAATCGTCAGAAGTTGCCCCGACCTCATGGAGATTGCCCTTTGCCGAAAATTTGAACTGTTCACCTCAGTCTTGGAATGATCACAGAGAGAATCCAGGTTCTTTCCATAGTTGCACAGGGATTGACAAACACAACGCAAGCAATGTTATTTTGACTTCCAGATAAATTTTTTCGTGCCTGACGATTTGTAACCTCCCTTTCGCATCAAAAACATTGCCTGCAAATGCCTCATGTCCCACGGACCTCCAGCTCACTGCGACGTGAACATAACTCAAATTTCATTTGCATGAAACTTGCACGAGCGCAGATGTCTTCAGGGGATATTCCTTTTTCGGCTGCTGCTGTTTATTCTGGATTGGAATGCGCGTCCTCCCCCGAAGTCGCTCGCCGCAGCAGCGCACAAAAGAGAACCGCCCTCGAGATTTACTGGTAATTTCGCCTAATGTCGACAATTGTTTTGTCAATACAAGAGAAAACAGCTTTTGTTTGTTCGCGTAGAAATTGAACCCACCGAACTGCACTCTGATTACAATCTCAGTAAATTTGCTGCAATTTCGCCTGCCATTAGGATATGAGTTCAGTCCACTTTCGGATCGAAAAAAAATTCTATTCAGTGCAACATACGAGTTTGAATCCTGAGCAAACATCCGTTCAAATGGAATCATATTTGGGAGAGACCCTTCAGTCTTCATTCAGATTCATTACTTTCGTTGGCCGTGTTTCGAAGCTCAATTGCTTCTGTGACCTGTGACAAAAGTTGGCCATTGTCACCAAACGAACGGAAACTTTACACACGGTACTTGTGCAACCTTGAAACAAATTCCAGTCTTGTGATTTACTTTCTTCCTGTCATTGTGCTTGACAGACCTCGAGTGTGGTGAAGTCCTGCCACGCGTCAAGTGGAGAAAAGAAACAGCTTGGCCTCTCATTTATATTGATCACAGTGTGTTTTCGTTCACGCAGCTCTTTTGTGGGCCAAATGGCACCAATTCTGGGCGAATCAGGCCCGTCTAGCAGGTCCACCTCAGACGACCTCAGCTGGGTGCTTTGCGTGATGGAGCGCGCACGACGTGCTGTTCGGCGTGCTGAGGGGTGTGGCGGCCTCGTCGCGTCGGGAGGGGCAATTTCCCGTGCGACTCGGATCGTTATGCACTTGAACGGCGATTTTGTCACCTAGTTAAGCAGTGATGGATTAAAGGCTGTCGCTTCGCGTACGTGCCCTATCCATTTCACAACATGCGCCGCGTCCCGAGACGTGCCTCCTCGTGGCGTGGGGACGTGCGCTGTCAAACTGGGTTTGCGACGTGCTGCCTCTATTTAGTGTCAACGTGACAGTCACGTGAACTTTGTCGCTATGCGCAGATTTCCAGGAGAGACGAGATGACATCGCACTCCAAAGCTGCTTCCCAAACTGAGACCCTTGGGGAAAATGCTCCAAAAGTTTGTGATCCAATGTGTTTGGCAGTTTTACGATCAGAGAACAATTTTGAGCAAGTTGGTCTTGATGTCTCATTTCATAAATTTGAAAAGCGGAGCTTCTCCCCTGCGCCTCTCGGACGGAAGTTGAGCTCCGGATCACAGAGAGGCGACAACAGACGCGCGGGGCTCGGGGGCGTCACGCACCGCGTCGCGCCGGGTTCAAACGAAGCGAATTAATGAGCGCGCGGGGTGGACAGGGAGCGCGCGTCCGTGTCGCGTTGTCGGCAGCTTTGCCAATCTGACATGCTCCTTTCGTGCGGGTGAGCCGAAGGTTGACAGCATCCCTGACCAGGTGCAGGCCGGATCACTGCCTCAGACGATTGCACGTCTTGCTGTCACTCCCTGCACAGTTCGACTGCACCGAACACTTGGTTGCTCTTGACGCTGCAGTGCGATTTGCTGAGTCGAAAACAAGCGATGCATAAGGCACTCCACTGTGCGAGTAACAATGGTTCTCTCAGAAAAGATCTGATGCTGCGAGGATGATTTCAACACAATGCAAATTGGAAGTCTGTAAAGATCAGACAGAGGAACTGTCTCTCAAGATCAAACGCAGCGTCTCTCTTTGAGTATTTCTTCAGTTCCTGTCTCAACTTTAATTGGTGCCATTCAAACGCTCGAGTGCATCGCACTCCCAAGACTTCGCCGCTGTTGAAGAAAACTTGTCTAGCGTCGAGCTTGAGGAGTCAGAGGGAGACAAAGAAGTCAGAATATTTGCTGTCTCGACACTTTTCGGCAGACGAAAATTTGGAAAAAAATTGTTGACATCTCGTTTGCACGGAGGCATGTCCCGTGCAACTGCAAAAGAACCGGTTTGAACGGGATGATTTGCTAACACCACCTGACGTGGTGAGCGAAGGCAGGAGAGCGTCGGGTGATCCGCCCTCGATCCCGAAGAGATACAGTGGAGCAGTGGTGGACAGGTGCTGCGTGTGCTGCAGGTCTGCGCCAACAGGACGGTGCACGTTCGCGCGTCAGCTGTTCGGTGGTGCTCAAGAGGGGCCTGTAACGAGTATCTGGAAAGTAATCGGGGTCATACAGTGTTGCATTTGCTCGGTTGCGCTTCGATTTCGTCAAAATGTGGAACAAAACACGTTTGTGTAACGTGGAGCGACGGCATAACCTGCAAATGCGTCTGTTGCTTCTGTCATTTCTTCTTTTGTTGCATTCTGCAGTGATGGCTGAGTTCGGCTGCGCAATTGCATGTTCGCATGACGGGGGTTTTGACTTGGCAGTGTCAAATTTCGCAAATGGTCAAAACGTTGTCGAGTGTCACGCACGTCAGAGATCGCACGCTGTTTGATCTCTGATCTCTTTTTCTGCTTGTTGTCCTTTTAGTTTCACTTGTCACTCTCCAATGCGCGCGAAACACGAAAATGAGCTCGCATTCTTGGAGACGTGGACTGAAACGTCGGGGGGGGGGGGGGTGCAGTGTGCAGGAAATGCCTTGTGCCGATGGTATCCAATGAAAGTAAATGCATTTGATGTGCACGTATACTTATCACTTGCGCTTTGCTATTTGGATGATGCACGCATGGAAATAATAGATAACTGCTCATCGATGTGATTAAGGGTAATATTAATTCATGCCTAATTTCCTTCCTAACAGGCTCATGAAGCGGTCGTGCAGCTTATAGACAAAAACCGGCGCTCGGGAGAGAAGGAAATAGTGTCTGTAAGTGTCCTTGCTACATAATCCTTTCGTAGTCAGTCTTCCCTCCTCTTCAAGACATTTCGTCAGGCAGCACACGAAAAATCTCGGAGAAACGCTGAAGAAAATATGTTTGAAAGCTGTTTGCAACGCCGTTGCTTTTCATCTTTTGAAATGAAAACGCGCAAGTCTGCCTTTGCATGCGTGTCATGTCCAGAATGTTGTACATAACGCTTTCCTCACAAGCGACAGTCTTTATTTCGTTGTGTGTGTGTGTGTGTGTGTGTGTGTGTGTGTGTGTGTGTGTGTGTGTGTGTGTGTGTGTGTGATTTCATTATTTCATTTGATATTTTTGTGACAGGTGAGTGTTCGTGTATTTTCGCGATTTTCTTGTTGACTTGAAGTCCCCACTGAAAGCCACTGCAGCCCGCATGGTTCATTCTCAGCATCTGCCAAAGGACCGTGTTTCTCGCAACAGCTGGAACCTCGATTCGTATCGCCCTGTCCCGCGCAGCCGTGTCAAATGTGGACGCGCTCTTTCTTATCTCGGACGTTCAGGGCTGTGATGACTTCATCAGACAGAACTTGTCGGAACAATTAAAGCTTTTTCCATTTTCATAAACTATCGACCCTCGCAGCCGGAGGGTCTGCGGGATAAAATCTTGACTCATTAACAGCCATTGATGAAGTCGCGCAGATCAATCGCTCCAGTCTGTGTTCGGCGACATTTTTTGGGTCACTGCACTTTCTCATCAGCAAAAATAATAATTAAATTACACCATTGACGGTGTGTTCGTAACCGACCCCCTGTGCGGGGCAGATAGCCGCGGGGCCGCTCTGATGCCATTTGTGATTGGGATGAAACGTGGAACGAACCTGGGACTGTTCGCTCTCAGAGCGGATTAACTAAATCCGGACTGGTGGGGTTTGAAATCATCTGGGAAGGGTCACACGTTGCAGTTTCAGGTTCAGTTCGCAACTGAATTGAGTTTGAAACCAGAATGACCGTTTCGAGCTGAAGTAACCTTTTGAGTCGAACGTCAATCTGAAAGGAGAATTTCTTTTTGCGTCCTGGATCCTCAACAAATTAATTTCGACAAGCCGTTGCTGTGCAAGGTTCAGCTAGGCCTCGCTGGCCCTTTCTTCGTGCTATTGTCATTATTTCCCGCACTTTTGTACCAGTTTTGGAAAGAAAAAATTTTAATTAGCACAAAGAAACCCTGAAGCAATATTGTCACAAGTTGCTGACAGCATGAGAAAGCAATAAAACACGACGGAGAAGTGCCTTTGAGCACTTTCCTCAAAGACAAATTGAAGATTTGAATATTCACACAAAAAGATGTTTGAAATATGTGGGAAAGTGGTAGGTTCATGGGTGGGGTGTTCACATGCCACAAGAAGAAACCAAAACGAACGGAAAGTGCTCGTTGTCGAATGGATAGAGTTCGGATGTCAGTCGTTGAAAACTGTTCGCACAAACGCCGAGCAATCGGCGCCGTCAGTTGAAACTCGTAAGATCTGCGCTTTGACTCAACCTGCAGTTGAATCTGGTGACAGACCTGAAAGGAATTGACTTTCAGTTGAGAAACATGCAAATTGCTGAAGGATCCTTCCACTGAGCACAGGAAAAAGACACAGCAAGCATCGACAGTCCGTGTGTTCGTGCGCGTTCTGTTGCGCGGCGTGTGAAGACATAATCCAGCCACAAATAGAATCTGGCAGAAGCTGTTTGGTGCAATTTCTGAATGAGTCACCCCTTGTAGAACTGATGAAATTGTATGTCTCACAAAGCGATCACACAACTGTGAAAAGCCGGCCAATCTAACGACAAATGAAGCGCGGCTCCAATAACCAATATTGGCATCCTCCTTCCAGGAATCCCCCATGCAGGATCTCTCGTACGCGCCACAGGCCACTAGCAAAAGTACATAATTGCTCTAATCGCCCGGATTAATAAACTGCGTGAAATGCTGCACGCAACGCAAATGGCTTCTCCAGGCTCGCGCCTTGCAGGAGTACATTTGTGCACGCTTGAAGAATTTTTTTTCCGGGATGTAGAATGCGCGTCATCTTCTATCTAAATCAACTCCGGCGGAAGCTCGCGTCTTGCCTTTCCTGCTTCAGCTTTCCGCTTCGGAGTCGAAGGATTTTTAGCTCCTAAATTTAGGGTTTCTATTTTGGGTGAAGATGAAGAATATTGTCGAATAATTCTTTTTCTTTCGCCAGTGAGAAGAAGTTCCACGTGGACTTCTCACGAGACCCTCTTCAGCGCGGTCTCGTGGCAGATTTTAAACCGTAGAAATGAGCAGTTCAGCCGAAATAATCGGTCTCTCCGGATTCCGGTTCTGCGCAAAAAACAGAACCAGCTGGGATCACGAAATGTGCGCCAAAGCTGTTCACAGGAAAGCACCCGACGTGTTTACGATTCCGCCTTTTGTATGGCGCACACTATTGTGAAAGTGGAGCCGTCGGCGTAAGTGGACGCGCCACATGACTCGGAAAAGCGACCTGTAAATATTTACGCATCTGGCTTCTTACGACAATTGCGACTCGGCTCGCCGTTGTCTCGGCGAGAACGATCGCGAGGAATTTCCCAGAAAAGCTTCGCATTGAGTCTGATGCACAGAGATGTTTGTATGTTTGTGGCCGAAGTTGACACGGCCAGAGATCCTCTGACACGGGTGAATTTCAGGTGTAGGAAGAGTGAGAAGACAAACATCCACTGGAATTTCCAATGGATGTGGACGGGATGGTTTCGCATGCAATAGCGATGAATCCCCGCTCGTTCCTGGGAAAAGTTGGGCAACATGCACGCGCGGGCGTGCATCTCCAAAAGGGGCTGCGGCAGGAACAAACATTGCGCGAAAGGACGCCCATTCTGATCCAACCCGCGTTATGTGGGTCAATGGGCGAATGACACTTTTATGGGCGATGCAGTCGGTGGACTAATGCAGCCTGAAGTGAATGCAAGGGATTTATTGGATCATACATCATTATTTTAATACACGAGTTTGCGGGGTTGATGAGATGGGCCTCCGCAGCTGCACCTTGACTCCGACACGAGAGATTTGATGCACGAGGGGCGGAGGCGAACATGACAGTGACGCTCAGACCGCCAGCCCTTTTGCAGCCGACTTTCTGTTGCAGCTCAACAGGCGAATCTGAAAGTCAATTGACTGCGACCCGACCGAAGCGCGTTGAGCTGCGAGAGTCGGGACAAAAAGTTGTTGTCGCATCCGCGTCGGACAGCTTCGTTTGCACGAGGCGTGATTCATATCAGTGATCATCCACTGCTGACCTCCCGAAAGGCTGACTCTTCCTCTCTTTGTGCGTTCCCATTTTGGTGTTGTGTGTGTGATGAAAATATTGGCACCCTGTTGATCGTTTGCGAGACAACATCAAAGTCGTGCGAGTCGCAGTTCAAAAGAAGCGCAAGGTCAGAGCTACAGATGCTGAACGGTTTGCACGCCGCGATGGTCACTTGTGGCTCGCACGTCCTGTACAGCTTCATTTGGTATTCAGCTGACCACTTGTGTGCGTCACCCCGTGGGGAACCGTGAAAACCTCCCGCCGCACCCTGCGTGGTCGCCGCCCTCACAGCAAATCTTGCATCAAATTGGGTCGGGGATGAGTCCCGCACAAGTGGCATTACAGGATCATCAGGCGAAGTGATTCATAGCTTCTCTTCAGGAAAATTGAATTGTGAGTCCGACTTGAGGCGAAACTTTGGCATGAGGCGGTGACGAAGGAGGAGGACCAGACGACTCCGCGGTTGGGATTATGGCTCCTCAGTGTCACTGCGTTGCTTCATTCGAAGGCTGCAATCTGGCCACAAAAATCTCAAGGAGCAGTGACGCCTTTGGCCAAAATACTTCAGTGGCAAGAAGGATCTGGTGACAGTGTCCAACGACGAACAAAGAGACACAAAATGCTCTGTTCTGTCACTGAATCCCCTTTAATGCCGTCTTTATGATGGAACAAATGTCTTTCACATCAGAATTCAGGCTTTCCACTTCAAGAATTCCTTTGCTGGCAATCGAAGTGCGGCCTTGACCAAAGACTTCTGAAAAAACGCACCGTATGTATGTAAAGAGAGGGCTGTAAATGCGGTTTCCAGTCTAATTGGGGAGAAACTGATGGACACCAGAGGCTCAGTCGATGCCCATAAAACTCGCACAAATGAAAATGGATGTCCGATGGCAGCCAACAGGTCAATTGGTACAGGGGCATTTTGTGTTCAGGGTCAGCCTGAGAATGGGCCTATGTGTTAGGAGTTTCATTAAGTGTGAAATTTTGACGGGTCGGATCCACTGAAGGGGAATCTGGGCGTCTGCACGAGGTTTCTTCGGGAAGCTTTTTCACTGAAAAGCGAGTTTTGTGCATTCATGAACATTCCGCGGGTCCAAGAAAACAAAACGAAGAAAAGCAACGTTGTGGGGTGCTTTGTGTTTGAGCGAATTGTTGGACAATTCTTCTACACACGACGATTCGTGTCTGGTGGACCTGCGATGCAGAGCTGACCTCGCCATCCCAGCCACTCTTTCAGACTTGCGCGTGTTTTTTTGTGGCGATGTTAGCAGCTGAAAGCACGCAAGCAGCTTGTGTCCATGGAAGACACAACCCAGTCGTCTCTGGTAATGGCCAGCCATTGCGTTTTCTGGGAGATCCGCAACAGACAGGCATTGCGTCCATAAAAGTGCGTTCATGTCGGCACATTACCTCCTCCACACAATTCATTGCCGCGTGCGTCTTTCACTGAAGGGTCATCCAGTTTTCAATGCGGGCAATAAACAAGTCGTAGATTGAGCCTGGATGGACACACAGCGACGCGCGATGACCGTCCATGGCTGATAAGCGCAGTGCGCGTACGGCGTGCCCTGACCCCTGGGCGTGAACCACCCAAGTGTCGTTTCTGGGTTGTCTTGCCTTCTTCATTTTCCGATAAAATCGCAGTGTCGGACAGAGCGTGCATTTTTGCACTTGTGGAAATCTGCTTGCTTTCCAGCCCAACTTGATTTCCGTCTTTGACGTCCTTCTTTCTTTCTCGCTTCCTCATTTCGTCTCGTCTGCGTTTCCACTGGGGCGCTGAAGACTCGTCCAAGTCTTTCTACGGAACTGGAATCTATTGCAAAAGCAGTACCTCCCGCCAACACGCACAAATACTCAGGCCTTGTGACTAAACGCTGCACTGAAGATGCAAAGTGCTCTGGAAGCGATCGTGCATCATCAAGCAATGGGCACGCTGAAAACATAAACCAATGCTGACTGGACACAAGTATTCCAACAATGCGCGCGGAATGGGTGCTTAGAGTACATCTCGAGTGATTTCCGCTTCACGTTAACGTGGCGCAGTGACCACCAGATCTCGTTATTGGAGCGGATGGTGTGAGTAATGCATCCGCTGTGGAAGTGGCTCGGTCAGGATATTGAAGCGGAGTCATTGTGACCTGCACCTCGAGACTTTGCCTGCAGACCAGGGATGGCGTCTTGTGTCGCGATGTGTTTGGCTGAATTGTCCGACAGGTCGCACACTTCCGACGTTTTTGCCTGTGGAATTGAGAGACTTCTTGTTGCTCTCTTGGCCATTCGTGGCGTCAGGTTTGTGAGTGGAACCTGGTGTCAAATTGACGTGACTAATGACCGTCGAGAATCCTTTTGATTCGGCAGCTCGACCCGTGCCCCACCCAGGTGCATGTTAACGATGGCGTTCTTCTTGTTGGCATGCAGCTCTGATCCTGACTGATCAGTGTCTTTGAGTGAATAGACATCAATTCGCGAAGCATCCATTCGCTGATACAGGGTCCGTGCAGCCTTAAGTGGATTGGCTGGATTCTACTTGACTCGGAGGAGAGGACATACGAGTGAGCGACCTTGGGATGTATGTCTGGCAGGCGAACCCACAGGAATGCGATGGAAATACAATCAAGCCAAAGGGGTGCGTTTGCCTTTTGGACACATCAGAATAACAAAGTAGCCGCAGTGTGTGAGCAGAACCTTGTGGTTTTGCAGAGCTGTTTGAAATGTCCAACCACAGTAGGTTGCGCTGTTTGGACTGACTAGTAGATTCTACCGGTACACCAGTATTTGCTGTTCACGGGAAGTTTGAAAATTATTCCCCCAAAACAGACCCAACATGTGCGGAACGGGCCCAAATTCGAACAGGACACACCAACGCCAACAGAGCTTTGACACAAGTGTGTATGAAGTTTTGTTTTCTTCACAGCTTCACAAGGGAGAGTCATTTCCAGAACAGCGGCTCTGTGTCTGGTCACCCGGAGTTTAGAGACAGAGGGACGGGGTTTAATTAAAAGAGATAATATTGCATGAGTCAGGCCGCTTCAAACCTGGAGGGTCATTGAAGCAGGCTCTCAGACTGGTGCATTAGTTGACACATTTGTCTTTGTCCTCGAACCTCAGAAACAAACAGAAGAAAATTATTAGACAGGCACGAATGCCGCTTTTGTTACAGCCGAGAGGAAAGTGTTTTTGCAGAACACTGCGAAGGGAGCTGAACTTCCAAATCGTGAAGTTCCAAGAGCCAATAAAAGATTTGTCCTGTGAAGCTGGAGGATCGATCAGCTTTGTGGAGAGAGATCAGCTGATGTGCCGTCGGTGTCTTGCTCGTACGTCGATGCCCTGAAGGCTTGTCCATATTTGCTTGTCAGAAATGTCAGTTTGTGTACATTGGGAAAGCGGATTTTACGCTGAGAGGCCAGCCCTATTAACCCCACATGCATTCCAAATATGCAGATCTTCAGCATGCTTCGATGAGACAAGGTCCTGCTGCAAAAATGGGCAAATCCAATGATGAATAGACCCTTTTGAAGGGCCCTTTTGAAGACAATATACGATTTTGTGCGTCCTCTGCTCAGTTCCAAAAAAAGCTAAGAGACGATGTGTGCAACAGATACTTGCTCCAAAACCATGATTCTTTCTGAGAAAATTGCTTCTTGCAAGAACAGCTATTTATTTTCAAACCTGGCACGGGTCTCATCAGACAGGGTGCGTGAACCCCGCCCTGTGGATCGCTTCGGGTCAGAGTCTCAAATATTTAATCCACTTTACACGGCATTACAAGCTGCAGTCATTGAGGTCTCCTGTTACAATTATGTCACATGGAGAATGATTACACTGCAGATCAAGCCAAAACGAGAGTGATTGATAAGATCGGAGCATGATAATTCGCTCTGACTTTTTGTCGTGTAATGAAGTGAAGCCCATCAAGATATTTGATCGCTTTCTGTTTTGAAGGGAAGATATTCAATCATGGCGTGCCTTTTGGAATGCGTTTGCCCGTCCGTGATCGGTTTTAACATCTCAATTGATTCCCCGGCGTTTTTGACGAACCCGGGAAATATGGTGCGCATCGTGGAAGCACAAAACACTCATTTGAACCTTTGTTGCCACCAGTGCAATAATTATCCGAAGCACTTCAAAATTGATGAAGTCGTCAGAACTTGCCAACTTCATGGCAGATACTACTTGACATACAAAGTGAAAAATTGGGTCACTTCAGCTGTTTTTTAATTCAATGATATTTTGAATTTAATCAAGCCACAAAAGGCCAAATGATGAATGGCATTTTTTGCTCTGAGCAAATTTGCTTTTTAATAAAGTTTGTGTACACGAGCAATAAAGAGGAAAATCCATAGGGGAACGAAAGTGCATAAATATTTGTTTTCCAAGATGTAATTAAGTTTGATGAAAAAGAGGCTCTGTCTGGTGCGGTACAAACAGGCAGAGTCTTGTAAAATGCGACAACCCTTGAAATTGTACAGCTTCTCCCAATTTGCATAACAATGTGCAAAATTCTCGGTGGATTCGCGGTCCGCTGTCTGCCTCCTTTAATTGCATTCGCTAATTGAGGGGTTGAGAAATCAACGTCACACTAATGCATATGAAGAACTCAATTCCCTCTCCATTATTTTCCATTTTGTCATGGAATTACTGGACCTGCGGTGTCTGATATTGGCATCTCCCCACGGGTGACGATTTTGAAAAGAAATCTGGATTAGCTGTGCCTAGGTATAGAATAAACCGAGCAGGGATTCGCTTTGTTATCACTCATTTGGTTCGCTTCGCCGACTGGAAATTTCAATGAAAGCTGAGAGTGAAAGGGAGTGATAATTACGCTTTCAAGCGGTTTTGTATTCGATCGAGTGTGAATAGAAAGTTTCTTATTGAAGTAATCTTGGGCTTAGTGGGGTATTGGTAAACCCAATTTATTGGCTGGGTCAAGGGTTAAAAGGGAAAAAACCTCCGTTGTCTGAGTCACGAGAGGGATTTTTTCATTTGATACGGGAAGAGTTTCAAATGAATTTATTTTCCTCGGACATGACTCAGAGAAAAAAGGTCCGTACACAGAGAGTTCCCATTCACTTTTCCGTGTTTCGTTCTACAACACGCTTTGGAAACTGTGCCACATTTCATTGACTGAAGAACCTTTCGTCTTTTTGCACTTTCAGGTTGACCAGGCATCGCGGTTGAAGGCGGAGAAAGTTCGCATCGCCCTCGAGAAAATCAAAGAAGCCAACATCAAAAAGGTACGTGAACGGAGCTACGATGTGCGAGCGTTTCCCCAACTTAGTAGTTTTGGAGACTGCTGCAGTTTTGATTGCGGGACAGAAATATCTCATCTGAAGGAAGAGGAGCAATTCTGCCGCAGCTGCGGGGTGCGAGTCAACAGTGATCAGCGCCGCACTCGGGCAACAAATTGGTGGAAAATCGCGGTGTTTGCAGTTTTCCGCCGACGTGGAGTGTCGTTTATTGCTGCGCAAATCCAATAAAGTTTTATTATTTCACGACGTGAAACAACAGCAATGAAAGCAACTCATCAACAGTTTGATTCTGTTGATCCTGCGGTTCGAGTTTGTTTGGCTGCTGGTGGCAGTTATTTGTTACCCGTACAAACGACTGGAACTGAGCACACAAAATGGGATACTCCATGTGAGGTTTGCACATCAACAGCCCGTATCCGGTCAGTGGACTGGGCGCGCACTGCCTCTGTCTGGCGGAACAAAGAAACGCACGCGTTTGTTGTTGACTGCTGATATATAATTCCTTATTCGCAAAGGACATTCACTCTCTCATTCAGGGGTGCACGTGGAAAAAAAAGTCAGGCTGACTTTGTCTTGGTTCTGCCGCCACTGCGTTGGCGAATTTCGTTTGTTTGGGTCAAGTGGGTGCGTGTTTGGTTGAGACACGACTTAACGAGAGGTTTTCGTGTCATGAATAAGTAAAAATGATACTCCGAGGTGCATTGCCATCTCTCTCACAGATAATTGAACAAAGACACTTGGAAGTTTTGAGTCCCAAGTAGGAGCAAATGAGTTGTGGTAGAGGTGTCACCAGGTTTTCCTTCGGTGCTTCTGCAGAACTGAACTGAAACTTGGTTTTGACCTCATTTGGCGTCTGCGTTGTGCAGAACAGAAACATGCACCAATTCGCCGCCTTCTGCCAAAATGTCGTGTCGCACAAAGATTGGGAACTTGAATTGACGGCTTCAAACCCGAAGCCCTGGAAACGCCCAGCTGTGATTACAATTTGTAATTTACTTTCGTTGACAGCTTCAAATGAAACTGGCTTGACACGTCTTCTCTCCGCATATTCGCGGCTTCAGTTCGGTCCGGCGGGCTTCAGCTCTGGAGAGTGAAATGGCTCTTGAAGGTCCAGACGCCGCGAGAGCTGGTTTCTCGGGTGTCGAGGCGCGGCGCTGTGATGGAAAAAGACAGCGCATGTTGCGCGTGAAGATTGAGGCTTCGCGGATCTGATGGCTGCACAAAGCGACTCGGGGGGACCCCTGACCCCTATTGACCTGACGGGGAAGAGCGTCTTAACAAGATAGCCGCAAATGAAGACAGATCTTACCATTATGGGTCGCACTTAAGCCTAAGTGGAATACAACATGTAGTCATATCCAGCAATGGGGTCCATCGGCATGCAACCCGGGGGAAGGCAAATGGCTTTTCGATTAGATTGTTGCTGGTCTCTCCCGGTACATACTTATCTCACCCTCAGTGGTTATCAGATCCCTCTTCGTGCTCTTCTTTGTGGTGTCGGTGACACTTGTGCAATTAAATCAGTAACGAGAGAACGTTTGCGTGGCCCGATGATTCGAAATTGATTTGAACCATAAATTTGGACTTCAGGGTGGGGACAACACAAGGTATGTGTCTCTGGCAAGAACACTCGTAAAAGTTTTGTGGGCAAGAATCAGAACCTCGTAGACGGTCTTGGCACCAATTGCGACGCTTGACAGCGCCGGACAAGCCACACCCTGGTGCAGTTGACCAACGGTGCAAAAGAAAATTGGGAAGACCTTGGTGTTTCCAGAAACTTCAATCCAGGTGACCAGTTCGAAATGAGAGGCCATCTGTTCCTGAATTTCGTTGAAACTAATCGAGTTATGGGCACTTTTGATGAAATGCACCCAATCCCCTGGATTAGCGAACAAAGCATTTTTTAATCTTGTCCAGTGTGTCCGGTTTGTGTTGAAATAGGAACCCGTCCACATTGTCCTGTTTTTGTTTCGTGTGACGACAATGTTTGAATGTGAACATTGTCGACAAGTGCTGCTGTTGGTCGGTTGCTGTTTGAAATTGCTGAAAACAAATTTGGAAGCGCGCTTTTCTTGATGCTGTGGCCGCCACCGGGCTGTGCCGGACATCACCAGTTCGCATGGAAACGCTCAAAGTGACAAGGTAGATTACAAGGTTCAACCATCACTAGTGTGGCGGTTTTCACAAGACTCAAAGCACTTTTGTATCTGGCATTGTTGATGGCTGGGGACAAATTGTGCTCGTTACAGTATCATTTCGCTGCAGAGATGAAAAGGAAATGACCGAGTTTCCTCTTTCTGTGCGAAGTGAGCATTTTTGGATCTTCACATGAAACGTTTGCGTATTCATTGGTGTATCTGAAGCGAAAAAAAAGCGTTGCCCACCGCGTCGATGTGTCAAACGACATTGCTCTCCATGAAAGGCTTGATGGTGTTCTGTCATCTCAAAATCTCTTGATCGTACGTCTTGTTGGGTTTCAACAGTGTCGCCTGGCTGTGTTTCGGAAATTTGAGGTGAAATATTCTTGTCCAAAAAGTGACAATTTCTGTTCGTTCCTATTGGTGTGTGTGTGTGTGTGTGTGTGTGTGTGTGTGTGTGTGTGTGTGTACGTGTGTGTGTGCGTGCGTGCGTGCACGTGTGCTGCAACCTTTTTTGCGTGACGACAAAAAAGAAACCGAACGAAAGCAGTTGGTTGTTTGGAAAGACGGACATCACCTGTGCATCACAAGTTCTTCCACATCTCTGCCATTTTTGTGGTGAAATCTCTGCAATCAGATCTGAATGCTGCTCTGACCGAGTCACGTTCATCTTTTGTTGTCTTGATGAATGTCCCATACGAAATTTTTATCAATTTTAAATGGTGTCATGTCAAGACGTTTCGTGTCAGTCAAAACTGAAACGGATACGGCCGTTGAAAAGGCGCAGAAAGAAGACACCGTGCGTGTTAGCCCAAGCAAGGTGGAAACTAGTCGATGTCAATTCACTCCTTCGGCCGTGTTGGGGAGTCGTGTAGCCAGTAACACTTGGCCTTTCAGGAAGCTCTTTGCCACCTCAACTGACAGAACGCGTCGCCCCCTTATAACGAGTCCGTGCAGATTCTTAGGATCTCTTCAGCAACGCTTCCCACAGTACAGGGAAGGAGAATGTCGGATCACGACATGTCTGAATGCAAGGCTCCATGCGGTACGAGTGTTGCACTTTTTCTGGCTGTGAATGGAAAGTTTTGTGGTCGCAGTGACAGAGATCAGCTGCAAGAACAGCATTCCTGTCGAGGACAAAAACAATGGCCTGGCCTTGAAACCAATCTTGTTACACAACAGCCTGATTCTGAACGAAAGCCAGAGCTTTTTATTGTGAGAGCGGAGCAGCTCCAGACCGCCGTCGCCTGCTTCGTGTTCCGGGGCTGTTTGTTTTGCACAGACAGCCTTTGGCAAGAGGATCGTGTTGATGTAATCACAGGAAGTGGCATCCACGCTGCGTTTCATGCAGCATTGTCTTCAAAAGGAATCGGATGCAGGGGACTCGCGGATATTATTTGTGTCATGCACTGCACCCGTGTTTGTGCTGATTTGTAAGGCCTGGATCCGTTGGTTTCCTTTCCACTGCAGGGAATGCCCCGCGTGGCGGTGTTTGAAAAAGCCTTGTTCCCTTGTTTCTGGAATCCGTTTTCGAGTTGTCTGCGCAAATCACCCATGTCAGTTTGTTGGAATGATTTCTGAACGAGCATTGCCCAATCAAAAGCAAAGTGCATCGCAGAAAAGGGCAATCTTGACAGGTTGTTCGTGTCGCCGACAGGAACTTGGTCTCCACGAGTGACCACACGTTGCTGTGTTTTGCAGCTGTTCGTGCGGGTGTATACGGACGACGGGAGCAGCAAGAGCATCCTGGTGGACGAGAAGATGACGGTGGCGCAGGTCGTCGACATCCTCCTCGCCAAGAACCACTTCACCCCGAACCTCAACTGGGCCATGGTCGAGAGCATGCCCGACCTCTACATGGGTACGTACGTCCACCGGGTTCCGCGGGGTGGAAGTGGCAGAGCCTCTCCTCACTCACTCACTCACTCACTCACTCACTCACTCACTCACTCACTCACTCACTCACTCACACACACACACACACACACACACACACACA
>JAAUXT010045939.1_pt1 | contig 27908 bp, 39 predicted proteins | sample 7278171 | NCBI WGS metagenome assembly JAAUXT01 (sample SAMN14350112, study PRJNA611818) | marine sediment metagenome | isolation source: surface marine sediment (1.8m) | place: French Polynesia: Moorea | collected 2018-08
AATGGTCATGGTCGGAACATTTGCACATGTTGAAGCTCTTTGACACAGTTTCCACTGTTTTACAGTCTGCAATTATTGCGCAATGCAACCAATTTGTACCCAAGCAGAGGGTTCCGACCATGACCATTGTCAGAATTAAAGGATAGATAATCGTATCAAGACGAAATTTAAATATTGTCGCTCAACAAAGCCCTCGCTCTGGGATACAAAACTTCTTCTCCCATCTCAAAAAAGTTCGCTTGATTCGACAAGTTGGACGGGCGGAGCACGATACGACAAAGCAACAAACCGTTTGTTGGCAGAAGAAGTCGCAACTTGCGAAAGGAAAACGTTTCATGGAATTGTGGGATCAAGGTTGGTTGGATCACTGACTTACCAGAAAGGCTACACTTCCGATGAAAGAGCTTTGAACATTCTTTACATTTTACAACTTCGTGACCAAACTCAACTTCTTTGCTGCACACACAAATGCGGCACATTTTATCCGCCATCCTGATCAAACTTGTTCAAGGTGTCTCCCGAGCCAAACTGAAGCATAGCACAAGAGGTCGAGTTTTAAATTGAGATACTGCGCGTCGCTCAGCCAATTGTGACACGGAGTTTCTGACGACAGACGCCAAGCAACTGTTTAGATCGACTCCAATTATTCACAGACGAATGAGCGCGTGGATTGATGTAATCTCGAATCGACTAAGAATGTGGCACTGAAGGCACACGTGCCACACAAACGCATTCACACCTTTGTTGATTTCAGTTTTGGTTTCTCCATGAAGAAAGTTGATCAACCTCGTTCGGTTTGTCTTCTGATGAGTACATCCGCTGCTGAACTTGTTTTTTACCTCGGCAACTTTAGAAATGAAAGCACATTTTTGTTCGCTGGTTTATTGTGAAGTTCTTTTTGAACGCTTTTTTGGACAGATTGTCTTGCATGCATTCAACGAGAAAGTTTTTGAGGTCCTTGCTGCTTCTCCTGATTCTAGTTTTTTTTTCTGCAGGTGTCGCAGTTGATCCTCCTGAACGAGGCGCACGAGCGCGGCGACGCCGGCGCCTTCCCGCGCGACCTGCAGCCGGGCGCCGCGAGCATCCAGCAGGCGACGCAGCGCCTCGTGTCCGCCGCGCAGGAGCACGCCGCCTCCAGCCAGGATGAGGTGCGACTCCTCGTGACGAGAGCAACAACAGTTTTAACTGAGTGCAAAGGCGCACAGGCAAAGACGATGAACAGGGTCATTGTAGAGAGCACTGTGACCTCCACACAAGACTACAAATGTCGAGTTGTTGAAAAGAATTAACAATGACCTCTTGGCTCATGCGAAGATCATTCAAGGAATGTGTTTTGCAAAATCCCGTTGCGTAATTGACGGCAATTGGAACATTAAAACCCAGACACACTCGATTTGGTCGATCATTCTGCTTTGACTTTTCCCTCGACAACAAAAAGACTTCAAGCGCGTGCTGGTGTTCTGCACACGCGCGCGCGCGTGTGTGCGTGTATGTGTGTGTGGCTCTGGTCCCAAAATATTGGAATCACATTGTTACTGATCATTCTCGTACTTGTCCTTTTTGGATCAGACCCGCCCGCCCCCAATGCCAAAATTTTATGAATCGGCTCCTGGTCCCAAATATGGTTGTACGAGGGTACTGTCAATGCTGACGGTGCGCTGCATGTTGTATCATATTTTGCACTGCTTTGTTTTGCCTCGAGTTAACACAGTTTGGTCGGCGGTCAGAGTACGATTGACAACAAATACTTGGCACAGTTCAATGCCTTTGTTTACCAACAGAATGAACACTGTGAAACATTTGCAGGGCAATGTTATTGACCCTCGAAGTAATCTCCATCTTTGTAGACACAACGAGCAAACCGGCGTGGCCATTTCACCAACATGCACTCCTCAAATTCATGGGAGGGAATCTGTGCAATTTCATTGGCAACAGCAGTTTCTAAGTCATCCACTGAGCGGAACCAGATGCCTCTGAGATTCTTCTTCACCCTGGGATAAAACCAATAGTCATTCGGTGCTACATCCGGTGAATTGGGCGGGTGTGCCATGGTCTTCTGTCCGGTGAGGAGTAAGAACAGCCTTGTGTCTCTGGAGGTGTGAGGACTTGCATTGTCCATGTGTAACAGCATCTTTGTCCTGGGGCGTTTGTTCTGCAGGGCTGTCCGAAGGCGTGCCAGTACATCCAAGAAGATTTCTGTGTTCACTGTCCTGTTTCTCAAAAACTCAAAATGAAGCATCCCACGGTAGTCAAAAAAACTGAGGAGGAGAGACTTGCGGCAGGATCTTGGTCTCTGAGGTTTGGTTGGTCTTGGAGCACCTTTTGGGAGCCACTCAGCACTCTGGTATTTGAGCTCCGGGTCATAGGTATAAACCCATGATTCGTCCATGGTCACAACTGTCTTCAAAAAGTCCGGATTGGCTCTCAAATTGGCCAAAACAGTGGATGCACATTCATACCTGGTGCGCAGATGATGGGGGGTAAGGAGGGCAGGGACAAACTTGGCTGCTTTCCGTGACAGGTGCAAGTCCTTGCGGAGGATCCTGAAGACACCACTCTCTGAAATCCCAGTTTGGCGATGGATTGCCAGAACTGAAAGCCTTCTGTCTCCATCAATGGCCTGTTGGACAGCAGCGATGTTTGCAGGCATCCTTGTTGTTCTCCTCTTGTGTGCGCACTCTTGGTCCACCAGGCGAGTTCTCCCATGAGTAAACTCATTGTGCCACAAGGCAATCCGGTTTCTGTGCAAGGTTCTCTGCCCATAAACAGCTTGCAGAGCAGCCTTAGTCTGAGGGACAGTCCACCCAAGTTTCACACAGAAAAACACATTGATTTGCTGGGCCAACTTGTCTCCAATCTCCGTGATTCGTTTCATCTTTGCAGGTGCAAGAGCAGGATTGAAAAGGACACTTTCCAAGACGTTTGGAAGCAGTGCCATTGCGCACAAAGTAGTGGCACACAAGGTCACCCACTGACCACTGTTCACCCATTGACTCTGATTATGCAAGTCCCCCATTGACCTCGCCGACGCAAAGGTTAGGAGACCAATCGCGCACCGTCAGCATTGACAGTACCCTCGTACAGTTGTACCGGTAATTTTCTTCATGACCATGTTGAAGGACTGGACCCCCTGTCCCCGCCCCAATTCCAAACTTTGGGACCGGTCCCATTTTCAGAAGTGGTTTGAAATTGTTCCTGGCCATTATCAACCGGTCCCAAGACTGAAGTGACCCCCGTGTCTTGCTGCCCTATCTGGGACACGAAGTGTAGGGTCTGATCCCATTTTCCACAAATTTTCAGAAATCATCGAATGAAATGACGGAACACAACCAGCGGTCCCGCTGTGATATTTGACAATTTGCTGTTCTGTTCATTAGGATTCCAATCGAAGCTTGCAATGTGGAACCCACAACCCATTAATTTGAATTGCATCGCAGCTGTTGAGTCGGCAGATGCCGGGAGCGTGCGAGTTGCTGACGGTGGCCGGTCAGAGCACGCTGACGGCCGCCCAGAGGATCCACGTGGAGGGCTGCACCGTCTCCGCGCGCAAACACCTCATCCGCTCCGCCAAGGATGTGCTGGAAGCCACGCTCAAGGTGAAGCCACCAGCTGTTCAGCTGAGTTTTCATATTTCGTGGTTTGTTTTTGCTGTGGTGTTCTCCTGAATTTGCGCAAGCACATCGGGTGCAGTGGCGGAAAGAAGTGCACCCATTCCACTTCCCAAGTTGTTCAATTTGTGCCTGTGTCTGTGCCTTTTTCCACTCTGCCAAGAACAACAATTGTGTTGCAGGTATTCGTTGTGACCGACGATGCAGAGGTTCGCAAAATTGTCCGGTGTGCGAATTGCGTTGAAGATCGACTGGCCATCACAACCGCTGTCAAGTCCATGAAACATCTCGTCCCTGCCTTCAAGGTGTGTCTTGAGTGCTTTCTTGAAGCATAGCCTCGTTGTGTTGGTGTCTCGGGCCGCAGCTGGGAATTTCGTAAGAGCCGGTGTGACGTGTGGACGTGACGTCTGTTGCAGGCTCTCACTGAATCTGTGATGTTGTTGGCCGGGTTGATCGAGCGGCGTCAGCTGGAGATGTCTCACCCACAGCAGAGAGAGCGAGTCATTGTAGCGATGACCACGCTGAAGAAAAGTATGCCCATGCTGAGTACTTCGCTGCAGACGTTCTGCAAGTACCCAAACAACGAACAAGCCGTGGTGAGTATGCCAGGCACACCCCGCAAATTTTGCAGTTTGCCAGTGTGTATTTGTACGAGATGGTATCAGGAAATTCGTATCGTCATCATGTCGATGGCTTCAGTGTACAACACCAGGCATCGACATGACGACGATACGAATTTCCTGATACCACCTCGTAAAGTTTTCCAGCTCGAATTTCATTGTTCGTCATGACCACAGACCACGTATTTTATTTGTCTGAGTGTCGCTTTGCTCGCAGAGCGGTCGCAACTACGCCATCGGTCAAGTAATGGACGCCTTGACAGAAATTATCGCTGCTGTGGAAAACAAGGACAACAGCTTTTTGGATGAACATACAGAACTTGAGCAGCCCGGAGCTTTCATCTCAACGATTGACTCGGTGATTTCTTGAAGTGCTTTTTCACACAAAAGTCACTTTCATCCACATCGTAACCCAAGATTTCAATTTCCAATGGAGTTTTCTGGGTGTACTCGCAGATATTGGAGTTGTTGGGAGAGGAGCGCGCAGCGTCGGACGTGGCGGACGAGCTGGACGTGAGCGTGGAGAACGCCGTCAGACACTGCATGGCCGTCGCGCACATCGCGAGTCAACGTCACCGCGACCCCCTCGTGCACAGCGCGCAGAAGGTGAAGCCACTTTCGTTGTCTTGAGCTTCACCTCTCGTAGGAGCCAGTGTTTGAGTTGGCATTGCACAGCAAGCGCGGGGCAGAAGGGGGCACAAAGAGAAACTCACCCACAGTGCAACTTTTTTCAGGTGTTGCAACAAAGGACACTGGTTACAGACATGGCGAAGAACTTGGCTGACAACCCAGGGTTTCATCAACTGAGGTAAATATTTTGAGAGATGCTAGCTCGTACAAGCGCAAAGTTGGTGGGTGTGTCCTCGCAGGCCGCGGCTACACAGTAGCTTGAGCGAACTGTTGCCGGTATCTCTTGGCACAAGTTCTCGAAGAATGGGGAGGGGGGATTGCGTCCTTTGGACAAAAAAAAAGTGCCTTGATAAACACTTGGGTTCTTGTGTGAGCTCTCGAGTGTCGAGTGAATGTGCGAGTACTTCTGTAACTTTTGTGTGTGCAATGCAACCCGGACTGTTCCTTTCTTACAGAGGCGACTTCAGAACGAGTTGCGAACAGCTGGTTTACGAGGTGCAGGATTTGGAGCGACACGTGAACGGAGCTGTGCTGCAGTTGATCGTCGCGACCTTCAAAGAGTCAGTGGAGCCGATGGAGCGGCTCGTGCGATCCGCGCTGAAACCCATCGTGGTGCGTTCTCTCTTCTGTGTGTTTTGAAGACTTGTTTCTCGCTCCAACTTGACATCCAAGTCATTTTGCGAACAGGACGAGGAGGCCCCGTTGGAGGAGATCGAGAGTCAGGCGATGCTACAGCCGTTTATCGACGCCTTCCACCAACACTCGGACTCCATGTGTCAGGTCGCCAGACTCGTCGCCGCCAGCTCGTCGGACGCCAGGAGTGAGTCTTTCTGAAGGCGTCCACATGCACCCGGTTTCACCTAACTCGAACACTTTTCGGCCAGTTTATACATTATGTCCGAATTGTCAAGACTCGAACCTTTTTGATGGGGTGCAAAACAGTGAAGGGACAATGTTTAACCTTTCGATTTGACCAAGTACTGATTGGGCAGGACGAGATTCACAAGTTTTTAGTGGTATCGCCCAACAGAAGTGCGAGTGATCCACGGCTGCATCATTTCTCTGGAGAGTCTCGATCCTGAGCTCGTTCCGGCCACGGTCGCCTGCAGGTACAGTGCTGCACTGGAATTTTTCTGAAACGCGACGCCAATTTGCGTCAGAAAACAAATTTTCCACTGCGTGTGCTGCGCTGTCTTTCAGACGAAACATCAAAGACAGAGCTACTTTGGAGCATTTGCGATTGCTTCGCAAAGAGTGGACTGACAACGTGAAGGCTTTGGTTGAAGCCATTGATGAGCTCACAGACACTCATCAGTTCATACGAGAATCTGGTCAGTGGCATTTTGTAGCAGTAGTCAGATTCTGCACGGCAGAAAAGTAATCATCGTGGTGTTTTCTTGAATGGACCCATGATCAAAACTTGTTGCGCGTCCACATTTCAGACCGAGAGATTTGTGACAGCTTGAAACTGTGCAAACAGTCGTTGTACTTGGAGACAGCACAAGTGGCTGACGCAGCGAGACAACTGATCGGACAAGCCAGTCGCGTCGCTCAAGCCTCCGTCCGACTGATCGACAAGAGTGAAGACCCCATCTTCAGAAACGGAGTCATGGCGTTTATCAAACAAGTGAAGAAAGGTACGGTCAGCCAACGGAATTCTGGATGAGCACAAGATGTCTTTGGTCCTTATTTGAGATCTACAGTTCCGTTGCAGCTATTGCAGCTGTGAAGGCTTCAGCCAACAAGGTGGTGAATCAGCACGGCAACTTGATTGCTCACGAGAGGTTTCACAAGCGGTGTGAACTGGTGGTCAAATACATCACCAAAATACAACAGGCGCTGTCGGGGGAGACCGAGCTGGAGTTATTGAACCCACTGAGGCGTCACGCGCGACAAAAGATTGGTCAGTTCTGTTCTGCGTTGATGCTTTGTCCAGTTCTGCAAATGAAATATTGAAATGAACAAGAGAGCCAAACTTGTGTCTTCAGTCGAAGAAGACATCAACTTGGATCTGGAAGAGATTCAAGATGCACCGGAGTCGGTGTCCAAACCGTCGGTGCCCGTTTACAAAGCAGCTGACAGCATGGCGAAATTGAGGAAGAAGGTTGCGCTGAAGAATTACGTTGCAGGTAAACTGGAAATCTTCACTGCTTGAAATTCAGGACAAAAGCAGCCTCACCTTCAGTCGAGATTGTTTGGCATCATCGAAGTCTTTGCAGTTTGCTGAACAAAACCTGTTGTATTTAGATATCGTGGATTCGGAAGTGAAAATGCTGTCGAACGCTGTCGTTACGGCTGCTGTGGGAGGAGACGAAAACAACTTGGACGTCGCTTGCAATGATCTCTTGTCCCGAGCGAACCACATCATCGAAATCTCATCAGTTGTCGCCAACCATTGTCCAGAGCATCAAACGTGAGTTGAATGGGTGGAGGCGCCAAGCATTTGCAAAAACGATCACGCTGATCGATAATTATATTTATGAATTTGGCGGTGACCTTTCCAAGCGTCCAGGCTGTGTCACATCACAGTTGACTTGCGTTTTGCTGCAGCAGTTTGAAAGAGTCCGCTCGAGCCATCACAGACATGACCCCCGAGATAGTGTCCAAGGCGCATGACGTGCAGCGGCTGAACACGCAGCACGTGGAGGAGCTGCACCAACTGGCGGAGCAGTGGACCGGCGTCGTCGCCTACACACAGGGCCTCATTGACAGCGTCATCCGCAAGTGGAAGGACGTCGCCGACAAAGTGACGGGTTCAGCAAAAATGAGAAACACCAAACTCTTGGCAGCTCAGGTGAGTTCACAAAGTTGTGGTGTCCAAAACATAACTTGTCTGGAAAACACAGGAAAGTTCAGGAATTGTCATGTGTGACCAAGTGCGTGTTCTGTTTGTAGAGTCAGTCATTGTCCGAAGTGACCCGTCGGATTGATGTCATGAGCGCAACAGCCCTGGAGAAACTGGACGAGGCCTCAGATATTGCTCTCTATGAACCAACGCACGCTCTGCGCGATCTCAAGGACGATGTTTTGAACCAAACAACGATGCTGACGACACTGACTGACATCTATGCTCACTCGGGTGCGTGTGAAATGTTCCACAGGCGTGAAGTGGGGGGGGGGGGGGGATACAAGCACGAAATGTGTGTGGTGTGTGTGTGTGTGTGTGTGTGTGTGTGTGTGTGTGTGTTGGGATCCCTTGTCGTTTGCACCGTGTGGTGTTGTATCTCTCCAGGTTCATCGGAAGATGTCGCACAGCTGGACACCGCCGGTAGGGAATGGGCCTCCAAGGCTTTTTGCGTTGCAGCCACCGTCGATTCTCTCAATTCAAAGGTAAGTGGACTCTTGAGACCGTTTCTCAGCAAGGACAAATTGCAACCACCAGTGAAAGTTTTCCCTTTTCAATTTGATGTCATTCTTCGAAACAGGCAATTGCAGATCAACACATCAAAACTCCAGATGATCGAAATGCTATCGAATGGAATGATTATTCACAAGCGGAAAGCGTACTGCGAGAGCGAACCGAAGATTCAGTTCGACTGAAGGGTTTGCTTGTCACTGTCGTACAAGGGTAGGTTTTCCTGCAGCTGCTTCTTCTTGTAAAGAATTGGGAACACTTGCAACGCGTTCCTCGCACTTGTTCGTCGGTCTTTTCGAGCGATTTTGACTTGCGGTTTGTGTTACTGCAGTTGTGCGAATCCGTCCAAGACGCGTCAGGTTCACCTGACGATGGCTGAGCTGGACACGATCAGTGGAGAGATGCACGACACGTGGCGCGCGAGCGCAGAGCGCGCTGCGGTGCCTGCTCATCAGACGGACGCACTTTTCTATCCGCACCGAATGAACTTGCTGCACTGGCAGTGGGCACTCAAGGTATTTGAAAAACACCAGGCGAAATTGAATACTATCCACCGACTAGAAAGAAAAACATTGTGCCTCACACACGTTGTTTGTTTGTTTTTTTTTCACCAACACCCCGCAGATGGAAGAATTGCGGGGCCACCTGGATTTCTTCACACAAGACTTCCAAGCCTTTCTGGAATCGGTCATTATTGCAAACGATTACGGTGAGTTGTCTCAAATTGAGAAAAGGTAATGAATTCTGAACATACACCTCTTCCGATACTTTGCCGACCACCAGACCTTTGTTCTGAAACAAACAAAATGTCAGTGTATCAGAAACACCGAACTTTGAACTTCAGATCAGTTGAAGATCCAGGTTGGGAGTGTGAAAAGTCGAGTGGAGCCTCTTGCGAAGCAGCCTGGGTTCAGCCACCGGGAGGCGGAGTCTCTGCTGAAGTGCCTGGAGCAACTGAACGTCTGGACAACAAGACTGATCGACCTTCCTGACAGCGCGCCAGGTCTGGTGTCTTGCTTGGGCGAAAATGTGGTGGTCATAATCTGCAAAGAAAACGGATTGAGTAGAAATATCACTACAATGTCTTGTCGCAGGATTGCGCAACATTCAACAGAATTGGGGAGCTACTGCACTTCAGTTGGAAATGGCTCTTGCGAAGTTGAAGTTGTCTGGAGCTGCAGGTTCGTGTCGGATTCGAACACATCGCAATGCTTTCTAATGTCCTCCAAGTAGAATCTATACGAAACAACAGTGAAAATGTTCATGTTGTCAAACAGACGCAGTGAAGCTGTTGAAACTTGACGAAGACAAACGGAAAGAAGCGTACGGTTCGGTCACTCCTCCACCAGATGTACCGGAGAGCACCGGAGATCTGCTCTCCGACATACGCAAAGCAGCTGGTAGCGCCGTCAAGGCCTCCGCGATGGTGAACCGCCGAAGCCACGAGTATGTTGGACTTCACCTTGCTGCACAAATTTTCAGTTGAAAGAAAATCAGTTGCTGGAAGAAGATAGAGCCAACCACAAAGCCACGTCTTTGTTACGTTTATTTTGCAGCTCGTCAACTCCGGTTGGATTGAGTGCGCGCAAAAACTTGGAGTATCAAAGACTGAGGCAGCAAGTCGCTGTGCAGCACAAGCGTCCCGAACCACCGTCACCAAACACGTCGTACAGACCGAAATCCAGAGCCGACATCAGCTTCAAGGTGAAGGCTTGCTACAGCGCCGTGTGCGAACTTTTGCGTCGGATATTTCTCTCACAGCTACGTTGTCGCCGATAAAGTTTTGTCCGGGAACTTTTTGTCACTGATCTGTTCTGACTGATGAACGACTTTGTTCCAAACAGTGCATGGTGAATCTACCCTGGATGTATTTGCAGAAGCTGAGCAGTTACTATGACGATGTGGACCAGTGGGATGAAGAGAACAACGAAATTGTGCGCGTCGCGAAAGAAATATCGGCCAAGCTGAACGATATGGCACAATATGCGCGAAACCAGGGGCTCCAACCAGCTGGTTCAATCGAGGTAAGGTGGACTGTCTCTTGTTGCAAAAATGCCCCCCTCCTTCTCACATGCGCCATTTCCGAGCAATGGTGCGTGTACTTTTTGGCGTGTGGACAATTTTTTGACGGGGGTTGGTGGGCGGGGAGGGGGGCAATGACTCACAACGACAACGTGCAACACCTTCGCTTCGAGTTGTTGCAAAACAATTCAAAACCTCGTGAGTTCCCACAAAGCAGTTTCCCACAAGTTGTAATGACACCTGTTCCTGAATATCAATGGGTAGTCACGAGGAATTTCGAAGGGAATTGCGTATGTCTTCACCAGCAGACGGGTGTTCTTTTTCGGGGGAAAGCATGCACGCACACGGACATGGGTGAGGCGATCAGTCGTGGCATTTGTCGTTTGTGGCACCAAAACAACGGCAAGAAAGACATTTCTTTATTGTTGCGTCAGAAAAAGGAAGACATGATTTCTGCTGCCAAGTTCATCGCACTTCATGGTGAAAAGCTCGTCGCGTTTGCGCGTGTGCTCGCCAAGTACTGCAAAGATCCCAGGTGAGCAGAGCTGTGACACGTCACTTCAATAAATCAGCTGCAAATCCAACGCATCTGTCAGTGGCCTTGTCAGAACGATCATCAAAGTGTACACACCCATTTGACAGTTTTGCAAAGGACCTGATGTTCTACGCGGATCACGTTCCAACCGTCTCCACGCAACTCAGCATTTTGGCCAGTGTCAAAGCAGCAACTCCCGAGGACCGAACGGTAAATAAACACACTGTTCCCTTCTTTCTCTTTCTCACGACGAAGATTTTGGAATCTTGTGCAGCCAACTGTTGTTGAATGACGTGCCTTCATTCAGCTCTCTGGTGCTTGCGCTTTGTCACGTTTGATCGAACTTATTTTCAGGCGGACAAGATGCTGGTGAAGAACTCTGAGAATCTCTTGGATGCCATCTCGAAGATGCTGAGTGCTGCAGAAGCTACATCTGTGAAGGTGATTTTCCATTCAAACGCGTTCATCCAAGGTTTGCCAAAAAGCAATGTCATCTCTGCAGTTTCCTTCAAAAATGGGTGCTCGACTTCCTGCAGGGGTTCACGGCTCCACCGGAGGACGCGACCCTGGACGAGAGTGACGCGATCGTGCTGGCGACGCGCTGGAGCCGCCGCGTCGCGGCGCACCGCGCCCGGGAGACGGTAAGCGCCGAGACGGACGAACTCGGACTGCGCCGCGTCGACAAAATCTCCCCGGAACCCACGTTGGGCCACTACGTTTCCCGAAAATAATTTCCGAAGACACCAATTTGAGTTTCATTTTCTTTCCATGTTCTTTTCATCAGAGGGGAGGTGTCAGAGGGAGGTCAGCGGGGTAACTATTTTCATTTTTGTGGCCTCATGTGCAAATGACCAACCCGCAACACCAAAATTATCTTGACGTAATTTGAACTCGATGATTTGTCCACTTCTTTTACTCACTCGAACACGGGAAAATATGTGGCGCTCTTGACAAAGTTTACGCGAGCAATAAGTTGACGAGTTTGTTCGAATTGAACTGGTTGAGCGAATCTTCAACTTTTTAAACGAACTCTGCACGGCGACGGGTTTCCAATGCGTTATGGGAAATTTATTTCGGAGCTGGTCTCTTGGTTCTCAGTCTGGTTGCGGCGAATATTATTTCATTTGTTTGTCAAAGTTTATTCTATGAAGATCGAATTTCCCATTTCAACAGATTGTTGTTGCATTTTCTCAATTCAATAAATATTTGAAACCATGGAAATTTCACGTCGAAAGCGTAGAGCAGAACACTGCTGTCAGAAGTCAAAGCACAAAGCTTGTTGAGCAGTTTTTGGAACGGGATACGTGCGCGCAGAGCGGGCCAGCGAAGCATCGGATTATGCAGTGCTGTTTAGTTGCTTCGAAGTGTGCGCGACAACCTGTCACGCGCGCGCAGAGGTTTACATCCGGTTTTACCTGTAGCCAAGGAAGCTACAACTTTCTTCAATTTGTCACAAATTTTGCACAATGTACACAAGAGAGAAACCTATCAACCTCAAGGGCAGCACTTCTGCGTTAATCAACAATTTAACAGTTTGTGTGAACTCAGAAAAGCGGCAAATAACATACGGAGTGGCGCACAAATCGGCTGTGAATTTGGTGACAACTCAAGCCGATGGACAAACTGTCGCTCACAAGCAGATCATTTGCAAAGAACCATCGCAGACACATGGCAGTTCCATGGTCGTTCAGGTAAACTCATCCCAATGCTCCCTTTTCAACAGCGCGTTCAGCAACTAGACGAGTCCACTTGAAATTCCGAAGTCCTGACACGGTGGGAGTCATTTCACTTTCTCACACCGGTTCATCTTCCTCTTCAGAGCATTTCACTTTTTGATCAGATTTGAACTCAACAAAAGAAAATGTGCTGTTCCATTTGCAGTGAACATTGCGCTGTGTTCGATGATCCGGTTGTTGTTATCAAATCCAGTTCAATCCCCAACCTTGCCCAGTTCACCTGCGGTCCAAATAAAAGTTCTGCTTCTTGTTCAGGCTCGGCTTCTGCAGCTATCGTCAAGAACACTGCTGGTTATAACGGCACAAAAAGGCATGCAGGTACACTCATTTTGAGTCAGTTTATGCAATTGGAATTGTGATGAAAGAACACAGATGTGTCATATTTCCCTTTTCCTCAATTTTGATTGTCGTATTGTTCAGATATTTGAGGCGGATGTTTCTCTCATGCTGTACTGGTACGCGTTTGGAGATGTCAATCAGCTCGACAGTGAGTTGCTTTCAACTGATCAGTCCAAACCAACAGCGTCTGCGGGTCCACAGATGACACCAGAATGTTGTCGAATTCAGCAGAGTGAAAATCGGTTTAACTTTCACAGAGTTTAAAAAACTTGCTGGGCACGATATTTCACGGCCTGCAAATGGTACTTCTGTTTTCAGTTCCAGCGTGTTTTGGTCGAGGAGTGTGCGGTGTGTTGGACAACACTGTGTGTGTAGGTGAGCAATGCACAACAACGTTCACCCAATGTTTCACCGATTTTGGCTTCCACATTGACGCACACGTCTGTTTTCTTTTCTTTTCAGGAACCCATGAAGGAGTCATCTTGGCTTTCCACATTCCAGCAAGAGGAACAAATATCACCATGTCTGAAACATTGAAAGGTTCGTTCTGATCAACATTCATTCATCTGGAACTACTGGTTTGGATTGGCTGAGCTCACGAGATTCTCGCCTGTTACATTTGGTCGAATTTGTTGGCAGGTCATGACGCCGCGATCTGTGCCTTGGAGTCTGAGGACGACGTGATGGTGTCAAGTGACGACTTAGGAAACATCATCGTGTGGCATGCAGGCGATAGATTCAAGCAGAAACTTCTGATAAAAGGAAACCGGTCTGTTCATTTTCGTGAACAACCTTGATACAGTCACCAACAAACAAACGAAACACGACCCTGCCATAACAGTCGTGGCACGCGAAAACAAATGAAAAGAAGCGATGAAAGAACAAAACTTATCTCGAACAGGAAGGACACCACACCACACATGTTGCCCAGATAGAATTTTGTTTTTGTCACTCAGGGAGTCGTGCACTTCTCTGGGTTTGTGGAGGGGTTTAGTGATCGCTGCTTACGGAGACGGCCACCTGCGAGTGTTCGACATGGAGACTGGCCGCATGTTCGTCGAAGTCGCTGCCCACGCGCGCTGGATCAACGCTCTTGACATCGCCAAGAACGGAATGGTAACCGAGACATTTGTGCAAAATCAAGCTGCTTGAGATTCTGGCACAACCAACCCAGTTCAGGCGGATATTGTTCAACTGTTTCAGATCATCACAGCCAGTGACGATTCCTTTGTTCGCGTGTGGCAATTGAAGGGTGCAGACTCTCAGCCGTCCCTGGATTTACGTTTCTCCGAGTGCGTGCAAGACCTGCAGTTGCAAGGTGCCCGCTTCATTGCACAGGATGGCCGTGCCTTTGCGTGCACCGGCTACGACAGCAACGAACTTATTTTCTACAGCAGCTAGTCAAGTCAAACGTCACACTTAGGTGTAATGCAGCGAAATGTGACGTTTCAGAGGAAGCAATCTCTGTTGCTGCTTCAAAAAGAAGTGAAAACTGCCTTGTTTGTGGGTTGCTTTTCTGTTTTTTGTAGGTGTGCGAAAGCGTTTGTTTTTGAATTTCTGTGTTATGTGGGCAAGTTGTATTGTGTTGTTGAGCTTCATCATTCCGAACAGTAGTGTGCGACAGATTTGTGCAAATTTCCGTTGTTGACGTTTTCTGCACTGGATGCAAAAGGAAATGGTTGAAAGTTGTGCCTTCACGAAACGTACACTTTTTGTTGGCAGCAAAAAAGAAAAAAAAATATTGAGAATCAACTTGCTTGTTGTTTTGTTGGCGGTGAATGAACAAGCTTCTCAAACAGGACCACGTGTTTTCTCATTCTACGACTTGTCGACAGTCAACATTTATTGAAATGCCAAGGCAATAAAAGACCATTGATCAAGACACGGGCAAATTTTTTTGTAAACACTTCGCGAATAAAATACAAAAACAGTTCCGTCTCGTGGTGTCCTTCATGTTCCGAGAGGACACACTCCAGCCAGACTCGCAGTCATTCAACGGACCCTCAAACAACAGCAACACGACATTGGCGAAGATTGAGCACCACACGATGGCAGATATCACAACTCGTCTCTCAAACTCTGGATGACAAAAATGAGTTTGTTGAGAGTTTTGAGCATTTCAGTAAAGTACAGGTCTCCGCTGTTGTCCAGTTTCTCCTCTTGGGATAAAACGTCATATTCTGCGCGCATTTGCCGCAGCGTCTGCACTGAGTACACAAACGTCCCTATGCACTGGTCAGACAACGTCACCATGGCATTGAGAATTTTTTCTCGCGCGTCGTGCTCGGTGACGTCCAACAATGAAGTCACCAATTTGCACCAACCGTGTTGCACAAGGGACTCCAGCAAACGAACTCTGTGAAGAAAGTCGGACAGTTACAACTTGTGACAAGGAACTCGATAGAACAAACAATTCACAAACAATTTACAATTTTTGCTTGAACAAAGACCCACCTCTTGTACTGCTGAGCCTTTTGATGTGAATTATCTTCTGCTGCATGACTCTCGGCCAAATTCTGCAAATATGTCAGAGATGCCGCATGAGAAAATCATTGCAGTTGATTGGAACCAAATATCACTTGAGGTTTGTTGTAACTTTCAATTTTTGCAATTTTCAAAGTTCGAGATTCAGAACAAAATACAGTACCAACCTTTTCTGTGACTAGATCAGTGATGAGAGTGATGGCTTTCAGTTGCAGTTTCTCCTTCCCAGTTCCCACGTCTTTGTCAAAGACGCTCCTCAGAGCGTCGAGCCCGCCCTGCTGCAGGAAAGTCTGTTGCGCAAACGGGAAGTGGCGCAGAAGTGACGACAACGCGTACAAAACTCGATTTCGCAGTGTTGTGGAGCGTTCTGTGGACAGCATGCGCGCGAGCACCGGAATTACGCCTGTGTCCAGCATGAACACTTGCACCTTGGGATTGCTGAAAAGAACAGAGGCACACGTTTCAGGTCTTTGTGTGTTCCACCTTGATTTACGCCTTTGATCCTTCGACAGCGGTGAAGTGGCACGGTTTCCGATATTTTTTGCGGTACCTCTGAGCTGCGGATCCAAGGACGAATGCGGCTTCAGTTCTGATGTTCTCGTTTGTGTGATTCAGATCTTTCATGACAAGGCTCATTCCTCCCATGTCGACCAAGTCCTGTGCATTGTCAATCTGAAGTACAAATCAGTGTGACAACAAAGCAACCTGTGCTGCTTGTTTGCATGCACGCACATCAAAATTCGAGAATGAAAAGCCAAACCTGATGCACATGATATTCCAAATCCGTGAGGACTGACAACCTCTGTTCCTCACTGATTGACTCGTTTCTGTACGTGTTCAGCAATTCACGCAGAATTTCGGAGTCTGTTTTCATCCCCATATTCAACACTTCCAAGTCTGCCTTCAATTCATCCATTGTTCTGCAAAAAAGAAACAAAACAAAAACAACTCAAAACATGTGTGAAAAGTCCTGTCTTGAAACATTTTGTGGCCGTTGACGTCACAGTGACCAAACCAAAAGACTTTGAAGTGGAACTCACAAACCTGTATTTCTGTCTGATTTGGTCAGGGTTCTGCACGTCATCTCGATTGGCTTTGAATTTCTTGAGGGCTTCTTTGAGCTCTTCTTTGGTGAATGTGTCTTTGTCCATGTTCATCATTCCTTCTTTCTCTCCATTTTTCCAATATGCCAATTTGTCTCCTGCAAAGTGAGTCAACCTTCACTTCAGAGCAATTTCATCATGGACGTTCACAAAGTGTCAGCGCTGAAACTTCAGCCAAGCTGAATCAGGGAGAAAGCGAACCTTGTTGCTGTTTCCTTTCCAGTTCACTCATGGCCTGTTGCAAGTTTTCTTTCATTCTCTTCAAACGCGTCAAGCCTTCATCATCGCCTGACAGAAACAAGAGACGACTACGAGTGTCAAAAAGAACACTGAATCTAACACACGCCTTTGAAGGTTGTTATGTGTAATTATTGCCCAACCATTTGGGAGAGGGGAACAGACGCTTTTGTGTTGCAAAGGGGTGGGGTCTGCAGGAGAAACACAACAATATGACTTCTTTATGCTTTGTTTCCCACTGACACCCCACACATCGGTGTGGCACACGGCAAGCTAAACGGAACTGGCAGTGGTCAGAATATTGAGGTGAATTTTTTCCCCCAAGAAATCACCTAAAAATCCCAAACGAGGAGCCGTGAGGGGAGGAATCTAACCCCTCGTTCACACCGAGCGCATACGCACTCACGCACATGTTTGCAATGGTGACGCTCCAGCGCACTGTATGTAGGCTTGTTCAGACTGCGTGTGGAGGCACGTGCGTAGCCATGTGTGGTTGTTTGGGTGCGTGACATTCGTGACATCATAATTTTTCAACATGTCTAGCCCCACTTCCTGTTGCACAGGATTTTTCATGTCACTTTCGTTCGAGCACATGTTTAACCCACTTGCTCATTCCATCGACAAGGCTGTTTTTCTGAGAGCTTTACTCAAAATCATGATGCCTAAAGCCAATGCAAAGACTCCATACGAGGAGCTGGTCAATTTTGATGAAGAAAAGTTTGCTGCCAATGTTGAAGAGAGGAGTTTGTTGCATGACAAAGGAGTGGAAGACTATCATCAATCAGACGCAGTCAAAGCCACATGGCTAGAGCTAAAGAAATTGCACCACTTCAAACTCAGTAAGTCCTTTTCCTCACTGAGGCTGTAACATCACTACTAACACTCTGTTGTCTGTACCCAAAGACTCAAAAGTTTCCTTCATTTCAGTATTGCACATGAAGGCCAAATGGCGCATTATGCGAAATCACATGTCTCACCTGGTGAAGCAATCATCAACGAAATCAGGTGCCTCTGGTTCCAAAGGATGACCCGGTGCCACTTCTTGGACTGTACAGCCACTTCACTCCTCGACCTTGTTCTCTCCATATCCTGGCAAAAGATCTGTGGAAATTCGCCGAGGAAAACAGAGACGAGGTCAACAAGATCCTGTCCATTCAGCTCAAAGGGATGTGATGGAGTACCTGGATGAACTTGACCCAGAAAAAGGAGATATCACACTGGTTGGACTGATCGCAATAATGGACAAGCTACATGTGTGTGTTCTTCATGAGGTGGGTTTCTGGGTCTCGCATAATGGCAATGTTCAGAAGATGAAGTCACCCAACCCAGATCTGGATACCTGCACGATGTACCTGGTGTGGATGAAGCAGGGGGGGTTCATGTTACTGCAACAGAACTTCAACATCGCTCGTGAGAAGCTGCCCTCACCTGAACCTGAGAGGAAGAAGTCCCCCCCAAAAGATGCGCACAACCAGGCAAGAAGTTGGTGACGATCAATGATTTGAGGGCGTGAAAATCATTGAAAATCAGTGAAAATCTCCAAGCAGCTTTGAGTGTCACCTCCTCTGACGATGTCTCTAAGCCAGGAGGAAATTGCAGCCATGGAGGAGCAACACCAGCAGGTCACAGAAGCTATTCTGCAACTGTCCCAGCAACCACCGATTATCATTCCCAGCCAGGAAATAGAAAAACACCTGGGAGTGACACAGGAGTCAGTGATAAAGGAACTCAGCATCACGGCAGAGCTGCTTCTGAAGGCGAGCAAGAAGTTGTATGAGGAGGGGGACACAGTAGAGGCTGAGCGTCTGCTCCAAGTCATTGAGCGTTGATCACCAAGTGTGTCTCCAGTCCATTCTGCACCTGCTACACAAGCTCATCGCTCCCCCCGTCTACGCGATCGACTCCTGCTCATCATTCTCCACCTCCAAAGTCACCAGCAGCTGCAACTCCATCTCCAGTATGCACCCCTGTGTTGCCACAGTTGTTCTCACCCGAGTTTGACCCCCCTCAACACCAGTTCGTGCACAACTTCGTTCACCAGTTCTGCAAAGGTCACCAGAGTTCGAGCCCCCATCAACACCACTTCATTCACCAGTTCTGCAATGTTCACATTTGAGCCCGAGGAGCAGCCTGGCAAGAGACAGCTCCACACAAGAAAAACTGTTACAGCCGAAGCGAAGAAGCTGGTGGTGAGGATGCCTGCTGACAAGGCGCCAAGGAGAGCCGCGCACACCCCACCTGCACCTGCACCTGAAAGTATGTACCCCAGCCACAAGCCTGGTGCATACATGTGTCTGCACCCGGGGTGCAACAAGGTTTTCAAGTTTGCTTACAATGTGGCAAAGTATGAGAAATCTCATGATCCTGATGAGGAGTACATTTGTCAAGTTGAGGGGTGCGAGTATGTCACAAACAAGTACAAGTTGTTCATGGACCACAAGAAAATGTGTGGCCAAGAACCCTTCAAGTGTCGTTACTGCAAGGTGCATTTCCGCAGTCGTCAACAGCGTATCTGTCACGAAGCCAAGCACTAGGTGTTATGGCCTAAATTGTACATCTTCAGAATAAATGCTTTTTTCTTGTACTTTTGAAATTTGTATTTGTTACGTGTTACGGCCTAAGTATTCACCGCAAGCAAACAGCCAAGCGCTCAGCAGGAGAAACTGGTCAATGATAGTTGGTATGCTGCTTCTTGATGAGAGGAAGTAACTGGTGCAGTAGGTCGTCAAATTGCTGGATGCTCATCTGAAAATAGTCATGAAACCATTCTGGAAATTTGCAGAGCTCGAGCACAACATCCTTGAACTCACCACATGTCTTGCGATTTCTGTTCATTGGATGAACCCACCAACATCTTGTCACTACCTCAGGAGCAGACATGACCAAGGAGATCAAAACAAGTAGAATTCTCCATTTTCAAGCATTCAAGAGACGGGCACGCACAAAAGATCAACGAGGAGTCACCTTCTTTATTCTCAAGGCACGCACCATTTTGCGGAAGGATGGAAGTGACAAGCAAAACTCTGCAGTTTGAGAACAGCTTGAATTTATTGGGAATCCCACAACCAGTAACAACATCGTGCGTCGCGCAAATTTTTGGGGTCGAAACCCAAATGCGATTGCATCCTACACACTCACACATGACGTTACGCACCGTATCTGAACAAGCATGCATGGCGTGCACCCAGAAAACACGCAGCGCACCAAAAACCACAAAATTTGACCTACATACAGAGCGTGCGTAACGTCGTGCGTATGCGCCAGCGCACCCGGTGTGAATTGGGGGTCACTCTTCCGACGCGCGGTTTGCGTGTCGTGTCACCCTGGTGTCACTCAAGCTTCTCCTGGAGGCGGAAGGGGTTTGGACCATCTTCGAAAGAGATGCACTTGTCCCGTTTGGCCCCGCAGCGTGCTTCGCGCTTCGAGTTCCAGAGATTTCAGACCTATACGAGTGTACTCTCAAGTTCTGCTCGACGGCCAGTTGAGGCCAAGATACACCACACAGCTGAAAACTTTTTCAAAATATATGAAGTTTATTTTGGAACAACGAGGTATAAAAATTTTGCACTCAAGTATAAAAGTTGTGCCCAATGCTGCCAGCAGCAAATCGGACTCCATAGATCTGTCGGTCAATAAAACAGTATCACATTGTGACGTTATCAGCGCGCGCACACACCATGCACACACCAGCACACGCACACACACGCTCGATTGGCCCTCCACCCAGCCACCCACAAAATCAATGCGCACGAAACAGACCACACACACACACACACACACACACACACACACACACACACACACACGACAAAAGTGACCCAGGCCAAGACAAACGTGATGACAATTTTCCAGAGAGGCACTTCGGATTATTGATCATTGTAGTGCCGTGAGACAAAAATCCTCAAGTGATTCTGTTGCGTCACAGAATATCACACACCACAGGCAGTCACCGTGACTGCAGGTCCAAAGCGGACTTTTCTGATCACAAAGTTGAAGAACCCAGATGTGTTGCGCGAGTTTGAATTGACATGTCAGGTCTGCACACTCAATCAGATCTGTTGTTCAAGACAGAATTGAGTCACCAGGTGGAATGTCGAGCTTCAGGAAAATCGTTCGCAATCTCACAACAGACAGCTCCGCACGAAAAAGATGTACAAATCTCATGATGTACGTTCAGTTGCTGGACTGCGACCTCAGATGTATGTGATCAGAGTCAACGGAGAATCCCTTCCGCAAGTAGACCATCCAGGTGAAAACGAAAGACGGACAACCTCCTCACCAGTGTGTCCTTCTCACGAAGGTTCAATACCCTGGCGCGTCGCACTCGCAAGCACAGCGCCTTTCACACTTTGTTGGTGAAGTGGCGCTTGATGTGCGCCAGCGTCTTCGGGTGTTTCCGGCAGTAGAAGAAGGCGCCGACCGCCAGGAGCGCGACGAGCGCGAGCGCGCCGAACAGCGCGCCCAGCACGATCGGGAGGCTCGACTGACGCACGGCCACGTAGACGCCGCCCTCGCGAGCCTCGAAGCGAGCGCGCCCGCCCGACACCTCCGCGTCAACCTGCGCGCGCAGCGAAACAAGATGGTGTTGACTCTGGTGAATGCAGATAGAACGCGACTCTTGTTTGGACGTCATCTCTTTGGACGTCACCTCCGCAACACTTGACCATGACGGGAGGCGGAAGATCGTGTGCGTCATTCAGCTGTGAACGACGTGGCCTCGTGTACTAGTGCGCGCCCACAAGACGTGAGGCGCGTCGGTCCAAGTGTGAAAGCCTTTTTTCTTTGCTGTGTGCTTTTGATGTGAGATATATGGGTTGCAGATTCGAACCAAAATTCACGTGTTGAAGCCGAGACAGACACAACTCTGTGTGTGTGTGTGTGTGTGTGTGTGTGTGTGTGTGTGTGTGTGTATGTGCAGGTGTGTGTGAGTGGTGTGAGCGCCGGGCCCCACCTTGGTCCACGTGTTGAAGCCGCGCGTGTTGGAGCGGTAGACGGAGACGCGGTCGACGCCGCCGCTATCGACGGCCAGGTCCATGGTGAAGGTGCGGTGCGCAGCCGTGAGCGGCGCCTCCGGGTGCAGCACGACGAACGGACTCGCGTACTCACCGCTCATCTGCAGCGAGGAAGCCGCACGTGTGGGAAGGGTGGTGAGGGACACACTGCGTGTACATGTGCACACGTACTCAATTCCAAAAGGTATTTGGGAAAGCAAGATACAGACAGACGCGCACAACTCGTCCACGGAGGGACCACACAGCATGGGTGTCGTGAGCTTGGGGAAGCACGCACTCCTCATTCTTCCATTTGACAGGGACAGACGGTCACACACACACCGCACACACACGCCCCCACGCACACACACGCCCCACGCACACACACCCCACGCACGCACACACGCACCGGCGCCTCCCTGTCGTGCTGCCTCATCTTGGCCGTCGCGTCCTCGTGGCTCCAGATCTGCATCTCGAGTCGCTGCAGCGTCTCGAAGTCTCCCTCCTCCACCATCACCGTCGACGAGCTGTCGCGAGAAACAACGAGAACCACATCACGCTCAGTAGACACGTCCACGTTTGTGTGTCTGTCTCAGACGTGTCAAACGTCCGTTGACTTGACGAGAGACGGAACTATTACGTAGAGTCTACATGTACGTGTACGAATGAGTTAAGCGTGACTCGAGCTGAACCAAGGACAAAACAGAAACAGTTGCACATGTTCGCGGGTCCGGATGGGCCCAGCCGTGTCACGCGACGACGCGCGACTCACCCGTCGGGCGCCGTCATGTTGCCCCCGTTGATCCCGATCGGGCGGTGCACGACGTGCACGTTGTCGCACGTGATGCGCCCCTTCTGACTGCGGTTTGAGAAGTTGTTGTTGCGCGTGCACAGGTAGTGGAAGATTCCGGCGCGGGTCACTTTGCGCGGACCCAGGTCGAAGTAGGTGCCGGCGTCGTCCAGCTCAGACATCTCCCCGCCGAACTGACCTGTTACCATGGAAACACAGAATAGCAGAAAATGTCCGTGCTTTTTGGTTCAATTTCACAGCAAGAACATGTGCAAGTTCTGAAAGGACGTGACAGAGTCTGCCCGCAGACACACACACCACACACGCACCGGGGATGAGGACGGCGAGGCTCATCAGGTCCTGCTCGGACAGCCCCAGCAGCGTCGAGTTGGTCACGTGCTCCGGGTAGCTGCGCCCCCAGTGGCCGAAGCGCCCCCCGGTGTCGCGGTAGGGCAGCCCCGTGCCCTCCGGGTACGCCTGCGCGCGCTGCAGCAGCACGTTGCTGCGGTCGGTGCCGCGCCGGCCCTGCCCGTCGTTGTTGTGCGGGTTCGAGTTCGAGCCCGTCCATCTGAAGCGAACAACGAAGTGCTGCGTTCAAGTTTTTCAGGTGGTTCTCCATTTGGCAGGTCATTATTCTGGCACCTGCCTCCTCCTCATCGACTCACGCACACAGAGCAAACATAGCACGTGCAACAGAAGAATAAACGCTGTCCCTCTCTGTGTGTGTGTGTGTGTGTGTGTGTGTGTGTGTGTGTGTGTGCGTGTGTGTGTGCAAGACCAGTGCAGACACCAAACTGAAACAACACAACCAGTCGGCTGCGGTGCGTGCACGCGTGAATGTGTGCGTGCACACTCACTGGAAGTGCACGTGGTCCCCCTGCGGCACGTGGAGTCTGTTGGGCACGAAGTCGTACTCGACGGCCGGGTACACCTGCACGATGTTGCCGCGCTTCCCGCGCACGTTCACGTTGTGGATGTCGCCACCGTCGAGTCCGGCGGGGCGCGGGCGGATCGCGAACCGGTGAGATCTGTGTGACAGCAGACGAACTTCAGTGACACGTGTGTGTGTGTGTGTGTGTGTGTGTGTGTGTGTGCTTCACTTGGATGGACACGTGAGTGTGAGTGAATCAGAGCAGCTGGGATATCAGGCCTTTTGAACTGCCGATTCTCAAGGTGTGCACTTCGCCTCTTTCGCTCTGGATCTCTCAGGCCAGAATGGAGCAAAAGACGCTGAACCCGTGCTGGAAGGCGCGGCTGCGCCGCCACGCGTGCGCACCTGTCCTGGAAGGTGCGTCCGAACTGCGCGGTGTTGACGGCGAGCTGCAGCTGCACGTCGAGCCCGGGGAACACCTCCACCTGCAGCAGAGGAAGAGTCCGTCAGATCAACGTCATCCATGTGTTGCTCAGCAGAACCTACGGACCTCAATGATTGAAAACATTTCTCCACCCGCGTTAGCAATAGCATGCCGAGTGTAGCCGCGCGTCCAACCCATACACTGACCCACACTCCCAGGCCTCTCACCTTGGGGTTGTTCTTGAAGACGTATCCGCGCTGCGCGGCCGCCGCCTTGGACGGGAAGCCGAAGCGCGAGTACGTGTCCACCTGGCGGCTGAGCGCGGCGTCCGCGTCCCACGCCGGGTAGTCCGCCGTCGAGATGTTGTACCTGCCGAGGAGAAGGAGCAATTCAAGTCGCGTTGCGCTGAACTTACATCTGGGCCTCACGGATGGAGTGCACCACAGACCTCACATCCTTCGCCACATTGTTGTGCCACCGGACTCCAACTTCAAAGCATCCGTGGTCTGATGGACGTCCAGCAAGTGCCTCTCTGATCGCCCCCCCCCCCACCCGACGAAGCTGATGAGCAATCACACCCATTCCTGCACCAGCACACTGTTCTCTCCACGCACCTCTTTCCCGCCCGACCCCTCTTTCCCTCCCCCGCCCCACCCCTCCCTCTCTGCCCCCACCCTCCCTCCCATGCCCCACCCCTCCCTCTCTGCCCCCACCCCTCCCTCCCATGCCCCATCCCTCCCTCTCCGCCCCACCCCTCCCTCTCCGCCCCACCCCTCCCTCTCCGCCCCACCCTCCCTCCCATGCCCGCACCCTGCCTCTCCGCTGCCCACGTACCTGATCCTGAGCGCGCATCTCTCGTGCGGCAGCTCCGGCACCGTCCAGTTGAACACGTTCGGCTGTCCGCCGATCCCGTTGCCCAGGTGGTTGTCACGTGAGAAGTCCGCCTCACGACACTCCGGCGCCGGGACGCCGTGCGGCGCCACCAGCGTCCAGACGCCGCGCGCCCCGTCAGCAGCGCCCTCTGGGTACCGGAAGTTCTGCGTCGAAAGAACTGGCGTCAGCAGGGAGGACTTCGTCCCGCTACCCACTCGCCTCCGACCGGCCTGTATCGCTGTCATCCCCATTTCAACTCGTACGTTGTGGACGGCGGCGTCGTCCTTGTGTCTCGACCACCCTTCTCGTCTGACCCTCCTGCCCCACACTGCCCAACCCTGAACTCGCACATCCCACTCGCCGTCAACGCCTATTTTCTGACCTCTCTCACTCTCAGCACTTGCGATGCAGTCCTACTTGTTCTCTGCAGGAACTACTCACCTACCTTCTGCCCTCCAACCTTCCCACCTCGTGTGTCAACATTTCTTCACCCAGCTCACACAATCACAGGAGCAGTTGTGTTCTTGTTGGCGCTACTCACGAGGCAGTCCTGCTCGTTGTTCGGGATGATGAGGTTCCCGTCCTTCTGGTTGCGAATGAGCACGGCGCGGTCGATGACGCACTCGTGGCGCCCCCTCACGTTCTCGCTGTTCTCCCGGTAGAAGGCGCAGCGACTCGCGTTGTTCGTCAGCACCGCGATGTCCTGCAGGAGGCAGCACGAGGCTGAGCGAGGTTTCACGCAGGGTGTGTCACGCGCTGCGTCGCGATATAGTGTCAACCGATGACAGAACACATGTTGTCGTGTTCGTGAAGCATCCAATGAGAGAGAGGCTTCAGCTCAAACAGTGTGAAGCTGAAATTCCTGAGCGATCCCCAAAATTTTACACTTGAACGAGTTTTAGAAGCAGCAATGCTGCTTCCAGGAGGGTACCACACCACGGCAGGTCTCCAGGGGTGAGCATCCATGCCCTTTGTGGTTGCGACTTACCCGCCAGGGGGTGGGGTGCCAGTAGGGGTAGTAGTCCCGCTCCTCGGGACACTCGTACGCCCGCCGGTTTCCGTTCGGGTTCTGACGGGTGTTCTTGGCGCGGTTTCTCTTCAAATCCTGAACGAGACACACGGAAGCAAACTTCATCAAGGCTCAACCCACGCAACAATCTTTCAACACACACCACCACACACCACCAACTGTTGCTGTTGAACTCAGTGGAGTACTTGTTGAATGGATCCAAGTTTTCCGGGGAGCAAGTAAGTCAGATTGCGCAGGTCCAATTCACGACAATATAACAACTGGACTTGCACGGGTCAGACGTTGAGAAAATCATTTTTGTCCAGAGCCTGACGTGAAGGGAACGAGTTCAATTTGATCGTGAGTGGGATCCACGTTTTGAGCATTTCGAACCTATTTTTGGAAGAATGTGTTCCACATCACTTGGAAAGGAAACACGTTAATTTGCAGTGTAGTGTGAGTTGAATCCAGGTGAAAAGACTGATCGTCGTGCAAACAGCACGCGAGAGCGTGAGCGGAACCCATCACCGGAAACGCACCAAAGTCTTCCTGCTACAGACGCGCACGAAGCCTCCACCACCAGCCAAACTCAACACACGATTTCGCGGGCAACAGAAACGTTAGTGTCCTGACTGCAATGTTTCTCCAGCATCTGCCCCTTGTGTCCCACACCGTCTTCCTGTCTGTTTCCTGTTCTGTCCAATCGCCCGAGTCTCAGGAATAAAGGTAAAGAACGAATTTTTGTTGGCCTTGGACGCTGTTTTTCCACTGGTCCACGCACGCTCGGGTTGGCATCAGGCCCAATGACGTTTCTCCTTGGACAGAATTTTGTATAAATCTGGAGTCTCTCTGTTTGCCTTCCGACTGGCGAACTATGAGAAATGTTGAAAGGACAGGCAAACCACAAGGGGCCGTTCAACATGCAGACGTGAGACACCAAGAACGCACGAACAATTTCTGCTTGGTGTTCCCCAAGAAACTGGAAAGAATTCCGGCAGCTTGCTGCCCGTTAAGGTTCTGGACCCGGAAAGAAGCAAGAGCACCATTGTTAGTTTTCAGTGTGCGCAGCTGTCTGCACCACAACGCTTCAAGCGGAAAACTTGTGATGAAATCTTATTTACTATTCCCCGCTTCTGTCGCCGGTTCGGTCGTCTCCTCGTTGTGCCCAGCCGCTGTCAATCAACGTGAACACATCTCTCAAACACACGTGACAAAGCGTCTCAACACGTGACTCTGTTTACTCGTCTTCGGAGTCGTTTCCGCTTCCGCCGCCTGTTCTGGTTCCGCTTGGCGAGCAGCTCTTCCGGTTTGGTGGTGCCTAGTCTCTGAACAGTTCACAACGGCGGGTCAACCAACGACAGATCAGACCACACCATGCAGTGTGAATCAACCAACATGGTTTGTTATTTTGGGCACTTCACACACACACGCATACACACACTGGCGCACACACTTCAGCCACCAATCTCTTTGCAGCACCACAGACTGCATGGTACTCCCAATCCAAACGCACGAATTCACCCCTTCCTTCCCACATTTTCCTGCATATCCATTCACACGCACAGGAGGCCGCAGCCAGCAGGTCTGTTTGTGAGGGTCTTTCCTTCAGCACGCGCACCTCCCCTCCCCCTGCACACAACTCTCCTGATGACACACGCTCTCTCACCCCCCCCCCCCCACACGCACACCTCCGCGCCCACCCGTCCCACCTGGTCGGCGGTGAAGAGCCCCTCGTTGCGCGCGCGCAGTTTGCACTTGAGGTAGTAGTCGTAGTTCTCGTGCATCCCGTACCGCGCGTCCGAGTTGCAGTCGTAGTTCGCGCACTGAAACGACAACGCGGTGAGGGTCGGTTCGGTGTGCTGCGTCTTTGTCCACCGGCTCCGGGACAAAGTCGTGTGGTCGTGTGTGTGTGTGTGTGTGTGTGTGTGTGTGTGTGTGTGTGTGTGTGTGTGCCCCACCTGCATGAGGTTCTCGGGGATGGTGGAGGTGGTGGCCCCGTCCCGAAGCGAGTCCGTGCACATGTACTGGATGATGATCTCGCAGTGGTTGTTGGGCGCCCCGCACGAGTGCTGATTCGTCCTGAAACACGAAAAACAACTCTACGTGCTGCAATGCACACGCCCACCAACACACACACACACACACACACACAAAACATGCACACACACTCTGTCTCTCTGACACACACATACACATGTACACATACACACACATGTACACACACACACACACACACACACACACACACACACACACACCCTCTCTCTGGCGTATCAAGGGC